>Ga0315279_10006661_pt1 | contig 14522 bp, 10 predicted proteins | sample YL17G06_20_MG_FD_203694 | JGI IMG/M metagenome (GOLD analysis project Ga0315279, IMG submission 203694) | Sediment microbial communities from Yellowstone Lake, YNP, Wyoming, USA - YL17G06_20 | ecosystem: Environmental > Aquatic > Freshwater > Lake > Sediment | place: USA: Wyoming | collected... | reverse complement strand
TTAAAGCCCCAGACGTTGTTTTGCCACTTCCTCACTCACGAAACGTCCTTTTTTAATGCGTTCTCTTGCAGCTTCGATTGCTTTGATGGTTTCTTTACTGAGTTCTGGTTCTTTTTTTAAGTTTTTTACGATATAGATGAGTTTTTTAATGACCTCATCATAGCTTTCGTTTTTATATTCGCGAAATTGATCTATTTGTGATTTGGTATCATTTTGGATTTTGATAGTTGTAGTGGTCATAATACACCTCAGTATACCTATGTATACCATGGTATATATAACTTCCGATATGCATGTTTCTTCTGTCTTATATTTTCTTAAAAAAACGTATATTTCTCCAATCGTAAAGAGGCTTCCGTCAGGGGTTGTACAGGTCAACAGAAGGGAAATTAGGGGGAGTTTTTAGAAAAAAAGGCTTCTCTTGTTTTTAAATGCGATGAAATCTACCTTACCGTTTCCTTCTTTTTCTTTTGACGGCGACCCTTTGATGCACCCTATTCCTCTCTTTGACCTCCGGCCGTGTCTTATGTTCCATGTAATAGTCATGGTATTTCTCTTTCACATCCGGTCTTTTATAATACTGTTTTCTGTATCTGCGAATTCTCTTTTTAACCCCTGGCCGTTGTAGATAATCCCGAACGTACTTTCTTCTTTTTGCCAGGTTGTCTGGATTTGAAAAATATTTTTCATTGTACTTTCGAATTCTTTCTTTTGTCTCGGGTCTTTGCATATACTCTTTTAAATATTGCTTCCTTCGTTCTATTACTTCTGGCCTGGAAAGATAGTCCTTCAAATATTGTTTAAATCTCTTTTTTACTTCTGGTCGATGTGCGTATTCTTTTTTCCGCTGGCGTTCCCGTTCACGTATTTCAGGTATCGCGAGTCGTCTCTCACGATATTCTCTTTGCTTTCGTTTTCCCTCGGGTGTTCTTGCATATTCTCTTGAACGTTCCCGGTTTCTTCGTCTCACCTCTGGTATTCTGTTGTGTTTCCGACGATATTTTTTTCGTTTTAACTTCACTTCAGGTAATGTATAGAGTTCTTTCTGTCGTCGTCTTATTCTTTTTTTCACCCCAGGTCTTTTCATATATTCTTTATAGCGTTTTGATTGGCATTCTTTGCATGCGGGGGTTAATCCGAATTTGTTCGCTTTGCTTTTTACAAATTGCGTGGAAGGAAGTATCCTATGGCATCGTGCGCACTCTTTTTCTTTCGGGATTTCTAGTCCTCTGGAACGTTCTTTCGCCCACTGTTCTGCATATTTTTTTTGTATTTTTGATTGGCATGATTTACAATAAATCGACAGCCTGTCTTTTCTTTTGTTGTCTTTGTTGAATTCTGATTTTTGTAAAAAACGATGACATCCTGAGCATTCTTTATTTTGTCGGAGAATGGGTTTCGAAGACAATTTTTATCAAGAAAACCCAAAATGAAGGAATATTTTATAGTTTTGCTTAGTATCGAGACGATCTTTTAGCACATTTAATGAATAGGAGGATGTTCTGAGAAGAATAATATGAAAAACTGTAGGTATGAAAATAAATCAAACAGGGTTTTCAAATTGACTGTCGTAAGGATAGTGCTCTCGCCGAGAGACCTTGAATTCACTAGTAGAGTATTATCCCTGATTTTGTTCATTTTCCTTTATAATGATCACTAACTACCAATATCTACTAAAATCTACTAAATTGGGTGAAAAGAGAAAAACCTCATCTCTTTTAAAGTGAATTCTACAATATACTGGTAAAAAACCGGTATATCGTTGAAAATACGTAAAAATGGTAACTGTTTTTCTAGCACCTCCTCAACATTTTCAATTTCAATTTTTCATCTAAACTATGACAAAAATACAGAAAGATTTAAATATAATTCTCTAATTTTGTCATGTATATGAATGAGTTAGACCTCACCATCTTCCATACCGCACACAACCCCATGACGATAAAAGATCTCTACGAAAAAATACACAAAGAAGCACACCGAAACGTTGCACAAAAAGCACTCTACACAAGCATCTACCGGCTCGAAAAACAAGGGTTCATCACAAAACAACAACAAGGAAAACTCATTCTCATTCAACAATCCCCTCAACCCATCTCTTCATACCTCCACACCGTACTAGAAAACCAACCACATTTCATCAAAAAACAGATTCTCACCACAACATCTCTTGATATTCTCCTCACCATGCTGCATAACAGCTGCACCGTAAAATGGATACAAGAAATCAACCAACTCAGTGAGCGTAACACACGTCGACATCTTTCAAAACTGCATAAAGCAGCAATTATCACAAAACATCAGGAAGATGCCACACTTCACTCATACGCCTGGAAAATCAACACGCTCCAACAAGAGCTCCTCCGATTCCTTGAAGCATACGAAGAATTCAGAGCGTTAAAAATCATGGAAAGCATAAGCGTCAGTGCTACCCCCCTTTGGGTACACGGTATAGAATTCTTAATACGAACACCACAGCCCATACACCTGAAGCAATTCAAAGAAACCGGCGCAACAGAACTAGGCCGCTACGGAATGAAACTCCTTTCGACGGAAAACGTATACCTCTACACAAGGAGAACACTTGGCCTTTGGGATCACGCCTTTCTTACCGTTCTCTCACGAAAGAACGATACCAATCAACTACGGTACCTTGGATACCTCTATAAAAAGCACCGATCAAACGCGACAGAATTCATACAGAAAGGTACCTACTATGATCCTCAATCCATGCAACTCATCCTTGATCTCTTCATACAAAACAAAGAAACACCGCAGCTCACCATACAAGACATTAACGAATTAAAAGGTCTCTATGGAGAACAATAATGGAAAAATCACCATATACTTTTCAAAAATGGGACTACATAAAAAACGAACTCGAACAAATAGACAAACGTTTGAAAAAAACCATCGACATCTACCTCATCGGTGGTTGTGCTATGAGCTACTATGGAATCAAGGATGCAACAAAAGACATCGATGTACTCTTCAAAAACAAGTACGATTGCGCTGATTTCTTCAATGCAGTGATTAAGCTGGGATATGAAACCGCTGAACAATATTTTCCACCACTTGTCCAAATGGAGGCGACCTTCTTCGTCTATAAGGGAGACGAAATCTGGATTGACCTCTTTGTTGAAAACGTCATGAACAAATTTGAACTCTCTCCATCAATACAAAAACGAGCGGTAAAAACAAATCTCTCAACAAAAAAACTCAATGTATATTGCTTGGATCCCCATGATATATTTCTATTCAAGAGCATCACCCCAAGAGAACGAGATGAAAACGACCTTATCTTATTACTGACAAAAACAAGCATCGACTTTGGTTTTATCCATGAAGAAATTAGAATCCAATCAAAGAAATTCAAAGGTCTTAAAGAAGCGTTCAACACGAAGATGAAAAAACTCGTAGAAAAAGGATATCATGTAGAATACATAGAATAAAAAATTCTATAGATTAATAAACATTTTAACATAAATTCTACAGTATGGGGGTAAAAAACCAGTATATCGTTGAAAAACCGTCAATATAGATTTGACACTTTTTCTACACAGTAATGGTTAAATACCGGTATATCGTTGAATATTTGTCAAACTATGACAAAAATCGACCTCCTCTATCAAGAACTCCTAAAAAAAGAAGTAATTCGATACAAAGACATCGAAGACATCGCCTCAACAATCTTGAAAACACGCCATACCTCTCCGAGATATATCTCTACAGAATACATCAACAGACTCTGTCAGCAAGGAAAACTACTCCATCCACAACGAGGACTGTACATTGCGGTTCAACCAACCTTGATCAACGACCCTTCATTTCAACCAGACAAATATCTCATTGCCTCCAAACTCCAATCCCCCTACTATCTCGGATATCATACTGCATTAGAACTGCATGGCTGCGCCTACTCAAGTTACAATACCATCTACACCGTTGTCCCGTATGAAAAAAAATTCAGACCATTCACCTTCAAACACATCGCATACCAGCCAGTGTTCACGTCCTGTCCAAACCCAGGCGTAAAAAAACGCCTCCATAAAAACCAAGAAATTCACCTTTCCTCACCGAGTAGAACATTTTTAGATTGTATCGATAGACCAGACTATGCTGGCGGATGGGAAGAATGTCTCAAAAGCCTCGAAGGACTATCTGGCGTCACCGCCCAAGAACTCACACACCTTCTCACCGCGATACACAAAGATATCTTATACCGGAAAACCGGGCTTGTTCTTGAACTCTATACTCAGAATCCCTATTACCAGGGCGTCCTCGAAGAACTCCGTAGTTTTTTAGAAAAACACATCGGGGATTCACCCATGTATATCAAAAAAGGACGTAAAAGCACCTTGAATACAACCTGGAACGTCTACGTTCCGGTCGGGTTCAATGAACTCCTACGAGGCGTATAACGATGCTCGATACATCAGGATTTAACCCAAGACTTATAGAAAAAATCTATCGAATCAACGATGTCCTCCAAAAAATCTACACCACCGAATACACAAAGAAACGACTCTCGCTTTACGGTGGCACCGCACTCAACTTCCTCCATTGTAAAGGTATTCCACGTCTCAGTATCGACATCGATTTTAACTATCGCAACCAACAACAAAACGACTGGGCACAAGAACGAAACGAAATCGACACCATCATCAAAAAAATATTACACGATCTTCACTATAGCGACGATGACATTGCGATCCAACCATCGTACCCTCTTACCAGATTCGACGTCGGATATAAAACAGAAGATGGCGGAAGGGACTCCCTGAAAATCGAAATCGGATACATGCGGCGGATACCAGTATTACCTTCAGATATCTTTCTTCCATTCACCCACCTGAAAACAGGGGATGAGTTCCTGATTCAAACCCCGCAACGAGAAGAACTCTTTGGAAATAAATTCTGCACCTTCCTTTACAGATATGGAGAGGAAAACACCGCTAGTTCAAGAGATCTCTTTGACCTCTACACTATCTCAAAGATGAAACTCAATACTACTCTGTTTGACATCGCAATGGTTATCGATAGTCTCATGAGAAAAGAACCACGCCTCTACCTTCGCAATCCAGATACCATCATCAAGAATGTCATGATTGATGACCAGTTAAAAAACCTGATACGAAACAGACATGTACCGGCAGACATCAAAGAAAAAACACGGATCTTTATTACCGAACATCTCGATAACTCCAAAAAGAAATACAAAACCATCATCGACACCTTCTTTGATGATTGCCGATTTGAACCAACTCATGTCAAACAATATAATCTCTTAAACACACATATCACTGAACACCCGAGTATCCTCTGGAATCTTAAACAACTCAAAGATTAGCGTCTACTTCTGTCTTTATATAATTTCACCGAACGGTGAAACAACTTTGCAAAATGAAACTGATTGTCATTTTAAGACGTTAAAAATAGTGTAATGCTTCTGTCAGGATTTAGGACCCACGGGGTATAAATTCCTAGAAACGTTAAGCGGGATGCTGGTGTCGCCCGCATTGATTTTTTAGGCTTGTTTGCTGACAGATCGGACCCTGCTTGCGGCTAACGCTGCTAGTGAGGCGAACGAATGGAGCATCCGTTCCTGTTCAATAGTCATCGTTTCGTCTGGCTTGAGTGGTTTGACGGCGAGCACGCCAAAGTTGTCGGTTGCGGTATTTATCGGCAGGAACCGCAGGCCTGAATTGTCAAATGGCGACGTCTTCAGTCCGATGTCAATCCCTGTTTTCACGCACATGTTCGCCTCCGCCCACTGCTTTTCGTCCAGGGTTATCTCCTTACTTGAGGCGGTCATGCGAAGGGTGCCTTCCTTTACAAACAGCACCGCGACCTTCCACACAAAGTTTTTTTCAATGTTATCGAGCAGTGCCTTGGCGATGTCGTCAATGGTCACAGCCGCAGTGAGCTTTTCACTCAAAAGATACAGGGTCGAGATGTGCTGTTCCCCGAGTCGTGCCGCGGTGGCGCTGTCTCTTGCTCGGGTAATAAGCACACTAATGATAACACCGACGATGAAAAGGACAGCAAAAGTGATAATCGACAAGGAGTCTGCAACGGTGATCGAGAAACGAGGCGGAACAAAGAGCACGTCATAGGCAACGACGCTTACACCAGCGGTAAAAATCGCAGGCCAAAGTCCCCACAGGACTGCAGCGGTCACAACAGCGAGGAGGTAGAACATGATAATGTTCGTCGGTTCGAGAAAGTCTGTGAGTAGATAGCTGACGAGGCTGACGAAGGCCACTACTATCGCGGCATAGAGGTACCCAGATATGGTAAAGGTTCTCCGTTCTTGTTTCTGTTCTTGTGTTGTTGGTTCGGTTTCCCCGATGACATGAACCTCGATGGTGTCACTTTGGCGAAGAACGCCCGCACTGACCGAAAACGGAGCAAATAAAACGTCATGTACCTTTGATTTTTTCTGTCGGCCGATGATGATTGTCGTGACGTTATGCTTCTTTGCGTAGTTCACGATTTCTTCGGCGACGGAGCTGCCAAATATCGACTCTGTTTTTGCGCCGTAGGACTCAGCGAGGTTCAGCATTTGGTTCATCTGGTCTTTTCTTTTGCTTGTATAGCGATGGTATGCTGGTCGTTGAATGTGGATAACGTCCCAGTCAGCCTGGAGTTTGTCGGCCATGTCGCGTCCTTTCTCAATCAGTCGGTTTGAAAAAGCAGCGTTTGTGCTGATGCAGACGAGCAGATGTTCTTTGACCGATTGATGGTCAGAGTTCGACGGTTCGCTCATACTACCCCTTCCATAAGTCGATTCCTTCGGCATCTTTGGCATTCTTATTCTTGTTTAGCCTTCCAATGCCGAAAAGTATTGGCCAAAGGGCAATATCAAACAAGACATACTTATTTATTATCAAAGGAATTCGCAGACGCTATTCCTCCTTGTCATTCCTGGTACTACCACATTCCTGACCATTAGAAAAACGTATATAGGGCGTAAGAGATAGCTGAGCCCCGAACATCCTGAGGTGCCCGGTATGGATGATTGGGTCTTTCTGCTTATTTTCGCCGGATTATTCCTGGCCGCATGGGCGTATGCTCAAGCGTGCGAGAGGTTGTAAGGAGGATTCAAATGTCAGTCGATGTCATCGTCTTTATCGCCGTATGCATTGTCCTCTTCCTCTATCTTCTCTATGCTCTTTTACAACCAGAAAAATTCTGAGGGGATCACATGCGAAATGTTCTGAAAAAATATATTGGACCTGCTATCCTTTCCACCATTATTTTTGCGGTCATCACGGGATTGTTCTACCCGGCATTTACGACCGGTGTCGCGCAGGTGGTGTTCCCTCACCAGGCGAACGGCAGCATCATTGTTCACAATGAAACCATCATCGGCAGCGAACTTATCGGCCAAAATTTCACGCAAGACAAATATTTCCATGGTAGACCTAGCGCTGCTGGTGCTGGGTACGATGCGATGCTTTCTGGCGGCAGTAATCTAGGTCCGTCCAATCCGTTGCTTCGCCAACGGATCAAAACAGGTATCAACGAGAGTCGCTTGAGCGGAGAGACGAACAAAGACGGTACCGTCCCTATCGATGCGGTCACAACGAGTGGCAGCGGTTTGGATCCTCATATTACGCTCGCCAATGCCTTGGACCAAGTCCCAAGGGTCGCAAAGGCTCGAAACATCTCCGAGGAAACTTTGAGAGGTCTCGTCGCGCAATATGTTGAAGGCCGAGACCTTGGAGTGTTTGGCGAACCAAGAATCAATGTCCTCAAACTGAATCTCGCCCTTGATACCGTAACGACCGCTCCGATCGTCAGTGCAAATTCCTTTGACCACGGGAACCCTCAAATGTTTGGCATCATCCAAGCGGTCGTCATTTTTGTCCTTCTCGTTATTGCATCATATTTTCTCGGGACGTATCTTTTTTATCTCGTCACCGGGCGACCAACCAGACTGACGAAAAGATTTGAACGGATGGAATCATGGTTCTATCGATTAATGCATATCGATCCAAAAGAGGATATGAATTGGAAGACGTACGCTTATTGTGTGCTCACGTTCAGCTTCATTTCGTTCATCTTCACGTATGCGATGTTACGGCTGCAAGGGTGGCTTCCTCTCAACCCCCAAGGACTTGCCAGTGTGCAACCCGATGTTGCTTTTAACACTGCCATGAGTTTTGGTACGAATACGAACTGGCAAGTGTATGCTGGCGAGCAGACAATGAGTTACCTAAGCCAGATGCTTGCGTTGAACTTCCAGAATTTTATGAGCGCGGCGGTCGGCATTGTCGTCGCATTAGCGCTTATTCGTGCTATCACGAAAAGAAAAAAAGACAAAGGCCTCGGGAATTTCTGGGTCGACATAACGAAAATAGTTCTTTATGTTCTTATCCCCATCTGCATCATTGCCGCTCTCTTCTTTGTCAGCCAAGGTGTGCCCCAGACGTTCAACGGCCCTATTCATGCGACCACGATAGAAGGCGCCCAGCAAATCATTCCAGTCGGTCCTGTTGCGAGCCAGGAAGCAATCAAAGAATTCGGTACAAATGGAGGCGGTTTTTTTAATGCGAACAGTGCCCATCCTTTTGAGAATCCAACTCCCTTGTCAAATGCCGTCCAGATATTCCTGCTGCTCTTACTACCCCTTTCTATTTTGATTATGTTTGGACGTATGGCGCGCCAGTTGAAACAAGGGCTGGTGCTTTTTATTGTCGTCCTTATTTTTCTTATTGCCGCGATAGCGGTGACCACGTATGAGGAACAAATGGGGAACCATTCGCTGAATCCTTTAGGGGTGGATCAAAAACCTAGCGGTCTTCAAGCGGGTGGAAACATGGAGGGAAAAGAGGTTCGTTTTGGTACCTACGGCTCTACCATGTTTGCGATTGCCACAACGTCGACCTCATGCGGGGCCGTCAACAGCATGCATGATTCCTATACACCGCTTGGAGGGATGATCCCGATGGTACTCATCCTCTTAGGCGAGGTGGTCCCCGGAGGGGTCGGGGCCGGTTTCTTCAGTCTGTTCATGTACGTGCTCATCACGATATTTATCGCGGGTCTCATGGTCGGGCGCATACCGAACTACCTCGGAAAGAAAATCGAGTCGTTCGACATAAAGATGACGGTGCTCATCCTTATTTCCATAGAGACGACCATTCTCGTTTTTGCCGCGTTGTCCGTCGTGACTCCAGCGGGGCTATCGGCGATCACGAACCCAGGGCCTCATGGGCTCACCCAGATCCTCTACGCCTTTGGAAGTGGTGTCGGAAATAATGGAAGCGCGTTCGCGGGCCTTAATGCTGCATTGCTTTGGTACATCATCATGATGGCCATTGCGATGTTCATCGGGCGGTTTTTCATCATCGTTCCCATGCTTGCCATCGCGGGTAGTTTTGCGGAGAAACACGTCCATCCGCCGACTGCCGGGACGCTGCCGACGGACAACACCACCTTCGGTGCGATTCTCATCGGAGTCATTGTCATCGTCGCTGGTCTTTCATTCCTCCCGGTACTCGTGCTCGGTCCGATCCTTGAACATCTCTTGCTAGCTGGAGGTCATCTCTTGTTATCTGGGGGAATCCTGCTATGACGGATATTGGGTCAAACAACGGGACGGGAACCGCTCAAGACCATAAAGAGAATCGACGAGCAGCACGCACACGGCCGCTCCTTGATAAAAAAATAATCTCATCCTCCCTGAAAATGTCAGTCTTACGACTTGACCCTCGAGTGCAACTACGCAACCCGGTGATGTTCGTCGTCGAAACCGGTGCAATCCTAGTCACGTTGTTTTTCCTTGCGCATCTGGTTGAAGGTCAGGTGCATCCATTTCCCGGACAAATAGCAGTCTGGCTTTGGTTCACTGTTATTTTTGCGAATTTCGCAGAGGCCATGGCTGAAGGTCGAGGGAAAGCACAAGCGGAAAGCCTTCGGCGGGCAAAGATTGATACTGAGGCAAGACTCATCGGCAAGGATGGGTCAATCACTGTCGTCAGGGCAACAGAACTGCGAAAAAATGATATCATTCTTGTGTGTGCGGGAGACATCATCCCCGCGGATGGTACCGTCGAAGAAGGCGTCGCAAGCATCGACGAAAGCGCTATCACGGGAGAGAGCGCCCCGGTTATCAGAGAAAGCGGTGGCGATCGAAGCGGGGTCACTGGTGGCACGCGTGTACTAAGTGACAGCATTCGGATACGCGTCTCAGTAAACCCAGGGGAGTCCTTCATGGATCACATGGTTGAACTCGTTGAAAGCGCAGAACGACAAAAAACCCCGAATGAAATCGCGCTCACCATCCTCATCTTAGGGCTTACCCTCCTTTATCTCGTCGTAGTGGTCACCCTGATAGCATTTGCATCATACACGAAAACAGAGGTGGAGACGGCAGTGCTTATCAGCCTTCTTGTCTGCCTTATCCCGACGACCATCGGTGCGCTTTTGAGTGCCATCGGCATCGCAGGCATGGACCGGCTCCTCGCACGTAACGTCGTCGCAAAAAGCGGCCGAGCCATTGAAGCAGCAGGCGATATAGACGTCATTCTTCTCGATAAAACAGGTACCATCACGATGGGAAATCGTCAGGCAGTTGAATTTCTCCCTGCACCAGATGTGACTGACGCAGAGATACGAGACATGTGCCTGTTAAGCTCACTTTCAGATCTGACCCCTGAGGGCCGTAGCATTGTCGAGTTGGCTCTCGTACAGGGAGCTCGACAAGATAAGATGGCCGCTTCAGGTCAACCAGTTGAATTTAGTGCCGATACCCGGATGAGCGGGATTAACCTTCCTGGGAAGGAGATACGCAAGGGAGCCCCCGAGGCTGTCACAAAACACGTTCAAAAATTAGGGGGAGCAGTACCTGAGAAGGTCACTGAAATCGTGACGCACATTTCCCGTGAAGGCGGTACACCGCTCGTGGTCTCAGAAAACGAACATGTTATGGGAGTCATTCATTTGAAAGATATCGTAAAACCCGGTATCGCTGATCGACTTCGCGTCCTCAAAAGAGTAGGGATTCGAACCGTGATGATAACGGGAGATAATCCAATCACCGCAAAGACCATCGCGGATGAAGCAGGAGTGGACGAGTTCATCGCGGAGGCAAAACCCGAGGATAAACTCGGGTACATCCGAAAAGAACAAGCGAAGGGTCAGTTGGTTGCAATGATTGGCGACGGGACCAATGATGCTCCCGCGCTCGCGCAGGCGGATGTAGGCCTGGCTATGAACAGCGGAACCGATGCGGCCCGGGAGGCAGGGAACATGGTTGACCTTGATTCATCCCCGACCAAACTCATTGATGTCATCGAGACGGGAAAGCAGCTGTTAGTCACGAGAGGCGCGTTGACGACGTTCAGCATCGCAAATGATGTGTCGAAATATTTTGCTATCATCCCCGCGATGTTTCCCGCACTTCCAATATTTGGGGCGATGAACATCATGCATCTTCATAGTACGGAAAGCGCGGTCCTGAGTGCGGTCATCTTCAACGCGATCATCATCATCCTGCTCATTCCGCTCGCATTAAAAGGGGTGGCGTATCGACCGGCTGGTGCATCAAGCATCCTTCGAAGAAATGCATTACTCTATGGAGTCGGCGGTGTCATCGTACCGTTCATCGGAATCAAATTAATTGATCTTCTTATCACAAGTATAGGATTAGCATGATGGTACCAAAAACATATGATTTATATAATATCGAAGAGCTCAACGTTGTATAGGATATCGATCGATAGAGTATGCGAGAAGTAAAAGAAGAAAAGCGTCCCCGCCCCGAGTCATTTCTGGAACTGATCCGTCAGGAGGGCAAGGGGAACCTGAAAATATTCCTAGGGTTCGCACCTGGTGTCGGTAAGACATATCGAATGCTTCAGGAAGCACAGCAGTTAAAACAGAAAGGAGTGGATGTTGTCGTCGGAGTCGTTGACACCCATGGCAGGAAAGACACGGAAAAACTCCTCGAAGGACTCGAACAAATTCCACAACGAAAAGTAAACTACAAAGGACATGAGCTCCTTGATATGGACATGGATGCAGTATTGATGCGACTCCCTGAACTCGTAATCATCGATGAACTCGCGCATACGAACGCGCCGGGAGGGCATAACGAGAAACGCTGGCAGGATGTCGAAGAATGCCTTGCCATGGGTATTAACGCGATGACCACCATGAACGTCCAGCATATCGAAAGTCTCAACGATGACATCGCGAGAACCACAAAGGTACGAGTAACCGAAACAGTGCCAGACAGGTTCCTTTCTGAACTGGCAGATGAAATTGTCGATGTGGATCTTCCCGTGGATGAACTTCTCGGACGACTCGAGGAAGGGAAGATTTATCCAATAGACAGCGTTGCGACCGCGCTGCGTAACTTCTTCCAATCACACAAGCTTACTGCCCTCCGAGAATTTTCCCTTCGTGAGGTCGCGAAAAGCGTCGGTGCAAAAGGCGCAAAAAAAGAATCGACGTTATCCAAAGAATCACGTGGTGAAGTTCCGAAAGAACGAGTACTCGTTGCAATGAGCCCTAATTCCACCAATGCAGGTGTGCTGATTCGAAAAGGGGGCCGCCTTGCAGGAGAGCTTAATACCGATTGGGACGTGATTTATGTTGAATCTCCTAAAAACAACGAGAAAACGAGAACCATCCAGGAGACCCAGCGCCTGCACGATAATATGGACCTCGCCCGATCGCTTGGAGCAAAAACAGTGCGAATCGAAGGTCAAATCATCGCACATTCGATTCTTGAGTACGCTCGGGAGAACAGAATCGGAAAAATCGTCATCGGAAAAACCTATCATCCCTGGTACACACGATTTTTGAGAGATGATATCATGGATCATATTCTCAGAGAATCTGGACCGATAGATGTGTACGTCGTGAGCTTTGAAAGACCAAAGAGATCGCACATGCGGTTTACGCCATACTAAACCCTGAATATAAATTAGTCAAAAATAAACATATTTTTAATGAGTTGCCGTTGCGAATGAAATGAGGATTCCGTAGAGACGAAAACCTATATCGGATGTCGCAATATACTCGTAAAATTATTTTTAAATAAATCCTTCTGCAGGGTGGCATATCCGCGTACCAGCAACCTATACGAACAGAGGAGGTATCTGCTCTTTCACCAAGGAAATATTTATTTACTCATAAGGGATAATATACACAATATTAGGGGGCTTAGAACAATATGAAGAAAATTATACTACTGGGTATTATAGGCATCCTGATCGGTTCCAGCCTTGGAGCCGCATCAACAACAAGCAACCAGCTAACAACCATGTCTCTTTCCGAGCATTTCACCACACCGACCGTCACCATGCAACCAGCGGACAACGAGGGATATCTCCTCCTTGAACTCTCAGACACATCGACCTATCTGACAACAGCCGGTGAGCCGCAACTCCCAAAAATCGTCCGTACCGTCGAACTTCCCTTTGCGGCAACCGATATCAAAGTCACGTTAACACCACACGACATTACCACACAACACATTGAACTAGAAATTACACCAGCGGCGCCGCTCCTACCGCTCACCCCGGAATATCAAAGCGCTGCCGCCCAAGCGACCATGAAAGACAGCCAGACCTATGCAATGACGACGCCTTATCCAGCATCCTGGTACACCACAAAAGTCGGGGTTGGTTTAAACGAACACAACGAGCATGTGACCTTCCTCACCATCAATTATTATCCTATCAGGTACACCCCAGCGACCGGGACCCTGCTTATCGCGGCGACAGCAGACGCCACCGTCACCTATACGCCACCAACCCATACTCCGTTTCCAGCCAAGACCAGCTATGATTTCGTGGTCATCGCCCCTCAAGCCTTTGAGAAAGCACTCACACCATTCATCGACCATAAAACCACCCATGGTGTGACAACGATTTTGAAGACAACCGAGGATATTTACGGGAGCTTCTCGGGTCGGGATAAACCAGAACAAATCAAATACTTCATTAAACAAGCCATAGAAACCTGGAACACCCATTATATCCTGCTCGTCGGAGGAATAAAAAACATCGTGATCTCAAAACCCCGCGACGACCAGAACCAAGGCAGCAGAGACTGGTATCTCCCTGTCCGGTACACCAACCTCTGGGACAACCCGAAGTTCCCCCTGACAGCGGAGGCAGCGATCTTCGACCCTGGCATCCTTTGTGACTTATACTACGCCGATATCTACGCACCCAATGGCTCCTTCTCCAGCTGGGATCCCAATGGCGACGGCGTGTTCGCCGCATGGAACAGACCTGGCATCGCAAACGACACCGGCATCGACCTGTATCCTGACGTCTGCCTCAGCAGACTCCCGTGTACGAGCGTCGCAGAAGTAAGAACCGTGGTAAAGAAGATCATCACCTACGAAACAACCACCTACGGGAAAGATTGGTTCAACAAAATGACCGTGATCAGCGGCGACGGGTTCCTCGACCAAGAGGACCTCAATATTCAATGGGACACAAGCGCAGTCCCGAACGGCGCGTACACGATCTACGCGCAGAGCAGCAATCCCTCAG
>Ga0315279_10006660_pt1 | contig 14522 bp, 10 predicted proteins | sample YL17G06_20_MG_FD_203694 | JGI IMG/M metagenome (GOLD analysis project Ga0315279, IMG submission 203694) | Sediment microbial communities from Yellowstone Lake, YNP, Wyoming, USA - YL17G06_20 | ecosystem: Environmental > Aquatic > Freshwater > Lake > Sediment | place: USA: Wyoming | collected... | reverse complement strand
CAGACCAGATGTATCTTATGTCGCGACCCAGGGAAAGAGACGTACGAAACATGAGAGGTCTCATCGGGGTGCTGCTCCTGGCCGCCGTGCTGGGCGTCTTCACTCCATCCACCGCCCGCGGCGACTGGCCTCAGCCTGGGCTGCGCCCGCAGGCCGCGGCGAAGGCAAGCCAGGCCCTGCCGCGCGAACTCCTGCTCCGCGTCGACCCTGCCGTCGGTGCCCTGGCCCAGCGCCTCATGATAAGCGTGGGTGGTCACGAGGAAGCCCGGCTGGAGGAGTTGGGGGTGGTCCGTCTCCGCCTGCGCGAAGGCCTCTCGCTGGAGAAGGCTCTAGAGCTCTACAGCCGACTGCCCGGCGTCGACTACGCAGAGCCGAACTACCGCCTAAAGGCCGAGTTCGTCCCCAATGACACCTTCTACCCCGCCCAACGCTGGTACTACAACCTCACCGAGGCTCCTCAGGCCTGGGATGTGGAGCGAGGAAACCCGTCCGTCATCGTTGCTGTCCTGGATTCTGGCGTGGACGTCGCGCATCCCGACCTGCGGGACCGCATCTGGCGCAACCCCGGCGAGGGGGTGACCAACGGCATCGACGACGACGGGAATGGCTGCGTCGACGACGTGCACGGCTGCAACTTCGTGCAGCCAGTGGATGCCGACCCCTCCTGCGGGCCGCAGCCGATCTCACCCTCGAACCAGGTGACCGACGACAGCGGCCACGGCACCTTCGTCGCCGGCATCATCGGCGCCACCGGCGACAACGGCATGGGTGTCATCGGAGGGGCCCACGGCGCCACCCTGTTGCCTGTCAAGGTTCTGGACTGCACCGGCGCCGGGACGACGGCCGACGCTGCTGCCGGCATCCTCTACGCTGCCCGCATGGGTGCCCAGGTCATCAACCTCAGCTTCGGCGGCACTGATCCCTCGATGACGCTTCTGGAAGCGATAGTCACCGCTACCGAGACCTACGGAGCTGTGGTGGTGGCGGCTTCCGGCAATCAGGGCACCCAGGGTGTCACCTATCCCGCCCGCTACCGACAGGTTATCGCTGTAGGCGCCTCGGACCACAACTCTCCCGATGCCCGCGCCCCCTTCAGCAACTGGGGCCCGGAGGTGGACGTGGTGGCGCCAGGTGTGGACTTGGTGAGTACCGTTCCCCAGGCTCTCTGCGGTGGACGCTGGTTCTGTCCAGGAGGCCAGCCCTATTCCGTGGCCAGCGGCACCTCCTTCGCTGCCGCTCAGGTGGCCGCCCTGGCCGCCCTCATCCGCTCCCACAGCCCTGCCCTCACCACCAACGAGGTTCAATTCATCATCCGGGCGACGGCTCTGCCGCTATCCGATGACGCTACGCCTGGTTGGGCCGGAGCGGGACGCATCCGCATGCGACGCGCCCTGGACACGATCTTGTTCCAGATAGGGGCGCCCGGGGTGACCAAGAACTAGCCCCCGATCAGGAATCCCTGGCCCGCTCTTTCATCTCGTAGAGCTTGGTGATGGCCTGGAGGGGTGTCAGGGAGTCCACGTCCAGGGTCGCCAGCTCTTCGAGCAGGGGCGAGCGCGGTCCAAAGAGAGGTAGCTGCTCGGCAGGGGAACGGCGCCGGACCCGGCCACGCCCCGTGGAAGCCGTGCGGCCGTCGTGGGTGGCCTCGAGAGCGCTCAGGACCTCCGTCGCCCGCTGCAGCACTGCCCTGGGCAGGCCGGCCAGCTCCGCCACGTGGATGCCGTAGCTGCGGTCGGAGCCGCCGGGGACGATCTTGCGCAAGAAGACCACCCGGCCGCCCTCCTCCGTCACCGCCACGTTGTAGTTCTTGACGTGAGGAAGGAAGGTCGCCAGCTCTACCAGTTCATGATAGTGGGTGGCGAAGAGAGTCTTGGCGGCCCGCTCGGCGTGGCTGTGCAGGTACTCCACCACTGCCCTGGCGATAGCCAGGCCGTCGTAGGTGCTGGTCCCCCTCCCGATCTCGTCCAGGATGACCAGCGAGCGTGGCGTAGCGTTGTGGAGGATGCTGGCCGTCTCCAGCATCTCCACCATGAAGGTGGACTCGCCGCGGGCCAGGTCTTCCTGGGCGCCGACGCGGGTGAAGATGCGGTCCACGAGCCCGATGCGAGCGGAAGAGGCCGGCACGTAGCTTCCCACCTGGGCCAGCAACACGATGAGCGCCACCTGCCGCAGATAGGTGGACTTGCCCGCCATGTTCGGGCCCGTCAGGATCACGATCTGGCTGTCACCGTTGGACAGGCAGGCATCGTTGGGGACGAACTCACCCTCCCCCAGGGCCCGCTCCACCGCCGGGTGTCGCCCGTCCTTGATCACGATCTCGTCGTCCTCCGTGAGCTGCGGGCGGACGTAGTGGTAGCGGACGGCGGCCTCGGCCAGGGCCGATGCGGCGTCGGCCTCAGCGACGGCCGCCGCCAGGGCCAGGATTCGGTCGGCGGCGGCCGCCACCTGAGCGCAGACCTGGCGAAAGATGGCCGACTCCAGCTCCGTAATGCGCTCGCGGGCGTTGAGGATCTGGCTCTCGTACTCCTTGAGCTGGCCGGTGATGAAGCGTTCGGCGTTGACCAGGGTCTGGCGGCGCTGGTAGTCGTCGGGCACCAAGCCCAGGTTGGGTCGGCTGACCTCGATGTAGTAGCCGAAGACCTTGTTGTAGCCTACCTTTAGGGACTTGATGCCGGTGCGCGTCTTCTCCTGGGCCTCCAGCTCCGCCAGGTAGCGACGCACGTCGCGGGTGAGGGAGCGCAACTGGTCCAGCTCCGGCGAGAAGCTGGCCCGCACCACCTCGCCCTGCTCCAGGGTAGCGCCGGGCTCGTCGTCGATGGCATCGGCGATGAGCCCGGCTACGTCCTCACAGGGGCGCAGGCGCGCCAGCAGCCTCTCAGCCGGCGACTCGGCCTCCTCCCCTGCTAGAGCCTGGCGCACGCCCTCGACGGCTTCCAGGCCCCGGCGCAGCGCCACCACCTCTCGCGGCGAGGCGATGCCTGCCCCTATCCGGCCTACCAGGCGCTCCAGGTCCGGCACATCGCCCAGCGCCTCGCGGACGGACCCCCGTCGCAGCCCATCCTCGAAGAAGGAAGTAACCAGGTCCTGGCGTTCAGACAATGATGTTATGTCAAGCACGGGCTGCCCTAGCCAGCGCCGCAGAAGCCGTGCCCCCAGGGCCGTCCTTGTCTGGTCGAGCACCGCCAGTAGAGAGCCCTCCCTCCTGCCCTCGCGGCCGCCGGCGAAAAGCTCAAGATTGCGCCGCGTCTGGGCATCGAGGACCATGTGGCCGGTGGCGTTGTAGGCGTGGAGGGCGGTGATGGTCGGCAGCGACGCCCGCTGGTTCTCCTGCACGTAGCGCAGGACGGCGCCGGCGGCGGCCACGGCCCGGGGCTGATCGCGCAGGCCGAAGGCCTCCAGGGAGGCCACCTGGAAGTGCTCCCGCAGCAGCCGGTCGGCCTCCTCCGGGTCGAACCAGTATGGGTCCAGGCGCGTGACCGGCGTCTCCACCCCGGTCGGGGTCTCGACGCCCTCCGCCAGCAGCAGCTCGGCCGGGCGCAGTCGCGCCAGCTCCGCCGCCAGTTGCGCCGCCGACACCTCGGTGGCGGCGAACTCCCCCGTGCTCACGTCCACGTAGGCCACCCCGACTGCGGGCCTCTCGGCTGTCGTGCCGCCGGCCCGGCGAGCCGGCGCTTCCGGAGCGAAGGCCAGGGCCGCCAGGTAATTGTTGGCCCGCTCGTCCAGGAGGCTGCCCTCCAGGACGGTGCCCGGCGTGACGACCCGTACCACCTGGCGGTCCACCAGGCCCTTGGCAGTGGCGGGGTCCTCCATCTGCTCGCAAATCGCCACCTTGTAGCCCTTGGCGATGAGCCTCGCCAGGTAGCTATCGAGGGCGTGATGGGGGATGCCGGCCAGGGGCACGCGCAGGTTCTTGCCCATGGGCTTGGAGGTGAGGGTGATCTCTAGCTCGCGGGCGCAAAGCTTGGCGTCCTCGTCGAACGTCTCGTAGAAGTCGCCCAGGCGGAAGAAGACGATGGCGTGGGGGTATCGACGCTTGATATCGAGGTACTGGCGTCGGATAGGGGTGCTCACGGGCGCCTCCGTCCGCCTCAGGCGGATGAGATCGCCCTATTCTACACGAGGGCCGCGCGGAACCTGTAGGGGCGCAGTCCGCCAAAGGCGGATGCCCCTACGTTTCTGTCAACGGATGCCAAACGGATTAGCGGATGCTTCTTGAACAGCCATCCGTTTATCCGTTCCCGTATCCGTTGTCAGCCTGCCGCCAGCCACTCCACGGTCACCGCGGGCTCCAGGCGCTGGAAGTCGAGATCGCCGGTGAGGACGGTGGCGTCTAGGTGCTGCGCCAAGGCGGCCGCGAAGCAGTCAGCATAGCCAACGCCAGTTGTGGCCTTCAATCGAGCGGCCGCCAAGGTGAGAGTCCTGTCCACATCGACCACTTCAATGGGTGCCTGGTCAATCGCCGCGACCGCCTCCTTCGCAGCCTGTAGGCCCTGGCGTATCTCAAGGGTATAGGCCACCTCGCCGAGATTGACCACAGACATGAAGAGCTCGCATTCACCCTTGCTTGCCTTCTCCAGCAGTGCTTCGACGTGCGGCGCCGAGGGCTCATTCCGGAAGAGCGCCATCAATGCGAAGGAGTCCAGTACGAGACGCTCAGGCATGAGCTTCGCCGCGGCTCTCCCATCTCTTCATCTTCTCTTCCTCTCGTTCCCGTTCCTTGCGGCGTTCTTCAAGCAGCGCCTCGGTCAGGGGGGGGCCACCCTTGAACATGCCGCGCAGTTCATGGATGGGGTCCTTCAAGGCCGGCACCAGGGCGATTTGCCCGCCGTAGTCGATGATATGCACCTTATCGCCCGGTCGGATGCCGTGGCGCGCTCGTATGTCGTGCGGGATAACAACCCAACCTTTCTTCGAGACCTTGACTATAGCCATGTTCCGCCCCCGTGGTAATACTTGCTGGGCAAGAGTATAACAGATCCGGTCTTAGGTTGGAAGAAGCGCTACGATTAGATCACGCTGGGAACGCGTCCACCACCTCGATGGCTTGGGGGGCTACCTCGCGGCAGGCGTTGCACTTGATGCAGAGGGACTGGTCGATCTCGTAGCCGCCGTTCTTCTTGACGATGGCATGGGTGGGGCAGATGGCCTCCGCCTCGGGCAGCTCGGGCCGCTGACCGGAGACCTGGTAGCGGATGAGGCCCTTGCAGACCTTGGCCCGGCATCGCTTCTCGAACACGTGCTCTCGCACCTCGTCCTCGAAGAAGGTGAGGGTGTTGAGGGCGATGGTGGGTGCGGCCTGGCCGTGGACGCAGTTGGAGTAGAGGAGAGTGTTGCCCAGGAGCTTGATGTGCTCGAAGTCTGACTCGCGGCCCTCGCCGCGGGTCCAGCGGCGCAGGATCTCCACCAGACGCTGGGTGCCGCCGTGGCAGGTGGTGCAGCGACCGCACGACTCGCCTTCCGCGAACCACTCGAAGTAGGTGCAGAGGTCAACGATGCAGGCGGAGTCGTCGATGACGACGAGGCCGCCGCCGCCCATCTGGACACCCGTCTCTCGGAAGGCCTCCGGCTCCAGGGGCAGGCCGGCGTGGACGGCAGGGAGGATGCCCGCCAGGGGGCCGCCGGGCTGAATGGCCTTCAGGGTGCGGCCCTCGGGGACGCCGCCGCCGGCCTCGAAGATCAGCTTGTCCATGGGGTAGCCCAGGGGCACCTCCACCACGCCCGCCCGCTGGACGTGGCCGGAGAGGCTGAACATCTTGGTGCTCTTGTTACGCTCGGTCCCCAGCGAGGAGTACCACTCCAGGCCGTGACCCAGGATGAGAGCGGCATCGGCGTAGGTCTCCACGTTGTTGACGTTCGTCGGCTGGCCGAAGACGCCGGACTGGGCGGGATAGGGCGGGCGGATCTTGGGCATGCCACGCATCTCCTCGATGGAGGCGATGAGGCCCGACTCCTCGCCGCAGACGTAGCTGCCGGCGCCGCGCACCACCTTCGCGTCGAAGCTGAGGTCGCTGCCCAGGATGTTGTGCCCGAAGAGGCCCCGCTCGCGGGCTTGCTCGATCGCCCTGTTCAGACGCTCGAAGCAAAGCGGATACTCCTCGCGGAGGTAGATGAAGCCGTAGCTGGCGCCGGTAGCGTGGGCGCCGATGGCCATGCCCTCCAGGATAGCGTGAGGGTTGCCCTCCATGAGGATGCGGTTCACCCAGGCGCCGGGGTCGCCCTCGTCGGCGTTGCAGACGAGGTACTTGGGATGCCTGGTGGCGCCGCGCAGGAAGTCCCACTTGCGCCCCGTCGGGAAGTCGGAGCCGCTGCGGCCGCGGAGGGTGGAGTCGGATATCTCCTTGGTCACCTCTTCCGGCGCCAGGGTGAGGGCGCGGGCGAGGCCGCCGTAGCCACCGCGGGCGATGTAGTGGCCAATGTTCTCCGGGTCGATGACGCCGCAGTTGGCTGTCAGGCGACGCACCTGGGGCGCCCAGAAAGGCAGGGAGCCGATGGGCGGCACGCCGTCAAGGGAGGCATCACCGAGAGAGGCCAGGGCCAGGTCGGGGCAGAGGCTCTTGCCCGCCAGAGCCTCCTCAACCAGGCGGGGTACCTTGTCCTCGGTGAGCTTGCTGTAGAGAATGCGCCGGCCGTCGGGCCACGCCACCTCGACCAGGGGCTCGGCGTAGCAGAGGCCGTTGCAGCCAGCAATGCCGATGTCGACGTCGAGCCGGCGCCGCTCCACCTCCGAACGGAGAGCGGCCAGGGTCTCCCCGGCGCCGGCCGCGAGGCTGCAAGTGCCGTAGCAGACTGTTACACGGGGCCGCGAGGGCGACTCGACGGCCTGCCATCCGCCTGGGGCGGACAGGGCTTGCTGGCGTAGGTCCTCGTAGGCGGTCACGAGGGGCTCCCCCCATCTCTCCCCGCCGGACGCGGGTTCGCCTTTGGCGAAAGCTCGCGGGCCAGCCGGACGGCGTCCGCCGCCGAGAGGCGGCCCCGCGCCCGGCCGTTGATCCAGACCAGAGGGGCCAGGTCGCAGGTGCCGTTGCACTGGGCCAGGTGCAGGCCGAGGCCCGCCGACGGCGGGTCCTCGGTGTTCTCGCCCATCTTGATGCCCAGCACCGCCTCAAGGATGAGGCGGACGTTCTCGCTGCCCTTGAGGCAGCAGGCGGGCCCGCTGCACCAGGAGACGGTGGTCTCCGGCGGCGGCGTCAGGCGGAACTCGGAGTAGAAGCTTATAGTGCCGTAGACCCGGGCCGTGCCCAGCTTCAGGTGCTGGGCGACGACGGGTATAGCGGTAGGAGGAATGTAGCCGTAGTGCTCCTGGAGGCGGTGAAGGGCCGCCAGCAGATCGCCGTCGCCGGGCTTCAGGTCGGCGATGAGGTTCTTGATCTCGAGTGTGGCTTCAGTCTCGGGCAACGACGGGCCTTTCCAATCCCTCGGCCAGGCCTCGAATCCAATATAGCGCAGGCACGCTGCGGGCTCAAGGCGATCTGGGCTTCGGTTGGGAGCGGGCTTCAGGAGGCGGCAGACGGCGCCCCCGCCTGGGCCGTCAGGTCTTCCATCGCCATCTCCGCCACCCGTTCGCCCATGATGATGCTGTAGTTCTGGCCCCGGTCCTCCGGGTAGATCTGGTTCATCGTCGCCAGGTAGAGGCCGGGGATCGGCGTCCGGTGCTCGGGGATGAGGCGGCGGTAGCCCGTGGTGACGATCGGCTGCGCGTATGGACCCCTGAAGAGCCAGCGCTCCCTCACCCAGTCGGCGGAGAAGCGGGGGTTGATGCGCTGGAGAGCGGGCAGGAAGATCTCCCAGAGCTGCTCCTCGCTCAGATCGAAGTAGGGGTGGTCCGGCCGCAGGTAGTTGGAGATGTAGAGGATGTGCTGCCCCCCGTAGTGCTCCCGCTCGATGAAGTTGGTGTGCTCGACGACGGCGAGGAAGGGCATCCCCGCCTCGGCGATGTTCAGCCAGTAGATGTGGGACAAGGACTCGCGGAGCGCCAGCACCATGCAGAAGGCCCACTGCCAGCGTACTGAGGTCAGCTTGCTCCGGTAGTCCTCGGGGAGGGCGGGCACCAGCCGCTCGAAAGCATGAGAGGCCATGGCAGCGACGACGGCGTCCGCAGGGACACGCTCGCCGCTGGCCAGGAGGAGGCCGCTGGCCCTGCCGTCCTCCACCGTCACTTCCTGCACCGGCGACCCAACGCGCACGTCGGCGCCGCCGTCGCGCAGGCGCCGCTCCAACTCGTCGATGTAGATGCCGAAGCTGCCCATCAGGTACCCTAGCTGCTCCTTCTGCATGGGCCCGCCCCGCCGGGAGGAGAAGCGCAGGTGGATCTTGCTCCACAGCCAGGCCATGGAGACCTCGTCGGCGGCCTCGCCGAACTTGCCCCTCAGGAGCGGCCCCCAGACCACGTCGAAGACCCGGCGGCTCACGTTCCTCACGATCCAGTCGCGGGCGGTGACCTCCTCGAACTGTTCCCACTGATCCTGCCGGCGCAGGCGCAGACCCATGAAGCCCAGCCGCACACGGTCGAGCAGGGGTAGAGGGCGGAAGCGCAGCAGGTCGAGCGGCGTCACGAAGTCGTAGATGCGGCCGCCCTGGAAGAACCCGACCTTCGAGTTGCGCCAGATCATACGGTCGCCCAGGCCCAGGTCGTCGATGAGGCGGATGACGGTGGTGTCGCTCCTGAAGACGTGGTGATAGAAGGACTCCAGGCGCCCGCCGCCCACCTCGAAGGTGCGCACGAGGCCGCCCAGGGTGGGGCCAGCCTCGAAGAGGGAGACTTGGTGTCCTTCCTGGAGGAGACGGTAGGCGGCGGCCAGGCCGGCGACTCCTCCTCCGACGACGGCGATCTTCATTTTCCATCCTGCCCTTCTGTACCCAGGTGCCCGCTGGCCGCGGAGCCTGTCGAAGCCGGCTCAGCGGCGGCCGCCGGCCGTCGCAGCATCTCGCCCAGCGAGAGGTTGATGGCCCAGAGGAAGACGAACCCCAGGGCGATAACCGGGAGGAGGAGAAGAGCATGCAGGACGATGGCGTAGGCGCGCACGGTATTGCTGGCTACGTCGAACGGGGCGAGAGCCCATCGAGTGCCCAGTTCGAAGGGGCCAACGCCGCCCGGCGTGGGTAGGGTTATGGCCAGGTTTGCCGCTGCTGCCACCAGCAGGTAGACGTGGAACCCTAACTCCAACCCAAAGGCTTCGCCCACCATGTAGTACATCGTGGCTTCCAGCAGCCAGGACACAACCGAGGTGACCCAGGCGCCGGCCATGGCTGTCGGGCTGCGCAGTGACTGGAGCCCCTCCAAGAAGGAGGCGGCCAGCCCCTGGGCGCGGCCCTTCGCGCGCCCAGGCAGCAGACGCACGACGACGTCCACTGCCCGCCTGCTCCGACTCTCCGAGGTCACCAGCACGTACATGATCACCACGCCGACACCGAACAGGGCTGCCATGACGATGGCGAGAGTACGGACTTCGGCGCTCACCGTGGCGAACAAGCCGGCCAGGATGAGGAACAGCAGCAGAGTGAGCCCGTCGAAGACGCGGTCCACCACGATGGTACCCAGGCCGGCGGACATGCTCACCCCTTCCCTCTCACGCAGGATGTAGGCCCGCACCAGCTCGCCGACGCGGGCCGGGATGAGGTTATTGGCCATGAAGCCGATGATAACGACCGGGTAGAGGCGGGCCATGCTTACGGCCTTCATGGGCCGCAGGAGGTATCTCCAGCGCAGGGTGCGGAACCAGGCGGCCAGGAAGTAGACGGGCAGCGAGAGGAAGGCCAGGAGGTAGTTGGCGTCGGCAAAGGCGTTCCCGATCTCCCGGAAGTTCGTCCCGTGGAGGAAGAGAGCAATCAGGACCAGGCTGACGGCCAGCCCGATCCACATTCGTCGGCTACGCCACAAGGAAGTCTCCGAGGCCGCCCGCACTATGTCGAGAGAGCGATCTGCCGCCTGCCGACACTGCCATCTTCGGCGGGCGAACGTGAGACATTATAGGTTCGCCTCCGTTAGGGGGTCAAACGAGAGGCCTACTCCTCAGCAGGTGCCGGGCGCTTGCGGGGCGCCGGCCTCGGCAAACGCCCTGACGAGCGCCGCCACTGCCAGATAGCCACGCCCGCCGCCGAAAGCGCAAAGGCCAGGAGCGCCAGAGCCAGAGGACTGGGCCGGAAGAGGTAGGCCGCCACCGTGCGGTAGAAGTCGCTGATGACCGCCCCCAGGATGAGGTAGAGGGCTGCCCAGATTGTCGCCGAGACAGCCGTGTAGACCAGAAACGGGAGGTAGCTGACATTGAAGGTGCCGGCGGCGATGGAGGTGATGGTGCGGAAGCCCGGCGTCAGCCGCCCGAAGACGATAACCGGGCCGGTGTGTCTCCTCAACCAGCGTCCTACGCCCTCGACGCGCTCCTCAGGGATGTGGGCAAACCTGCACAGCCAGCCCAGGACGGCCACGCCCCCCAGACGCGACACCAAGTAGAGGATCGAAGAGCCGCTCAGGGTTGCCAGTACTACCAGGGAAACGACGGTGGGAGCGCTGGCCTGCCCGTTCGATACCTCGGCGCCGGCCAGGAGGATTATGGTGTCACCGGGCACCGGCAGGGGTATGCCTGCCTCCTCGATGAAGAGCAACAGGAAGAGGGCCAGGTAGAGGTGGTCGCGCGAGAAGGCCAGAAGGGCGTCGGCAATTTCGCGGAAGAAGTCCATGCCGGCGAGGGCCTTTCCTTACGGCGCCCTGCTCAGGAGCCCGTCAGGCCGGTTAGAGGGACGCGGCGCACCTGGTTGGTGCTGCCATCCGACACGAAGACGTCACCGGTGCTGCTTACGGCCACCCCCACCGGCCGGCTGCCCGCTACATCCGAATCGGGTGCCCGCCAGGCGGCGACCTGCTGGCCCCCGCTGTCGAAGACAAGCACGACGCTGTTGGCCGGGTCGCTGGCCACAATGCGACCGTCGCTGAGGACTGCCAGGTACGGCTTATCGGTAACACCGTGGCTGCCCCAGCTCTCGACCGGGATCTCGCCCAGATACTCAAACTCGGGGCTGAAGCGCTGGATACGGAGGTTCCATGTGTCGGCGACCAGGATCTCCCCGGAGGGCGCGACAGCGATGCCCACCGGCTCCTCGAACTGGCCGGGGTCGCTGCCCGGCCCGCCGTACTCGGCCAGGAAGTTGCCGTCCGAGTCAAACTTGAGGACGCGCTTGTTGCCGGTGTCCGTGACCCACACGTTGCCGTCGGCATCGATGGCAATCGAGCGCGGGCCGAAGAGCTCCAGGGGCTCCGGCTGGCGCTCCCCCACCTCCAGGAAGGCCGTGCCCCAGGCCTTCAGGAACTGGAAGTTGGAATCAAACTTCTGGATACGGTGGTTCCAGGAGTCGGCCACGTAGATGTTGCCCTCGTCGTCCACTGCCACGTCCCAGGGCTCGTTGAACTGGCCTTCAGCGCCTCCGGCGGTTCCGAAGACGCCCAGGAAGTAGCCGTCGCCGTCGAACTTCTGGATGCGGTGGTTGCCGCTGTCGGCGACGTACAGGTTTCCCTCGCGGTCGACGGCCAGGCCGGCGGGAGCGGAGAACTGCCCGCGCCCTCCGCCCGGCTTGCCGATGATGACCTGACCCTCGGGGCCCAGGACCGGCTCCTCCGGCGGCTGCTCATAGATCAGGCCTCCGGCGGCAGCGGCATAGCTCTTGGGGAAATAGGCCATTGCGTCCAGCGAACCCAGGGGTGCCGGCGGCGTCCGCGACACGTAGTAGTTGCGCCAGGTGTTCCAGGTGCTGGGGTTGAACAGCACATGCCTGAAGTTGTCGCGGGTGAGGACACGGTAGTTCTCCGGGAACCACCAGCGCAGGCGGAAGGGCTGGCCGCTGTCATACTGCGCCGGGTCGAGCTGTAGGTTCCCCACATTGGCCTTGTTGATGAGCAGGATGGCGCTCTCGGTCAACGGCTCGTTTGTGATCGCTTGGTAGCTCACGTTGCGGTAGTCGCGCAGGTACCATACCCAGGGCCACGTCAGCTCGTCCTGGTCGACGACGATGGGAACGTCGCGGCCCAGGCCCGTAGCCTTGCCTACCTTTTCGATGGCGTCCCTCAGTCGCGGAACGTCCGGCGAGGTCTGAGTGTAGACCAGCAGCTCCACCGGTATGTCGCCGTGCTCGAAGCTGGCGACACCCGCCGTGCGGATGGAGAAGACCAGCAGCCCGGCGACGACGGTAGCCGTCGCCGACTGAAGCAGGGCACTGCGGCTGGCCTGCCCGGCCATTCCGACCGCGGCCGCCGCCACCAGCGCCAGCAGGATCGCCAGCACGACCGCCGTCGTTGACGCTGACATGACGATAAGGATGATGACAGCCAGGGCGGCAGCGACCGGCCCCAGGGCCAGCACCAGCCTTGATCTCACCGACGGCACCACCATCCGCAGCGCCGCTGGCAGCCTGATCTCGCGCGGCACGCTCACCCGACTGTAGATCTCGTTCACCGTCCGGCCGGCCAGGAGGGCGATAGGCAGGGTCATGTGCACGGTGAGCCAGGGCATCTTCTCGCTGGCGATCGTGAAGGCCACCAGGCTGGCGATTGTCCAGAAGACCAGGAACCGGTCGAATAGCCTCTGCCCTCCCGCTATGCAAGCGAACACAGCCAGCCCGCCCCCCGCAATCACAAGCAGAGCGATCGGCGGGTCCGGTGGGCCTGAGAAGGCGCGCAGCACCGGGAAAGCCAGCAGGTAGAGCCCTGCTGCCGTCAGGACTGCCGCTACGGTGAATAGAGCAAGCTGCGTCCACTGCCGCCTGATGGCGTGGTAGAGTATGCCCAGCGCGGCCAGGAGCAGCACCAAGAACTCGTACACGGGTAGGAGCATGAAGTAGTAGAAGATCGGCTGCTCGCCCCGGCGCACCGACTGCTGCTCGATCCAGTAGTCGAGGGAGCCCCAGATGCCGGACCAGAAGCCGGATGGATTGCTGAAGAAAGTAGTGAAGAGGAGGACGTAAACTCCGTAGAAGGCAGCGGCGCTGATCAGCCACACCCTGGGGTTCCAAAGCAGACCGATGTAGAGGCTCAGGATGAGGAGGACGGTAACGCTGCCGTTCCGCAGCCCCAGCTCGGCGTTGGATTGGTAGCCCGAGTTGCCGGGCAGAAGCGGCACGTGGTCTCCTATGATCTGCAGCGTGCCGGCATAGAGGGGCGCCACCAGCGTGCCCAGCACCAGCAAGGGGACTCCGGCGGCAGGCAGCTTTTGCAGGCCCCAACGCTGGCGAAGAGGCGTCAGGAGCGGCCAGAGGATCACCACCAGCCAGGAGAAGAGCAGTAGCCAGACGAAGATGGAGCCGATTTCCAGTCTGTCCATCTCCCGGCTGGGCGCGGACCGAGACTTGGACGGGCGTTGTCCGCGCGGCGTGCCTTGCGAGCGGCTGTCTGGCCGTTGCCGGCGTATCTGATCGAGGAGGTCCAGGGCCACCACTACCTCCAGGAAGACGAGGAAGATGGGCACCGTCATGTAGGTGCTCTCTTTGGTGGCGAAGCTGAAGGCCATGGAAGCCGCCCCCAGGTAGAGCCAGAGGTTCCGCCTTTCTGCCAGGTAGCGCCAGATGCAGACCGCGATGCCCAGGGTCCAGAAGGCGACGTAGATGTCCTCTCGGTCGAAGCGGCTGTAGTAGAGGAGCGTGGGCGAGAGGGCGATGAAGGTGGCGGCGGCCAGGGCGCCCACCCGCCCCAGGTGGTTGCGCAGCAGGTAGACCAGGGCCACCATGCCCGTCCCGAAGAGGGCTGGCGCCACCCTTGCGGTGAAGTCGCTGGCGCCGAAGATCTTGAAGATCAGCCCGCCTATCAGTATGTGGAAGGTCCCGTGCATCATGGGGTCGTGGTGGTAGCCGCGGCCGTCGTAGAAGTACCAGCTATAGGTGGCGTGCAGGCTCTCGTCGTGGTGGAGGGCACGGCCGCCGAGGTCCCAGAGGCGCAGGGCCAGGGCCAGCGAGAGAATGATCCCCCAGACAAGCAACTCCCAGCGCCCGGGCAGGTTCGCGCGCACCGTAGCCAGGAAGCGCCCCGCCTGCTCCCTCCGCTCCTGGAGGGCAATAGCCAGGTCACCCTCGACGGGCTGGCTCGTCTTTTTCCTGGGCACAACGCGTTGGGGGCGCTTTCGGCTCTGCGTCACGGCCCGCCCTCGCTTATCTCCAGGGCCCCAGCGGCCCGATAGACAGTGGCACCTGCGTCCTGGTAGGCCACCGGCAACATGCTCTCAAACTTCGCCAGCCCCTCCTGAGGGTAGTTCTCCTTCTCAATGGAGCCAACGAAGACGAAGTCGACGCCATACTTGTCGAGGATCGCCCGCGCCTCTTCCTCGTCGGTGGTGCGGTACAACTGTTCCATGTCCTCGAAGCGACCCTCCAGTATTCGACAGGAACTGCCCGGCTTGCAACGCCACTGTTGCTCGTGGCCGGGCCAGCCGATGGGCGTGGTCAGTCCCGTCCAGGCCGCTACCCGGGCGGCAGACCCGTAAGAATTGCCTACCGCCTCCGCCACCACCGCCGTGCCGTCCACGTGCACCGTCAGCCAGTCGATGGCC
>Ga0315279_10006659_pt1 | contig 14522 bp, 16 predicted proteins | sample YL17G06_20_MG_FD_203694 | JGI IMG/M metagenome (GOLD analysis project Ga0315279, IMG submission 203694) | Sediment microbial communities from Yellowstone Lake, YNP, Wyoming, USA - YL17G06_20 | ecosystem: Environmental > Aquatic > Freshwater > Lake > Sediment | place: USA: Wyoming | collected... | reverse complement strand
AGATCGTCTTGCCGTCGGTGGACCAGAAACCGACGGTGACATCCCCATCGAAATCGGCGCCGAGCTTCCTCCATTTGCCGCCGCGATCAGTCGTCGGGCGAAGGTACACTCGACTGTTCCGGAAGTAGACGAAATCGTCGTCCGCCGAGAATGCAATCATCGAGCCATCGGGGGAGAAGCTCAACGAGCTCTCTCCGATGTCCTTATTGTCGGTGAGCCGCTCGATTTTTCTCGTACTCGCCTCGAGCAGATACAGGTCGCTGTAGGTTTCCGACTCCGTAACGGTTCTCAGATATCGGTTGTCGGGGGTCCCGCGGAATCCTACCCACTGAGAGTTATCGGAGATCCTCACGTCGCTGACGCTGTAGTCGGTTCCACCGGTCAGTCGTGTCTCCTTTCTCGTTCCCAGGTCGATTGACCAGAGATGAACGGGCGGAGCATCCTCATTCCGAACGCGCACGTCAAACTTCTTGTCCTTTCGTTGTTTGTTCGCCTTGTCGACGCTGTCCGGCGAGAGGAAGTAGATCCGTTTGCTGTCGGGCGAGAACTGCCACGCCGTGACGGGTGCCGTGTGCTTTGTGAGCTGCTCCGGCTTCTCCTTCCCAGCGGCGGCTGTAGCGATCATCCATATCTGCCTTTCATCGTCTTTGCCTGCAGAGAACACGAGCCATCTGCCGTCCTTGCTGAAGGCGTAGGTTTCCACCCCGTCCTTTGCATCGGAAACCTTCGAGGCCTCACCACCATCAGTGCGCATGACGTAGAGTTGATTCAACGCCGACTTCGATTCGGGGGCCTCGCGGTTCGAGAGGAAAGCAAAAACCTGGCCGGTGGGAGCCCAGCGCGGAGAGGTTTCGTTCTTCTCTTTGGTGAATGTCATTTGCCGTGTCGAGGGAAGGCCTTGCTCTGTCGAGACCAGATAGATGTCGGAGTAGGATTTCGCCGTCTTCCAGTCCGGCGTCGTGAATGTGTACAGAACCCACGTTGCGTCCGGACTCACAGATGGGCTCCCGACAGAACGCATACCCAGGACATCCATGAAGGTCATCGGTCGCTTGGCTGTTGATTGCGCGCCGGCTGACCAACAGGTGAGGATCGAGAGGAATGAGACTGCAGTGAGGCGCGAAGTACGCATGGAGTCAGCTCCTTTGCCTGGAGTGAATTTGTGGTAGGGAATTTAAGAACGGATGAGAACGAAAGCTATAGAAAAGGAAGGGAACCGGGGGGAGCTACGCTCGCTTCCTGCACCTGCGCGCCGCTATTGGTGATAGTGCGGACTCTCTTCTTTCACTGCTTGAACGAGCGCCTTCGCGTGCTCGACCGGAACGTCCGGCGCAATGCCGCGGCCGAGATTGAAGACATGTCCAGGCCCGTTGCCGAACTTCTCGAGGATTCTCTTGACGCCGGCTCTGATGCGCTCAAGGGGCGCGTAGAGGAGGCTGGGGTCCAGGTTGCCTTGGAGGGCGACGTAGCTACCGATCATCTCACGAGCTTTTCCGATGTCGACGGTCCAATCCATCCCGACGACGTCCGGCCCGGAATCGGCGATGGCTTCTAGAGAATGGCCGCAGTCTTTGCAGAACACAATGATCGGGGCACCGTTGCGACGGAGGAGCTGAAGAACCTGCTGGATGTATCGAAGAGAGAATTCACGGGACTCCTCCTGCGGGAGAATCCCGCCCCACGTATCGAAGACCTGAACCGCCTGCGCACCATACTCGATCTGCGCACTCAGATATGCTGCCGCTGCGCGAGCCAGCTTGTCGAGCAACGCGTGGGCGTCCTTTGGGTTGGAGTAGATGAGCTCCTTGATGTGGCGGAGGTTCTTCGTGCCTGTCCCCTCCACCATGTACGTCGCCAGTGTCCAGGGGGAGCCGCAGAATCCGATCAACGGGACGCGTCCGCTGAGCCGCTTTCGGACCACCTGCAGGGCGTCCAGAACGAATCGGAGGTGCCTGACGGGGTCAGGCGTACTCAGCTTGTCGATGTCGGCTCGTGATCTGAGAGGGTGAGGGAAACGCGGTCCGCCTTTTCCTTCCTCGATGATGAGTTCCATCCCCATAGCCTCGGGAAGCACGAGGATGTCGGAGAAGATGATACAGGCATCGACGCCGAGAATGTCGACCGGTTGAATCGAAACCTCGCCAGCAAGCTGCGGGGTCTTGCAGAGCGTAAGGAAGTCGGTCTTCTGTCGAATCGCCCGGTACTCGGGAAGGTGGCGGCCAGCCTGGCGCAGGATCCACACCGGAGTGCGATCTACAGGCTCACGACGGCAGGCGCGCAGGAAGAGATCGTTGGGCACTGGGCATTCTCGATTGTCGATGGTCGATCGGCTACAAGGCCGCGAAGTAGTCCACAAGGGATTCTACGAGCGACTCAGCGGTCGATTGCTTCGCCGTGATCAGTACCGGGAGACCGCAGTCCTGAGCAGCTTTCGTGGTGGTTGGACCGATCGCGGCCACCAGCGTGTTTTCCGCGTACTCGTTCCCAACCATTTGCACGAAGTTTTCAACACTCGACGGACTGAAGAACGTCACCACATCGATCTCTTGATTGACAAGCGCCCGGCGTACGAGATCGAGGTTGCTCGGCTGAGTGCCCACGGTCTTATACACAATGACCTCGTCGACAACTGCGTCCTTGGAACGGAGTGCATTCGGAAGGAGGTCTCTTCCGATGTTGCTCCGGGGAAAGAGGAAACGCTTTCCAGCGACATCGACGTCTCCAAGAGCAGCGATGAGGCCTTCCGCACCTCGATTCTCGGGGATGAGCTCGACCGGAACCTTGGCTTTGTGCAGTGCGCCGGAGGTCTTTTCACCGACCGCATAGATATGCCGCATCGAGAGGGCCACTTTCGCCTGAGGATTTGTCTTCTCGATCCTCCCCACGAATCTCTCGACCGCATTCGAACTTGTGAAGATCACTCCGAAGTACTCCCTCAAATTCACGATCGCTCGATCACACTCATCCCATGAGTCGGGTTCGACAACTGCGATGGTCGGGAGGATCAGGGGATATGCACCTCGTTCTTCGAGGAGCTCGACAAGGGGTTGGCTTTGCTCGCCGGTGCGCGTGAGCAAGAAGACCTTTCCCTCCAGCGGTCTCCGGCTCGCTGAGAGTCGGGCAAGGGACGGCTCATACGGCACAAGTTCTTCCTTCACCCGGAACGGAGAGTCGGGAGCCTCGGCATCCAGCTCAGAGGCCTTTCGAATCAACCCGGAGAGATGCCGGTAGGCTGAGACGAGATACTCAAGATGCTCTCGGCTCGGGATGACCGAGGAACCTTCTTCCGATGAGAGTTGGCTGATGGTCACCTCGCAGGCAGCTGATGCCCGCTCCAGGCAGTGGAGGAATTCTTCCCTGAGCCCACGGCGGAGATAGGCAGTCACGATCTCCCGAGCCACTATCTTTGAGGAGCGACGGATCGTGGCGCCAAGCTCTGGTCGCAGGCTTTGTGTCTCGAACAACGTCAGAGCGTTAACCTGCGCTGCAAGCGATCGAGCGAGCTGGTGGATTTCAAGTTTGGTGTATCCTTCGTCGATCATGGCGTGGTGCTCCACTCAGACGTGAGAGAGTTTCGCGGCGGGTTGGCTGCCTCGGATCTCGGCCAAGATCTCCCGGCCGCCTCGTTCGAGCAGTTGTTTGGCCAGTTGAATTCCCAGACCCTCTGATTCGGTTGGGCTCCCCTCGATGTGTCCCTTCACGATCTGCCTCCCATCCAGGCTGCCAATCAATGCGTCGAGCCGAAACGTGCCCCCTTCAATTTTGCCGTACGTCCCGATGGCGACCTGGCAGCCCCCTTCGAGAAATCGGAGAAACGCTCGCTCACCCCGCACGACGATTGTCGTCTCTTCGTGGTGAACCTTTTGCATCATCTCGCACACCCGGCTGTCGTTCTCCCGAAGCACGACCGCCAGTGCACCCTGTCCCACGGCTGGCAGCATTATTTCTACAGGGAGGACCTCGGTGATTCTCTCCTCCCATCCGAGTCTCTTTACCCCTGTTCGTGCCAGGACCATGCCATCGCAATCGGATGCCGCGAGCTTCTTGAGCCGAGTGTTCAGGTTCCCCCGGACATCAATGACCTCGAGGTCAGGCCGCTTGTGGAGGAGCTGGCATTTTCGTCTCAGGCTGCCGGTTGCAATTTTCGCGTGATGGGGAAGATCGGCAAAGCGTCGATAGTTACTCCCTGGATGGGCAATGAACACATCGCGGACATCTTCACGCTCGGTCACAGCGCCGATCGCGAGACCAGCGGGGAGGACCGTCGGCACATCCTTGGCGCTGTGGACGGCGATGTCGATACTTCGGCCAAGGAGGGCATGATCGATTTCTTTGGTGAAGAGGCCCTTGTCTCCGATCCTCGAGAGGGGAGCGTCAAGGATCTTGTCTCCGAGAGTCTTGACAATTCGGAGCTCGATGTCGAGCGTCGGGAAGAATTCGCTCAGTTTCGACTTGATCAGATTGCTCTGCCAGAGCGCAAGCTCACTCCCCCTCGAACCGATGATGAGACGCTCAGCCGTCATTCGAGCGATCCTTCTGGCCGGGGTCAATACCGAAAAGTCTCCTCACGACGCTAATCTTCCGAGGCCGATCAGACACTGACTCGTCCTGACCGTTCCTGAGGTTCACGATCGGCCTGTGGAGGATCTTGTTGACGATGCGCGTGGTGACAAGGTCGACGAGTTCGCGATCCTTCTGGTCAAAACGGTTGATGTGCTTCGTCACCTCGCTGCTTCTGATGTTTTCGAGAGGCTCCGTCAGGGCGGCAATTGTCGGGTTCGCCTGCAGCGATGTGTGCCACCTGTAAAGCTCGGCCAGTTCTTCCGAGATGATTTGCTTGATTCGCGGAATTTCGGCCCGACGCTTCTGGATCGTCTCGTCACCATCACAGTAAGACTATCGATGTCATACAGAAATACGTCCTCAAGATCCTTCGCTGGAGGATCGATATTACGGGGCATCCCGATGTCGATCAGGAAGAGAGCGCCGGAGTGCCGGCCCTTGTTGATCTTGGCGATATCATCGGCGGTAAGGACGTACCGGTCTGTCTGGACTGACGAGACAATGATGTCGAGCTCACCAAGTCTGTCGCGGAAGCTCTCAAACGGCAGGGTCTTTCCCCCCACCATCTTCGCCAGCTGTTCGCTGCGTTCGGCCGTCCTGTTCGTGATGAAGAGTGTGCCGATGCCTTTTTCCAACAGATGTTCCGCGGTCAGCTGGGCGGTATCGCCTGCTCCGATGACGAGGGCCTTCTTGCGATGCAGGTTGTCAAAACTGCGTTCGGCGAGCTCAACGGCAGCGTAGGTGACAGAGATCGCCCCCTCTGAAATCTGCGTTTCGCTCCGTGCCCGCTTCCCCACGTGAAAAGCGGACTGGAACAGCTTGTTCATGAAAAATCCCGCGGTGCCGCCGTTGTCTGCGAGATCGTACCCATCCTTCACCTGGGCCAGGATCTGGACGTCTCCCACCACCAGAGAGTCGACGCCTGAGGCAACGTGAAACAAGTGCTCCGCCGCGCCGCTCGCGAAGAATGAAAAGAAGCGCGACGAGGGGACCTTCTGCTGGACCGACTTTTGCTCTCGCCAGAATAAAGTACCCTGTCTCTTTTGCCCTCGATCGCCGCTCGATGACAGCGTGGGCAACGGCTACGGAGAACGCGAGCACGCTCATGATCTCGAAGATGGCTGTAACTGGAGGATGGTTGAATGCCACCCCCCTCGACAGGAGGTACACCAGATGCACGCCAACAAGAGCCAAGAGCAGATTGCTCTTGATCCTCCCGGCCCATGGTAGATCCGAGAAGAAAGCCTTGCCGTAAATCCAGACGAGAGCAAAGTAGAAAACAGGAAGGGCGATATTCAGGACGTGGATGAGAATCGGTTGCCCGTGGAAGATCCGTTCACACCGTGATTCTTCTCATTATTTGGACAATTGTTGTGCCACAAACAGGGAAGCCAAATCGTGCTGATGATGTCCCATTCTTGGGAAAAGCCAAAAAGGCGAGTTGAGAATTTCTTGCCTTTCGGAACGTCGATAGATATATTGTCTGGGCCTCCGGAGCAATGTCTTTTTGCAGGTGGGAGGCCCTCCGAAACGCAAAACTCTAACCATGAAGGATTCCCCATATGGAACAAATTCTCTCGTACGTAGATTCCAACAAAGAACGCTACCTAAGTGAGTTGAAGGAATTCCTCGCGATCCCAAGCGTCAGCTCTCAGACTGAGCACACTGCCGATATCCGCCGAGGTGCTGAGTGGGTGGCGGATCAGATGCGGACGATCGGCATGCAGAATGTGCAGATCATGGATACCCCCGGCCATCCAGTCGTTTACAGTGAGTGGCTCGGCGCGCCAGGGAAACCGACTGTGCTATTATACGGTCACTACGACGTTCAACCGGTTGACCCTATAAACCTTTGGACATCTCCTCCTTTTGAGGCAACCGTTCGCGATGGCAACCTCTATGCACGAGGTTCATCGGACGACAAAGGCCAGGTCTACATACACCTCAAGAGTGTTGAAGCCTATATGAAGAACAACGGCAATCTGCCCATCAACTTGAAAATGATTGTGGAGGGTGAGGAGGAAATTGGGAGCAAGCATCTCGACGACTTTGTCAAGCAGCACAAAGATCTGCTGAAGGCTGATCTGGTACTCATCTCCGATTCGTCGATGTTCGCCAAGGGCATACCATCGGTCTGCTACGGACTTCGGGGGCTCGCCTACATGGAGGTTGAGGTAACCGGCCCGAACTCGGACCTCCACTCAGGATCGTTCGGCGGCTCAGTGCACAATCCTGTCCAGGCGCTGGCGGAAATGATTGCTACGCTGCACGACAAGAACGGCCGGATCACCATCCCGGGATTCTATGATGATGTGCGGCCTCTCTCGAAGACCGAGCGGGCTGCGTACAAGAAGCTGCCCTGGGATGACAAGAAGTATGCGAAGCAGTTGGGCTTGAAAGCGCTCTACGGCGAAAAAGGGTTCACGACGCTGGAGCGGCTCTGGGCCCGACCGACGCTGGAGTGCAACGGGATCTGGGGTGGCTACACGGGAGAAGGGGCGAAGACCGTGCTTCCCGCGAAAGCCTTCGCCAAGATATCGATGCGTATCGTTCCGGATCAGACGTCGGCCAAAGTCGCGAAGATATTCGAGAGGCACATGAAGACGATCGCCCCGAAAACGATCCAGATCAGCATCCGGACGCTGCACGGTGGGGAACCTGCCATCACACCGATTGACAGTCCGGGTGTGCAAGCGGCGGTCGCCGCCCTGCAAAAGGGGTTCGGTAAGAAGCCGCTGTATCAGCGCGAGGGGGGATCAATCCCGATCGTGGTGCAGTTCAGGAAGCTCCTGGGGCTGGACACGGTCTTGTTGGGGTTTGGACTTCCGGATGAAAATGCTCACGCCCCGAACGAGTTCATCAATCTCGACAATTTCTTCGGCGGCATCAGGACGTCGATTCATTTCTACAATGAGCTGCCGAGCTATTGGGGGAAGCAGGGAAAGAAGAAGTAAGAGGATGAAGGTTTCCTTCACCAAGTAGGGCCAACTCGAAGGAAACCTTCAAAATGGAATGAAAATCTACACGAAGACCGGCGACACCGGCGAGACCTCCTTGTTCGGGGGCCAGCGCGTGCCGAAGGATGCGTTGCGCATCGACGCATACGGGACCGTCGACGAGCTGAACTCCCTCCTCGGCGTAGTCCGGTCCTTGAACCCTCACCAGGAGATCGACGCGATTCTTCGGCGCCTCCAGGACGACCTCTTCGTGCTGGGTGCTGATCTTGCTACCCCGGTCGAACAGAGCTCGGGCAAAATCCCTCGCATCGAGCCCGGTCATCCGGAGAACCTTGAGAAGGTCATCGATTCCCTCGAGGCGAGCCTTCAGCCATTGACGAGCTTCATTCTCCCCGGCGGCTCGCCGGTCGGCGCTCAGCTGCAGGCAGCGCGGACGGTCTGCCGAAGAGCCGAGCGTCTCGTCGTAAGGCTGTCGCGCGAAGAGAAAGTCGGCCCCCTGCCTCTCGTCTATCTCAACCGATTGTCTGACCTTCTCTTCGTCCTTTCACGGTATGCGAACCACCTGGACGGGGTGAAGGAGACACCCTGGGCTCCTCCGCGCTAGCCACGCCCAGGGACGCACCCACTTCAGTCGACAGCACACGCGACTTCGAAGAACCATGAATGCAGCGGGGGTTTTGAGACGTCTTAGATCGCTCTCCGATCCACGCATCGTGGAGGGGATGGCGCGGTTTGGAATAACCTCTGCGAAAGCGTTTGGAATTTCCGCGCCCGCGATCAGGGCCCTTGCGAAGGAAATCGGGCGAGACCAGAAGCTCTCGCTGAAGCTGTGGGAGTCAGGTTATCTCGAGGCCCGCGCGATCGCATTTCTGATCGGCGATCCGGCCGCGGTGACGGAGGAGCAGATGGAACGGTGGGTAAGAGACTTCGACTCGTGGGGGGTGTGCGATGGATGCTGTGGCAGCCTATTCGACAAGACACCGTTCGCGTTCTCGAAGGCGCTCGAGTGGAGTAGGAGGGGGGAGGAATTTATGAAGAGAGCCGGATTTGTCATGATGGCCACGCTTGCTGTTCACGACAAAAAGGCGGGTGACCGGGAGTTCGTTCGTTTCCTGCGTGAGATTGTGCGGGGATCGAGGGATGAGAGGAATTTCGTGAAAAAAGGCGTGAACTGGGCGCTGCGGCAGATCGGAAAGAGGAACCGGAACTTGAACCGGCTCGCGATCCAGAAGGCCGAGGAGATTCGTAAGCTGCAGTCGAGATCCGCGCGATGGATAGCATCTGACGCGCTGAGGGAGCTGAAGAGCACTGCCGTCCAGCGAAGGCTGGATGCCCGCCAAAGGAAGATGGGGGAATCCTAGTCGTTGACAGGGGGATTGGCTGGAATCTTGACACAGAGCGACTTGTTGAGAATGATGATAGGGGAGGGCGACGGGGGGAGACGAACCTGATCGTCTCCTATTTCCCCGGTGTGCTCTCTCATCGTCCTTGACTTCTGAAATGGAGGGACATCGATGGCTTGGGCGATCACTCGTCTCTGTGCGGATTGTGTTGACACTGGATGCGTCAAGGTGTGTCCTGTCGACTGTATCTACGGGCTGACCGTGAGCGACGAGAAGTACCGGCGCCAGCTCTTCATTCATCCCGAAGAATGCATCAATTGTGCGGCGTGTGAACCTGACTGTCCGTGGGGAGCCATCTTCGAAGATGTGGCTGTCCCGGAGATCTTCAAGGAGGACATCGTTATCAACGCAGAGATCTTCGATGATCATTCGGAGGACGACTTCACGACGACTCCGGATCCGATGCGGCAGCATCCGACGCCGGATGAGATCGGCGCGAATTACAAAAAGTGGGGCCATGAGAAATGGCCGCGAGCGAAGTCAACTACCATGCGGGAAGACGCTGCGTCGGTACGAGCAGCGTCTTGTTTTTATGTCGCGAGGTAAGTCGTCAAGTGAGTGTCGATTTCGAGAATAGGCATCATTTTCATTGACAAACATTCAAATCATCGGTATATTAGCACGGTTTTTTGCCATTTCTTGCTCATCCTTTTTCACCGTCCAGAGCAGCTATGCTCACTGAATTTGGTAAGATACTGATCTTCTTCATCATTGGAGTGCTGTTCGTCGCTGCCGGGATGTTCACAGCGTGGATCCTTCGACCTCGTCGTCCCTATCCTGGAAAACTCGCGCCCTATGAGTGTGGGGAGGAACCGATCGGTGATGCCTGGGTGAAATTCAACGTGCGCTTCTATGTGGTGGCACTCATCTTCCTCGTCTTCGACGTGGAGGTCGTGTTCCTTTTTCCTTGGGCCCTGGTCTATCGTGAACTCGGGCTTTTTGGCTTCATTGAGATGGCGGTCTTTTTGCTCATTCTGCTCGTAGGATTTGCCTACGTGTGGGCAAAGGGTGACCTTGACTGGGACAAGCCTCGTCCTCAGGTTCCGCACATCGAGCGGCCAACCCTGACGAAACCTGAGGTGCGGCAAGAGGCTGAGCAAACGCCTGTCGCGTAAACGAGTACCACGCACTGAGAGAACGATTCCATGGGATTGCTTGACCAACGATTTGAGAGCGGGAACGTTTTCGTCACCTCGCTGGACAACCTTCTGAATTGGGCCAGACTCTCCTCCTTGTGGCAGATGCAATTCGGTCTCGCCTGCTGTGCGATCGAAATGATGGCGGCATCGGCTTCGAATTTCGACATCATGCGGTTCGGCATCATTCCGCGGGCCACGCCGCGCCAGGTGGATGTCTTGTTCGTTGCCGGAACGGTTACGATCAAGATGGCCTCGCGCATCAAGCGACTGTATGACCAGATGGCGGAGCCGCGCTACGTGCTCTCCATGGGAAGCTGCTCCAATTGCGGCGGACCGTATTGGGAGCACGGCTACCACGTGTTGAAAGGAGTGGACCGGGTCATCCCGGTCGATGTCTATGTCCCCGGCTGCCCTCCCCGACCGGAGGCGTTGTTGGAAGGGATCATCAAGCTCCAGGAGAAGGTCCGAAGAGAGAGCCTAGTGAAGAAATCTGCCTAGAGGTGGAAGGAGTATGACAGCAGCAGAAATCCTAGAGAACGTGAAATCCGAGTTTGGGGACTCTGTCGTCGAATCGAAGCTCGACGTGTTGCAGCCGTGGATTCTCGTTGCTCCCGAGAGGATGAGAGAGATTGCGTATTTTTTGCGGGACGATCCAGCCATGCAATTTGACTACCTGATGTGCCTCAGCGGAGTGGATTACAACAACGGAAAGCTCGGCGCCGTGTACCATTTGTTCTCGACGGTTCACCGGCACAAGATCGTGCTCAAAGCGCAGTGCACAAAAGAAGACGCGCACGTCCAGTCGGTGAGCGCCGTGTGGGGCACGGCAAACTGGCACGAGCGGGAGGCCTTCGATCTCATCGGCATCGTGTTTGACGAGCATCCCGACCTGCGACGCATCCTCCTTCCCGATGACTGGGAGGGGCATCCGCTCCGGAAGGATTACAAAGTGTCCGAGTTCTATAATGGAATGAACGTCCCGTACTAGATGAAGTTCTTGCATGAGTGAGACCAAGACTCTTCCAACTCGATACGTTACACAACCCGGCGAAATAAAGACCTCCAGCGGCAAGACTCTCCGAACAGACGAGATGATCATCAACATGGGTCCGCAGCACCCGTCCACGCACGGCGTGCTCCGGCTCGAGATCGTTGTCGACGGGGAGATCGTCGTCGACATCATCCCGCACATCGGCTATCTGCATCGCTGCTTCGAGAAGCACGCGGAGAATATGATCAACTATCAGCAGGTGATCCCGTACGTCGACCGGATGGACTACGTTGCTGCCATGAATATGGAGCACGGATATGCCGTGGCGGTTGAGCGCCTTCTGAAGATCGAGGTGCCGGAGCGCGTGGAGTATCTTCGCGTCATTATGGCTGAGCTGCAGAGGATAGCAAGCCACTTGGTCGCCGTTGGCACCTTCGGCATCGATGCCGGGGCTTTCACTCCCTTCCTCTACGCCTTCCGTGACCGAGAGCTGATCCTGGACCTCTTCGAGATGACGTGCGGCGCGCGCCTTCTCTATAACTACATCTGGGTGGGCGGCCTCTCCCATGACCTGCCGCCGCAGTTCATCGACAAGTGCAAGGAGTTTTGTACGTACTTCAAGCCGAGGATCAAGCAGTTCAACGACCTTCTCACCTTCAACGAGATCTTTGTCAAGAGGACGGCGAACGTCGGAGTCCTGCCGAAAGATGTGGCCCTCAATTATGCGTGCAGCGGGCCGATGTTGAGAGGCTCGGGCATCAACTGGGACCTGCGGAGGGATGACCCGTATTCCGTCTACAGTCGATTTGAATGGCAACCGCAGCTTGGGAAGGGTGAAATGGGGGCCGTCGGTGATACGTGGGACAGGCATATCGTTCGTATGCGCGAGATGGAGGAGAGCGTGAGGATCATCGAGCAGGCCTTGGCGGGCATTCCTGCAGGGAATGTGCAGGCAGCAATTCCGAAGCGGATTCGGCCTGAGGCCGGTGAGATCTATGCACGAACGGAAACGCCCCGGGGCGAGCTCGGGTACTACATCATCAGTGATGGATCGGGGAGCCCTTTTCGTGTGAAGGCCAGATCGCCCGCCTTCGTCAATCTCAGCGTGTTGCCGGAGATCGCGCGTGGAGGAATGATCGCCGACCTCGTGCTCATTGCCGGAAGCGTGGACATCGTGCTGGGGGAGGTTGATCGCTAAGCCCGCCGACCCCCCCTTTGCGGTTCAATTCTTGTATGATTATCTCTTGACCCTCTGAATATGGATGCACTCCAGAATCTGGGTTTGTGGGGATCGATTCTGATCGCCGTCATTCTGAGCGCGTTGCCCATCATCTTTATTCTCCTCTACGCGTTGGTGACTCTCTATCTGGAGATGAAGGTCGCCGCCCACATGCAGGATCGGCTTGCGTACATGAGGACCGGCTGGCACGGCACGCTTCAGCCGTTCGCCGACATCTTGAAGCTGTTGCAGAAAGAAGACACGATCAGCTCGGAGGCGGACAAGAAGCTTTTCATCCTTGCTCCCTACATCGTCTTCATGGGGACCTACGCGGGCTTTGCGGCGATCCCGTTCAGCAGCATGTACATCGGAAGCAACATCGACCTCGGTGCGTTCTTCATCGTTGCCGTTTCGTCGCTCGTCGTGATCGGGATCCTGATGGGGGGGTGGGCCTCGAACAACAAATGGTCGATCTTTGGCGCGATGCGCTCGGCGGCGCAGATGGTGAGCTACGAGATTCCGACGGCCCTGGCGATTCTCATCGCGGTGATGATCACGGGATCCTTGAACCTGCAAGATGTGACGAAGTTTCAGGAAGGCGGGATTCAGAACTGGGTCGTCTTCGGAGGAACACTGCCCCTCGCGCAGAAACTCCTGCTCATTCCGTTCACAGTGGTCACGTTTCTCATCCTCTTTACCGCCTCGCTCGCCGAAGTGAACAGGACCCCCTTCGATCTGCCGGAGGCCGAATCGGAGCTCGTGCAGGGCTTCAACACTGAGTACAGCGGCATGCGGTTTGCGATGTTCTACCTCGCAGAATACGCGAACATGTTCCTGGTGTCCGCCGTCGCTGTGTCCCTGTTCCTCGGCGGTTGGTCAAGTCCATTCGGATCGTTGATGTCCGGGCCGATCTGGGGATTGTTCTGGTTCATCGCGAAGGGGATGGTTTTGGTCTTCCTGCAGATCTGGATCCGGTGGACCCTGCCCCGGCTGAGAGTTGACCAGCTGATGTACACTTCCTGGAAAGTGCTGACGCCGTTCCTCTTTGTTTGCATCTTCGGTGTCGGCCTGATCCTGGTTCTGTAAGAATGAAAACCAGCAAGTGAACTTCGTATGAGTGCGGTAAGAGTATATTTTCATACCATCTGGCTCGCGGTCTCCACCGTCGCGATCGGCATGAAGATCACCTTCAAGCATCTGTTCGTGCCGGCGGTGACGGTCCAATACCCGGACGTCAAACTGAAATTGCCTGAGCGGGCGCGCAATCGTCTCTACGTGAACATCGATGACTGCATCGGCTGCGACCAATGTTCGATGGCGTGTCCGGTCGATTGCATCATCATCGAGACGATCAAATCGACGCCCGACCAGGACCTCGGGACGACGTCAACCGGCCACAAGAAGCGGCTCCACATCCCACGATTCGACATCGACATCGCGAAGTGCTGCTACTGCGGGCTTTGCGTTCCTCCATGCCCGACCGAGTGCATCGTCATGACCGACGTCTTTGAGTTTTCAGAATTCGACAGGCAGAATCTCATTTACAATTTCAGCATTATGACGCCGCAGGATATCGAGGTTGCGAAGGAAAAGTTGAAAAAAGCCGAAGAAGAGGCGGCGGCCAAGAAAGCAGCCGCGGCCGCGGCGGCAGCTGCTGCAAAAGCCAGCGCAGCCGCGCAACCGCCTCCGCCTGCCGCAACAACGGCTCCACCTCCGAAGCCGGAGGTGAGCACGCCGGGCCAGGATCCTCAACCGGGTACGAGCACCGCGCCCTCCCCGGAGTCACCGGAGAAACCATAGTCGCCATGGATCTCTACACGATCATTTTCTACCTCTTTGCCCTGATCACGCTGATTTCAGCCTCGATCGTCGTGTTCTCGAAGAACATCGTCTACTCGGCGTTTGCGCTCCTGTTCACGTTCTTCGGCGTCGCCGGCCTCTATGTGCTGATGATGGCCGATTTCATTGCTATCACGCAGCTCCTCATCTACGTCGGGGGCATCCTTGTGCTCGTGATCTTCGGCGTTATGTTGACGACACGCGTGATCAGCGTCGAGGTGAGGACCGGGACGGTGCAGACGCTTCCGGCCGTGTTGATTGTCGCCGCCCTGGCTGGTACGCTCATCGGTGTGTTTTGGACGACCGACTGGAGGGTATCATCTTCGACCGCGGGCTTTGAGAAGACGGCGCCGAAAATCGGGGAGATGCTGCTGACCGGCTATCTGCTGCCGTTCGAGATCGCATCAGTCG
>Ga0315279_10006658_pt1 | contig 14523 bp, 11 predicted proteins | sample YL17G06_20_MG_FD_203694 | JGI IMG/M metagenome (GOLD analysis project Ga0315279, IMG submission 203694) | Sediment microbial communities from Yellowstone Lake, YNP, Wyoming, USA - YL17G06_20 | ecosystem: Environmental > Aquatic > Freshwater > Lake > Sediment | place: USA: Wyoming | collected... | reverse complement strand
TGGCCGGAGTATGCGGGAGGGTCTGTGTCCATCCCTGTGAGACCCGATGCAAAAGAGGAGACCTGGATCAACCCATTGCCATTGAGTACTTGAAGAGAGTGGCAGCAGATTACGGGTTGAAGTATCGATGGAAGACGCAGGTTGATGTTGAGCCGGCACGGAAGGAAAAAGTGGCCGTTATCGGCTCTGGCCCGGCAGGATTAAACTGCGCTTATCACCTGGCCCGGAAAGGATACAAGGCCACCATCTTCGAAGCCTTGCCAGTAGCCGGAGGGATGATGGCTGTAGGAATACCGTCATACCGGCTGCCCAGGAAGATACTCAAGGCAGATATTGATTTTATCAGGGGACTTGGCGTTGAAATAAAGACGAATACGCCCACAGGGAAAAAGTTTACCATAGAGAAACTTTTCCAGCAGGGGTTCAGGGCCGTATTTCTGGCAACAGGTGCTCACCAGGGCATGAAGCTGGGTATAGAAGGAGAAGACCTTGAAGGGGTGATGGACGCTATCTCTTTCCTCCGCATGGTGAATCTTGGTAACAAGGTGAGCGTGGGCAAAAGCGTAGCAGTGGTCGGGGAAGGAAATGCAGCAGTAGATGCTGCGAGAACCGCTTTGAGGCTGGGGGCCAAAGAGGTTACCATGCTATACCAGAGGACCAGAGAAGAGATGCCTGCCATCCCTGAAGAGATTGAGGAGATGATAGAAGAAGGGATTAAGATAAAATTCCTGGCAGCTCCCAGCAAGGTGATAGGAAAGGGGAAAAAGGTTGCTGGGCTGGAGTGTCTCTCCGTGGAGTTGAGCAACTTTGATTCAAGCGGGAGGCGGAGATCGGTACCAAAAGAAGGTTCTGAATTTGTTATGGACGTTGATATGGTTATTGCTGCTATCAGCCAGGTTCCGGATGTATCGTATGTTTCAAAGGATATTGAGGCAGGCAAAGGAAATACCATCGTGGTGGACCCCATCACCCTGGCTACTACAAAACCTGGTGTCTTCGCCGGAGGAGACGTAGTGTCAGGTCCGGCCACTGTCGTTGAGGCCCTCCACGCAGGGGAGGAAGCAGCCATTTCTATTGACAAATTCCTGAAAGGTGAAGACATGAAGAAGAATCGTCTTCGCGTCCCTCCCAGGAGGGTGGATCTTCCCAAGGCAGAAGAGGAGACAAAGGACATGATGCGGGTTAAGGTGCCTGTAACACCTGTGCCGAAGAGAGTCCGAAATTTTGATGAAGTGGTGAAGGGTTACAGTCTGGCGAAAGCAAGGGAAGAAGCCAGACGATGCTTGCGGTGTGATCTGGAAGAATAAAGAGGAGGATAAGAGAGTGTCAGGCGTCAATCTAACGATAGATGACAAAAAGGTAACGGTTGAAAAAGGGACTACCATCCTGAAGGCAGCTAAAAAGCTCGGCATCGAGATTCCTCACCTCTGCTATCGCGATGATCTTGCCCCGTTCAGTGGTTGCCGGATCTGCGTGGTCGAGGTTGAAAAGGCGAAGAACCTGATAGCCTCATGCAGCTATCCGGTTGCAGAAGGGATGGTAGTATATACCGACACGCCGAGGGTGAAAAAAGCACGCAGGATGGTCATAGAACTTCTCCTTTCCGATCACCCCTATGACTGTATGACCTGTGAGAAGAGCGGTGATTGCAAGCTTGAGAAGTACGCCTATCAGATGGGCGTTACCACCAGCCGATTCAAAGGGGAGAAACACGCCTATCCTGCGGATCTTAGCAATCCTTTTTTTGAGAGGGATTACAACAAGTGCATCCTCTGTGGCCGATGCGTAACGGTAGATAACCAGGTTCAGCATGCAGAGGCAATCGATTTCATCGGGAGAGGATTTGACATGAAGCCCGGTGCAGCATTTGACCGCCACCTCCAGGATGATATCAGTACCTGCGTGTTCTGCGGCCAGTGTGTGGGAGTATGCCCTACCGGTGCACTGATGGATAAATCGAGACGTTTTCAGGGGAGAGAGTGGGAACTGGAAAAGGTAAGGACAATCTGCAGTTTCTGCGGCGTAGGGTGCAACATCGAACTGAATGTCAAAGACGGGAAAATAGTGAATGTAACCTCATGGAAAGATAGCCCGGTCAATCAGGGGAGCCTCTGTGTCAAGGGGAGGTATGGGTTCGATTATATTAATCACGCAGACCGTCTCGTCACTCCGCTGTTACGCAAGCGAGCAAAAAGAGAGCCTACTGAGGATTTTGAAAAAACAAACTGGGATGCTGTTCTTACTCTGATAGCTAAAAAGCTGAAAGAGATAAAAGATAAATATGGGGCGGAAAGCATCGGTTTCCTTTCCTCTGCCAAGTGTACCAATGAAGAGAATTATCTCCTTCAGAAATTTGCCCGGGCAGTGGTAGGCACAAATAACGTTGACCACTGTGCACGCCTCTGACACTCCTCCACTGTCGCCGGTCTGGCGGCAGCTTTTGGCAGCGGCGCCATGACAAACTCCATTGAGGAGACCCGCACTACAGACTGCCTTTTTGTGATTGGATCTAATACCACAGAGAACCATCCGATCATCAGCCTTTTGATGATTTCAGCAGTGAAGGAGCGTGGCGCACAACTGATCGTTGCTGACCCCCGCGCCATTGAGCTTACGAATTATGCCACCGTGTATTTACAGCAAAAGCCAGGTACCGATGTGGCTCTCATTAATGGGTTCATCAACTGTATTCTTTCAGAAGATCTTCATGATCAGGAATTTATTAAAAACAGGACTGAGGGATTTGATGAGCTGAAAGAGGCAGTGAAGGAATATGACCCTGTAACTGTAGAGGCAATTACCGGTGTTCCGGCAGATAATATCAGGAAGGCCGCACGAATCTATGCTGCATCTCCCACGTCGGCTATTTTCTACGCCATGGGTATTACGCAGCACGTAGCCGGGACAGACTGTGTAAAGGCCTTAGCAAATCTTGCCATGATCTGCGGCAAGGTCGGAAAAGAGAACTGCGGGATAAACCCTTTGCGAGGGCAGAACAATGTCCAGGGCGCCTGCGATATGGGAGCGCTCCCTTCGGTTCTCTCCGGTTATCAAAACGTGGCGGACAAGGCGGTGCGGACGAAGTTCGAAAATGCCTGGAAGGTGAAGCTTTCTGACAAGCCAGGTATTACCCTCGTTGAGATGATGCATGCAATTGAGGCAGGAAAAATAAAGGCTCTGTACGTGATGGGTGAAGATCCATTGCTCACAGACCCTAACCTTACCCATATCAGGGAAGCAATGCAGAAGATCGAGTTCCTCGTGGTTCAGGATATTTTCTTAAGCGAAACCGCACGTTATGCAGATGTAGTACTCCCCGGAGTTTCCTTCGCTGAAAAAGAAGGGACCTTCACGAACACCGAACGGAGAGTCCAAAGAGTGAGAAAGGCGATTGATCCTCTTGGAGATGCAAAGCCAGACTGGCAGATTATCTCTGCTCTCTCAGAGAAAATGGGTTATTCAATGACCTACAGCAATCCATCAGAGATCATGGATGAGATTGCACAGCTTACACCCAGTTACGGCGGGATTACCTACGACAGGCTGGAAGTTAGCGGCCTTCAGTGGCCCTGCCCAAATAAGGAGCATCCAGGCACAAGGTTTTTACATAAAGATATGTTTACTCGCGGGCTGGGTAAGCTTCATCCGCTAAAATACGTTGAATCGCCTGAACTTCCGAATAAAGAATATCCTTTTATCCTGACAACCGGGCGTGTACTCTATCACTATCATTCCGGAAATATGAGCAGGCATTCAGCACACCTCAATGAATACTATCCGGAAGGAAGTCTGGAGATCAGTCCGGCCGATGCAAAAATATTGTGTTGCCAGGATGGTAATCTTCTCGAAGTAAAATCCAGGAGAGGGAAGATTCAGATGAAGGCAAAAGTGACGGAGCGCTCGCCTCAGGGTGTGGTTTTTGCAACTTTTCACTTTAGAGAAGCAGCCGTGAACCTCCTCACCATTGATAAACTTGATCCAACAGCAAAGATACCAGAATATAAGGTGTGTGCCGTAAGTATAAAAAAATTCTCCTGATACAAACGCATTAAGTAAAGCGTCATTGCGAGGAGTAAAACGACGAAGCAATCTCTTGTGTATGAGGCGAGATTGCCACGCTCCCATTGGTCGCTCGCAATGACAATGTAAGATACTCGGAACCCCGTCTTCAACATTATCAGAGATCTCGATGAATTTGCTTGACAAGCTCTTAGGGGCTGTGTTAATTTTTCGCTGAATGAGTAATCATTCATTCTCTATGAGAGCAGTGAGATCGACCGGAGAAAATTCATGAGGCAACATGAAGTCAGAGGATAAACACAGGAAGATCATTCAGGCTGCAATAAAAGTCTTTGCCCGGAAAGGGTTCTATAATGCACGGGTATCTGAGATTGCCAGAGAAGCAAATGTGGCAGACGGTACGATCTACCTCTACTTTAAGAATAAAGATGACATCCTCATTTCGCTCTTTGAAGAAGAGATGATAAAGATAATCAAAAGCATGAAGGACGACCTTGTCAAGCAGAAGGATCCAATTGATAAGGTACGGAAGTTTGCAACAAACCACTTAAGCTTAATGACCAGGAATCAGGATCTGGCAGAAGTCCTGCAGGTTGAGTTAAGGCAGAGCAGCAAGTTCATGAGAGATTATGTTAAGGATCAATACATGGAATTTCTCAATATCTTCGCCTCCATCATCAAAGAAGGCCAGGAGCAGGGCATATTCAGAGAGGATATCAATACCGGTATCGCCAAGAGAGCGTTCTTTGGAGCACTCGATGAAATGGGGAGGTACTGGGTGCTTTCCACTACCAGAAAGCATAGCATTACAGAATCGGCCAAGCAGATCAGCGAAATATTTATTCGGGGCATGATGAAAAATGCTGCACAGGTGAAAGGGAAGACAGCCTGAAAAAGCATCACGTAAAGATGGTCAGATTCCATTAACCAGAGGAGGATAACGTGAACAGTATCGTGTGTTTAAAACAGGTCCCTGATACAGAAGCACAGATCAGGATCAAGCCGGATGGATCCGGTATAATCACGCAAGACATAAAGTACATCATCAACCCGTATGACGAGTTTGGTGTGGAAGAAGCCCTGAAACTGAAAGAAAAATTCGGAGCAGGGACGGTGACCCTTGTCAGCATGGGTCCACAGCGGGCAATAGAATCAATCAGGATGGCATTAGCCATGGGCGCTGACAAGGCGATACACCTGGATGATCCTGCCTTTGAAGACGGCGATGCCTACACGACAGCAAAAGTCCTTGCCCAGGCGATTAAAGGGCTGGAATACGACATCATCTTCTGCGGAAGGCAGGCCATTGATGACGACCTGGCACAGGTCGGGTCTGCTCTGGCTGAGATGCTGGCCATACCCCAGATATACCTGGTTACCAAAGTTGACGTGGCATCGGATAAGAAGAAGGCAAAAGTGAACAGGCAGGTTGTTGGCGGCGAGGAAGTAATCGAAACCACTCTCCCAGCTGTTCTTACCTGCCAGAAAGGCCTGAACGAGCCTCGGTATGCTTCTCTCCCCGGAATTATGAAGGCGAAGAAAAAAGAGGTAAATACCATGAACGCGGCTGCACTCGGAATCGATCCGAATTCAGCTGGCAAGGCCGGGGCAAAGTGCAGGATACTGAAAATGTATTCCCCGCCTGCAAGGAGCGCAGGGAAAATCGTTTCCGGCGCTGACGCTGCCGAAACAGCTGCTAAGCTTGCAAAACTTTTGCGCGAAGAAGCAAAGATTATTTAAGGGGAGAAAGGAGATAAATCATGGCAAAGGGTATGTGGGTCTTTGTTGAACATAAAGATGATAAAATCAGGAAGGTAACCTTTGAGATGCTCTCTGAGGCTCGAAAGTTAGCTGACCAGAAGGGAGAAGAACTCTGTGCCGTCGTCCTCGGTAATAACATTGGAGCATTTGTTGAAACCCTCGGACAGTACGGAACAGACAAGATTTATGTTTTGGAGAATGAATTGCTCAGCCAATATTCGACTGATGGATATACAAAGGCTCTGGCTGATCTGGCCAAGGAGCAGCAGCCATCTATCCTGCTTTTTGGGGCGACGGTTATTGGTAAGGACCTTTCACCCCGGGTTGCAACACGGCTGGGAGCCGGGCTGGCAACTGACTGTGTTAAAATTGGGTTGGACAGTGAAGGAAATCTTATTGCTACCAGGCCCATGTATGCCGGTAAGGTCATAGCAGAAGTCGGTTTCAGCAGCGATACACCTCAGATGGCTTCAGTCCGTCCCAATATCTTGCCTGCTACGGTGCTGAGTGACTCTCGCAAGGCAGAGGTCATTCGGTTGAAGGCAGACATAAGCGCTGCTGACATCAAGACCACGATCGTTGAAACGATCAAGACAGCAGGAGAAAAGGTTGACCTCACAGAGGCCGACGTCATCGTATCCGGCGGCAGAGGCATGAAAGGCCCTGAAAACTTCAAAATCTTAGAAGAACTGGCTGATGTTCTGGCGGCAACTGTGGGCGCATCGAGAGCGGCTGTAGATGCCGGATGGAGGCTTCAAATCGATCAGGTCGGCCAGACCGGAAAAGTGGTCTCGCCCAATCTTTACATTGCCTGTGGAATTTCAGGTGCAATCCAGCATTTTGCCGGAATGGGGACTTCCAAGGTTATCGTAGCAATAAATAAAGACCCGGACGCAGTGATCTTTGGCAAATGTGACTACGGGATCGTAGATGATCTTTTTAAGGTAGTGCCCATTTTTACCCAGGAATGTAAAAAACTGCGCTCAGAGTGATAAGCGGGAAAGATACCTGAAAGTATAGAGTGATCGAACAGTTCGATACCACCTTCAGGAATCCGGCTGCTCAAATTGTGGTGAGACAGAAAAAAGTTAGACAAATCTCCTTGTTTTCCCTCGCGGTTTTCTTTTTGCTGCCTGGATACGTCCAGGCAGCATCCCCTCCTCTGAATCCTCCGCAGAAGGTTATCAAGGATAAAGACTGTTTAGAATGCCACAAGGATGAAAGATTAAAGTACGTGAGCCCTCAGGGAACATTGGTTTCTCTCTGGGTTAAAGAAAAGAGCTGGGCTGACGACATCCACCATAAAAAGGGTGCCGCTTGTGTTGATTGCCACGTTAACACAGATAATAAAGCCCACCCCCGCACTGGCTATGCTCAAGTGGACTGCACCAGGGAATGCCACCTGAAAGATGTCAAGGGCTTTACCAGCCACAAGAAAAATCTTGAAGACGCCAAAAAGAGTATTCATCCTATCGGCGTTCCATTGAAAGATAGGAAAATTGTTTACTGCTATGATTGTCATACAAAACATGCCCTTTACCCCCGTACCGATCCCCGTTCATCTCTCAACAGCATATACGCGCAGAGAACATGTGGTCAATGCCATGACGAAGGAAAGGGTATTTCAGGCATCATGAACCGGGTCGTTAGGTTCAGGCTCAACTCCCATGAAAAAACTGATTTTTCCCAGAGGTTTGAGGAGACGATGTGCATTGACTGCCATTACCGTGAGTCAAGGCACAGCAAGAGAAGTCAGGATGCACAGTACTGCAACCGGTGTCACACCATGGAAAAGGGAAGAAAAATATTCTTCAGCCCGATTCATCTCAAAGCATCTTTTTCTGAGCAGCCCGTAACATTTCTGATGAGGATAGTATACCTTCTGCTTATGGTTGTTTTCATCCTGGGAGTCGTGGTCTATGTTGTGCTTTTTATCGTTAAAAAGTTACGGGATGAAACGTGGAGAAAGAGGATGATTGATAAATATATCATCCCTGATGAAACTCCTCCGGTCAAAGAACAATGAAAAAAGAGAACCACAGTTCTGTCAGATACGGGATGGTAATTGACCTCAGACGCTGCATCGGCTGTCACAGCTGTTCGGTAGCCTGCAAAAATGAGAATGAGGTTCCACTCGGGGTATGGCGTTCCTGGGTCAAACAGATTGAGAGGGGGACCTACCCGCAGGTACGGAAATTCTTTTTACCTCTCCTCTGCAACAATTGTGAACGCCCCATCTGTACGACAGTCTGCCCGGTCATCGCTACCTATAAGCGGGAGGATGGTATCGTCCATATTGACCCGCACCGCTGCATTGGCTGCAGGTATTGCATGGCAGCCTGCCCGTACGGGGTGCGGTATATCAATCCTATAAAAAACATAGCGCAGAAATGTGAGTTCTGTCTTCATCTCGTAGAAAAGGGAATTCAACCTTCCTGTGTGGCAGCCTGCCCGAACAGCGCACGGGTCTTTGGCAACCTGAAAGATCCTTACAGTGAGGTTTCAAAGCTGCTTGCTCTCAATCCTTTTCAGGTGGTAAAGCCCGAGATGAACACTGAACCGCGCGTATTCTATATTGGGGGACTCGATATAACTTCAATAGAAACAGTGGGCGAGGGGATGAAATAAATGGACGTCAATCTTCTCTACACCATTTATAATGGCGAGACATTTGGAATCATGATTGCCACCTATTTTTACCTGACCGGCTTAAGCGCAGGGTCATTCATCCTTTCCACCTTGGCGTATGGTTTCGGAATAGAAAGGTACAAGCCTTTGGGCAAAATAGGTGTAATTTTAGCGACTCTCCTGCTCGTCATTGCACCACTCTTTCTCCTCCTCCATGTGGGGAAGCCTTTTCGCTCCTGGGAACTCTTCGTCTACTTGAACCCGACATCACCTATTACCTGGGGTTCATACCTCCTGACGCTCTATCCCATCAATTGCATAATCTATGGATTCTTTATGTTTCGGGGGAATCTAAAGCTGACAAAGATTTTTGGATTCATCGGCATCCCCCTTGCAATCTCTGTCCATGGGTATACGGGATTTATCCTTTCCTTCGGGAAGGCACGGATCCTCTGGAATTCTCCCATCATGCCTCTCCTCTTTCTCGTTTCAGCCATGGTGTCAGGTATTGCCCTGATGATTCTCGTTTGCGTTATCAAGGACAAATATTTTTCCAAGGAGAAGGAGATCAAGAAAGCGCTGGTATTTGATCTCGCCGGAATCCTGGGTTGGGTTATTGTTTTTGATCTCTTTCTGGTTATCTGCGATGTTTCTGTGCTGTTCGTTTCACATCGCGAGGCTTTTGCAGTCGGGAATCTTCTCCTCACGGGGGCGTTCAGCTTCTGGTTTGTCGGCGTCGAAACTCTTCTGGGGAAGATTATCCCTCTTGTTATTATCTTTTATCCGAGGACAAGAACGGTTACCGCTCTGATATTCGCCTGCATACTGGTGGTGGTGGGGATATATGCTATGAGGTGTAATGTTGTGATAGGCGGGGAGTTTTTACCGCTCCTCTGAGGTTGATAAGGAAAGGATAGATGGTAGACCGTAGGCGAAGAAATTTTTTAAAGCTTGGTTTAACCGGCATTGCCAGCCTTCCTGTATTTTCACTGTGCAAACGCCTTCTCTGTGCTGCTGAAACAGGGCTACAGAAGGTCAACCCACTGGGAAAGATACCTGAGGTCATCACCAGCACCTGCATGGTGTGTTCTGCCGGCTGCGGTATCATCGGCTATCTCGAGGATGGGGTATTAACGAAATTAAAGGGGAACTCGAAACACCCTGTCAACCGGGGTAAGATTTGTGCTAAAGGGATTGCCGGCCTGAATATGCTGACAGACCCTGACCGTATTCTCTACCCGTTAAAGAGGACAGGGCAGAGGGGTGAAGGAAAATGGAAGAGGATTACCTGGAACGAAGCATACGAGACTCTTGCTGTTCACCTGAAGGGCCTGAAGGAGAGCGGTAAGAACGACAGATTTGTATTCGAGACGGGTATCAGAGAACCTCTATCCCGGCGCTTCATGTATGCCTTTGGTTCCTCTCTCATCCTGGAACACTCCGGTTGGGGTGATTCAAATTCACGTGCAGGACATGCAATGACCTGGGGCTCTCCTCTGGATATCAGTGATGTCAAGCATGCACGGTACATCATCAATTTTGGTGCTAATCCTTACGAAACACACGATGCGTACCTTGGCCTGGCTCAAAGAATTGTTGATGCCCGGGTAAACCATAATGCCAAGATGGTAACCTTCGACTGCCGTCTGTCTAACACCGCAGGGAAGAGCGAAGAGTGGTTCCCGATTAACCCTGGAACAGATGGACTGGTAGCTCTGTCCATGGCGCGGATGATCATGGAAAAAGGCCTGGATGACAAGGAATTCCTGCGCCGTTGGACAAATATCTCCCGTGAAGCGCTTTACCACTACCTCATGCCGTTTACGCCTGAAAGGGTGGAGAAGGAGTCAGGCGTTAAGGCTGCAGACATCCGGAGGATTGCTGAAGAATTCGCTATTAGCAGGCCTTCCACCGTGGTGTGCGGTCAGGGGTTAACAGGACACCAGCACGGTGTATTCAATCAGAGATGTGTACTCCTGCTCAATGCAGTAGCCGGGAATATAGATGCCGAAGGCGGGTACTGCTTGCCCTGCGAGCTTTCCCTGCCTGATCTTGAGCCTGTGGCTTCGCGTGCTCAAGCCAAACCTTCATCAGCAGAAGCAAAAGATCCATATTCGTTCTTGGCGCAGATGAAAGAGAGGGCGATAAAGCCTTCCCTCTACATGACCTGCTTGTACAATCCGGTTTATTCCAGCCCTGACGGCAAGTCGCTTGCAGAAGTTCTAAAGGATGAAAGTTCCATCCCCTATTTTGTGGCAATGGATACTCATAAAACTGAAACCAGTATCTTTGCTGATCTTATTCTTCCTGCAGCCACGTATCTTGAATCGTGGGGACTGGAAGTGAGACCTTCCCTTGACAGAACACCCTATGTTTCCCTGCGCCAGCCTCTCTCTGCCCCTTTGGGAGAGCTGATGGCACTCAGGCTCTCCAAGCCCGTCGAGACGATGAAGCCGAAAGGAGAGTCAGTGGCCCTGAGCGATCTGTGGATTGAAATCGCCAGGCGCATCAAGGGAGGCATGGAGAAATATTTCGATTTCAAGGATACAGAAGAATACATCAGGAAAATGGCATCCCGCATCGAGGGGCTGGATAAAGCAGGCGGGTTTGAGAACTTAAAGAAAGAAGGTTTCTTTGTCAGCCCCAAAGGAAAACTTCCTTACCGGTCTTACGAGAAGAAGGGTTTTAGTACGCCTTCGGGAAAATTCGAGATATCCCTGAAAGAGATGATCCCTCCCCGGAAGAGCCTGCAGCCGAATGACTTAATCCTGACAACTTTTTCCTGGAACGTTTTGACGTCCCAAAATGCCACCTGTAAATGGGTATCGGAGATTACCCATGAAAATCCAGCATGGATTAATACGGTAACTGCAGAAAAGCTTGGTATCAAAACAGGAGACCGGATAAAGATAAATTCAAGCATCGGTTCCATCATCACCCGTGCTTTTGTAACGCAGGGTATCAATCCGCGGGTGATTGCAATCTCCGGGGGCTGCGGCCACTGGGGATCCGGCCGGATAGCCCAGGGTAAGCAGTTCAGGAGCGATGATAACGATACCAGTCTCCTCTGGTGGGAGAGGAAGGGAAATGGAATGCATCCTTATCCCATCATACCGGTATCCCTGGATAAACAGGGCTTCGGTCAGGGCTGGAATGATACCACGGTAACGGTAACGAAATTATAAAGTAGGTAACGCTATGAAGCCGCTCAGGATAACGAGAAAAAAAGCTATCATCACAGGGCTGGTGTTACTTGCCCTGATTCTGGGTGCTGGTGGCGGCCTGCCGGTCCTCGGTTTGGTCCGCTACTCTACAACTGGCTCCAGTTTCTGCGGTTCCTGCCATACTGAATACTACAAGCTGTGGAGCGAGTCCAGGTCACATACGCCGGAAGACGCTGAATGTACGGATTGCCACGCAGAACGGTGGAGCCTTGCCCCGGGTAATTTTTCAGCATCAGATGAAAGGATTACTCCCAATTGCATCCGCTGCCATGAGGATATCCTCAAACAGGAAAAGGTGGATCAGCTCAAGCTTCACTTTATTAAGATCTCACACAAGAAATGTATGGAAAAGTCAGGAAATAAATGCCTGGACTGCCATCGGAATATTGTTCATGACAAACTTGCCCCAGTGAGCAACCGTCCCTACAAAGTGACCTGTTATTCATGCCATAAGAAGGATATTGATGTAACTCCGCCGAAGGACGAATCGTGCAAGAAATGTCACTATATCACCCTGATTCCTGCACCCTGAGGTAAAAAGGATACGGTATGTTTAACTTTCTTTTTCCTCTTCTCCTGTTCGTAAGCCTGGCGATCATGGTTTACGGTATTTACCGGCGCTCCCTTCTCTGGAAACTGGGGAAAGCAGGAGAAAAGGTAGACAGAATAGGTGAAAGGATAAAGTCGGTCATCCTCTTTGCCATTGGTCATGGGAGGATACTCAATGCGAACGAAGTGTATCCGGGTGCCATGCACCTTCTCATCTTCATCGGATTTATCGTCCCCCTGTGCATGACCTTGTTTGCCATGCTCGTATCGTCCCTTTCACTCCCGCCTGTTTTTAAAGGTATCTATGTCTTTATCGCATTACTGCTCGACATCAGCGGCTTGCTTGCTTTCATAGGTCTCGTCCTGGCATTGGTGCGAAGATACGTTATGAGGCCTGAGAGATTAGACAATAAAAATGATGATGCAATTTCACTCATCGGGATTCTGGCTATCTTAATGGTAGGTTTCCTGGTTGCAGGTTTGAAGATAGCCATTACAGAGCCAGACTGGAGATTCTGGTCACCAACTACCCTTGCCATTGCCTGGTACATCGGCACCTTTGATCTTTCACCATCAGCCCTGGCCACAATTCATCAATTAGCATGGAAAACCCACTGTATCTTAGTTATCCTCTTTATCTGCTATGTTGCCTATTCAAAGCTGCTCCATATCATCACTTCTACACTGAATATCTTTCTCCGTAACTTTGACCCGGTTGGGACGATACGGCAGATAACTGATTTTGAAACTGCTGAGACCTTCGGCGTTGCTAATCTGGAAGAATTTGACCGGAGACAGCTCATCCATCTTGATGCCTGTACCCGCTGCGGCAGGTGCCAGGACAATTGCCCGGCACACTTAAGCGAGAAACCCCTCTCGCCCAAAAAGATGATCCAGGACCTTAAAGCTCATCTGGAAGCAAAGGGGAGGGTGCTGTTACCTCAGTCAGCAACTCAGACAGACGGCGGGGGGACGCCTGCTTTAATCGGCGAGGTTTTATCTGAAGACACAATCTGGGCATGCACAGCCTGCCTTAACTGCCATGAACAGTGCCCGGTGTTTATCACTACTTTTGATAAGACCGTTGAGATGCGGCGATACCTCGTCCTCATGGAAAGCAGGTTTCCGACTGAAGTACAGCTTGTATTCCGGAACATGGAGAACAACAGCAATCCCTGGGGCGTAGGAAAGCACCTGAGGGCTGACTGGTGCAAGGATCTCGGAGTGAAGACGCTCGCTGAAGATCCTGAGGTTGACATCCTGTACTGGCCCGGGTGCGCCGGGGCATTCGATGACCGGAACAAGAAGGTGGCAGTGGCGATGGTAAAGCTCCTGAAGAAAGCCGGGATAAAGTTCGGCATTCTGGGAACCGAGGAAGGGTGCTGCGGTGAATCGGCGAGGAGGATCGGGAACGAATACCTCTGCAAGACCCTGGTGGATGCGAATGTGGAGGTTCTGAACACCTACAAGGTGAAGAAGATCGTTACCACCTGTCCCCACTGCTACAACACGTTAAAGAATGAATATTCCCAGTTCGGCGGGAGCTATGAGGTTATCCACCAGACTGAACTTTTAAGCAGCCTGATTCGTGAGGGTAAATTACAGGTCAGCAATGGCAATGGTCTCACCGTTACCTACCACGACTCCTGCCTGCTTGGCCGCTACAACCAGATCTATGACCAGCCCCGGAACATCCTCACCTCAATCCCCGGCATCCGCCTGAAGGAGATGGAAAGGACAAGGAACCGGAGCTTCTGCTGCGGCGCCGGTGGCGGAAGGATGTGGATGGAAGAGCACCTCGGCAAGAGGATTAACGAGATGCGGACGGATCAGGCGCTATCTCTAAAGCCGGATGTTATTGCTACTGCCTGCCCCTACTGCCTCACCATGCTGGAAGATGGTGTGAAGGCGAAAGGTCTTGAAGAGTCTGTCAAGACCCTCGACATTGCCGAGCTGTTAGAGAAGTCAGTTAAAGATTAGTTGTTGTTAGCTTCCTTTCTGCTTTTTTACTAATCCCCAATCCCGAACCTTTGTCTTTCCCCTGCTTCCTTCTGAATTCTGACTTCTGACTCCTGAATTCTGCTTTTCTCCTGACTTCTGACTCCTGAATTCTGTATTCTATTTTTCCGTTCTTCCCTAACCCCCAGCCCCCAATCCCTAACCCCTGTCTTTCCCCCTTTACTTTTCCCCCAGAATGCACTATTTAAAGGTTAATTTCCCTGAGATGAGTGGTATTGGTAAAGAGAAAGTAATGTCAAAAGTCAAGACCAGGCACTCTTGCTTTTTAACCACTATCATCATCTTTTGATCGAAACATCCGGCCACAATTGAGGCCATGTCT
>Ga0315279_10006656_pt1 | contig 14526 bp, 15 predicted proteins | sample YL17G06_20_MG_FD_203694 | JGI IMG/M metagenome (GOLD analysis project Ga0315279, IMG submission 203694) | Sediment microbial communities from Yellowstone Lake, YNP, Wyoming, USA - YL17G06_20 | ecosystem: Environmental > Aquatic > Freshwater > Lake > Sediment | place: USA: Wyoming | collected... | reverse complement strand
CCTGCGGGACTACCGCCGAAGCCTGAAGCGCCTGGCCGAGATGAGGTTCGACCTGCTCTTGCCCGGCCACGGCGACCCGCTGGTCGGCCAGGCGGCAGCCGGCCAGGCCATAGCCGCCTCGCTGGCCACCGTGGAGCATCTGCTGGCCGACCCCGCCACGCGCAACTTCGGCATGGAGATCGACTGACGGGCAGGCGGGCGCTCGTCAGGACGCGATCACCTTCAGCAGCGTGTCCAGCCCCCTGGCCAGGACGTCGTCCTCGATCACCAGCGGAGGGGCCAGGCGCAGAACGTCCTTGCCGGCGTAGCCGATCAGCAGGCCGGCGTCCATGCACGCCAGGAACACGTCCTTGGCCGGCCTGTCGATCTGGATGCCTATCATCATCCCCTTGCCGCGGACGTCCTTCACGCATCCCAGCTTCGCCGAGGCTATCGCCTGCGTCACGGCCTGGCCCTTCTCGGCGGCCCGGCCGACGAGTCCCTGGTCGGCAACGAGCTTCATGCACGCCGCGCCGGCGGCGGCGCACAGCGGGTTGCCGCCCATTGTGCAGCCGTGCTTGCCCGGGCCGAGCACGTCGGCGTACTTAGGCGACGCCACGCAGGCCCCCACGGGCAGGCCGCCGCCGAGGGCCTTGGCGAGGGTCATCACGTCCGGCTGGATGCCGTAATGCTGGTATGCGAACCACTGGCCGGTCCTGGCCGGGGCGGTCCACACCTCGTCGCAGACCAGCAGTATGTTCTTCTGGTCGCACAGTTTCCGCAGGGCCTGCATGAACTGTCCCGTCGGCACGTTCACGCCGCCCTCACCCTGGATGGGCTCGACGAACACGCCGGCGGTCTCGGCGTCGACGGCCTTCCGCACGCCGTCGATGTCGCCGTAATCGACCTTGACATTGCCCGGCAGCATCGGCTCGAAGCCGGCTTGTTTGTCGGCAGGGGTCAGCGACAGACCGCCCATCGTCCGCCCGTGGAAGCAGTTGTTGAAGCTGATGATCTTGTAGCGCCCGGGGCCCGCGGCCAGTCGGACGAGCTTCAGCGCAGCCTCGTTGGCCTCGGCGCCGCTGTGGCAGAAGAAGACCTTCCCGCCGAAGGCGTACGAAGTGATGGCCTCGGCCAGAGCGACCTGGGGCTCACTGGTGTAGAAGTTGCCGTGGCTGAGCAGCTTGTGGGCCTGAGAGGTGATGGCCTCGACCACGGCCGGGTGGCAATGCCCCGCCACCCCGCCGCCGCCGAATCCCGCGAAGAAATCGATGTACTCCTTGCCGTCGGCATCCCAGATGCGCGCGCCCTGCCCTCGCGCCATCGCCAGCAACGGCGGGCCGTAATTGGGCGCCAGGTGAGCGACGGTCGCATCGATCAGCGTTCTCTGCGTCATCTGCTGTCTCCTGAGGAAGGCAAGAGGGGCTTTTCTACGTGTTGCGGACAGGCAGGTCAAGACCCACCCGGGGCGCGATGCCGACGACAAGGGTCAGGACCCCGCCGCCCCGACACGGCCGGCACTTGGGCACTTGAGGACTTGGATGCGTGGGTTACGGCACGATGCCGCCGGCGACGATGTCCGTGCCGCGCATCAGCACAAGCCGGCCCATCTCGGGGACCTTGGCGAAGCTCTCGTAATTGATGGGCCTCTCCGCGCGGAGCGTGACTTCGGCCACTTCCGTGTCGGCCAGCTCGCTGGCCTGGCTTGCGATCACCTCCAGGCTGCCGGAGTCCATGCGGTGGGCGATCTGCCCGACGGTGCAAATCGCCTCCTGCGTGGCCAGGCGGAGCAGTATCTTCTCGCCGGCCGCCAGCGGCTCGGGGGACATCCAGAACACGTTCGCCATCAGCAAGTCGGACTCGCTCGGGGTGTCGGCCGGATCGGCGAGCGTCAGGCCGCGGCGAAGTTCCGGCCCGCCCGCCAGGCCGGCGGAACCGTCGGCGACGGTAAAGCCGACCGACTCCCCCGCGGCGGCGGAGGCTATAGGCCCCTCGAACTTCAGAATGCCGGCGACGCGGGCCTCGGCCCGTCCGGGGCAGACCGCGACACTATCGCCCACCGAAAGCCTGCCGGAGGCCACGCGCCCCACCGCCACGCGCCGGCCGTCAAGCTCGTACACGTCCTGCACGGGCAGGCGGAGGGGCAGTGACTCGTCGGTCACGTCGGCCTTCAGCAGGTCCAGCGCCTCGATGACCGTCGGACCGTCGTACCAGGGCATGTTCGCGCTCCGGTGGACGATGTTCTCGCCGTTCTTGGCCGCAGCCGGGATTATCGCCATGTGGTCCAGCGTCACCTTCGCCAGAAGCTTGTGCATCTGGTCGGCCTTGGACCGGTATACCTCCCGGTCGTAGCCGGCCAGGTCCATCTTGTTCAGCACCACGATGAGCTGCCTTATGCCCAGCAGGCTCAGCATGTAGGCATGCCGGCGGGTCTGCTCCCTGAGCCCCTCGTGCACGTCCAGCATCAGCAGCGCCGCCGACGCCTGCGAGGCGCCGGTGATCATGTTCTTGAGGAACTCCTTGTGGCCGGGCGCGTCGATGATGACGTAGTCCCGCCTGTCGCTGCTGAAGAAGGTCTGTGCGGTGTCTATGGTGATGTGCCTGGATCGCTCCTCTTCGAGGTGGTCCAGCACGAAGGCGAACTCCACCTCCGCCCCCGCCCCGCCCGAGGCACGCCGCACGGCATCGAGCTGCGCCTCCGGCAGCGAGCCGGTGTCGTAGAGGAACCGCCCTATCAGCGTGCTCTTACCGTGGTCCACGCTGCCGACGACGACGAACTTCAGGTGCTCTCGTTCCATATCGCACGTATCCCAGGGAGCACGGGCAGGGCGAGCAACTGGTTGCTCGCCTGTCAGCGGGCCCCGCGTGCAGGACGTCTCTTCGGGACTAAGTTGCGCGCCCTATAGGCCGTCTCCATCAAACACCCACGCAGACGAGGAGGTGTCTGCTCACCTGGTCCTCCAGAACACCAAGCAGCACAACAACACCAGTATGCCGAAGACGAGAGAGGACAAGACGTATACCGCGAGTCTGCGGTTCGCACCGGAGGATAGAATCATCCATTCCTGCCCGCAGGACCTGCAAGCGTACTTCAATGCGCTTGGCCAGAAGATGCTGCCGAACCCGGCAACAAGGAAAGCCAGGAAGGGGCTTACCACTTGTTCGCGCCGCGAATCCACCCTGGCCGAGCCGCAAACCGGGCACATCCTACAGGGGCCCTCAGTCTGGCGCCCCGCGGAAGAGCGATCCTGCTGCTTCGCCGAGCCCCCATGCACGGGATAGGGACAGAAGACTTGGCTGCACCCGTGACAGAAGACCCCCTCGCCGGGCTTCGGGTCCCCGCCCGGGTCCTCCCTCCCGCAGTACGGGCACTTGATGGGCATGCTCTCTCCGCCGGGATGGCCAGTATCGCTCGCGCCCATCACATGTACCCAAGCGCCCGCAGCTTCTGCATGGTGTTGGCGTCTTCCTTGTCCTGCGCCCTGCCTTCGCGTTCGCCGGCCTTGGTGGTCTCCAGCTCGGTGACGATCTGGTCCACAGTGCTCGCCTGGGACTTCACCGGCGCGCAGCAGCACTCGCAGCCGATGCTGCGATACCGCCGCCCGCCCTTGGCGCGGTAGAGGTCCACGAAGGGCATGTTCTCCCGCTTGACGTACTGCCAGATATCCTTCTCCGTCCAGTGCAGCAGCGGGTGGATGCGGATGTGCGTGTCCTGGTCGGCCTGGCTCTTGTACTGGTCCCACAGCTCGGGCGGCTGGTCCTGGTAGTTCCACTGGAACTGCTCGTCGCGCGGCGAGAAGTACCGCTCCTTCGCTCGCACGCCGTGCTCGTCGCGGCGGATGCCCAGCAGCAGCCCGTCGAAGCCGTACCTCGCTATCGCCTGCTTCAGCGCGTTGGTCTTCAACTCGGTGCAGCAGGCGAACTTGTTGTCGTGGCCCATGCCCGCTTCCAGCGCCCCATCGTTGCGGGCCACCAGCAGTTCAAGGCCCCACTGCCTGGCGTAGTGGTCGCGGAACTCATAGATCTCCCTGAACTTGTAGCTGGTGTCGATGTGCAGCACCGGGAAGGGCAGCTTGCCGAAGAAGGCCTTGCGGCACAGCCACAATAGCGTGGTGGAGTCCTTCCCGATCGACCAGAGCATCGCCAGGTTCTTGAAGTGGTAGTGGGCCTCGCGGATGACGTATATGCTCTGGTTTTCCAGTTCTGAAAGCTTGTCCATGTTGAACGCTTCTCTATGTGCCGCGGGCGTCCGGTCCGCCGGTGACGCGGGCCTCCCGCTCGCGACGCCTCAAAGCACTCCTTCCGGGGCGGGCGTCGCCGCCAGGTCCATGTCCGCCGGGGCCCGCACGTCCAGCGCCTGGCATATCACCCCGGCAAGGCGACGTATCTCGAAGTCGCCTTCCGGCACGGCCACGTGTCTGGATATCAGCACCGCGTCGTGATACGTGTGCATGCCCTCAAGCTGAGTATTCAGGAAAAGCTTGGGCGCTGTCAAGCCGAGTTTCAGGTCGTATCCGTCGTGCGGCACGGCCACCAGGTCCGGCCCGGCCGAGTACGGGGGCGCCAGCCCCTCTTGCCCGAGCCGGTCGGTGGGCCCGTGGAAGCCTGCCGGCCAGTATATCTCCTCCCGCCTCAGAACCGTCTTGATAACCGGCCTGCCTTCCCCGTCGCGGAGCTTCATCAGGTCCCCGGCCACCTGCCCGCGGACCTGTTCGTACTCCTCCGCCGGCACGCAGCCGGCCGCCTCGCGCCCGCGAAGGTTCACGTATATCCTGCCCGGTATCAGCGTGTAGGCCCTCGTGGCGGCCGGGTCGAACGACAGCGGGCCTTCGACGTCCTTCAGCGGCGTTGTCCAGCCGGTCTCGACCAGGTAGCGCGATAGCTGCACCTCGTACCTGATCGGGCAGAAGCCGTGATCCGAAAGGACAATCAGCGGCGCGTCCGGCCCGATCGCCTCCAGCAGGCGGCCGACCAGGGCGTCTATCGTGCGGTAGTAGGCCTCGAAGCCCTCAGCCAGGCCCGCCAGGCCATGTAGGTACGAGGACAGCAGGAAGTGGTTGATCCTGTCGGTGCCCATTATGTGGACGTGGAAGAAGTCCCACGCCTCCTGGGGCAGGAAGTGGAACATCGCCTCGGCGCGTTTGGCCAGCGTGACGTCCAGGTCGGCCAGCATCTCCGTCTTGGATCGCCGGGCGATCTGGGCGTCGCTGTCCACGCGGTAGCCCATCGCCTCCAAGTACCCGCCGACCTCCGGCGGGTAGGCCGCCTTGGCGGGCGAGGGCGACAGGAAGCAACCGATCAGCACCCCGTTGACCGCCCGGGGCGGATACGTACCCGGCACGTTCATGCCGAAGACCTTCTTGCCGCTGTTGGACAGCACCTGCCAGATGTGGTCCCCTCGCATGTTCGCGGCATTGGGGACGATCAGCTCATAGGTCCCCGCCCGGCGGTCCACGAAGCCGTATATGCCGTGCTTGCCCGGGTTCCGCCCGGTCGAGTAGCACGTCCAGGCCACGTTCGAGACCGTCGGCAAGACCGACCGCATCATCCTCGGTCGCCCGTGACGCTCGCACAGGCCGGCCAGCGCGGGCATGTGCCCGCCCGCCATCAGGTCGCCCAACAGGCCATGCGGCACGCCGTCTATGCTCAGGATTGTCAGCTTGGGAGGCCGCATGTTCCTCGCATAGCCAAACCATTAGAAACGAGCCGCAGCTGTGAAGGAGCAGACGTTAAGACGTACGCCTCGGTACGTCCGCTCCCTCACGGCCGCGGCTGGCTGGACTGGCGCCGCCATTCGCTGGATTCCCGCGAAGGCATCGTTCGCCCGGATCGCCAGGTCACTTAGCCGGGATGGCCTCCAGCACGAATACCCAGCTTTGCGACCTCTGGGACGCCTTGACCATCACGGGGTTCATGCCCTGCTTCAGCTCGACCTTAAACTCGTCCTGCCTGGCCTCGCAGCTTCTGTCCACGTAGGTCTTGTGCACAAGCTCGCCGTTGATCCAGATGTTGGCCTCGTCGTCGCTGCCGAGGTAGCAGGTAACCTTCTGCGCCTTGCCGGACTGGATGTTGCAGAAGGCGTAGATAACCTTTCTGCCGCCCGCCGCCTCGTCATACTCGCTGCTTACCCAGCCGACCGAGTTGGCCTGCATCGACGCGACCTCGGCCTTCTTCTCAGCGCCGGACTCGTCCTTGTATTTCACCGACGCGCCGGCCGCCAGCGCCGCCTTGTCCTGCCCGCCCATCGACGCCAGGTAGTCCTTGTCGAAGGTCTGCTTGAAGTAGTCCGCGGGCTTGCTCCTGTCGGCCTCCGAGCTGATGGAGAAGACCATCACGTTCCAGTTCGACAGCAGCCCGTCGGCGCGGACCTCGTTGACAGGCACAGCCGCCGTCGGGGTCTTCGCCGCCTGTTCCGTCGGGGTCTTCGCCGCCGGAGCCGCCGGGGCCTTTGCCGCCGGCACCGCCGGGGTCTTTGCCGCCGGCACCGCCGGGGTCTTTGCCTGCGGCTGGGCCTTCTCCTGCGGCTGGGCCTTCTCCTGCGGCTGGGCCTTCTCCTGCGTCTTTGTATCTCCGGCCTGCTTCTCGGCAGGGCTGCATCCCTGCACCAGCAGCGCCGCGGTCAACAGAACAGCCAGCGTCCTCAGCAACGTTCTCATGTCCGTGTCCTTTCTGTCCTTGGTCTTGAAGGGTCTTGTCCGTCAGGAATCGAACAGTCACACTCGCGGCGTCAAGATACTCGCGCCAGCCCGCCCAGGCAAGGCGTAAATCACGCGAAGGCCATATGCGGCGCCTTGTAAGCCGCCTGCAACGCGGACAAGGCCCGAGACCGTCAGGGAGCGGATGAAAGGGCCGCCGTTGCCGGGCGCGGCGCCGCCGGCTCGCGATAGGACAGGCCGCCGAAGCTCGCGGCTCCCTGGGCTTCCCCCAGCAACTATGAGGCGCCGAGCCGGCAGGAACCCTTTGCACCTGCTGGGAGCCGACTTATAATCCTGCGAACTTCTCCGCGAACCTTGCCGGCCCCGTCGGCAAGACCGGGTGATCGACCGTGACAGTTCGCATGACGGCCATAATGCTGGCTGCGATCGTGCCGCTGGTGGCGGGCTGCGCCCAGCCGGCTGAGCAGCTTGCAGCCGGGTTCCAGAACGAGGACCCCGCCAGGCGGATCGACGCCGCCGTCCGCGCCGAGCAGGCCGGCGACAAGGCGGCCCTGCCCTTCCTGGTCGATAGGCTTACCGACAGCGAGGACGACGTCCGCTTCTTCGCCGGCCTGGCGCTGGTTCGGATAGCCGGGGCGGACATGGGTTGGAGGTCGTACGACCCCGCCGACAAGCGGGCCCAGGCCGTCCAGCGGTGGCGGCAGTGGCTTAGGGAAAGGGCCCCGGCCGGCGGCGACAAGGCCGCCAGCCGGCCCGCGCAGGATGCACGACAGTTGCAGGAGGCAACGGAACAATGACACCCACGGCAAGCAGGCCCATCAGGTTGAGCATATACTCCATGCCGTCCCATCTGCCGGTGGTAAGGGCCGCAGTCGAAAAGGCCTGCCGGCAGGCGGGCTTCGACGAGGAGGCCGCCGCCTCGGTGGTGCTCAGCGTCGACGAGGCACTGACGAACATCATCCGCCACGCCTACAAGGGCGCCGACGACCAGCAGATCGACGTCGAGCTGGAGCTGCTCGGCCCGCGTGGCTGCGAAGGCCTGCTCGTGCGGCTGCGGGACTACGGCGACCAGGTCGATCCCTCTCAGATCAAGCCCCGCGACCTCGACGACGTCAGGCCCGGCGGCCTGGGAGTGCACATCATGAAGGAATGCATGGACACCGTCCGCTTCACCCCGGCCAAGGGCGGCGGCACGCTGCTGACCATGATCAAGCGGATCTCCGTCAAGCAGGAGGCAGGCAAGTGACGCCGAACGACTCCGGTTCGCCCGTTCAGCAGGTCAGGTGGCTCGACAAGACAGCCGTCGTGGACGTCGCCGGCGAGATCGACCTGAGCACCAGCACCCACTTCCAGCACGACCTGCTGAAGGTGCTCGACAAGTCGCCCAAGCGAGTTGTGGTCAACCTGTCGGGCGTCTCCTACATGGACTCTTCCGGAGTGGCCTCGCTGGTGAAGCTGCTGTCGCGCGTGAGGCGCGGCGCCTGCTCGCTCCGCCTGTTCGGCCTGACCGACCGCGTGCGGGGCGTCTTCGAGATCACCCGCCTCGACACCGTCTTCGAAATATACGCTACCGAGCAGGAGGCGCTTGCCTGACCATGTCTGAAGCCCAACGGTCCAATCCGGTTCGCATACTTGGGGCCGGACTGCTCGGCGGCGCCGAGTACGTCGGCGGGATGGCGATCCTGCTCGCGCGGGCGCTTCAGCGGGCGGCGCTTGGGCTGTTCACGTCCCGGGAGAAGTTCAGCGGCGCGAGCCTCGCCCAGCAGGTCGTCAGGCTCGGCGTCAAGAGCCTGCCGATCGTCGCGCTGGTCCAGGTGTTCATAGGCGTGATCCTCGCCCTCCAGATGACCCCGCCTCTTGAGCTCTACGGCCAGGAGAAGCAGATATCCTCCATCATCGGCGTAGCCGGCTTCAGGATGCTCGGCCCGATCATCACCGCGGTGGTGCTCAGCGGCTTCGCCGGGGCGTCCATCGCGGCCGAGATAGGGACGATGGTGGTCGCCGAGGAGATAGAGGCCATGGAGGCCATGGCCATCAACCCCGTGCGATTCCTGGTCGTGCCGCGGCTGCTGGCGACGGTCGTGGCGACGGTGCTGCTGTCGGTGGTGGCCGACCTGATGATCGCCTTCGGCGGCTACCTGACGGCCAGGCTGGTGCTGGGTCCCGCGGTTTACACGGACTACTGGCGGCTGATGAGGGAGATGCTGGTGTACAAGGACTTCTACACCGGGCTGATAATGGCGGCGGTGTTCGGCGTGCTCGTCAGCCTCATCGCCTGCCACGAGGGCCTGAAGGTCCGCGGCGGCGCCGAGGGCGTCGGCAGGGCCACGACGATGACGGTCGTCAACTCCATCGTGGCGATAATCGTCGCGGCCTGCATCTTCACGGTCATCTTCTACGTTTACGAGCTGTGACGCGACCCCGACGGGCCGCGCCATCGAGCGACGATGAGCGGAAGCGGCGACAACCCGGCTCCCCAGGCGGCTGCGGTCGTCGTGGGTCGCTACGGGGACCCCCAGCCCGTCGTAAGGGTGGTGAACCTCGTAAAGAGGTTCGGCGACAGGACCATCCTCGACGGGGTGAACCTTGAGGTCTACCCCGCCGAGACCATGGTCATCATGGGCGGATCGGGCTGCGGAAAGAGCACGCTGCTGAGGCACATGATCGGCTCGGTCTGGCCCGACGAAGGGCGGGTCGAGCTGTTCGGGCAGGACACCTCCCAGCTCGACCCCTGGCAGCTCGACGAGGTCCGCAGACGCTTCGGGATACTCTTTCAGTCCGGGGCGCTGTTCAACTCGATGACGGTCGGCGACAACGTTGCCCTGCCCTTGCGGGAGCACACCGACCTCGACGACGACACCATCGAGATAATGGTCCGCATGAAGCTCGAACTGGTCGGCCTGCGGTACGCCGCCGGCCTCATGCCGGCTGAGATATCCGGCGGGATGAAGAAGCGGGCCGGGCTGGCAAGGGCGATAGCCCTCGACCCGGAGATACTCTTCTACGACGAACCCTCGGCCGGGCTCGACCCGGTGACCTCGGCCGAGATCGACCAGTTGATGATGGACCTGGCCGGAAAGCTGGGCGTGGCCAGCGTGGTGGTCACCCACGAGATGGACTCGGCCTTCCGCATAGCCGACCGCATGGCCATGCTGGAGCAGGGCAGGATGCTGAAGGTCGCCCCGCGCGGCGAGTTCGAGAAGCTCCGCGACAGCGAGCCCACCGGCGACGAGACGGCCGACCTGATGAGGCAGTTCCTCCGAGGCGACCCGGACGGGCCCATCACCAACAGGAGAATGAAGGGCGGATACGAGCAGGACATACTCGCGGCGGCCGAAGGCAGGTCCAGCCACAGCCGCTGAGATTGCGGGATCCCCAAAGGGGCCCCCAGGCCCGGCATATCGGGCGGAGGCTACGGCCGCCAGGGGTCCCCTCCAGAGAGAGGCTAACCCATGGCACGCAGGCAGCAGAACGAACTGGTAGCCGGCGCGTTCGTCATAACCGCGCTGACGGTCCTGGTAGGCGTGATAATCTGGATGGGCGGGTCGGGGATCTTCAAGCCCGTCAAGCAGCAGGCATTCTTCTTCCGTAACGAGGCCGACGGCGGCACCGGGCTGCTGGGCGGAAGCGCCGTCACCATCGGCGACGACCAAATCGGCAAGATCGCCTCCATCCGCTTCGACGCCAGGACCGGCAGGACCTACTACCTCGCCGAGATCGAACGCGGCGACTTCAAGATCCACTCCGACGGGCAGGCACGCGCCAAGAGTGGGCTGGTGGGCGGGTCGCTCCTGACGATCATCAGCCGCGGCAGCGAGCAGAGCCCCCTTGCTGACCAGGACCATCCAATGGAAATCGCCGGCGGGCTCGACCAAGCCATGGCCGACCTGAGCTCGGCCGCCCAGGAGCTCAGCAAGACCGTCAAGGCCGAGCTTTCCACCGATAACCCCGAGGCCTTGCTGAGAAAGGTCCACGACATCATCGACTCGCTCGGCAAGGCCGCCGTCGACGTAGCCTCCGTGGCCGCCAACGTGCTGGCCCAGACCAATATCGACGACAAGCAGGCCGTGCTGGCCAAGATCAACAGGAGCGTTGAGGACATCAACGCCATGACCGCCGACGCCCGCCCGAAGGTCTCCGAGGCCCTGGAGAACGTCCGGGCCGTCTCCGGCGGCATCCGCGGCTACGTGGACAAGGACGTAGCCGACATACTGGCCAAGCTCCGCGAGTCCAACAACGAGGTGCTTAAGATTACCAAGGACCTGTCGGCCGTCAGCGGCAACATCCGGGAGATGGTCCTGGTGCACAAGGACAACATAGACGAGTTGCTGGACAACATGGTGGCCGTCTCGGCCAATCTCAAGGCCGCCAGCAAGGAGGTCCGCCGCAACCCCTGGCGGCTGCTCTACAAGCCCGACAACCAGGAACTGCACTCAACCAACATCCGAGACGCCGCGATGGCCTTCTCCAACGGGGCCGAGCAGCTCGACCAGGCGATATCCAAGCTGACCAACCTGGCCAAGGCCTCGCCGCAGGGCGTGCCCGCCGACGACCCGACGCTCCTCAAGGTCCGCCAACACCTCCAGGAGACCTTCGACAACTTCTCCAAGGCCGAAGACGCCCTCTGGAAGGAGATCAAGAAATAGCGCGGACATGGGGCCCAACCTGCCCCAGCCGGCGTGCCACGCCAGCCTCCGGCTGAGCGGTTCCTGGAGCAACTGGCCAAGTTCGTTCACCTCGATTCCTCCCCAAAGCGGCGGACAAGCCGGCGGATTGCCCGGAACTGGTCGGGCGAGGGGAATGCTCACGCCCGCGCATCAAGCTTGACCGCGCGGGCGACGGTGTAGTGGGGGCCCTGCTTGAGCTTGTCGTAGTTGCCGAACACCTCCTCGAAGTTGCGGCGGATGAACTTCCGCAACCCGGTGACGGTGACCACGCATATCTGCCCTCCGGTCTTGAGGCGGCCGAGCGAGTCGCGGAGGATGATCGTCAGCAGCTCACTGCCCACCTTGGCCGGCAGATTGGCCACAATGTTGTCGAAATGAACTCCCTCTGGCACCTCGCTGAAGACGTTGGATGCGTACACGCGGCAGTTCGCCAGTCCGTTCAGAGCGGCGTTCTTCCTGGCGTAATCGAGGGCGACATAGTCCTTGTCCACCATGTGCACCTGCCCTTGAGGGCAGGCGGCCGCAAGCGGGACGCCGATGGCCCCATATCCGCAGCCGAGGTCTATGCTCACGTCCGCCGGCCCGACCTCGATCTTCTCAAGAAGGAGGTATGAGCCTTCGTCGACCCGCCTTGGACTGAACAGCCCCCACGTGCCGTGAAAAGTGAACTCCCTCCCGCGCAGGCGGGCGCTGAACACGATGTCCCGCTTGAGACGCTCGATGTCGGGATTACCCTTCTTTCCCATGGCCGGAAGATTGTACCGCGCCGGTTGAACCTGGGGAGTTGGCGGCGCGCCCCGCGACTGCCTCTCACATCACGGCCGCGAGGACGACGCTTAGGGAGATGATCGACAGGACGGTGCTGACGACGACGGCGCCGGCGGCGATCTTGGTGTCGCCCTGGAGTTGCTCGGTGAGTATGTACGATACTGTGGCCGTAGGGCAGGCCAGCATGATCAGCGCCACGGCTGTCTCCGTCGGGCCGGCGCCAAGGGCAAGGGCGGCGACGTACCCGATCGCCGGGGCGAGGCCCACCTTGATGAGCGACGCCGCCACCGAAGGCAGCACGTTGCCCGCCAGCTTGATGTCGGCCAGGCCGGCGCCGATGGCCAGCAGGGCCGCGGGAAGGGCAATCTGCCCGATCACGCTGAGGGTTCGTTCAATCGCCGTGGGCATGCGCACGCCGCCGATCGCCCAGAGCATCGCAGCCACGCACGCAAGCAGGAGGGGATTGGTGACGATCTGCCAGGCCATCTTTCCGACGGCCGCCCGGCTGAGCGTGTGCTGGCCGGCCAGCAGCACGATGATCGCCAGCACGCTATGTAGCGGCACGATGGGCGCCAGGACCAACACGGCCGCCGCCTGGGGTGAGCCGTGGCCGCCGGCTGGGAAAGCGCTGATTATCACGGCCAGGCCCACGTAGGTCAGGTTGCCCCTGAAGGCCGCCTGCACGAAGGCCCCGGTCTGCCCGCCCGTCATCCGCATCGCCCGTGCGGCGAGATAGGCGGCAAGCATTGCCCCGCCGACGCCGGCTACCACTATCACCAGGGCGTTGCCCAGCCCGGCGGCCGTGCCGAAGGCCTTGGCCACCTCGCCGAACAGCAGGGCCGGCAGAGCCACCCAGTAGGCCACCTTGCTTATCCCCGCGGCCAACTCGCTCGACAGGAACCCCGCCCGCCGGAGCACCAGCCCCAGGGCTATCACCAGAAACACCGGCGCTATCGTGTTGACTATGTACATGTCTTGCGGACTCCGGCGGCCGAGCCGGATCAGGGCGGGTTTACCCGCCGTCGTTGGGTCGCCGCGCGGCAATCGGAGGGCAGACCCACCCTACCACCACAACCACCGGCGTCTTGAAACCGCCTGCTAGCTCTTCAGGAACCGCTCCAGCCAGGCGTAAGCGTGCTGGCGGACCTGGCCGACCGTGTCGTGCCCGTCGCCGTGGACGAGTATCGACAACGCCTCCGGCCTGCCCAGAAGCTCGTATGCCTTGCGTGCGCTACAGAAGCACGCCAGGACCGGTTCGATGTCCGGGTTGTAGGGATCGTTGAAAGGCTCGATCAGCAGCACCGCCCGCGGGGCGCAGAGGGCGAGCACGTCCTGATACTCCCAGACGGCCTTGCCGTCCTTCCTGAGCTGCTCGGCCAGCGGAGGGCAGAGCGCCCCGTCCCGCTCGATGTAGCGGTAGACGTTCGAGCAGACCGGGCTGAGCCCGCATGAAGGCACGGCCGCGGCTATCCGTTCCTCGAAGGCCGCCAGGTGCAGCGTGGCCCGCCCGCCCAGGCTGTTGCCCATCGCGCCGAAGCCGCCCGATCCGTCGACGAAATCCAGCTTCTCCAGCAGGTCGATGGCCCGCCGCTGCTGGAACGTGCGGATGCCGTCGAGCGACCAGTTCGGCCAGAGCTTGTAGAAGCCGTCGAAGACCTTCTGCTGGTCTTTGCCCGCCAGCCAGTGCCCGAAGCCGAACTGGTCCGGCGAGAACGTGACGAACCCGCGGCGAGCCAGTTCCACGCCATAGGCGCGCTGATCGGCGTTGGTCGGGTCGAGCACGCCGGCCTTGCCGGTCTGGCCGTTGCAGCCGTGGATCGTGAGCACCGCCGGCGCCGGCGTCCGCTCCGGCAGGACGATAACGGCCTGGTTCCACTGGTCCTCGATCACGTGGTAGCGCACGAGAATGTGCCTCAGCCCGTGGGCCTCGTAGCGGCGGACCTCCTCGTGCCTGGCCGGTTCCTTCTCGGTATCGGGCCCGCCCATCGTGCCCGCCACGCGGGCCATGATCTCCCGCCTTATCTCAGGCCAATCGCCCGCCGTCTGCCCGGCCAGAACGACGTCGCGTATCATCATGCGTCTCCTGCGGTCCTTTTCAGCGAAAGCCCACCGGGCAAGGCCGATGGGCTTTGATGGACTCGACTGTCGCCCCGCGAGCTAGTCCTGGGGGACTTCCTTGGCCTCCATCCACGAGAACATCTTGCGGAGCTGCCCGCCGACGACCTCGATGGGATGGTTCTTGTCGGCCGCGTAGAGCTTGTTGAAATTCGGCTTGCCGGCCCTGCATTCGTCCAGCCACTCCTTGGCGAAGCTCCCGTCCTGGATGCGGGCCAGGGCCTTCTTCATGTTCGCGCGGACGTGGTCGTCGATGATCTTCGGCCCGACGGCCATGTCGCCGTACTCGGCCGTGTTCGAGATGCTGTACCGCATGTAGCTGATGCCGCCTCGGCCATCAG
>Ga0315279_10006655_pt1 | contig 14526 bp, 14 predicted proteins | sample YL17G06_20_MG_FD_203694 | JGI IMG/M metagenome (GOLD analysis project Ga0315279, IMG submission 203694) | Sediment microbial communities from Yellowstone Lake, YNP, Wyoming, USA - YL17G06_20 | ecosystem: Environmental > Aquatic > Freshwater > Lake > Sediment | place: USA: Wyoming | collected... | reverse complement strand
GCGCATGCACAAAATGCTGTTGTTTTCGGACGAGGGCAATTGGACCGATCACCATGCGGAACAGGAACCTGTGCTAAAATGGCGTTGCTTCATTCAGAAGGGGAGCTTCGAGTCGGGGACGCATTCGTTCATGAAAGCATACTCCGAACTAAGTTCAAAGGCAGAATTATCAGCGAAACGAAGGTAGGTGATTATGACGCGATTGTTCCAGAAATCACGGGTTCTGCCTACATCACAGGTTTCAACAAACTCGTTTTTGATGAGAATGACCCGTTAGTAAACGGCTTCTTGCTTGAATAAACATAACAGGAACGTGAGCAAGGTTTCCTGAAGCTAAGTTATTCAACAATTGCGAGCCAAGCATGAGAGAAAAGAGGAATTTAGCTAAGGGCTCTTTCGCCTAACCTCGCGAGTGTTATGAAATGGTCCGTCATGTGGGAGAAGCTCTCACGTTGCGTTACCCCTTTGCTAATGGCTAATGGTACAATCGCGGTGAAACGAAACTATGTCAGAATCGAAAAAGATCGACACAACTGGGAAAGTGCCGTCGAAGAGCACACTTCCTCAATCTATGACACTGCTTGGTGGCCTATCGTGATCTGTCGCAAAGGTAGACTAGACGCGGAATCTCAACTTGTAGTCACGGTATAATGCTTCAGCTAGCAAAGCACATGTAAGAAATGACAGAACAGTCCAAACGATATTTCCCTTCCAAGCGAAGTAGATTGCACCCAAAACCAATACCCCAACCAGAACGACTGAACTGATTATAGTCGTGTTCTTGCCCATTTTGAACCGGTTTCTCAATTCACTTTCCTCACAGCAATGCAGAAGGTTCGAATCATCAAAGAAGGGCTGCATTATCCATTAATCAATATTGGCATGATCTCAGAGTGAACCTTAACCGTATTCTTCTCAAGTTGTCATGACGCACGGGCTCGAAATTTCTCGGAGGTCGGCTAGAAGAAATCCCATCACCGTATCGACCGAGCCTAAAGATTTTCTGCGCTAGATTGAGTAGCATTTTTCGAGATTTAGTAGACGAGAAAAGCCGTGAAATCTGGTAACTTTCTCCCCTCGAGACTTGAGGCCGGAGGTTGAGGTTACTTCGCAGGGCAACTTGCTGCATGCGAGGAACGGAGGCACACGCCACGTGCCATGTTCGAACGCGCTAAAAAGGTTCAACCAGCAGGCGTCTCTTACAAGAACCGCCATCTCGAGCCTTACCCGTTTTTTTGTGGAGTCTAAAGGGGCGAAGCTGACCGACCTAGACGGCAACGTGTACACTGACTATTGGTGTACACACTTGGCCGTGATTCTAGGTCACAGGCATCCCACTGTTGGAAGCGATCAAACTACAGGCGGAGAAAGGTTGGCATCATGGCTTTGTTCACGAACTTGAAGTTACTCATGCTGAAGCAATAACAAGACATGTGCCAAGCGCAGAAATGGTTCGCTACGCGAGTTCGGGGAGTGAGGCTAACTTCTTCGCCGTCCGTCTCGCTCGAACTTTCACAAAAACCACAAAGATTGCCAAATTTGAAGGAGGATGGCACGGCCCTTGTGACCCACTGCATATCGCCATGAACCCCCCCTTCGACAAACTTCCATCGGGAGGTATTACGAAAGGCTCGCAACAAGACACGATCGTCGTCCCGTTCAATGACTTTAATGGTTTCAAAGACCGTGTGAAGCAAGAGCAGTTGGCGTGCGTCTTACTGGAGCCAGTCCTGACGGCTGGGGGAGCATTTCCGCTGATAGACAATTTCTCAAAGCACTGAGAGAATACTGCGACAGAACTGGAACACAGCTAATCTATGATGAGGTAGTCACAGGCTTCAGACTCGGCTTAGGCGGTGCACAAGGACACTTCGTAAAACCAGACCTAACCGTTCTGGGTAAGATCATCGGCGGAGGTCTCCCAATAGGCGCTATTTGTGGAAGCCGAGATATGATGGAACATATGGACCACACGAAATATTCAGGCATGGAGTACTTCTATCACGGAGGGAGCTTTGCCGGGAATCCAATTACTTTGGCCGCAGGCCTCGCGACAATCAATGTGCTCGAGCATTCCCCAGTCTACGAGCATATTGCCAAGCTGGGCAACATGGCGCGTCAGGACATGAGCCGCATCTTCGAAGATGCCGATTTTCCAGCGCAAGCAGTCGGCGTCGGCTCGTTATTTGCAATACATCTCACCAACAAGAAGCCACTAAAGGACATCAGCGACTTCATCAGCGACCTCGCCCAGTCCAAGAGGAGGTTCAATTACCTGCTCGAAAACGGCATCGTGATCCTAATACCCGAAATGATGCACGGCGCAGCCAGCTGTGCACACAAGGAGAAAGACATCAACTACCTGACTACCTGCGTAGAGAATGTGAAATCCAAGTCCTGAAGCTAGCGTTTACTATCCACTAGTGATTGAGTCGCTCGCCAGCACAGAAATTTCCCTCTCCAGAATTTGCAGGAGAACAAGGAATTAGGGTTAGACCCGTTCTTGGGCCTAACTCCGTTACGTTATGTCAGAGGCGGATTATTGGGAGGAAGTTCTCATGCTGTGTTACTTCTTAGCTATCTCGCCGACAAATTCGGCGGCTCTGTCAACAATGGCTGAAAGCAACTTCTCGCCTTTCTCTTTCGTCGCCTTAGATGGATCGCCGACGGATCCAGTGCTTGTTAACTTGTTCATTGGTGGGGTGGCAGCTTGCACCTTAGGTCCACTAGCAAGGAAGTCGTACTTCACGAAAGTTGGCTTGAGGTGTGGTATCTCACCTTTGAGTTTGCTTTTGTCAACGCGTTGATCTAATGCGTAAGCTATGGAGGTTTCAGTCTCACAAGCATGGAAGAATGGGGGATCACATGTCTTCTTGATTTCATCTATTATGAGATCCCACCAGTTTAAGACGTAGACCTCGCTAGCGATCTGCTCCTCTAGGTCATGTATCACTACACCTAGCGCGACGTCGTTTCCGCCGTGGCCGTTGAATATCACGATCTTCTTGAAACCGTGCTTACTAAGACTTACACAAATGTCCTTTATGACGTCAACGAATGTCTGGATTCGCAGTGTTATGGTGCCTGGGAAGACCATGTGGTGTTGTGAAACGCCATAGGCTACGGGGTGTGTGACGACGACACTGATGTTCTTCTCTGACACTTTGTCGGCAGTTCGTTTGGCTATTTCGTTAGCAGTCCACCAATCATTGTCTACTGGTAGATGCATTCCGTGTTGTTCCGTCGATCCAACGGGGACAAACGCAATATTCGATTTCTCCAAGTAGCTTTTGACTTCCGGCCATATCATCTGGTCTAACTGCAGTGTCAAATTCGCCTCCTGGTGCCAAGAATTCATTACAAGAAAAAAGGGGAGTAACGGACGTCACTGTTTGCTCTTGCGTGTTCTTCGTTCCAAGACAACTAGTGCGATGATGCCCACGACAATCAGGACAACCATCAGTATGTACTGAACTACCTCGGGAAGATACAACCGGGCAGGTCTAGTCTTTGGCAGGTAATCGTTGAGGAACAGTGTCCATTGCAGTCCTTGTAGGCTTGATCGAAGAATAACGATCACGAAGGCGATGACAAACATTAGCACGAGAATACCGTAGAGTTTTCCTCTACTCATGGTCATACCGCCTCCTTATTCTAAGGCTTCTCCGCCCGACCATCGCCAGCGTGGTTTCATGAAGTCTGGGAACAACCGCAGTACGATGACCATTGGTATCCATTGCTGTAGGGCGTAGACGAAATAGGTTCCACCTGCGAATGTTGCGACCATTTCCGGCCAGAAGGGTACTATTTGCAGACCGAATGCCAAGGCAGCAACGTAAAGTGTCAGCCCGACGCCTTCAGCGACTAAGCATGTCACGAGAAGAAGGCCATATCCAACCGGGCCACGATGTTTCCATACTGTCTTTGTCACAAGGCAGAAGAATAGGCCGACGATCGGATAGTACCAAGGATCTAGCATTGGCAGTGATGATGGAATACCCATCAGAATGCCGCTTGCGATGGCGACGTAAGGTCCTCCCGCAAATGCCACTATCGCAATCAATGTTTCCCTAACATCGAGGACGAAGGGAGGGTAGAGAGGTATTACGAGACCTAGCGCCCTCCAAGCAAATCCAAGTCCGCCCAGGGCCGCTACCATTCCGACCTGTCTTGCTGTCAGTCGAGGTGTTCTTGTTTTAGAACCTGTCGTTGATTCGCTTTTGCTCAAGGTTTCTCGCAGTGCAGAGTTCATCGACTACACGAGTTAAAACTTGGCTATGAAGAGTATATAGAGGCTCATTTCAACAAACCGATTCTCTCGCAAAAAAATTTGAACTGTCGACGCGAGCGGAGTCGGTTGCAGGTTCTTGGACGAAGATCTGGTGCGAGATTTGATTACCACTTTCTGTTTCTCGGTTGCGGGATACAGAGACATTTTGCACAAGTCAGGCGTGGTAGACTTTTGCTGGCGTTAAGATTGCACGACTCTTTCTTTCGTCGATTCAGAGTTGTGCAATATGTCCTTGTATTCTGCACTTTCTGTTTCTCGGTCATTGAGCTTAAAAGCAAGTTCAATGTCTAACGACGACGTGTCTGACCGTGGTCGACGTAGTTTTCCAGAACGTGAATTTCACTTACACCGGTGACTCAGAGCCGGCGTTGAAAGACATCTCCATCACGATTCATCAAGGGGAGACTGTGCTCATTGCTGGACCAGCAGGGGCAGGTAAAACGACTTTATGTCGTTGTATTAACGGACTTGTCCCGCACTATTTCCGTGGGCACCTTGAGGGGAAAGTGCTAGTCGGAGGCATCGACGTAAAAGCGTCGTCGATTTCCGCACTGTCTCACGTTGCGGCCATGCTCTTTCAAGACCCGTCTAGCCAACTCGTTAACCCCACAGTCTTTGACGAGATCGCCTTCGGACCTGAAAACTATGGAGTTCCCCGAGAAGAGATCCTGAGCAGAGTGAAGGAGTCGATCGAGTCGATGCGGTTGAATGGGTACGAAGAGAGAAGTCCTCACTCACTGTCAGGAGGCGAACAGCAGGCGTGTGCGTTAGCTGCGATCGTCTCAATGCGTCCAGAGGTATACGTCCTAGATGAGCCAACATCGAATCTTGATCCTATCGGAAGCATGAGAGTCCTCAGCCATCTTTCGGAATTGTCAAAATCTGAGAAGGCAACTACGATAATAGTCGAGCACAAGCTGGAGGAACTTCTCCATCTAGTGGACCGTCTCATCGTTATGCAAGAAGGACGAATCGTCGCTGAAGGGGAGCCTCGTAAGATGCTTGAAGACGCGGAATCGTTGAGTAAACTCGGACTAAAAACGCCCCAGACGGCGCTCCTTTTCTCGAGACTTAGAAAGTTCGACCCGTCCTTGAAAATGCCTCTCACATTCGATGAAGCTGTCTCGGAGATGTCCGCTTTCCTAAAGCCCCGCACAAGAGGTGCCGCGATCGCGCGATCTTCGGCAGCGGTAGCCTCTGATCCGAAAGGAGCCGACCAAGGGGAGACCGTAATCCGTACTGAAGGCCTTGTGCACGTATACGAGGCAGGCACCGTTGCTCTTCGCGGAGTGACTTTAGAGATACGAAGGGGCGATTTCTTAGCCATCATAGGACAAAACGGTTCGGGGAAGACGACCCTTGTGAAACACTTTAATGGTCTGCTGCGACCAACCCAAGGGAAAGTCACGGTTTTCGGATTAGACGCCTCGCAGACGAGCATTCGGGAACTCTCGACCAAAGTCGGATACTGTTTCCAGAATCCCGATCACCAGATTTGCACTGACAGCGTGAGAAAGGAATTGGGATTTGGGCCTAGAAATCTTGAGTTGCCAGAGGATGAAATACAGAAACGAGTGGATGAGGTAACGGACGCGATCGGCCTACGAGGCATGTTGGACGATAACCCGTTCAATCGAAGTAAGGGAGAAAGGCAGCGAATTGCCGTCGCATCGGTTCTTACGATGAAACCAGATGTTTTGGTGGTAGACGAACCAACTACGGGACAGGACGATCGAATGGCTAGGCAGATGATGGACTTCTATAGGAAGCTGCACGATGAGGATGGTAAGACCGTGATTGTGATCACGCATGACATGAATCTGGCCGCGGAATACGCAAATAGAGTCTTCGTCATGTGGAATGGCCAAGTCTTGCTAAGCGGTTCACCTCGCGAAGTCTTCGCTGAATCAGAAAAGATTGAGAAGACCTACCTTAGAGCTCCACAGATCACGCGGTTCGCACAAGCACTGAAGCCTTTCGGTTTCCCGCCCAACGTGTTGACTGTAGATGAGATGTATCGTGAAGTCACGGAGAGAATAGGGGGTTAAGAGCTTGGCATTTGAGTATATCCCGGGTAGCACTTTCTTCCATAAACTCGACCCTCGGGTGAAATTCCTCTGGTGGATAGTTGTAGTGATCTTGACGGTGGGGTTGGGGACAGACCCCATCTACTTAGGAGTCGTGTTTATCTCAATCTTTGTGGTTATGCGACTCGCGAAGATACCGTTCAACAAAGTAACCTCCTTCCTGAAGAGTATGGCACCAGTCGTCGTCATGTACGCGATCTTCAACCTTCTCTTTCCGCCAATAGCCACAGACGTTAGCAATCCCTACATATTCTTCTATTTGATCCCGCCCAAGACTCTTCCTATATCACTCGAAGCGTGCATCTGGACGATCGGCGCGGTTCTTCGCTTCCTTATGATTCTCCTCGTCATAAGAACGATCCTGATGATTACACCAATTCGCGACATCATAATCACTTTCGTGAAGCTAAAGCTTCCACCTGAATTCGCTCTCGCATTGAGCATAGGCTTCGCTTACGTGCCGGTACTTATTGACGAAAATACTAAGATCAGGGAGGCACAGCAAGCACGAGGATGGAGATACGAGTATAAGAATCCGGCCAAGAGGTTCAACGCTCTCCTGAAGCAGATGTTCGTACCAGCAATCTTCAACTCTATGCGTCGGACAGGTGACATAGCAATCGCCATAGAATCTCGAGGTTTCAGCCACAACATCGCGAAGCGCACATTCGTTCGTCAGCTGAAGTATTCTGTAAACGACTACCTAGCGACAGCTGTCCTCCTTGTATTCTTGGTGGGCGGGCTCTACATGGGAACCTGGGGGCTCCGATGGGCATCCTACATAAACGTTGCAAGAATGATTCGACAGCTACTTTGAACTCCTCTTCCTCTCCGACCGTTGAGGTCTTAGATTGACGAGGCTAGAAGACAACAAAACGCGCTATGTCAGACGAACGACGACTTCCCGCGAGATGTTCGAACGCGCCAAAAACACTGAACCGGCCGGAGTTTCATATAGAATACGATACTTCGAGCCGTATCCGTTTTTTGTTAAGAAATCAATGGGAGCACGACTCATCGACCTCGACCAAGGCATGGATCATATGCTTACGACGACCCATCACGCCAGAGTCGACAATCAGGTTCCTTACCTTTGGAAACGGATGAACTTGGTACCCCACCGGTCTACATCCCCCAGTCTCATCAGAACCAAGACTATAGAGTTCCACTCCACCTGGAAAGCTAGAGAGGTAAATAGAGTCACATCTCTTGTGAACCGTCTTTCCCTTGAATCTGCTCATGACTGTAACACCAATCACGCAACTCACTGTTTCTTGCGGAACGTAGCCTGAGACCCATGTGATCGTTCTGCCTTCCTCATCCACTTCCTGGCCAATTGCGTGTGAGCGCAGGTCGAATGTTGCCAACAAGCGACGACTTTCTCTCTGCATTTTGATTGGCAGCGGCACCCTGTGCTGGTGAACATTGAACCATCCCGCCCCGCGAGCCATGAAGTCCTGCAATCGCAAATGCGTGTTTGTCAAGTCATACACAGACCGCAGCGTTCCTCTGTACCGCTCCTGACCGAGTTGCAGCTCCGCGGTCACGTTTTGGATCTCATCCCCGTTGGGGTCGCGGTTCGTCATGGTGAATTCCACAAAGAGCCGACCAAGACCGTAAAGGAAATGGCAAGCGTAGTGAACTGTAAGATGCTTGCCGAAAAAATACCAATAGAGAACACCCCCAACGGCAAGCAGCACACTCACAACCTTGAGAATATCGAAAATGGCAGCGAGGAATTGGGCTGAAGCATCGCCATTCAACATGGCATCTCGAAACGTGAAGGGCAACTAGCTTGCTGAATACTCTTTTCATCCCAAAAGGGCAGGGCAGTTTCAATGGATTAGGCGGCATGCGACTTCGGAAACGGGCAGTGGCGGCAAACCCTCATGGTACCCGCTCCGCGTTATCGCCAAGGTTCATTGTCGGGCACTCGTGCCGTACACGCCCACTCGCCTGCGCCCATTAGACCCGACATCCCAAGTGCTTCCATGGCTCAGTTCATCGTGCCAGAATGTGCGTCGGCGTTCGTAGAGAGAGTTGGGTTGTCCGAAAAAACGGACGTACGTCCGATAAACCGGACAAACATTTTAAGCTCGACACACAATCCTATTTCACATGTCCGAGGTTCTGACACCGAGAGTACTGGCTGCGCTCAAGACCATGCACGGTGACCTGCAGAGATGGTACTATACTAGAGAACTATCGAAACTATCAGAAGCGGGCAGGTCAACGATTTCGCACGAGTTTCCCAAGCTTGTGAAGCAGGGCATCTTGAAGCACAAGACTGAAGGTCGCGAGGTATTCTACATGCTTAACCTTGACAACCCAAAGACGCGCAAGCTGTGCGAACTCTTCGAAATAGAGAAGCGCGAGAAGTACTACCAACAGAACAAAAGACTATCATGGCTCTCCAAGAATTCAGCAAGAAGATCTTCGACTTCCTTCCAGAGATACACTCCGTAGTCCTATTTGGAAGCGCTGCGCGCGCGCAACTAAACAAGACGAGTGATGTTGACCTGTTGGTGCTAGTGCCGAACCTCCAACAGGAACCCTTCAACGAGTTGATGAAATCTGTTGACAAGCTCGCTGCGGACATGAGAGGCTTGTATGGACATCCATTGTCAGCAGTAATAATGACGGTAAAGGATTTCGAAGCCGCGTTCCGCGAGAAGAAAAGGATAGCACAGGATGTCGTTCGGGAGGGCATAGTTTTGTTTGGCGAGGAGAGATACTACACATTGCTCGGCAGGCTGATAACATGAAAACGATAAAAGCGCGTCGGGCTCCGAATTGGGAGGTCTGGCTTAAGAGCCCTGGAGCCTGCCAGCAATCGCTCAGGTACTTCGAAAGGCAAGCCCAGATAAGACGACTGAATGCACAGCAAGCTGAAGCCGACGTCCTGGGTCACATGAAAAAGGCATTTCATAACCTGAGACTTGCCAACCAGATTTTCGACAGCAACCAGAAGAACCAGCTTCAAGTCAGCTACTCAGGCGAGAACTACTACGACTGGGTCATCACGGTCAGCTACTACTCAATGTACCAAGCATGCCTCTCTGCGCTGGCAGCCGTCCGCAAGTCAGGCGAGAACCACTCAGCAACAGTCTGCGCTCTGGTCTACCATTATGTGCACAAGAGGAAGCAACTCAACGACCAATACCTGCTATCACTCGACAAGATACAGGCGCTTGCAGACCAAGACGTGCAAAAGCTCGTTGAGAGAAGATTTCAGCGCGAAAAAGCGCCCTACGACACGGGCTACACAACACAGGTCGGGCTTGCCCAAACAGCTCTATCCGAGGCAAGAGAGTTCGTACTGAAGATACGCGAGATTCTCGAAGACGCACTAAGAAAAGACTTCATGAAAGGAGTCTAGGCCTACCGTCCTCTCATCGTTTCCGGGCAGGACAAAAGGACGCTAACCCCTGCTACTTCTTCGACCGCTTACCTCGCCTTGTCAGTCCCGGCATCTGCTTACACAGCAGGCACAGACGCCTTGCAAAGATCCGATCTGCGATGAGCCCTATCTCTTCATCGGTCTTTTCGCGCCGCAGCAGGTACTCGTATTCAAGTTGCCACGCCACCGGGGACGGAGAGTCAAAACCCGTCTGCGCGACAGAAAAACCCCGAATTCCAGCCTCCCTCTGGACACCATCAATGCCTCTTTGCACACATGCCACGCGGTCCCGCATTCAAGCCGAAGCAATCAGACCTGACGACATGTTTCAAGGTCTCAGACACTTTTCATTGACTGTCTCCACCTTCACGCGACGGCTCAACTGTTTTTCCGCAGGACAGAATACATCATCGGAGTGGACTGTATGCATGAGCGCATACAATTTCGTGAGAAGACAAAGTATGGCCGAATCGTGGCCAGGATTCCCGCCGACCTCGAGCAAGCCTGCAGACATCTTGTCCGCAATGAAGGATGGGAGCTAGGTGATCTCTACCGTAGCCTGATTCTGCTTGGGGCTTGTGGATCCTTTCTGACATTGCGCTCGCGCAAGTCTCGGGAGTCGCCGTCGGGCAGCGGCTTTCCGAGTGTGCTGAAGCAGTATTTGGGGAGACGAGTGTATGCCCCTAGGACCGGAAAACGTTCGACACTCATGACTGTCTGTCTGCCAAAGCGTCTGGCTTACTTGCTGACCGAGTATTCCAACCTGTCCAGCAGATTGCGGTCACATACGTACGCGCGTCTTCTACGAGCTGGCCTGATCATCTACCTGACATCCGAGCACGAGCTCGCTGACAGCCTCGAGGCTGCAAACTCCAGCGCAAGCGTACGTCAGAATAATGATCGGAGGTGAGACCCGTGGACAACCAATCTCATTTTCAGAAGTTCATTGAACTGATAACAGAGTGGATTCAACTGTATCGCTCGGTTTCGATTGCGGGGCTTCCTGGCACGGAGAAACGAGTTCAGCTGGAAAAGATCATGTGGCAGGCGCTCCAAGAGATCGTCGAGTATTCAAAGAGCGAGAAAGCGGCAAAGAACGCAGAGGAACACCTAGAAGTGCTGGAACTTCTGAATCATGCTGTGAAAGCGGAGCTTGCCGTGCTGCATGAACAGGATGCCTTCTATGTCGAGGATCTGGTCGAGGAATTAGAGACCCTCACGCGCAAGTATGAAAAAGAAAAGGACGAGCACCCTTAGACTCTGGATGCATTTGCTTTGCTGTCAGCCGCATGTGTCGGCGCTCCATGATCGTCGTCCCAACGCACCTCATTGTCCAAGTCTCAGTGGCCGCACCGAGAAAAGCACACACAAAACCCAATCAACGGTTCAGTTTGCGACGCTCGCACCACGAGACCCACACACACCAATGGTCCAAATCACGACGCCCGCACCATGAGACCCGTCGTCGTCCTGGTCACTTGGTGCGGGCACCCGAATTTGAAACGTCATAGGAGTGTTTTCGTTGTCGGGTAATATGGCGGGCCCGCCGGGAATTGAACCCGGGACCCCCGGGTCTCCTCCGTCCAGGTAAAAGCTTCACCGAATACGCTTCTCCGGTGCTCTACCTCTTCAGGACCCTGAGTCGCAGGATCTGACTGAGCTACGGGCCCGTCCTAGAGCAAGAAACAATGAGCCTACCTAAACTTTTCCAAGTGCTTTGAAGAGTCTGCCTCAGCAACGAGATTCCCCAACGACCTGAAATGCGTATGAACGGCGCCATTGTATGCCCCCGCAATCATTTCCACAAGAGCTTCACGCGGCACGAGCCTGTTTGTGATAGCCACGTGCACTGCCTCTACGAGCCGCTTGTCAACTTCAACCCGTCTCCGCGCGCGGTTGACCTCAGTTTCTGGCAAACCAGCTGCGGTTAGGATTTCTATCCACCGTTCCTTGGGCACAGTCGTGAGTAGGCTCTGCCAGTGAAATCGTTTGCCGTCTACTCGGGGGCACCGGCTCAGAGCCTCTGATTGATCTATGATTCGGATAGGAGAGACGGAGTCACCGATACCTGCTACCCAGGAAAGCAAATCACTCATGTTATGGATGGAAACAAGTCGGACTGAATGTCCAAATCCTTTGGCGACGATTCTTGTGAGATTCTTGTCGTCAATGTGAACAACCACCAGAAGTTCTGCAACTCCACAGGATTTGTAGAGACGCAGTTTTCCGCAAAGCCGTCTTAGGCTCTCTTTGGAGCGAAATCCACAAACCTCAATGATGGTATTCTGAGAACTCGGAACGGAAAAGTCCGGAAACAGCACATGTCCTTCGCATCGCAGTGAGTGTTCGTATTGGTGGGGGACTCGATTCTCAATCAGATTCTCCGCAACAACCAATTCGTAGAGAGATCTTACTTCGTACCCACCAGACGTCATGTACTTGTAGTTTCGAGATCGGCGGAAACGTCGACTCTGTATCTCATGATATGACCTTGGGTTCGCCCTCATTCTTGCATGCCATCTTTTCAGCGAGACACTTCCTCCTTTGGCTTGCCCCCAATGCTTGTCGTGAATGTCAACTACCCAAGACGCCCATCTGAGATCGTTCAAGTACTGAGTGATTTTGCGCAGCACAGCAAGCGGCAGCGTATTTCGCTCGCTCAAGTATGAAGCTCTTAGGACGTTATAGTTGGAAACGCCAATCTTGGCCGCGAAGTCTTCCCAACTGCATTTGGCACGTTGCTTGGCGAGCGCTAGCAATCTCCTTTGCTTTCCTCTCAGAAAGAGGACTCTGTCATGCTTCGACAAGCGCATGCTTCCAAGGAACACAATCCTTTAGGGGATTGCAGGCCATAACACCGGGAGCTAGGCGAAAGTGACCTGACTGAGCTACGGGCCCTGCCGTTGATGAGAAGGCTTGGGTATGAATAGGATTTTGCACAGCTGCATCCGTCCGTGAGCCGGCCGCAAATGATCCGCGATTGACATCCGGACTGCCTCATCGAGTCCGGCTGCATGGACTAGTCATTTGGTGTTGGCAGGTCGCTCGAGAGTTGCCCCTTCGTCAGCCGAGCTGACCAAGGCAGCGTATCTTGTCAAATAGCTCGATGTTGCGGGGCGTGAGAAGCGAGGTACGCGCTCCAGACGCGTCTTGATCTCGCTTGCGTCAAGATCAACGTCCAAGCGAAAACCGTCAAGGTCGATCTTGATGAGATCCCCATCCCGGATACAAGCGATTGGACCACCTACGGCTGCCTCTGGCGAGACATGCCCGATGCAGGCACCACGAGTCGCTCCGGAGAATCTCCCGTCGGTGACGAGCGCGACGCTTGATCTCAACCCCATACCAACGAGGGCTGAGGTTGGAGCGAGCATTTCCCGCATTCCTGGGCCGCCCTTGGGTCCCTCGTATCGGATCACAACGACATCATTCTTCACAATGGCGCCATCGAGTATTGCTCTAGACGCCTCTTCTTCAGAGTCGAACACACGAGCAGGTCCCGTGTGCTTCTTCATCGCAGGGTCTACGGCTCCTGTCTTGCATACGGCGCCATGTGGCGCCAGGGAACCATAAAGGACCGCGACCCCACCACGCCGGCTGTAAGGGCTTGAGATTGATCTGATCACTTCCTGATCAGTGATCTTTGCCTCTGAGACGTTCTCACCTAGTGTCTTCATTGTCACCGTGACCTGGTCCAAGTGGAGTGCATCTTCCTTCTTGCTCAGCTCTCCAAGAACGGCGCTGACTCCTCCTGCCCTGTGCAGGTCTTCCATTCTGTACTTCGAGGCCGGGCTCAACTTGCAGATGTGCGGAATTCGCTCAGCGATCTCGTTCACGCGATGCAGCGCATAGTCGATTCCCGCTTCCCTCGATATAGCCAGAAGATGAAGGACAGTGTTCGTTGAGCCTCCCATCGCCATGTCCAAAGCAAATGCGTTCTCGATAGCCTCTTCCGTAACAATGTCGCGAGGCCTCAGCTCGGCTGAGACCAGCTTCATGACCTGATGGCCAGCGAACCTGAGAAGCTCAGTTCTCTCCGGCGAGCTCTCAAGGATCGTCCCGTTTCCAGGAAGTGCTATTCCGAGAGCCTCGCAAAGGCAATTCATTGAGTTTGCTGTGAAGAGGCCTGCACAGCTCCCGCATGACGGACATGCTCGCTCCTCAAGTTCGGTGAGTTGTTTCTCAGTGATCGATCCGGCTCGATAGCGGCCGACGCCTTCGAATACCGAGGATAGATCAATGGGTAGTCCTTCACTTGTGTGCCCAGTCCTCATCGGGCCGCCGCTGACAAAGATGGTCGGGATGTTTACGCGAAGCGCCCCCATAATCATCCCGGGGACAATCTTGTCGCAGTTTGGAATACACACGACTCCGTCGAACTGGTGGGCCTGAAGCATGGTCTCAACGGAATCGGCAATCAACTCGCGGCTTGGCAGCGAGTACTTCATCCCGGGATGGCCCATCGCGATTCCGTCATCAACTGCAATTGTGTTGAACTCGAATGGGGTTCCCCCGGCCTCTCGAACCGCAGCTTTCACGGTCTCACTGTACTCGTGCAAGTGGACGTGGCCAGGCACTATGTCAGCCTGCGAGCTCGCTATCGCAATGAATGGTTTCGAGAGATCCTCTGTTTTCAGTCCACATGCCCTTAGAAGGCTTCGATGCGGAGCTCGTTCAACACCCTTCTTGATGATGTCAGATCTCAAGCGTGCCGCTCCGATCGATTCTAGCACTTTCGGGCTTTTAAC
>Ga0315279_10006654_pt1 | contig 14526 bp, 10 predicted proteins | sample YL17G06_20_MG_FD_203694 | JGI IMG/M metagenome (GOLD analysis project Ga0315279, IMG submission 203694) | Sediment microbial communities from Yellowstone Lake, YNP, Wyoming, USA - YL17G06_20 | ecosystem: Environmental > Aquatic > Freshwater > Lake > Sediment | place: USA: Wyoming | collected... | reverse complement strand
GGATATTCGAGGCGATCAGGACACTGCTTATCCGTGAGAGCGAGAACAAGCCGCTTGTACTGGTCTTGGAGGACCTTCACTGGATCGACAAGACTTCTGAGGAGCTCTTAGATCACCTTATCGCCCGACTCCCCGGCGCTCATATTCTGCTGCTTCTGCTCTACCGGCCTGAGTACACCAACCCATGGACCAGCAAGACCTACTACAGCCAGATACGTGTGGATGAGCTTTCGGAAGAGACCAGTGCCCAGATGGTGCAGGCTATCCTCAAGGGAGGAAAGTCCGCGCCGGATTTAACTCAGCTCATCCTGGATAGGGCCGTGGGGAACCCGCTGTTCATGGAAGAATTTACCCACACCCTCCTGGAAAGGGGCTATATCGAGAGGAAGGACGGCCACTATGTGCTCACCGTGAAGCCTTCGGATGTCCAGGTGCCTGACACTGTGCAGGGAATCATTGCCGCCCGGATGGACCGTCTGCAGAAAGACATCAAAGAGACCATGCAGATAGCCTCGGTCATCGGGAGAGAGTTCCAGCTTTCCCTTCTTCAGACTGTCACCAACCTGAGGGATAAGCTGGAGGGATGCCTGAGTGAACTGCAGTCTCTTGAGTTCATCCATGAGAAGATGGCGTTTCCGGAGCTGGAGTATATCTTCAAACACGCCTTAACCCAGGAAGTGGCCTACATGAGCCTGCTGCTCAAGAAGAGAAAACAGCTTCATAAGAGCATAGCAGAGGCTATCGAGCAACTCTACCCCGACCGACTGGAGAAGTTCTACGAGTTACTGGCTAATCACTACTCGAAAAGCGACAACCTGGTTAAGGCGTATCACTACTTGAAACTGTCCGGCGACAAAGCATGCCGTAATTACTCCCTCTGGGAGGCATTGCGTTCCTACAAGGAGGCGCTCGATATCCTCAACAAGCTGCCTGAAACTGAGGAAAACAGGAGGAAAGGGATTGAACTTCGCCTTCTCATGGATTTCCCCATGTTCGGTCTTGGTTTCCCTGAAGATTCCCTTGAAATCCTGCAGGAAGGGGAGAGGCTGTCAAAGGAGCTGGGTGATGAGAAGAGCCTGGCCAACTTTCGCTGGATAATGAGCTGCTGCTATGGGGTCAAAGGACAGCCCCTGGAGGGCATCACGTATGCCGAGAGTGCCTTCAAGCAGGTGAAAGAGGCAGGGGACATTGACCAGATGGTCGCCAGTGGGTGTGAGCTGAGCATAAACAACCTCTGGTTAGGAGAAGCATCGAGAGTAGTGGAAGTGGCTTCTGAGTTAATTGCCTTACTTGAGAAAACCCGGAGAGAATCGGATTACTTTGGCAGGCCATTCAACACATATTCCATGACCATGGGAATCTGTGGACTCGCCCAAGGAATGCTGGGGAATTTCAAGGAGGCAGAAGCGCTCTGCCAGAAATCCCTTGGCTTCGCGCGCGATATCGATAACAGATATAGCCTGGGCTTGGTGCACGGAATATACGGCCTGGTGCTCGCCTTAAAAGGCGATGGGCAACAGTCTCTAGAGCATTTCCAGGAGGGAATAAAGTATGCGGAGGCAACGCAATCTATCTTCGTGAGGTCTCTCCTTTGGGGCGGACCTGGACTTGCGTACTTTTTGGTGGGTGATTTAGAAGCAGCTCGAAGCCAAGCGGAGCGGGCAATTGAGTTCCAACGCGACGCAGGAGTGCTCTCTTTCTTTGGCTTAACGCATGCCACGCTGGGTATGGTTCAGTTCTTTCTAGGTGACCTGGGAGGCGCTCAAACCAGTGTGGAGGAGGCCCTGAGGATAGCGCAACATAGCAGAGAGAAATGGATTGAAGGTTTTTCTCAGATTTTCCTGGGAGCGATACTGGGCACAGCAGATGCCTCGCAGAGCGCCAAAGCAGAGGAATACATTCTGCAGGGGATCAGCATTCTGGAAGGAATTGGCTTTAGACCCTGGTGCTCTATCGGCTATCTCTTCCTCGGGCAACACTATGCCGGTACAGGTCGGAGAGAAGAGGGCTTGCAGTACCTGAGGAAGGCGCTTGAAACGTGCGAAGAGATGGGAATGGACTATTACGCTGCAATGGCACGGGCTGCCCTGGAATCCCTGCAGGTGTGACATAGCCCCTTTTCTGTGCTCCAAAACGAAGTGGTTCTTGAGCACGATCTGTGCTGATTGACAAACACTCCTACAGAGGAAGGCAAATCATGAAATGCTCAAAATGCCAGTCCGATAATCCACAGGAGGCCAAGTTCTGCATAGAATGCGGCGCTCCGCTGGAGTCTCATTGCCCGAAATGTGGGGCAATAACACCCACTGCAGGAAAATTCTGTAAAGAATGTGGCGCTGACCTGAGAGAATCTAAGCCATCCGCGGCTATAGACTACTCTCAGCCTCGATCCTATACCCCCCAGCACCTCGCAGACAAGATCCTTGCTGCCCGTACCAGTATAGAGGGGGAGCGCAAGCAGGTAACAGTCCTCTTTGCTGATGTCAAAGGCTTCACCTCGATATCGGAGAAGCTCGACCCTGAAGAGGTTCAAACACTAATCAGTGAGTGCCTTGGTTTCTTCACTGAAGAGATACACCGCTATGAAGGCGCCATAGCGCAGTTCTTAGGCGACGGGGTTATGGCCCTCTTCGGCGCCCCTATAGCCCACGAGGACGCACCGCAGCGTGCTCTCTATGCCGCCCTGGCCATTCGGGAGCGCCTCAGGGGATATTCAGCGAAGCTGAAGAAACAGGGCATTGATTTCAACATGAGGATAGGGCTGAACACTGGCCTGGTGGTGGTGGGCAGGATAGGGGACGACCTGACTATGGAGTACACCGCCATGGGAGATACTGTGAATCTGGCCTCCAGGATGGAGAGCACGGCACAGCCAGGCACGATACAGGTCTCGCAGAACACCTACCGCCTGACGGAAGGTTATTTTGAGTTCAAGCCCCTGGGCGAGATTGAAGTGAAGGGGAAGAAGGAGCCGGTGCAGGCCTACCAGCTAATAGGCGTAGGACTTGCCCGGACCAGGCTGGGGGTATCGGAGATGCGCGGCCTGACGCCTTTCGTGGGTAGAAGGAAAGAGCTTGACCACCTCATGGAGTGTTATGACAAAGTGAAGGAGGGCAAGGGACAGGTAGTAGGCATAGTGGGAGAGCCGGGCGTGGGCAAATCGAGGCTACTGCTGCAGTTTAGGAATGTGCTTCCTCAGGGAGAGTACAGCTACCTTGAGGGCCAATGTCTGCATTACGGTGAGGCCATGGCGTACCTGCCTGTAGTCAATGCCCTAAGGTCTTATTTCGGCATCGAAGAAGGCGAGCAGGAGGTGCTCAGCCGGAAGAAATTGAAGCAGAAGATGGGCCGACTGGACGAGCGGCTTATGACCATGCTGCCGCCGCTACAGGAGCTGCTGTCACTCAAGGTGGAGGATGAAAGCTATATCAGGCTGGATCCCCAGCGTAGAAGAGAGAGGATATTCGAGGCAATCAGCGGCGTGTTCTTCCGGGAAAGCCAGAACAAGCCGCTTATAATGGCGGTTGAGGACCTTCACTGGATCGACAAGACTTCAGAGGAGTTGCTGGGCTATCTCATCGCGCGCCTGGGTGGCGCTCGCATCATGCTTCTTCTTCTTTACCGGCCTGAGTATACCAGTCCCTGGACCAGCAAGACCTACTACAGCCAGATCAGGGTGGACGAGCTTCCACTGGAGACCAGCGCCGAGATGGTACAGGCTATTCTGGAAGAAGGGAAGGCCGCACCGGAGTTGATGAACCTCATCCTGGACAGGTCTGCAGGAAATCCGCTTTTCATGGAGGAGTTCACCCGCAGCCTCCTGGAAAGAGGCTATGTCGAGAGGAAGGACGGCCATTATGTCCTTACCGTGAAGCCTTCCGATATCCAGGTGCCTGAGACCGTCCAGGGGATCATCGCTGCCCGCATGGACCGTTTGCAGAAAGACCTGAAAGAGACCATGCAAATGGCCTCGGTCATTGGGAGAGAGTTCCCCTTACCTATCCTTCAGACTGTCACGGGCATGCAGGAAAAGCTCGAGACCTACCTGAGCCAACTGCAGGCGCTTGAGTTCATTTATCAGAAGGCGGTGTTCCCGGAGCTCGAATACATCTTCAAACACGCCTTAACTCAAGAGGTGGCCTACATGAGCCTGCTTCTCAAGAAAAGGAAACAGATTCATGAAAAGATAGCAAAGGCCATCGAGGAGCTCTACCCTGAGAGGCTGGATGAGTTCTACGAGTTACTGGCCAATCACTACTCAAGAAGCGATAACCTTTATAGAGCCTTCCAGTACTTGAAGCTATCCGGCGACAAATCATCCCGCAATTACTCACTCTGGGAAGCAGTACGTTACTACAAAGAGGCTCTTAATGTCCTAGATAAGCTACCCGCAACTGAGGAAAACACAAGGGCAGGGATCGAGGTTCGCCTTCTCATGGACTTCCCTGAATTCGGACTGGGTTTCCCGGGGGATTACCTCGAGATCCTGCAAGAAGGGGAGAGGCTATCAAGAGAGCTTGGGGATGAGAAGAGTCTGGCCAACTTCCGCTGGATAATGAGCTGCTGCTATGGAACTAAAGGACGGTATATAGAGGGGATCAGGTGCGCCGAGACTGCCTTCAAGCAGGCAGAGGAGGTGCAGGACATCGATGTGATGGTTGCCAGCGGATTCGAGCTTTGCCAAAACAACTTTTATACAGGAGGAGCGCTGCAAATAGTGGCGGTGGCCCCAAGGGTCATTGAGAAAATCGAGAAAACAGGGAGACAGTCGGATTACTTCGGCAGACCATTCAACACCTATTCATGTCTTATGGGATTATACGGGATAGCTATGGGATGGCTGGGGCGTTTCGAGGAAGGAGAAGCAATTTGTGAGAAAGCGGTGCGCTTCGCACGTGAGATTGATAACCGATACAGCCTCGCCATGACGGAAACGTACTACGGTGGTGTGCTTACTATCAAAGGAGATGCGCAACGAGCTCTGGAGCATCTCCAGGAGGGGGTGAGATACGGCGAGGCAACACAATGCGTCCACGTGTTGGGTGGAACCTATGCTGCTTTAGGGATGGTGTACTTCATGATGGGGGATTTGGAAGCTGCCCTAAAGTATCTGGAGAGGGGCATTCAGCTCCTTAGCGACGCAGGAGTACGGGCCATGCTTAGCATGGAGTACACCTACTTGGGTATGGTTCACTCATTTTCAGGTGACCTGAAGAGCGCTCAACAGTATACAGAGGAGGCCCTCAAGTTGGCGCAAGAAGGTAAAAACAAATTGGGAGAAGGGCTTTCACGGATTTTCCTCGGGCCAATTTTAAGCATGGCTGATGCCTCCCAGAGCGCTAAGGCGGAGGAACACATGCTTCAGGGGATAAGGCTTCTGGACGAACTTAGACTGAGGCCGATGTGCTCTATGGGCTATCTCTTCCTCGGGCAGCACTGCGCCGGTACAGGTCGCAGAGAAGATGGCCTGCAATACCTGAGGAAGGCGCTGGGAATGTGCGAAGAGATGGGAATGGACTATTACGCTGCAATGGCAAGGGCTGCCCTGGAAGCCCTGCAGGTGTGACATAGCCCCTTTTCTGTGCTCCAAAACAAAGTGGTTTCGGAGCACCTAGCGCGTTCATTTTAGCTAATCCACTCAGCGACATGGGATATCACGCCACGATGCAGGACGGACTGTAAGGGGTGGAACAGGCGTACTAAGAGGAACATGGCGGCATAGTCTAGCACAATACCCGTATAATTTACACACAGAAGGTCGGAGGTTCGAGACCTCCATCGCCTACCATACCTGCGCACTAACTGCTGCACGAAATATCAGGTATGAAGGATGTTAACTACCAGTGTTATAAACTATTTAATATTCCCCGTAAACCATTGATTTGCTAGAGATACGTCTCTAGTGGTAACGACTTGCCGTTTATGTCAGTGGCAGATCGACCATGTGGAGAGACAATCACAACTCCGATAGGTTCCTTAGTTATATAGATGAAAAAAACCTTCTCGCTATTATCGCGGTGCATGAGTACTCGTTCCAATGGGATCAACTTCACATCGCCCACGGTGATTGGAGTACCAGCTTGAATTTGTTTCATTTGCGCCAAGCTAACACCATCCTCTTTATCGCCCTTATTGTTGCCGGCGAAAGGGCAAACAACGTTACTACAAAGATGAGTTGAATAGGGAATATTCTCAGATCACCCTTCACGTAACCTTGAAGCCCTGTCTGTTCAAAGTCTGGGAGAATCTGAATATCCAGAGGTGTAAATGTTCTAAGTTGAACCAATACAGGCGCGATCGCCCCGAAAAGCATACCAGTTTCTGCCGGATCACTCAAACCAATTCGAAGATCTAATCTAAACTCACGTACGTGCGAGATTCGAAAGATATCCCTGACCAGCCTCAGCAGCCTACGTAGGAAGCCTCTGGACCTGATCATAGCTATGAAGGGCTTTATTCTTCTTCTCTTCTTCTCCTTTGGCTTTTCTTTCTTCGGCTTTTTCTTCCTCTTTATATCCTTGCCAACCAAGTTGAACATCCACCCCACACGCACCTTTGAGCGAAAAGCTACATCCTTCTCGACATTGAAAGCTATATCAATAGGCACGGCCAGCAGCAGAATGAGGAAAATAAGTACCCCTAAGACTGTGGCAAGGATCCACACGCCCTCTATTCTTCCTTCTTTTTCTCGCCACGATGTTCAATAGCCTTAACAATGACTTCACCCACCTTCTCCAGAGCGCTTGCAATGCCTCCTTTGATAGGCGCTACGGTAACACCATCCTTATTAACAATGATTATAGCAATCGGCTTGATACCACCACCGCCGCCACTGCCGCCGCCACTGCCAGTTCCACTGTCTTTCTTACCTATACCGGTACCACCACCGGCGCCAAATCCGAAGCCGATGCTAATGAGAGGAATAATCGTGTTGCCTTCAGCAATAATCGGCTCCCCGACTACAGTCTTGGTGCTCAATACCCTCTCTATCTCGCCCATCGAAGTCTTTAACAGCTTCTCAACGTCTTCCATAGCAACCTCCTGTGTTTACTATTTCGTGAACTTGCGGAAGACTTATACCACAATTACCTAGGGTTGTCAAAACAACTGAAGGTTACAAAAACAGCGATTGAAAATCCTGGCCATCGCCCACTATTTAAGTCTATAAAGAGTCGGGCATAAACTGGCACATACGTGGCGAAAATATAGCCTGTATTCCTTCGGTTAAGGCTTACCATTATATCAACGGCATAGAAGTAGGTAGTGATTCCTACACAATGGAACAAGTGGCTGAAGAGGCTGTCAACCCCATGATACTCAAGAAGCGCCTCGCCCGGGAGATAGTGGGTCAGTTCCACAGCGCTCACGCTGCCAGAGACGCGGAGTCTCACTTTGAGAAGGTGGTGCAAGGGAAAGAAGCGCCGGACGAAATGGCTGAGTTGGCTTTTTCTTTCTCCAATCCTTTAAATGGACCCAATTCTGACCTTGTTAAAGCCAAAGGTAGAGGCCCTATCTTTGTTGCTCCTGGTGATGATTGGCATGAAGTTCTTCCTCCAAGTCTACTGATTATAGATTTAGTGGGAGTTCTAGTGCGTACAGGTATGGCAAGTAGTCGTCAAGAGTCAAAGCGCTTATTAACTCAGTTGGCTGTAAAAGTTGGTGGGTACAAAGAAACTGGCGGGTCAATTTTGGTTAATCCAACAGACCGTATTGAAATTGCGCCAAACACACTCATCAAGGTAGGCAAGCGCCGCTGGATTAAGATAGTCGACGCTGACACAAAATAGCATCATTCAGGTAGGCAAACGCCGCTTCCGCAAAATCTCCATCACAAAGGCTTAAGATTAGCCTAACGACTCTAGTGCGACCATGCGAAGCTATGGGGGGTCGATTTTTAATTGAGTCATTTTTGAGCCCTATATATACACGGTTTGTACGCGGATAGCGTTAAGCGTACTCACGAGTGACGAGAATTGGGGGCAATTTTTAATTGACTCGCGCGGATGCGTAATATATAAGACCCTTTATATGCGGCAGAAATTTGGCTAGTTCGATGCAAGACGAAACAAAGATGTAACGTTCATGATGAGGGCAAATATTGCTATGCCGACACCTAAGATAGCAACGTATTGCGTCTTTCTAAAACGAGACGCACTTCGCCTATCAGAAATGCGTCTGTCCAAGCGGTCTAAAAGCGAATATATCATATCACGTCGGTCTGTTGCCTCACCAGTTCCTTTTACCTTCGTGGCGAACGTGACCATTTCTTCCATAGTTGCCGTTTGGTTAGCATTCAATTCGTGCTTCTCTTGCTCTGTTAGCAATAGAGTAGGTTCATTGAATGCCTTTTCAAGGAGAACGGCTTCATCTTCTAGCAATTGCAACTTGTAATCGGCTTCGTTCAAAGATGATTCGAGTTGCCTAAGCGGAAGCGAAGACTTTATTAAAGTAACCTCTCTTATCGCCCCAGAAATCTTGTCCATAAGCCCAATTTGTCTTATCCCAAGCTCTATCATCAACTTTAGATGAAGTGAAATCGCTTCCTTTTCCATGGATTTCTCCTTCTGACGGCGAGATTCCATGCAAACCGTCTTGCGCCATTATATCTTTCTTGGTAGAATGTCGCAAGCAAGCTGAATGGCACCATGAAAGAATACAACTGCATCTTGTATGAGGAGATGTTTCGATGAAGGATAGATTCCCCCATGTAATTCGCCTCACTTTGTCGTTGGTTATGCTCATGGTAATGGTCGCAGGCTGTGCGCAGTCGTCTCAAACCTCAAAATATCCAGCAAATCTGAGTGGTCGTGTGACAATATGCGAGAAGATGAGACTCGATGGGTCGCCTATCCTTATCCCCTCTGGGAACCCTTTGTATGTATTCTGGGTTGTGGGGATTTCTGTGAAAAATGTTTCGTATGCTCAGCCAATTGCAAGCGCCGAGACTATGTCTTGGTTCACAGACTGGCAAATTGTGTCTAATAACGTGAGTTATGCTCAATCTATCCTCCCGTTTTGCGACCCAGGCTCTTTCAATATACCTCCAGGCCACAGTAGTCAATTGAATTTGGTCTTCTCAGTTCCACGCACTGTCGCTGTTGAAGATGCTCAAATATGTTATAAGGGGCAAGCCCCCAACTCTTTTGGCAAGCTAACCGAAGCGAATACGGTGGTAGCATATGATTGGGTAAATAAAAGCGCAATGGCCGTTACTCCGACGCCCGCTATTGAAACCTATCTTGTCCACGGAGCCTCTATGATTGACGTCTTCAGGTACATGCAACTGAAGACCCTAGCCAGTTGGCAGGGTACAAGTTCCAAGACGATAAGTTTTACGGCAACTCAGGTTCCTTGCATAATCAACTATGGGTGGACGGCGACAAGTGCAATTTCATCGTCGGTAGACGTCTTGGCGTGCGACAAGAATAACATATGCCCTCTGCCCTTCGGGAAAAAGGGAATATGGACGATAGAATTAGACACGGCAGGAAAATATACCATTCAGGTAGATGCTGTTGGCGCTCAATGGTGGGTAAAAATAGGTGTAGAACAGTAATCGCAAGATTTTAATGTTTTGAAAGGTTGCCTATATGAAAGTTGTCATGAATCACGTTAGCGGAGCTGCAAAAGGTTACCTGAAATACGCCAAGACAGAATTGTCCAGAGTACTTGACTTCCGAGGCGATGTGGTTAGCGTTAAGGCGGAAGGCGATAAAATCACACTAGAGATTAAGATAAATCCGAAATGGGAAAATGAAGATAAGGTCGGCTATCTTAAAGAATGGATATCGGCGAAGGTTAAGAGTGTGTTCGAGGTGATAAGCGTAACCGCATAAAACATAACTGAGGACAACAGGAGCATATTTCTATGATTTGGCTTTTGCGTACCGGACTGCTAGTGGAATTTGTTGGCACAATCTTGTTAAGCTTTCCGTTGATTCTATTGCTACTAGGCGCGACTAGACTAAATAATGCGCAGAGATGGATAGAAATCCACTTGGGGCGTTTTCTCGCATGGGTCTTAAACAAAAAACCGTATAAACAAATGAGGTTTCGTGAGACCCCAAACGATTCTTTCTTTGCCATTATTCGTGCTAACTATGCTGCGCTCTTCTTAATGCTTCTAGTTGCTATCGGCGGCGTGATTACTACTGCGTGTGCTATAAGCCGCTATCCTATGTGGGTTATTCTAGCCATTCCCTTTGCTGTTTTAATGGGGTACGCAGTCTCACGGCTCTACTCCAATCGATTCATGAAGGTTTTCATGTTTGTTTCGTCCGTCGTGTTCTCACCCGTTTTGTAAGCTCTGCTTGTAGCAAGTGTTTTGTTACATGCTTTAATAGTCACTATACTCATGTTTCTAACAATCGTTTGGTCATTTGTGTCCCACCGAACCGCAAGAACCATAATGTTGATTACAGGGGGAGTGTTCTTTTCTATAGGAATTGCGCTAGAATTTGCCTATACTTTTTTGTAAAGGTAAAATAATCCCCGATTGGAATTCGACTTGACAATCAGTGCTATAATTATAGCGTGACTGGAATTGAGATTCGGGGCATACGACGGGCATTGGGATTGCGTCAAGAGGATTTCTCGGCAAAGTTAGGCGTTCACCAAACAACCGTTGCCCGTTGGGAAACAGACCGGATTAAAGCGTCACCGGAAGCCATAGCCCGAATTAAGGAGTTGGCGTCAAAAACTAAGGGGAAGCGTAGCTAGTCTTTCTCGGGTTCCTTCTTCGATTCCGCAATTATCTTCTGGGCCACGTGTGCTGGCACGTGTTCGTAGTGGCTGTACTCCATGGTGTAGGTGCCGCGTCCCTGCGTGATCGCTCTCAAATCGGTGGCGTATTTGAGCATCTCCGCCAGCGGGGCCTGGGCATCTATGTGGTTGATCCCGCCGCCGGGCGACATGCCCATTACCCTGGCCCGCTTGCTATTGAGGTCGCTCATCACATCACCGGTGAAGTTATCGGGGATGGTGATGTGTACGTTCATTATCGGCTCAAGGAGCACAGGCTGCCCCTGGGAGAACCCTTTTTTCAAGGCATAGGAGGCCGCTATCTTGAAGGATATCTCCGAGGAATCTACTGCATGGTAGCTGCCATCGAATAGCGTTACCTTCATGTCGGTCAGAGGATAACCGGCCAGTCCACCTTCCTTCAATCCCTCGTTGACTCCCTTTTCCACAGCGGGGATATAGTTCTTGGGCACCGAGCCGCCTACAACCTTTGCAGTGAACTCAGCGCCGCTGCCTCGAGGCAGTGGTTCGAGCCTGAGCCAGACATGTCCATACTGACCATGTCCGCCGGTCTGCTTCTTGTGCTTATATTCTGCCTCTACGGGCATGGTGATTGTCTCTCTATATGGTATCTTGGGAGTCTCGATCTTCACCTCGACGCCGAACTTGCGTTTCATCTTCTCGGCAGCGACTTCGAAGTGAGTATCTCCCATGCCCGAGAGGACGGTCTCTGCGGTATCGAGGTCTTTGCGCACAGCAAGTGTGGGGTCCTCTTCGGTTAGCCTGGTCAGAGAGCTTCCCAGTTTATCCAGGTCAGCCTTGGTCTTGGGCTGGACGGAGACGCTCAGCGTGGGCTGGGGGAACTCGATGGGAGTGAGAGTCAGGGGATGGTCTTTATTGCAAAGAGTATCGCTGGTCCCGGTTTCCGCCAGTTTGGCTACTGCGCCGATGTCTCCGGCGGTAATCTGAGGTACTGCCTCCTGAGATTTGCCCCGTATCATATAAAGCTGGCCGATGCGCTCGGCCCGCTTCTTGGTGGCGTTCCAGACGCTGGAATCGCTTTTAATGACGCCGCTGTAGACTCTGAGATAGGTGAGTTTTCCTACATAGGGGTCGGCGGTAGTTTTGAACACCAGTGCGGCCAGTGGCGCTGACTCATCGGGTTCAATCTCCTCGTCTTGCTGGGTCTGAGCGTTCTTGGCTGTGATCTTGCCCTTGTCCTTAGGCGAGGGGAGATAGTTTAATATAGACTCAATTAGCTCGGCGATGCACTTGCTTTGCAGAGCAGAGCCAGCTAAAACTGGCACCAGCTTGCCGTTAATCGTTGCTGCCCGCAGAGCACGGCGGATCTCATCCTCGGCTAGCTCGGTTCCCTCTAGGTATTTGGTGATAAGGCTGTCGTCGGTCTCAGCCACGGACTCCACCAGTTTCTCTCGAAAGCCAGCTACCTTGTCGGCAAGGGACGGAGGTGGCTTGGCCGCCTTGCCGATGAGGTCTATCACACCTTCAAATTTGCTCTCAGCGCCTATAGGCAACTGAATAGGCACGCATTTCCTGCCGAACATACTCTGTAGCTGCTCCACAGTCTTGAAGAAATCAGCATTCTCGCGGTCGATCTTATTAACGAACAGGATCCGGGGCAGTGCTCTATCATCGGCGTATTTCCAGACCAGCTCTGTCCCTACCTCTACGCCGGATGCTGCGGAGACTACTACGATTGCTCCATCAGCGGCGCGCAGTGCTGCCTTGACTTCTCCTACAAAATCGGGATAACCTGGCGAATCGATGAGGTTGACCTTGGTCTTATTCCACTCAAAGGGAAGCAGGGAGAGGTTGATGCTGATCTTGCGCTTGGTTTCCTCGGGCTCGTAGTCTGAGGTGGTGGTGCCGTCGTCTACTCTACCCAACCTGCTGATTGCTTTCGCCTGAAACAGCATATTCTCGCAAAGCGAAGTCTTGCCAGCATTGGTGTGAGACAGCAAGACAACGTTGCGGATTTGCTCGGTCCGATACTTCTCCATAGCCCCTCCCCGGGTGATAATCCTTAGTATTTTACTTCATCTTGTAGTGTGGCGCAACCCGAGGGCGAGCGGCCGAATGTGTTGATTGGGCCAGCTTTTTATAGTAAGATATTGCGGGCGGGGCTGTAGCTCATTTGGGAGAGCGCTTGAATGGCATTCAAGAGGTAGGGGGTTCGAATCCCCCCAGCTCCACCAAAATAACCTAAGAAGGGCTCCAGACGTTCTCAATCATTCTCCAACTCAGCACTTGCAAGACTAATTTCTGCTCACGATTTATGCCTGTGTTGCTTAACGGGAGGGCTTAGTCCGATGAGGCTACAGGGTAAGGTTGCCATAGTAACGGGCTCTACTAAGGGGATAGGCCGGGCTGTCGCTATAGGCTACGCTGAGGAAGGGGCCACTGTCATCGTGTGCGGACGCTCCGAGGACCTGGCAAAGAGCCTTGCCGGGGAACTGACCAGGAAAGGCAAGAAAGCGGTTGCTCTCAGGTTGGATGTCACGAGCGTTGGTAGTGTCAACCAGGTGGTTGCTCAGGTAGTTAAGCAGTTTGGCCAAATAGACATCCTGGTTAACAATGCCGGCATCAGCCCGATATGGAAGCGGGTAGAGGAAACAGGCAAGGACGCGTGGGATCAGATTATCGCCACGAACCTTACGGGAGCATTCCTCTGCGCTCAGGCTGTGGGCAAGGTGATGATCAAGCAGAAAAGCGGCAAGATTATCAATATGACCTCAGTCGGGGGGAAAGTAGCCCTGCCCCGACTGGTCGCCTATTGTGCCAGCAAAGCAGGCATCATCTCGCTGACCCAGGTGCTGGCCGCTGAATGGGCTCAACACAACATACTGGTTAATGCCATAGGCCCTTCCTATGTGGAGACGGAGTTCACCGCCGGTTTGAGAGGGAATCAGGCGATATATGATGACCTCAAGAACAAGAACCTTCTGAAGAGATTCGCCCAGCCGGAGGAGGTTGTGGGCGCTGCTATTTTCCTGGCTTCGGACGAGTCGAATTACATAACCGGGCAGACCCTGTTTGTGGACGGCGGCTGGCTTTGCGTTTGAGGTCGCTTACTAATGGGGAGTGCAGAGGGCTGAAGAAGAAATAGCCCTTGCATTGTCAATTTGAATTTGGGACCTGAAGGGTCTATTCTATAATTTAGGGGGAGAAGAAAGGAAGGAAACTGGATGGCTATTAAATCCGGGAAAGAATATATAGAGAGTCTGCGGAAGCTTAAGCCCAGGGTGTATGTGTTCGGGGAAAGGGTGAAGAGCGTAGTCGATTACCCGCTGTTCCAGCCGCATATAGTTGCGGCGGCCATGACTTACGAACTGGCGAAACACCCTGAGTTTGAGAAGGAGATGACTGCTACCTCCAATCTGACTGGGGAGAAGATTAACAGGTTTACCCATGTACACCAGAGCATAGATGACCTGGTTAACAAGGTGAAGATGATGCGGCTTTTGGGGCAGAAGACAGCCACTTGCTTCCAGAGGTGCGTGGGGTTGGATGGTCTCAATGCCACATACATCACGACCTATGATATAGACAAGAAATACGGTACGAAATACCACGAACGGTTCAAGAAATACCTGAAATATGTTCAGGACAACGATTTGATGCTGGCTGGAGCTATGTCAGACCCCAAAGGTGACAGGAGTCTGAGGCCGCATCAGCAGCAAGACCCGGATGTGTATGTGCATGTAGTGGAGAAAAAGGACGATGGCATAGTAGTCCGAGGTGCCAAGGCTCATATCACGGGCACGG
>Ga0315279_10006653_pt1 | contig 14528 bp, 12 predicted proteins | sample YL17G06_20_MG_FD_203694 | JGI IMG/M metagenome (GOLD analysis project Ga0315279, IMG submission 203694) | Sediment microbial communities from Yellowstone Lake, YNP, Wyoming, USA - YL17G06_20 | ecosystem: Environmental > Aquatic > Freshwater > Lake > Sediment | place: USA: Wyoming | collected... | reverse complement strand
CTCCGATGTCACAGAACGAAAGAGTAAACTAAAAAGGGGATGAGGTTGAATTGTTGCTTTTCTGTTTTAACTGGTGTGCGAGGTCCTATTTACTTCTTGACATTGCTATTATGCCTTTGATGCCGATTATCACAGCTGCGGGAGCCGCGAACGCCACAATGTAACTCGTAATTGTCGTAGCCCAATAGTAAAGCAGTTCATGAATATTGCCCAGCGGGCTCCAAACGTTGGCGCTGCTGGCCACTATCAGAGCGATTGCTGCTATAAGGAATGGTTCTACTTCCTTCACAGTTATGCTTGTCAAGCCGATGAGGATTCCTAGGATCAGCAGGACCAGAGTCACCCAGCCGTTGATGTTTGAGACGTTGGAATCTGCGAAGTGCAGGTTTGCGCTGTAGGCCATGTAGCCGACCACTAGTCCCATCACTATCGCTATGGCGACAAACGCGGTGAAAGCCCATCGTGCTATCTTTTCCATTTCCATTCTCTTACCACAAGATTCAGTATATTTTTCATGACATTTTATAAAACTTGTGCAGAAAGTTGACCGTTATGGCTAACTGCAGCGTGTTGTTTGAGTGGAACAGAACCAAGAGTGGAAAACTTGGTCTGCCACCTCGGGCAAAGCCATGAAAAAAGGAGAGCCTAACAGCAGTTGTTGCATACTACCTAAGCGCGCTCCATTCATGATTCAAAAATGTGGCGGGCCCGAGGGGATTTGAACCCCTGTTCTCCGGCTTTCTTCCATTTGTGTGCCCGGAGGCATGCGCACCTTTTTGCGGTTCGACGCCTTAATCCAGACTGGGCTACGGGCCCTGCCGATAGACTGAGCGCAACTGAAATCAACTGTTACCGCATTACGCTTCAACCAGTTCTTCGCTTATCCACCACGCTTTTTTCTTCCCCGACTTCTCTCCAGCATAATATTCTATTATAGATTTTCCAAGCTGCTTTCTTGATGATTTTTGAATTCTTCTCAGTCTGTTCAGAACCAGCCACCTGTTAGTCTTCAAGTAATCTGCCAGTTCAGGCGTGGTAGCGCCCTTGTAATGGATGAGATAGTCTATCATCTTGTGGTCTATTTCGTCCATGCCAAAAGTATGCGGGTTCATTTTTCCCCGTTCATACGTCAGCAGTTCCAAGTCTGCAAGGTACTTCTTGATCTCTGAGAATTCCTTCTCCATCTTGCCCATCCTCTGCTCTAACTGTGAGATCTTGTCTGGTTTTGGTGTCTTCTGCAGTTTTTCCATTATGGCGTCGCGGATGAAGTTACTTCGATCTCCCTCTGGCACGCGTAGGGTCATTTCCTTGTACACTCGGTCAGGAATCTTAGCGGAAATGGTTCTCAACTCATCCATGGAGGCATCCTCATTAACCAGTATTGGAGCTTTTGTTATATGATGGTTTCTTCCCAATTCCCTTTTGGAGCCTTCTAAAATCTGCGATTTAGTTGCAGACTGGATTCTGTACTGGTATTGTATGACTGCGAAGACTACATTTCTTTAGAGACTCAAGGAACGTTTCAAGCCAACCTAGAGCTAGGGCGGAGTGTCTGGATGTAACGGCGTGCCCCTGATCCTAGCCAGCGTGTCACACCGGCTCTTCACGATTTCGTAGAGCTTCCTGCGCAGGTTCTCTCCTCCAATCTTCTGCTCTCTAACAAGCAATGTCTTCCTCGCCAGTTCAGCGTCACCTAAGCTTGCGAACCAAGCCTCGAAATCTCCACGGTTAATGTGAAACTCTAGGGAAGGCGCATCGACCTTCAAGATCTTGTCACAGAAGTCTCCAAGGCTCGCAGCATAAACGTTGAGAGGCTTTCCAATGTCGACGTAAAAACGGAAAGACTTTTCTGCCGGTAAATAGGCGAGGATCTCTGTTGCCTTTTCCCTGCCTACCTCCGCAAGGCCAAGGGCTTTCTTGCCGCTTTCCGTTATTATGTAGATCCCTTTTTCCTGCGTTTCTGCAAATCCCATGCGGGTCAAACCTAGGATGTGCATCATGACAGGAGGAAAACTCAGTCCAGCCTCTTTCGCTATTTCCGTAGCCTTGGCCGGCTTGTCCAGCATCCACATCGTTTCAAGAATCAAACGTTTAACAGGTGATATGCTCATACTGTTGCACTTGTTGTAGTTTGTCATACGTGCCTAATAGACTTTTCATATTTTCACTATTTCCGCTAGGCTTGTCAATGACGCCGAGAAGGATGTCAACCAGAACTAGCGACGCGCTGACCTTCTTTGTATAGTGATTTAAGCACCTAGCTCGATTGAAGAGTTGTTAGGAACAGATTCAAGGACGAGAAGTAATGAGTGAATGGGACAGAATACTGCGTGAAGAATGGTATCAACAAGAAAAACCAGAGGAGATTGTCGTCAGCTTTATTGATCTTCTAAAAAGACAGAATAGGAAAATGCACGTTCTCGACGTGGGATGCGGAGCGGGAAGGCACCAGGTCTACATGGCGGGACAAGGTTTGGAGGCTCATGGAATCGACATTTCCAAGACTGGTCTCAACCTCACCAGAGAAAGGCTCAGGCGACAAAAATCCCCGGTTTATCTCGTGAGGTGTGACATGAACGCTTTACCTTACGTTGGCTCCTGTTTTGATGCCGTCACATGTCTTCACGCCGTTTATCACCAGAAACTCGAGCAGATTCAACGAACAATCTCCGAAATTCACCAGACATTGAGGGGAAAAGGTCTTGTGCTGATGAATTTTCTGTCGAAAAGAACCTATAGTTATGGAAAAGGAACCGAGGTTGAACAAGACACGTTCGTTGAGCAAGAGGGCACAGAAAAGGATGTTCTCCACCATTTCACTGACAGACAAGAGATAGAGCATCTTTTCAGCATGTTCCAAATCATCGACTTGAGACTAGCTGAGAAGCAAGTTGAAGGAAAGCTCAGAAGCCGCTGGATAGTCACGGCAAGAACATGAATCGAAGCTTAGGAAAGTAAATAAGCAATGGTTCAATAACAATTTGGACTGCTGGAAAGGAGAAACGTTGAAAGATGAAGATGGCCGTACTTGTCTACGAGTATCCTCCGAAAATCGTCGGCGGCCTGGGAACATATGCAGCTGAGATCACAAGGAAATTCGTTCTAATGGACAATGACGTAACCGTTTTCACAATGAATGATGATGCCGGTGGTCTGCCAACCCGGGAGATTTGGCGTGGCATAGAAATCCACCGTCCTTTACATATCGATGTCTCTGATTCTTTGCCAGATGTGATTGCAGAGGACATTAAGAAGTGGGGCAGGGGTCTTCATATGTTCTCCAAAATCCTCGTCTACAACTACTTGAGCGCATCAAAACTCGTTAACGAACTAATCAGGAAAGAGAGCATCAAGTATGACATCGTGATTGCGCATGACTGGTTGTCAGCCATGGGCGGCATTACCGTCAAGAAAGAAATAGGACTGCCCTTTGCATTTCACGTGCACTCCACAGAGAAGGGAAGAACCCTTGGAAACGGTTCCGAGACCGTGAGCAACATTGAACTCCACGCCGCAAGGGCAGCCGACCTGATAGTCACGGTCTCCTACGCGATGAAGGAAGAGCTCACAACCCTTGGGTTTCCGAAGGAGAAGATCCAAGTGTCCTACAACGGTGTTGACGCGGAAAAATACAACCCGGAAGACGTGACAGCTGATCAGATCAAGAAGGTTAGAAACCTTTACGGCCTCAAAGACGATGAGGTCATGATTCTTTTTGTGGGCAGGCTTGTCGGTGTGAAAGGGGTTGACAAGCTGATAATGGCCATGCCTCACATTCTGCAGAAAATACCCAAAGCCAAACTCGTCATTCTCGGCTTGGGTGATCTGCAAGAGTACCTCACGAACTTGGTCAATTACATGAGGCTGAACGATTATGTTAAATTCCGGTTTGAATTCCTTCCGGAAGAAGAACGCATTCTTCACTACGCCGCCTGCGATGTTGCCGTTTTTCCCAGCCACTATGAACCTTTCGGAATAGTCGCTCTTGAGGCGATGAGCATGGAGAAGCCGGTCGTTGTTGGTGCTGCTGGCGTGAGCGGAATGCGAGAAATAGTCGTCTGCTGTGGAGATGATCAGTGCGGTTTCCACATAGATCCAAGCAACCCGACTGACATTGCTTGGGGGATAACCAGCGCGTTGGAGAGTCCTGAGAAGAGGAAATGGCTTGGAAAAAATGGTAGGCGAAGGGTCTTGGACGAGTTTACGTGGGATAAGATTGCTGAAAGAACCTTGGAATTGTATGAGCAAATAATCAAGCGTTAGGTTTAAGTCTAACACATGGTGCAGACTCTAGCGGTGAAATTTTGAACGCCAGTTCTTTTAGCTCCAGAGAGAAAGTCATCAGAGAAGCCGCGAACCTTCTTTATTCTGGATCTGAAAAAGAGTACAAACAAGCCAAACTGAAAGCCGCGAAAACGTTTGGGCTTCATTATATGCCCACAAACCTCGAGGTTGCAATGGAACTTGACAAGATAGCCGACGAGAGTGAAGGCCCGGAGAGGCAAGAACGCCTGATTCGAATGCGCCGAGGAGCTCTCAAGACCATGAAAGCGCTCGCAGGATGCGACCCGATCTTGGTTGGAAGCGTTTGGCGAGGCACAATCCACCATGACAGCGACATAGACATAATTGTACACCACGACGAACCCAAAGATGTTGTAAAGACACTAGAGAGAAACGGCCTCAGAATACTCCGGACGGAATGGGCTGCCGTTACGAAACAAGGCAAGAAGAGAGCGTCCTTCCACATACATTTAGAATCGCCGATAAACGAGAAAGTTGAGATCATCGTTCACAGCCCTGAAGAAGCATGTCTCAAACAGAAATGTGACATATACGGAGACGACGTCTCAGGCCTTCGCACACAGGAACTGGAGAGGGTTCTTAGAGAGAGCCCGACGCAACGATTTGTTCCCTCCTGACTTCTTAAGGGGTACACGAAGCATTCCAGAATCAAGACACACACGGTCTGATGAAGCCCTCAGGGTAAAAGACGCTTAAATATTAGTTTTCCAACAAATATTGTGAAGAAACGTCGCTGCCTCAGAAGGTGCGAACGTGGAACTCGACAAGGAAGCACTCAAAAAAATGTTCCCAAACTTGGCAAAAGAATTGCAGTCAGACGAGAACAAGGTTCCAGTAAACTCTGTACGCACAAACCTTCAGACTGGAGAGAAGGCCGCGGCCAAAGAAAAATTCGTCCACTACATGCCCGACGTGATAGATTTCATTCGCCGGTGCGACACACGCGAGCAGGCCGAGGAGATAGTTGCTTACATGGAGAAGAGGGGCGAGATAGACAAGCGATACGCCGCGAGGCTCAGGGAGCAGCTTAAGCAGAAAGGTGTGAGAAGCTTCGGCCCGAAGAAGGAAGAGGGCTATTACCTCAATCACGGCGAAACGTAACAAGTCAAGAGTCTTTTACCTGCTTGGTGATGGTTGTCGTCCTGTCGTCAATCTGCTTGTTTGAAGCACAAAAACCTCGTAGTGGTCTTTTGTTGAGGTAAAAGAAGTCTTTTTCGGTTTGTGATCTTTCCGAGTTTCACTCCGTCAAAGATGGTTAAGTATATACGCAACCGATGTCGTGTAATTCTAAAAGTAAATAAATGGGCTTATCAATTAATAGAGAGCTTAGAACTTTGGGAATCTGGCGGAGGAAAACTGCGTGAGAAGAGCAGCGTTGACGTTCACCATTCTGACAGTTGCCATGATAGTTCTAGTTTCGTTTTCATTCAACCTCAAAACGGTCAAAGCGAGCCCTGACTATAACATAGAGCGCGTGGACCACACAATAACGCCCATGTACAACGGTTACGTCCTCATAAATGACACAATAACAGTATCTGGCCACGTGTCCGACCGCTTTCTACTCGGCTTCCCACACAAGTATGCTTCATATGCACTCCGCGGCCTTGCCTACGGCACAAACAGAGCGAATTCGTTTCCAGTCAATCTTGATGTGCCGCTCGAAAATCGAGTAGGATTTTACGGTATCGAAATTGATTTTCCGCAGGGAGCACCGCAGGTTTTTAGCGTAGAGATTGTGCTTTCAAGCAGACTGCTTACTCAAGACTCTCAGAATGCTAGCATCTTTGGTCTGGATTTTCCAGCACTTCCAAGCCTTACGAAACAGGCTGCAGTCTGTAACGTATCAGTTATTTTGCCGGCGACGGCACAGTTCCTCACAGGAACGGTTGACACACTCACCTACAAGGTCGAAAACTTGGCTCCCTTCGCTTACAACGCGTCAAACGTATTTTTCGGCCTGCCCAATGACGAGATCCTAAAGTTTGACGTAAAGAAGCTGAACCGCCAGATAACGGTAAACGAGTTTGGCGGAATAGGCGGTTCCGACTTTTATTTCATAACGAACAATGCATCGAAGACGATAAGCTTGCTGGAGCTGACTCTGCCACTTGGCGCCACAAACCCGACCCTGCGGGACCAGTTCGGAAGAACTATGGCCATCCCGTCGCAGACGAGCACGAGCCCGACCCGCTACAAGATCAACCTCACTCTGCCAGTAGACATCAACAGATCATCCACTTTTACGTTGAGTTATGATCTGCCGAGCAAAGACTACGTTGCATCAGAAAACGCTAACAACTTCGCCATTAGCATGGCTCAATTTCAAGACGTCAACTACTACATAGACCAAGCATCGGTCAACTTTGTCTTGCCGGAGGGAGCAGCACTGACGAGTTTCGACACTGGTTCCTCTGGCGATTTCTATAGTGTGGTGAAAAATGTTTTTCAAGAGACAGTTTCAGTGGGCAGGCAGGGGATGTTTGCTTTCGACAGCTTTGACGTTGGATTCACCTACCAATACAATCCTCTGTGGCTAGCCTTCCGCCCGACTATGTGGATCTTGGCCTTGTCACTTGTTGGAACCGCGGTCGTCCTTGTTTGGCAGAGGCCAAAAGCAGCGGTCGGAATCGGACAGCCCCCAACGGGCATGAGGGTTCGCCCAGAGTACCTCAAATCGTTCGTTGATTCGTATCAGGAGAAGATGAAGATCGTTTTTGAGCTTGATTCGCTCGAGAGCAAGGTGCAGAAGGGAAGAATCCCGAGGCGTAGGTACAAAGTGCAGAGGAAGACTCTGGAGACGCGTCTTGGCGCATTGTCAAGAAGCTTGTCGGAGGCTAGCGAGAGAATGCGTGCATCTGGCGGTCACTATGGAGACTTGATGCGGCAACTGGAAGTTGCTGAAACTGAGATCAACGATGTTGGAGCTAACGTCAAGACCATTGAAGCCCGTCACAGTCGGGGAGAAGTCTCATTGGAGGCTTACAGGAGGCTCATTGCAGACTACCAACGCAGAAAACAGAAAGCCGAAACAACGATTAACGGAATCCTCTTAAGACTACGTGAAGAAATCCGCTAAGCGAACCTAAACGCTTTTATTCTACTCCATGGCTTTTCAAGAAATCCAGTCTTAGAGGAATGGAATGGAAATGGTGAAAATAGTGGTTGATAACGCCAAGTGCACTGGATGCGGCACATGCAGCGAAACTTGTCCAGTAGCGGTCTACGAAATCAAAGACAAGAAGTCTGTTCCGGTTAAGCCTGACGAATGCCTAGTCTGCAGAGCATGCGAAGTTCAATGCCCAGAAAGCGCCATCCAAGTAATCGAATAAACCCCAACCTATGACTTCTACAAACTGAATTTCTAACCAGACTAATCGATATTCCAAAACTTTCTCTGAACTTTTTTCACTTCTCTTAATACCTTTTCAGCTTCCACTCTGACACTTCTCTTGAACACAGGAACTCTTTCATTAACGGCATAAGAACTTCCACTCATTTTCGCGATGGCTGAGGCCGCCATTTTCCCCACGATTTTGAGGCTGTATCCGCCTTCAAGAACTGACACTAGCTTTCCATTGCACATTCTGTACGCCAGATTGACAATGGTCTCGTAAACCTTGCCATAACATGGTGTTGATAGGGAAAGACTTCCAACAGGATCTGAATAGTGGCCGTCAAAACCGGCGGAGACCAACATGAACTCCGGCTTGTACTGGCTTGCTATCGGCACAACAACCTCCGTTACTGCCCTCAGATACGTCTGATCATCGGTTCGGAAGGGAAGCGGTATATTCACATTGTAGCCCAAGCCTTCGTCTTCACCGATCTCATCTGTGAAGCCCGTTCCCGGAAAATCACGTGGATCTTGGTGCACGCTTACGTACAACACTTTGTTGGTTCCGTAGAACGCTTCTTGCGTGCCGTTTCCATGATGCGCATCAATGTCTAGCACTAGGATTCTTCTCAACTTGAATTTCGTCAGTAAATGCTCGGCGGCGATTGCCACATTGTTGAATATGCAGAAGCCTAGTCCACGAAACCTCTCAGCATGATGCCCGGGAGGTCTAACCAATGCAAAAGCATTGCCGAACTGATTCTCCATGACAAGATCCACCGCCTTAAGCGCTCCTCCAGCAGCAAGAAGAGCAACCTCAAAACTTTCCGGAGAAACGACAGTGTCCCCCGAATCCAAGAGGCCGCCACCAGACTTGCAAACCATTCTAACGTGTCTAATGTATCCCATGTCATGAATCAATGCAACATCTTTGACACTGGCATTTTCTGGTCCAACAAACTTCCAATCATTGTTTTCGGAAAGCTGGCCTCTTCTCAGTTCACTGATGATCGCATGAAGACGCGCCGCTGATTCCGGATGACCTCTGCCCGGATTGTGCCGATAGTATTTTGGAGAGAAAATCACGGCGGTCCTACTCATGGGTCATCCCTTTGAAGGCTGCTCGAAAAGCTTCTTGCAAGTACTCGTTCAGGGACAGTTTTTCCTTTCTGGCAAATTGTTTCAAGGTCTTGTTCACGCCTGTCGTGTACTGAATTGCCTTTTTCGGTCTTTTTACGATCAGTTGTGTGAGTCTCATGTTTCTAGCTGCTCGTCTCAGCACAAGTTTTCTCAGTGTATCGCTTGCGGGCTTCACTTTCAGCGTTAAGGGCAAGTCCATTGCGAATTTTGCTATCTTATATGTTGCAAAGGGCAAACGCAGTTCGACATTGTGAAAGTTGCAGATTTTGGAATCCCTCTCTAAGTTGGTTTTGTGCATTTGAACAATGTCGTTGAACATTGACTCTTGCACTCGCTTGCCACCATATCGCAGATAATCATCCACGTATCGCCTATAACCTCCAAAAAGCTCATCGGCGCCCTGTCCAGCCAGCATGACATGAATGTTCATTTCAGCAGCCTTCTCTGCTGCCCAGTAAACGGGTATACCAATGCTCGTCTGGACAGGATCAGGCGTCTCGATCAGCCGCAGAACGTTTGGAAGAATCCTTTGCACATCCGTTTCACTGAACGAATAGGAATGGATCGGTAACTGCAGCTTCTCTGCCACTTTCTTGGCATGTTCGGTTTCAGGCTGGTTTTTCAGGCTTACATGAACCGGGTGCACGTTGATTCCAACGTTTTTGGCAAGGAAAGCGATTAGGCTGCTGTCCAATCCTCCGGAGAAGGCAACTGCGCATTCCTTCAGATCTGACGTTCTTTCTCTGATTGATTGTTGCAGAAGTGCCTGCAGCTTCTCCGAAGCATCTCGCATGCTCAACCGTTTTGGCTCTGGACGACCGAGTTCTCTCACAACGGCAAACTTGAAGCCGGATCTGTCAACAACAGCAATGCATCCCGGACGAAACGAATCTGCATTTTCGATTCCAATCTCCCACAGCGCCTTCCTTTCCGAGGCTAAGGCCGCGAAATCCCTGTTTTCACCGTAATGAAGCGGACGAGCACCCACGACGTCTCTGCCTGTGACAAGTCTTTCAGTTTCAGCCATTACAAAGACAAAGTCGCCATCAGTCTGCTTGACAAACTCCTTGACAGCTCTCTTGCCGTTTTGCCGTAGCTTCTCGGCAACGATCTCTGCATCAGGAATTCCTGAAGTGGTCGGGTATATCCTTCCGTCAAAGACCAGCGTTGCATCTTTCAGCTTCAATGGCTGAGCCCGATCATGAGGAAGAATCTTTGAGAACGCACACCCGATCAGTACTGGCGAGTCTGTTTCTCGACTCTGAAGTGCGTCAAGTGATCTTTCAGTCTTTATGACTGTTGGCGAGGCTATCCCGTAACTCTCTGAACCAGCAGGCTTCAACCTTCCAAGCATGGCAATTGCTGTCTCTGTCGCGTCTGCGCCCCTCTTGTTTACGACTGCTATTACCGTGCCCATGCCAAAGTACCTTTCAGTTCAGCTTGTTATGTATTAGTTTGGCAAAGCATTAATCTTTAATCGGCTTATCTTCTCCGCGAGGGATTTGGAGGTGCCAGTCCTGCCTATTGACACCGGTCGTTACGGAACTCCGGAGATGAAAAGAATTTTCGAAGAGGAAGGACGCGTGCAGAGGATGCTCGATGTGGAAGCCGCGTTGGCTTGGGCGCACGCTGAAGTAGGCGACATACCGCGAAGGGACGCGGAAAAGATTGCGGCTATGGCTTCGCTTAAACATGTTAAGTTGAGTCGCATCAAGGAGATTGAGAGTGAGATAAAGCATGATGTTGCGTCCTTGGTCAGAGGCTTGGCAGAGGTGTGTGGATCGAGTGGGGGGTACGTTCATCTCGGGGCAACAAGTTATGACATTGTGGACACGGCTAATGCCTTGCAACTGAAGGACGCTCTAGGCATAATTGGGAAAAGGTTGGAAGATTTTGAGAAGATTCTGATGGAAAAAGCCTCGCAGTACAGAGAAACGCTGGTGATCGGTAGAACGCACGGTCAGCACGCGTTACCGACCACGTTGGGGTTCAAATTTGCCGTTTGGACACGCGAATTTTCACGACACATCCAACGGCTCAGACAGTGCAGGGAGCGCGTTCTCGTTGGAAAAATGAGCGGAGCCGTTGGGACCCAAGCGGGGCTGGGCAAGCACGCGATGAAGATAGAGAAGCTCGTCATGCAGAAGCTGCAGATCGGTCAAGCCGACATTTCCACTCAGATCGTGCAGAGAGACCGTCACGCCGAACTGATCTCTTTTTTGGCAATGGTTGCCTCCTCGCTTGAGAATTCTGCCACCGAAATTCGTGAGCTGCAGAGAACCGAAATTGGGGAGCTTTTTGAACGTTTTGAACCGGAGAAACAGGTCGGCAGTTCAACGATGCCTCAGAAACGGAATCCGGAGCTCTGCGAACGGGTCTGCGGTTTGGCCCGAATTGTGAGAAGCCTCGTCATCCCAGCGTTAGAAGACGTTGTAACCTGGCATGAACGTGACCTGACCCAGTCTTCAGCGGAACGTTTCATCTTTCCAGAAGCATGCATCTTGACAGACCACATGCTCTTCCTGATGTGCAACATTGTTGCCGACCTGCGCGTTGACAAGCATCGCATGCTAAAGAACATCGGATTGACTGAAGGGCGTGTAATGTCTGAGGCCGTGATGATGGCGCTTGCAGACAAGGGCATGGATCGACAGGAGGCTCATGAGTTACTGAGAAGACTGACAATAAGAAGCGAGACGGAGAATCGGCCCTTAAAGGAAATTCTTTTGGAAGACGAGACTGTGAGCAAGAGACTTAACAAGAGAGAGATTGATGAAGGGTTGAACCCAAGAAACTATCTGGGCACAGCCGTGAAGCAAGTTGACTTCATTGTCAAGAAAACCATGAAGGAGCGCAAGACCAGAGGATAAGGATGGCCCGATATCGGTACGATGCTCGCCTCTACGAGGACCGGTACCGCAGAGTCTATGAAGCCGGCGCAGCTTTCTGGGAGGAACCCGTTCCTACAGAGGCTCTTGTCAAATTCCTTTCCGAATCTAAGTTGTCCAGAGGCTTGAACGCGATCGACATGGGCTGCGGTGAAGGGAGAGACTCAATTCTCTTGGCCAAAATCCAAAGAACAATATTTGGCAGAGTTTCAAAAAGCGGGTTTCAATGTTGTGAAGATCATTCGGGAAGATGCAAGGCCAGTCGGCGATTGTTGGGTGGTCTTTGCCAAAAAAACCTTAGAAATAATCAGAGGCTCTTGAGCCTCAGCATTCTAACGCGCGACTCGGCAAGCGCACATGTGTGTTCCTGAATTCCCCTTTTCCTGAGTAGCAGAGTTGGGTCGCCTTTTCAGCCGTGCTTTTTGTATCTCGAGGCATATCACCGTCGACAGAAGAAGCAAACCCAGACCCTGCATCCTAGACATGTTCAAGAACAAGCCTGCGCGCTGCTTTGTCGTGTGGAGTGCGTGCGTGCAACGGTGGTAGGGCCCCTGTATTTGGATCCAAATATGTCCTAGCTGCGTCTGGATGCAGGCTTTCCGCGCAGGCGAATCTCGGCCAAAACGACAGGGACTTTCAGAAAACATGCCCTTGCTTGAATTGAATTCAGGAACCAGCATGCGCGGGAAAAGAGTGGAGACATCTCCCGCAAACACCATTTTTGTCATTAACTTGCGAGCGCCTGAGTTTTTTGTTTGCCATTAAGCTTCATGTCTAGAGATTAAAGCATAGTTGAGTCTCAGGGTCGAACCAGCAAGCATAAGATATTTAAGGGCGCCTGTTTGCACCCAACTATTCATAACACCTCAAAATCTAGAAGAATGCCGCGAGCCAGAGACTCTCCCCTCTCTCGAGAAACAAACCTTGACCACGGAACCGTGTGAGGGACCGCGCTTTCACCCCAGTTCAACTTCTGATAGAAGCGCCTTCGACATGGCGGCAACATAGCTCTCTGAAAAAATAAGGGAGGCTGCGCCTGATAGGGCCTATTCTACCTGTTATCAGGAACAATGAGCACGGGCCCGCACGCCACTACGACAACTAAGAAAGACAGGGATGCCACGAAATTGACTGCCGATTGCCAAGGCTTCCATTCCGCCAGAATCCTGAGGGGGTTACGGCCGTCAAGGTCTCTCCTACCCGTCAACCTCGACGTTCTAATGAACTGTCAGTATTCTGTTAGTGCCTTCTGCTTCCACTCGTCCTCTCTCTCAAGCCTCTGCCAAGCGTCCTTCTTCACGAAGCCGCCGAGCTGCTCCTTTATCTTCTTCGCCAGCCTCGGCCCTACCAATGGCAGGCTCGTCAAGTCCTCAACCGGCACACGCTTCAAGTCCTCAATCGTCCTGTACCCAGAATTGTAGATTATGCGCCCGCGAACCCTGCCGACCCCTTCCAACTTCACCAGCGGTAACAGCTCTTTCTTAACTCCCTTCTCCACGCGTTGCCTAACCTCAAGAGTTACTGGCAACACCTGCTTGTTACCGAAGAGCAACGCGAGCTCATGCGTCGCATGAAGCAGCCACTTCGCGTTTTCAATCGTTCTGTAAAGATCCCCTGGTTGCACACTGAACCTCTCAATCAACTCGTCCTCGCTCATCTCTTCGATCCACGCCTTCAAAGTCATCGCCGTCTTGACCTCTCCAAGAAATTCTTCGTAAGTTATGCGATCTTCCCACTCGTCCGGCATGTCTGTCAAGAGCTCCGGCTTGTGTTCCTCCATGAAAACCGCTACCTCATCCATTTCTCTCGAGTAGGGCCGCAGAACTGGACCCATGTCAGGCGTGTGTGCGATCATGTGAAGGAAACTAACGTCCGTGAGGTATGTGGGCTTCCGTCTCAAAGCATCACGAATTATCACCCCTGAAACGGGATCGATGTAAAGCTCGCTGACCCGCTTCCCGAACCTCGTCGCGTTGATTTCGTCGCTAACGACCTCAATCATCTCTTCATCATACAGGTACTTCAGAATCTTCCCGATTATCCCCTTGATCGCCTCCGTGTCGTACTGGTGAGCGTAGAAGGTCTTCCCGAAAAACTCGTAAATCCCATTCTCCGTGTGTGCAAAATCCGCCGCGATCGTCGCCAAGACGTGCCCTCTCATTATCCTTTCAACCGCGAGACGCGACCATATGCGCTCAGGCCGTGCAAGAACGTAACTCTCAAGCAGATAATCCGCCTCATCACTCGTCTTAGCCAGCAGAATGGCCTCACCCACCTTGTCATACTTCGGCCTCCCAGCTCTTCCCGCCATCTGTTTATACTCCAAAACACTGATCGGGTAGTACCCGTATCCAGCCTCGTACCGCCTGTAATCCTGAATCACAACGGTCCTCGCCGGCAAATTGACCCCGAACGCAAGCGTCGGCGTCGCCGTCAAAACCTTGATCTTTCCCTCCCGGAACGAATCTTCAATTATCTTCCGGTGCCCACCCCCCAAACCGGCGTGGTGAAATGCTGCACCACACTTGACTATATCCGCTAGGGCTTCGCTCAGCCGCGTCCTCTCGCCCGCCGCCAAAATCCTAGCTGCATCGTGCTCCAACGCCCGCTTCGTCGGCTTTGATAGGGTTCCTTCGACTTCCGTCGACAGTTTCTTCGCCAGCGAGGCAGCATTCTTCCGTGTAGACGTAAACACCAGCGCTTGTCCGCCAGCCCTAATCGTGTTTAGCAACAAGTTTGTCAGCGGATCCTTGGTTCTCTTCTCTACCTTGCGTGCGTCTCCGTCCTTGTACTGAACCTCTTCATGCAGCAGAACGCCTTCCTTCAAAGCGACCGGACGCCATTCCGTCGTGATGTAT
>Ga0315279_10006652_pt1 | contig 14530 bp, 18 predicted proteins | sample YL17G06_20_MG_FD_203694 | JGI IMG/M metagenome (GOLD analysis project Ga0315279, IMG submission 203694) | Sediment microbial communities from Yellowstone Lake, YNP, Wyoming, USA - YL17G06_20 | ecosystem: Environmental > Aquatic > Freshwater > Lake > Sediment | place: USA: Wyoming | collected... | reverse complement strand
CGGGATCGCAGGGGGGCACTGGGAAACATAGGCCAAGGAGGAATTAGGAACCCATTCTGCAATCGAAAGAGCAGTAATGGTAACTCTCTTCCTAAAGTGCTGTGCGCCCAGTTTCTATCCCGACCATAGGGCTTTTGAACAGGAGGAGATGATGACCGAGGATGTCTACAAGAAATTAGCAAAGCACTTAGCCTCTTTGGGCATGGGCTATCCCGAAAAAGAAGAACTCATGGAGATTCTCAGAGAGAATTTTACCCCTCTGGAAGCAGAAGTAGCCTTAGCCATCCCTACAAAAGTAATCCCCTTTGACCCCGTTTCGGTTTCAGAGATCGCACCACCTCAAAACATTTCAAAAAAGGATTTGGAATCGATCTTATCAAACTTAGCCCAGCGGGGACTTCTCTTCTCCAAAAAGATGAAGGATGGAAGCATGGGCTATGCTCTCCAACAGTTCGGGTATGGTTTCCCGCAGACTTTTTTCTGGAGAGGTGTCAATACTCCGATTGCAAAAAAGATGGCAGAGCTGATCGCCAAATATTCCGGAAAAGAACAACTCAAAGAAGTTTATGGAAATACAAAAACAAAGGCTTTCCGTTATCTCCCTGCCATGGTGTCCGTGGAGCCTGAACAGCATGCCGTATTCCCTTTCGAGATGATGGAGGAGGTCATCAAAAAGGTCAAAGTGATTGCCCTGGTCCATTGCCCCTGTCGGGCAACCGCCCAATTGATTGGAAAGAAACGGTGTGACCATCCTCTGGAGAACTGTATCAAATATGATGAACTGGCGGAATATCTAATTGAGAAGGGGATCGGGAAAGAAATTACAAAAAAAGAGGCCTTGGAGGTGATCAGAAAATCTGAGGAGGCAGGTCTCGTTCACATGGTTGACAATGCCAGGGAGGGGATCAAACACACCTGCAATTGCTGCGGCTGTTGTTGCTGGTCCGTGGGGACGATCAGGAGAAAGAGGATTCCACGGGATGTCCTGATGGCCACCTACTTTCTCAGAGAGACGGATCGGGAGAGATGTACCGGCTGCGGAGAATGTGTTGAGATCTGCCCTGTAAATGTCATCAAGATGGAAGGGGACTTTCCTGTGGTGGACAAAGAGTGGTGCATCGGCTGCGGGGTATGTGCCGTTCCCTGCCCTGCCTCAGCCGTCAAGTTGGTGAGAAGGTCTGATGCCATCCCTCCAAAGGACTTTAAAGAATTGCACCGTGAGATTTTGAAGGAGCGAAAACCCGCAGCATAATGGAGAGTCTTATTGACTTAACTTTGAACTGGCAAGACGATTCAGACTGACTCCAGACTCGGCTGCTTGGATTGCGAGTTTTCGATGAACTTGGGGAGGAACCCGTACAATGAATTTACCACTATAGTGCCTACAAGCGATTGGTTCGGGAACGGCCTCACCTTCGTTCTGCATATCCTTTACGACATCTTCAACTAATTTACGGATTCCTCTCAAGGCTACCTCCGGTTTCTTAGACAGCCAACTCAAGCTTGGAAATTCAGCACACAGACCTATGTACTCATTATCATCTTCAGACCAGGTTACCCGATAAGTATATCGGTCATTTTTCAGAGCCATGATCAACCTCCAATCTTTCAATAGCCAGAAACACCTGTTTCACCTGGTATGCTTTGGCTTTTCCTTTATGATTCTGAATATTTATTCGGGGATCACCTTGCCAGGGGGTTTTGTAAATTCGATGACTGCTCCCACTCTGACGAGGCTCGCCAAAAAAATGATCGCACACCCTGCACAAATCGCTAAATCGAACGTCTCTTGGATTTTGCTTCATTTGTGCAAGTATGTCGTCTATTTTTGCCATTATAATTATAGTATCATTACTGGTATCATTGTCAAGGGTTGTTTCTTTATGTAGGTGAGAGAGATATTCACTCTTAGGCACATAATGCTGCGGCTCAAGGAAGCCGGATTTTCGCTGGTCTGCGGGGACGATCAGGAGAAAGAAAATTCCAAGGGACGTCCTGATGGTAACCTACTTCCTCAGGGAAACGGATCAGGAGAGATGCACCGGCTGCGGAGAATGTGTGGAGATCTGCCCTGTAAATGTCATCAAGATGGAAGGGGACTTTCCTGTGGTGGACAAAGAGTGGTGCATCGGCTGCGGGGTATGTGCCGTCGCCTGCCCCGCCTCAGCCGTCAAGTTGGTGAGAAGGTCTGATGCCATCCCTCCAAAGGACTTCAAAGAGTTGCATCAAGAGATTCTGAAGGAGCGAAAACCCGCAGCATAATGGTAAAATCAGCGGGGGCTATGAGCCGTCCGCTGGAGCGACGGGTTCGGTGCTTATCTTGTGAAAGGGATTCCGAGATCCCTGCAGATCTTCCGAGCAAGCCTGTCGTTGATCTCGGCGTGGCGGGGGACCGACGAACGTCGGTTCTGTTGCGGGTTGCTCCACCATGAGTGACTCCCCCCTTCACGAATGAAGACACAGCCTTGCTCATGCAAGTGCCTGAGCAACTCCGTGCGCTTCATAGGGTGACCAGTTCCTCGGTATAATCGGGGGCCGCAGCCTGAATTGCTTCCTGACGGTTGAGTTCGAGAGCTTCAGCCAGTGTGGTACGTAAACTGACGAGCAGTTCCTCCCGGGTGCGCTCCTGGCAGTTCACCCCCGGCACCTCCTCGATCCATCCAATCCACCATTCGCCGTCCTGCTTTGTCACTGCCGTGTACGTGTTGCCCATGTTCAATCACCTCAATCACATAATAGCATCTCTCGTTTTCTTTGTCCATGCACCGAACACAAAGTTCGCCAGAAGCTCGTCGTTTGGGCGATCCGGTAGAGTGACCCGTTATATGCGTCACTAAATAATTCTATCTTCTTCGGATATGTTCTTGGCGAGTTATTATTTTTTGTTTTAAGCCTGATTATAATTTCTCGTTCAATATTTTGTCTTGCTCGTTGTCGAATTCTCTTGGGTATATATTAGACAATCCACAGAACGGGCAGAATTCAATTTCTGGACATGTTCCTTTTTTTGTATGTTCGCGTATTAAAATGCTAGCCACTCCTGCACAGTGAATGCATCTGTAAACTTCAATATGCTCTGGGCTTTCTGCTTTCTGTTTCATTTGCACGCCACCTCACCAGTAGTATCGTATATTGTCACCTTTTGCCATACAATAGTTTTCATTCTTGTAATTTATTGTAGCTTAAATCAGATGCGTGTGTAAATTGCTATTTATCGCAAACGCTTGGCTTCGGCCGCCCGCGACTGCAAGCGGAGCGCCGCTGTTGAGGGTAGGCTGCAAGCCGCTAAATTCCAGCTAATAGATTGATACGGCTTCGAGTTTCCTCACTAAATTGCATCAAATCTTCATCTGTAATTAATTTATTCTCTTTCCACGCAGCCAATTTTTGTAAGGCAGTACTACGTTTTAAATCATCGAACATAATCGAAATTTGATAATCTTCCTTTTTTAACAATTCCCAGATTTTCAAATACTTTTGATGGTTGCTTAGATCTTTTTGGTCTATTACCTTTGAGATTTTGTCATTGATCCTCCCACAAGCTATATTGAGGAGATCATATTTCATGTTTCTAATTTTTTTCCAATCACTTTCAGAAATTTGCCTCATAGTTTTTACCAGTTTTTAGGGGGGTATCTTCAGACGGTCAGACTTAATTATTGAGACTATTTCTTACTCTCAATAGTAACAAGATAATCTTTCGTTTTTGTGCTTAAATATCAATATTTAAGTCCGACCCCAAAGTTCTACCGTAAATCAAAGATGGAGAGATCTATTTCCTTGTCGATGAAGTAATGCAGGGTATACTCAAATGTCCCCGCCAAGATCTGTCGGTCAAAGTGTATCGGTATGAACTTCCCCTGAGAATAATCATATTCTTTGTATCTCGCCATATCTCCCCTTTTCTCACTAAGCGGTCTCTTTATGTCCTACGAATGAGTATATGGCGATATTATCATGCTTTCAGAACTTTTTCTACAGGCTCAACGTTCAAAATCAGCCGGCGCTACAAGCGATCGGCTGGATTGCCTTGTTAGAATAAATTCTTCATTGTCTCTCATCAGTTATTTTTTACTTGAAGTGTATTCAGAAACCCATGTTTTCCTTTTTGAAATGTCCTTTTCAAGAATTCCAATTTGGGTAAGGCTTTTCCCGGATCTGACAACAGCCCTCCTTAGAATTTTATGAACCGTTTCTATTGAATTATAGCTAAGCACCAAGATCCTTTGAGATATCTCGCGAATATCCGAGTTGAAAGAAAGAGATGCCCAAGCTTTTGGGTTATCCTCATTTTGGCCAGTTCTTTTTTTTATTAGACCGTCCAATTGCTCGAGCCTTTCCCTGATGGTTGGTGATTCTGAATGAAGATCTGTTATCATTTTGTCGGTGTACTCGATAAATAAGTGACTATATGGGTTTGTTAGGATCAGGGCAGGCACTTTAAATGCAATTTTTGATAATTCATTCACGTTTTGAAAGTCATTGAGACTTAATCCGTATTTTAAAACAAAGAGATCTGCTGTTGTAACGAGGATAGGACAAATAAATTCTAAATGAAGATCCTCATCATGGAAATTCATCATCTGACTTTCTGATAGATGAATAGCAAGGTGAGGAGTACCGTATCTAAGTTGAGATCTACCCCTTTCAATGTTTTGTGCGGTAGCGTCTTTTGAATAAAGCTCAACACCCTTGAAGCAGATTGGAAACTGGTTTGCTAATTTCCATAGCGGTCTCTTGTCAAAGATTCGTCTCGTACATAGTTTATCTAACGCATGCACTATACTTATTTCGAAGAGGCGTTCTGTATCTGTCTTTGTGTGTGGTGCAAAAAGCCACTTAACTCCCGGATGGCAATACTTACATTCGATCAGGTAATTAAGACTCGCCCACATTCCAAGATTTTTTTTGAAAAGGACATTGACCGCCCAAATATCAATGGAGAATTCAGTCTGTATCCCTTGCTCATTAGGCCTGAGATAATGATACTCACCCTGAATTCCAAATCTTAAATTACTTAACTTATCAGCGACAAGATACTCTAAGGGTAAACTCGTTTTAAGCAGTGCATCTTTCCACTTTGTATCTTTCTCTTTAATCATACTTTATTAATTCTAACACCAGGGTCACCCAGAGCCTGCCGTATGGGCGATTGGGTGCACCCAGTCGTTAGGCATCTTTCCAATTTGATTCTTGCCAGTCGTCAAAACCTACTCTTCTCTGTTCAAAAAGTTGTTCGTAGCGGAGGCCGTATTTCAACATGGATATGAGCGCCTCTCCGTCAGAAGCTGACATAATGAAGTGCTCATATCCTGTTTCTCCCTCTCCGTAATGTATCTGAATAGCGTTCAAATATCTCCGAACTAGTTCAAGGGCTTCTTCAATCATTTGACGGGAAATACCAGGAAGCGGATTTAGCGTGCTTTGCATTGCTGTCGTGAGATCAAGATGGGCCAAACGTTTATTTCGCCAACTGCGGAAAGGCTGGCATTTCTGGTGGAGTTCATCGAGGATCTGGCGCAACGTGGATTGAAGGCCTGCTTCTCCCTGCTTTTCGACTCTTTCTTGCAGCTGTTCAAGGGATAGGTTCTCATGCCCTCCAGTCCTGGCCGGATCGGTCAGCTTGCTTAAGGCGATCTGTACGTCTCCGATGAGCACATCCTGGATAGTATAGAAAAACGTAGATGCACACTCATTCAAGAGATCAATGCGTTGCGGCGAGTGAGCAAATAACTGCCGGTACATGATCCACCTTGCATGCAGCCAGGTAGTCTCTGTCGTCAATTCTTGGAAAATCTCATCGACATTTACAGGGATATTACTCATACAGTCCCCCTTTCATCTATATGCCTAACGAAGTAAATAACCCGCCCGGGCACCCCCCGACCTAAAACCGCGCCGGGCTTACTCCCGGTCGGGTTGATTACATTGTTGTACGCTGTCTTATTCCGATTCAAAATCTTATTCCGAATTTTAAAAGAACCAAGTTCTATTTCTAATAATGGGGATAATACCAATGATGCCTGGGATTAAGATAAAAACGAAACTGATTCTTATCCATCTATGTCTAGCATCTCTATTTCTTATTGCATTTAAACCATAGGAAAAAAGAGCAATAGCGAGTGCCCACACAAAGAATATAACCATGATATGGCCCAGCAACCCAGTGAAACCACTTGCACTGTCTTCACTAAAGATATTGGAAAGGGAAAATGTGTCCCTCCAAAATTTCATGCTGGTTATTTTATTGGTAACGTCATAAATTTGGACAATCGCCAGCTTGGATAGGAATCTAGCGACAGGAGTATATGAGATAAATAGTAAAAGCCAAATTTTCTTACGTATCCCCAAAAAGTAAAAAAGGTCTTTATCTTTAGCATCAAAATAATCGGTTCGCTTCCCATAATTAAGACCCAAATATGAAAAGTATAGTGTAGATAGAACCTGCAAAGAGATTAATATATACAGCCCAGAATCATGACGTTTAGCAACTTCGTTCAAAAGAGATGAGAGCCTTCCACCATAATATAAAAGCGAGCCAATCAATATAAGATAGCGTGATAAAAGCCCAAATAATAAAGCCAAATAGACCTTCATTTCCTTTATGTAATAGCCAACTATGCCGACAGATATGGCAATAATGATTGAATCGCATAATAAGGAAACAATGTTAAAGCTCCAAAGTTGGAATGCTGTTAAATAAATTGGAACGCCCGAAGCAGTGCGGAGTTCTAGTGCTTCTTGGAAATCTGGAAGCTGACTGCTAATCAAAGTCAAAAAATTAAACGGAATGAAAATACTAAACAAGAAAACAAAGATAATGTTCCTGTTACGCAAGGGTGTCCTCTATTTTGTTTCGGGCGATTTCTGACAACTTTGGTAATGAGTCATTTGTTTTCAATCTATATCTTCGTCTTCGTACAACGATAAGTTCACCGGGAGCGTTAGCGATCCGGTGGAACGTCTTGTTGGCCGCATTCTGAAGGTATTTCAATGACTATCTATCTGTCCTTCTTCTGCCTACACTCAGTTGAACAACTTAACGAGGAAGGCATCCATGACAGCAACAAGATTGGATAAATCATAATCTACGCTGATGACTGGGTCTCTGAGATAGCTCTTTCCGTCAGGCTTAGAAACCACAACCATCCCGGGCGCGCCGATTTCCATCTTCATCATCCGCCAGTGCGCAATCCATGATGGCTGTAGGGCTTCGATAGCCCCAGCATCGAGAAACCGATAAAGATGTGGCTCTTCCTTCTTCAATATCTCGATGATCTCATCGTCAGTCTTCTTTGAATCGTCCGTTTCAAAGAGAAGTAGTGATGGAATGAGAATCACATTGTGTGCGGCCTGATGCCGCATGTCCGCCATAATTCCAATCCATTCGGCCATTTTTGGTCCTTTTACGAACTCTGATAGACCATTTTCAACCACACGAAATGCCTTCCAAAACGGCTTGCTACGAATGCCACAGATTCTTTCGTCTACATCCAGATTCCTTGCATACTTCGCCACTATTGTCAGATGGTCAAGCATTCCCCAAAGCATCAAGTAGAAGGTGTTGATGTAGAAACCGATAGCCAAACCATACATTAGAAGCCGGTGCCTGCGTACGTAGTAGTCTCTTTGAAGCTGGTAAAACCTCACCATGTCGCGCGAATAGAGAATATACGGGAATCTATTAAGCAAAGCAGCTCTCAAATTCTCAACCAACTCCTTTGTTGTCTGCCGCGTAACGGCTTGAGACCACCATTTGAATAGTCTGGTGGCCTTCCAATGGGTCATCTGGTAAAAGATGTCGAAACCTATGTCCCTATCATATGCCGTCGACCAGAAAACAGAGTTTCCTACCGCGATGACACGGATCATATCCCGGAACTCGTCGACTGGGACTATCCGTATGCGATGATACTGATAAATCACATATTGATATTCGATGAGGAAATCAGAATTCGTTACTATTCCGTCTGCTGTCATGCTTTCTGACAAAGCCAACAAGGATGATTCTTGCCGTATGTCGGGCAGTTTCTTCGAGTCCTTCAGTATCTGTTTCTCAACCGCTTTGTGAAGTTGGAAGTTGGAAGCAGGGGCTTCCGATATGACTTTGAGAGCTTCCGCAATGGCGGAGTTCTTAGGAAAGACATTCTCAGATATGTACGTGGGCGATACTAACTCGATGCTTATGCCGGAGGCTTCGCGAAGGTATTTGAGAGTGGCCATTGCGTCGCGAGAGGGCGTATCATTTAAGCACGGAAGGCTACGAGGATCGATAACAAAAAGAAAATCCTTTACTACATTGTTGCCGGTATCCTCAATCATTCCGACACCTGCATTCTACAAACCTAAAGACTCAGTCCAAAATCAAGGGTCTCGGCTCTAAGTGGCCGTAATCCGAGACCTGACAAATGTCCACATCAATCCATTTCCGTGGGGCCAACGTTTGAGGTGAGTTTCGTTTTGCCCGGCACGGGCAAAACGTAAACTCCACCTCATGGTTCGGCCAGTTCATACATCCTGCATCCGAATTTCGTCTTTCCAAAGTCAGCAATGACACAACTACCTCGCTCCTTCAACACGCCCGTTGGCAGTTTGAGTTTGGTAATGCGGCTTTCTGTCCCGAAGATGCAGAGAAAGGCACGCCAAGTCTTGTCGCTATTTCGACAAGCTCTCAGCTTCGTAAGATCATCATCAATATTGGGCTTTACTGTCTTTGCCCACTTAACCTCAATGGCATATGTGAGCTCATTTTTACGAGCCACAAAATCCAACTTCCTTTTATCGCCTGTCTTGGGCTGTTCAATCCCCGGACAAGTGACCTCGCATTCAACGACATACCCTCGTGCCGTGAGTATCCGTAGGATTGGTTCATATAGGAGGTATTCGCTGAATGATTCATTCATTTCGCAAGCAGCAAGGTAGCTGACATATCCGGCGAGTCCTCTCTTGATGCGGTACAGCACATCATTGGGTTCTGGGAGTGGTTTGCTTTGTTTCATCTTACGTATATTCTATCAAGTCTTCTTGGCCGAACGATTAATAGACGAACTTCGTATTTGTTTGGAATTGGATTTCTTACGTCTACCTTTTTACTACTTTTTACCCCTTCCGTCTATAAATTTATTGATTCTGCTTCGTATTTTCCATACAATAGCAGAAAATTTCAAGGATGTCCCCTTGACAACCTTTACCGGGTGCAAGGAGTCCTTTCGGCAAATGATTTCCCCTCATCCGAAAAGCATAATAAAAAGGAGTTTCATCATTTCAGGACTCCTTTTTATCCTCCTTTTGACCCATGCAAAAATATATGCTGAGGACTTCAAGCGGGCCCTTCCAGGGAGAACCTTCTCTTTTCCTCAGGATCATTTTTCTCATCCCGAATTCAAAACCGAATGGTGGTATTATTCTGGTCATCTCCAATCCCAGGACCGGGATAAGAAACCTTATGGTTATCAACTCACCTTTTTCAGAACGGGTTTAAAGAGGGAGACAAAGAGCCAAAAATCGAGATGGTCAATTCAAAACCTCTATTTTGCTCATTTTGCTCTCACGGACGAATCGAAGAAGAGGTTTGAATACCATGAAAAGATGAATCGTGGAAGTTTGGGGGAGGCGGGAGCTTTTTCCTACACGACAGGTGAAAAGACTTTTCGCCTCTGGATCGAAGACTGGTCTATCGAAGGAAAGGGACCATCGATGGAAATGCACCTTCTCAAAGTCGGAGATAAGGAATTCGGAATTGAACTGATGCTCACGCCAGAAAAAAACCCGGTGATCCATGGCCGAAATGGGATCAGTCGGAAAGGAGAAGGCGAAGGATATGCGTCACATTATTATTCCATTTCCCGCTTAAAAACGGAGGGAAAGATCCTCCAAAAAAAGAAAGAGGTCCCCGTGCAAGGAATCAGTTGGATGGATCATGAATTTGGCTCCAGCCAACTCCGGGAATATCAAGTTGGATGGGATTGGTTTAGCATCCAATTGAATAATGGAATGGATTTGATGCTCTACCAGATTCGACATCAGGACGGCAAGATCGATCCCTATTCCAGTGGAACGATCATCTTCCCCAATGGGAACCATCAGCCCCTTTCTCTGAAAGACTTTCAGATTGAGGCTCTGGAGAAATGGAAGAGTCGAAAGAGTGGAGCGACCTACCCCGCCAGATGGATTGTCAAGGTTCCTCCTCACCAAATCGAAATGTGGCTGACCCCAACCGTCAAGGATCAGGAATTAATCACCAAAGAATCGACACGAGTAACCTATTGGGAGGGCAGTGTAAAAGTCGAAGGGAAGTGCGAAAATAGTTCTATCAAAGGGATGGGGTATGTAGAATTAACCGGTTACGCCAAACCCTTCTCCAAAGGAATTTAACTCTGTTTCTGGCCCCCTCACTCCCTGCCTACCAGCAGGCATCTCTCTTCCCATCCGGCAACCAACTTCCCAACTGAGATTAGATGCCTGTGCGAAGTTGAGATTTCATCTGCTCCCCCCCAAACCTTCTTTCTATAACCCTTGACAAAATCTTCGCTTTCCCATCTAATACACTTCATTATTGAATTGGTAGACGTTCAAATTTGTCCAATCTCTATATTTAAAATTGTGGATCCTTGGAGGAGCGATAGAAGTGATTTGGCTGTAAAGGAGTGGAAAATGAAACGGTTTGTGGTGAGTGAGTCTGAAGGGATTAAGGGGAAGCTTCCTGTACAGGGAGGAGGGGGAACCTTCAACATTCTGATTGATGAGGAAATTTCAGGTGCTCAACACTTTTCGTTGCTTGTGAATGAGATGGCGTCTGGTTACAAGGGAAAGGAGCATTCCCACGGGGTAGAACATTGCTGGTATATCCTTAAGGGGACAGGGATTATAAGAATGGCCGGGGAAACTTACCATATCAAACCCGGAGATGCGGTCTTTGCACCCATCGGCATGCTCCATTCCGTGGAGTGTACTGGAAATGAATCTCTCCGATATTTGGTTATTTACGCACCCCCAGGGCCTGAAAAGGAGTTGAAGAATAAAACTGGCTTCTCAAAAGGGTAATCTATTCTACTAATGGAGAAAATTATCGTTGCCCGTCCTCTGACGTCTTTTATAAACTCCATTAATGAGGAGATGGAAGAGATGTTGGAAATTGATAAACTTAAAAGTAATCTTAAAGCCAAGAATAGGTGGTGGAAGAAGCGACCCCTTTTATAACCTCTCCTTCCTGAAAACACCAATGAAAACATCAATGAAAACATCAATTGACAAATTTTGCTAAAAAGTGTAGATTTTGATTGGTAATCGACAGAGCGGTATATCCGGAATACTTTCTCTATCTGACAGTTGAAAAATGGACACGGGCAAACCGCCCTTCAAGGCTTCGCAAGGCGGTTGTTTTGAAAATTTAAGGGTATCGAGGATATCACTCTAAGTTAATTCCAGCAAGGGATGGGGATGAGAGTGCCAATTCGGCCAAAGGTTCGCCTCGAAGCCTTTCCGAACGGCTTGCCCATGTCCGTATCGTCAAAACTTTGTGAACGTTAAGGTTTATTCGTCTCTCTTAATAATGGTAGTGCGGAAGCCGCCAGAGAAATTGCGGAGAGAAAAGGAATTAAAAAATTAGCGGGAAGGGGAACCAATATGGGTAAATATGGAATTCTTCGGGCCAAGGAAGATGATCTAACCAGAGATTTAAAGAGAACCATCATTCCCTTTTGGAAATTGGGGGAAAAATATGGGGTCAGCAAACAGGCAATTCAAGCCTTCCAGAGAAGAAGGGGGATTAAACGGCTCCCGAAACCAAAAGGGCATCAAATAGAGAATTGTCCAATATGCCAGAAGTTGATCGAGATAGGGAAACGACCCCGTTGTGAGTTTATTTCCTCGCATACGATCAGAAAAGAATTGGGCATTAGAAAGAAGCAAAGGGGAAAGTATCTCTACCATCTCCGGATTGTAAGAGAAAAGGGGTTGGTGAGCGGTAAGTTTGGATGTTTGCACTCAAGAAGGGTTGAAAAGGCTTATCAACTCTATTTCACGAAATGCCTGCCAATCCGGAGAATCGGATGGATGGTGGGGTTGCAGAATTTTCAGTCAATCATAAAACGGCATTTGGTTTTAGGATGGGATGTTCCGCCCTCTCTTTATGTCTATGATGGGAAAGAGAGAAGCAGGATCAAAACCAAATATCAAAAAGGAAGGAAGGGTAAACCCCGTTAGAAGTAGGTTACCAAAGGGAACTCCTGGTTAATAATGAAAAATTTCTAACGGGGCAAGCATCGGGGCTTTCTAACGGGGTAAAAGATTGAGTTAAAAACATAGACAGGTGAATTCGTGATGAAGTGGTTGGCAGACGAGATGAAGGAAGATAAGACGATCAAGGTCAAGACAATTAAAGGACGACAACCTTTCATCCTATAATGTGCCTAATTTTTAAGAGAAAATAAACTTCTCAATCAAACAGGAATTCCGGTTTTTCTTGAAATGGCTGGATGATACGGTGGAGGGTAACCTTTCCCAAATTGGAGTAAATGAAAAACGGTCCGCTGCAATGAGTTCCGTCATCGCGGCTGTTGGGTTGACCGGTTTTAAGATTATCGTCGGGTTTGCCACAGGCAGCCTCGGCATTCTCGCCGAGGCAGCTCATTCTGGCCTCGATCTCATCGCTGCAATGATGACTTTCCTGGCAGTCCGAATTTCTGGCAGACCGGCGGATCAAAATCACCTCTATGGTCACGGTAAAGCAGAAAATCTCTCTGCCCTTTTTGAAACTTTCCTCCTGCTGGTTACCTGTCTTTGGATCCTTTATGAGGCCACCCACCGCCTCTTCTTCCATTCCGTTGATTTGAAAGTGAACCTTTGGTCTTTCGCTGTCATGATCACATCGATTGTGGTAGACATTTCCCGTTCTCGCATACTTTACCGGGCAGCCAAGAAATACAACAGCCAGGCCCTTGAAGCAGATGCACTTCACTTTAGCACCGATATCTGGAGCTCTGGCGTTGTCATCTTGGGACTGGTCTGTGTGAAGTTGAGCGAATGGTTACCAGGTTTGGCGTTCCTTCGCCAAGCGGATTCGGTGGCAGCCATCATGGTTGGATTGATTGTGGTTTACGTCAGCATCCAATTGGGTGTTCGCACGATTCTGGCATTGTTGGACACTGCCCCGGCTGGCATGGAGAAAAAAATCATCACAGCAGTGGAGGCCCTCCCGGGTGTAACGGATTGTCACAGTGTACGTCTCCGCTACTCAGGCCCCCAGCTTTTTGTAGAAATTCATATCCTGGTGGATGGCAAACAAACCTTAAGAGAGGCACATGACCTGACAGAGGAAATAGAGCAAACCATCCAGAAACTTGTACCGAGTGCCGATGTGACCGTCCACCCTGAGCCAGATTTGGTACAAAAAGTTTCCGGATAAGCGAGACCCCCTCTGCTCCATACGAATACAAACTCATTATATCCTTTCAGAATTTTGTAAGGCGTGATCGCCGATCATACCATTAAGCGGTGCGTCCGGCGAACGCACCCTACAATTTTTTGTAATCTTCTTTATTGCGTTAAGTCGCAATCACTTCTTTCCACTCGAGCTCAATCTTGTCGAGTAATGCATCACTGAAGCGTGGGTGAAAGGTTGTAATCGGGCAGGAATATCTCCGAAAACCTTATCAAGCGAATGAGCTAAGGTTATGGTTGGCAAAGGTAACTTTCCTAATCAGAGCATGGTCCTTGCAATGCTCATGGTATTCTTGTAGTTGAGGGACAAGATAAGGTTTCCGCTATAAGATTTTCTCCGACATCCCTGCCCGATTCTGGAAAGTCTCCCCGGAAGAGTGACGATTGCCTTGTCGACCTCTTTTTTATTGAAAACCTCCTCCTTCCGGGATATGATTTTGGGAAGGAGCCTGAAAAGTGGATCAACTCTTCTATCCAAAATCAGTGGTCGTGATCGGTGTCTCAGAAAGACCGGACAATCTCGCCAGGGCTATTGTAGAGAATCTTTTCGAATTCCAATTCAACGGAGAGATCTTTTTGGTCGGAAAAAAAGGTGGGATTCTATTTGGGAGAAGGATCTGCACCTCCATGGAAGACCTTCGTGAAGGGATCGATGTAGCCGTCATCCTCACCCCTGCCTCAACGGTGCCAGGGATACTGGAATCCTGCGGACAGAAAGGGATTCGCTGGGCCATTATCGAAACCGGAGGCTTCAGGGAATACTCCGAAGAAGGGGCTCAACTAGAGAATGAGATCCTCCAAATTGCACGGAAATGGGGGATCCGGATCGTAGGACCCAATGGGATCGGGATCATGAATGTTCACAACGGTTTTGTCGTCCCTTTTGTCAAACTTAAAAGGGGTCCTGTCAGCAAGGGGAAAATATCTATCCTGGCCCAGAGTGGGGGCGTCCTCCTCACCTATGCTAATCTCCTCACAAGCGCCAACGTAGGTCTTTCGAAAATCGTTAGCATGGGAAACAAGATGGACCTCAATGAGATCGACTATCTGAAGTATCTGATCGAAGATCCTCAGACAGAGATCATTGGCC
>Ga0315279_10006651_pt1 | contig 14536 bp, 16 predicted proteins | sample YL17G06_20_MG_FD_203694 | JGI IMG/M metagenome (GOLD analysis project Ga0315279, IMG submission 203694) | Sediment microbial communities from Yellowstone Lake, YNP, Wyoming, USA - YL17G06_20 | ecosystem: Environmental > Aquatic > Freshwater > Lake > Sediment | place: USA: Wyoming | collected... | reverse complement strand
TGGTGCCTCTCATCGGGGTCATTAAGACAGCCGCAAAACATCTTTGTTTTTGTCTTGAGTTCTATATGAATCTCAAGACCGATTGTTGGTTCATAGTTCATATTAATCGTTGCCAATTTTTAAGATAGTGTTTGTAGTGTTTTTGAATTTTTTCCCTTGGTGTTGGCTTGATGTTTAAACTTTTAAAAATTTCTAACATTTTTTGATAAGATTTTTCTTTGTCCCTTGGGTAAACCACTGCTTCAATCTCAAAAATTCTGCCATAACCCTTGCTATTGTCTAAATAAACCTTTAGCCCGTTGAATTTCCAGACAAACCGTTCCCTAATCCATCTGACCACAACCGGTTTGCCCAAAAATTCCATAAATTTCTGAGCCGGAAGAAAATCGAATTTTTTGAGGTTAATCTCCAATTCTTCGCGATGGCGGTCGTGAATTCTGCCGGATTTATGGACGAAATAAGAACGATTTTTCTCCAATCTTAAACGGGTCCTGCCGTCAGAATCAAAATAAACCGTTTCATCTCTGTGGTGGTTTAAAAACTTCGCCTTTTTGCCAAAAAATCTCTTGAGGCGCAAAAAATCATCTTTTGAAATTAACGCTCTTACCTCAACTTCAATGTTTTTCATAGGTTCATTCTAACAAAAAAGGGCGGCTTTCGCCACCCCTCGTTCTTTCAACACCGCTTAAATTATGTTTAAAACCGTTTTAATACTTCGATAAAAATTTTGTTTTGAGCCGTTGTTTTCTATTTTATAATCGGCTTTTTTGCCGATTTTCGGAATTAAAATTTCACTCGTTGCTTTTTCCATTTTTAAAAATTTTTGATAAGAAATTTTGTCGTCTTTTTTCTCTCCCCTATTTTGTATTCTTTGCCATCTTATTTTAGAATCGGCGGTGATATAGATAATTTTACCGCCAATTTTTTTAATCATTTTAAATTCCTCCCACATTCTAACGCCATTTAAAACTACGAGTCCCTTCTTTATATTTTTTATCTTTTTGGCAATTGCTTCTCCTAAAATATTGTTTCCGAATCTTTCTCTCAGGGCTGCCACCAACCACTGCTGGTCTTCTTTTTTAATCTTGTCAAAAAAAATTCCCAGCGCTTCCGTCAGCGGCTGAGAAAAACGAAAAATAATAATGTCTTTTCTGATTTCCTTTAAGCAATCGCAAAAGGTGTCTTTCCCGGAACCAGTTTCACCAACTAACCCCAAAATTCTTCTCATTTTAAACCTTCTTTAATGTTTAAATCCGTTCCAAATTGGCGTTGGTCATCAATTATGTCTTTTTCCTGCCAATCTTTAACCAAATCTTCCACGTTAAATATGACTATATCATTTTTATTGTCGGTACAAATAATTCTTTTGATTCCGCAGTTAATAATTATTTTTTTGCAGATAAAACAAGGAAAACTATCCCTTGGCATATCATCTTTTGGGTTGTCAAAAGAAACATAAATATCTGCTCCGAAAAGAGAAACCCCGGCCCTGGCGGCGTTAATTATTGCGTTCATTTCAGCATGAACCGACCTACACATTTCATATTGTTTACCATGAGGAATGCCTAGTTTATCTCTTAAACACTCGTTCCTTTCAAAACAATCCTTTGTTTTTCTGGGAGCGCCAATATAACCCGTAGCGATAACTTGATCATCGCGGACGATAATTGCTCCTCCTCTATTACGAAAACAGGTTGACCTTAAGCCAACTTGCTTGGCAATTTTTAGATAATATTCGTCTTTTGATAATCTTTGCGGCATAAGGCAAAACAAAAAAATTTTATTCTTCTACAATAATCCCCATTGAGCGGGCTGTCCCCTCAATTATTTTTATCGCCGCTTCAATATCGCTGGCGTTCAAATCAGCCATTTTCTTTTCGGCAATTTCGCGAATCTGAGCTTTCGTCACTTTACCCACCTTAGTTTTCAGGGGGTCGCCTGAACCCTTTTCAATGCCAGCCGCTTTTTTTAATAAATCCGAGGCAGGTGGAGTTTTTAATTTAAAATCAAAAGTCCGGTCTTCGTAAATCGTAATTTCAACCGGAATAATATCACCCGCCATCTTTCCCGTGGCTTCATTAAACTCCTGATAAAACTGGGCGATATTAACGCCGTGCTGACCTAGGGCTGGCCCCACTGGCGGCGCCGGATTGGCAGCCCCGGCAGAAATTTGTAATTTTACGATTGTTTTAATTGGCTTTGGCATTTTAAATTTTTTGTACTTGTAAAGAATCCAACTCCACGCCCGTTTCCCGACCGAAAATTGGCACCATCACTTTCATTTTGCCGTGCTCTTCATCTATTTCAGCTACTTTTCCTTCATAATCTTTGAATGGTCCGTCAATAATTCTCACGGTTTCACCGGTCCGAAATTCAATTTTAAATTTGGGCTCTTCTCCCTTCATCCGACCCAATAGGGCCTCAACTTCTTCTTTGGAAAGCGGGGTTGGCTCGGTTGAGTCGGCGCCGACAAAACCGGTGACTCTCGGGGTATTTCTGACAACGTACCAGGAATCCTCGCTCATAGTCATATCAACCAACACATAGCCGGGATAAATTTTTTCTTCCACCACTTTACGTTTGCCGTTTTTTATTTTAATTTTCCTTTCTTTAGGAACAACGATATTAAAAATTTTATCGTTCATCGCCAAAGAATCAACTCTTTGACGCAAGTAGCGGGCTACCGCATCTTCATAGCCCGAGTAAGTATGGACTGCGTACCAGTGCCGGCCGCCTTTCTTTTTTGTTTCTTTCTGAACAGGCGATGAATCCTTTGCTTCGGTTTGGTGTTCCATAATATATCTTACCCCGTTAGAAGTCTGTCATTATTATGATTAAACGTCAATTTTAGACAGACAGGTGTTATAGTATAACCTTCGTTAGTTTATCGCAGAAAATTTTTATAAATAAAAATTTTCTGCTTAGGACTTCTAACGGGGTTTTATATTAAAAATCTTTCCAATAAATAAGTAAATACGAAATCCAAAATACCCAAAAAAATTGCCACTCCTATGGATATGCCAATAACAATCAAGGTTAAACGTACGGTCTCCTTGCGAGTAGGCCAATTAACCCGGTGAATTTCTTGATAGGATTCTTGGATGTAAGATTTAAGGCGATTTAACATATTTATATATCCAAATTTTTAACCATTGTGGCTTGACTTTGAATAAAATGTTTCCGGGGTTCAACCTGCTCCCCCATTAAAATATCAAATAATCTTTCGGCTTCCTGGGCGTCTTCAATCGTCACCAATTTTAAAATCCTGTTTTGGTCGTCCATGGTTGTTTCCCAAAGCTGGTCAGGATTCATCTCACCCAGCCCTTTATAACGCTGGATATTGATACCGGTCTGTCGCTTTTCGCCTTTTGTCAATTCTTTAACAATTCTCTCCTTTTCCGAATCATTATACGCATATTTTATTTCTTTTCCAGTCTGGAGCCGATACAAGGGTGGCTGGGCAATGTAAAGATGACCACTGGTAATTACTTCGGTAAAATATCGGTAAAAAAGCGTCAAAAGAAGAGTACGAATGTGAGCGCCATCCACGTCAGCATCAGTGGCAATGATGACTTTGTGATAACGCAATTTTTCAATGTTAAATTCATCGCCGATAGCTGTGCCAATGGCCATTACCAGAGCGCGAATTTCTTTATTCAAAAGCATTTTGTCAACGTGGGCTTTTTCCACATTCAAAATTTTTCCTCGTAAAGGCAAAATGGCTTGAAAACGTCTGTCCCGCGCCGATTTGGCGCTACCGCCGGCAGAATCGCCTTCCACGATAAACAGTTCTGATTCCTCTGGGTCGCGGCTCGAACAATCAGCCAATTTTCCCGGCAAAGTCATTCCTTCCAAAATGCCTTTGCGCAAAACCGTTTCTTTAGCTGCCTTTGCCGCTTTGCGGGCTTTGGCCGTCAGCAGGCATTTTTCAATTATTGCCCGGCTATCATTGGAATTTTTTTCCAGAAATTCCTTTAAGGATTCGTTGACTACCGTTTCCACCGCGGTTCGGGCCGGCGGATTGCCTAACCTGGCTTTAGTCTGACCTTCAAATTGGGGCTCTCTTAATTTAACGGAAACAATTGCCACTAAGCCCTCGCGGATGTCATCGCCTATAAAATTTTCTTCGGAATCTTTAAGATATCCGCTGGTCCGGCCGTAATCATTTAAGGTTCTGGTTAAAGCCGAACGAAAACCGGTTAGATGCATTCCGCCGTCCGGCGTGTAAATGTTATTGGCAAAACTCAGTTCCTGAGCTTCAACTTCCTGATTATAAACAAAAGCCACTTCCACCTCGATGTTTTCATAAGATTTATTAACGTAAAAAATTTCCTTTTGAACCGGTTGATTAGAGTGATTGAGATAGTTAATAAAAGATAGCAGTCCCCCTTCAAAACAAAAACTGTAATAAAACGGCAAAGATTCCCGCTCATCAATAAATTCTATTTTAGTACCTTTTGTAAGAAAAGCTTGTTGCCGAAGATGGTCTATAATTCTTTTTCGGTCAAACTCTACTTTGGAAAAAATTTCCGGGTTCGGGCTGAAAATAACTTTGGTGCCGGTTGCTTCGCACTTCCCTTCTTTTCTGACTTTATATTTAGGTTTGCCTTTCTCATATTCCTGAGAATAAAGACCGTTATCGCGACAAACTTCGACTCTCATCCATTTTGACAAAGCATTGACCACGGAAACGCCGACGCCATGAAGTCCGCCAGCTACTTTGTATGATTCGCCGCCGAATTTACCGCCGGCGTGCAAAGTACACATTACTGTTTCCAAGGCGGATTTTTTCGTCTGAGGATGCATATCAACCGGAATACCGCGGCCGTCGTCAGTCACTGCCACCTGATTATTTTTCAAAAGCTCCACCTTGATATTTTTGGCATAACCGGCCATTGCCTCGTCAATGGAGTTATCAACACATTCCCAAATCAAGTGATGTAGACCATCGGGTCCGGTTGAGCCGATGTACATTGCCGGCCGCCTTCTGACCGGCTCCAAACCCTCCAAAACATAAATGTCTTTGGCTTCGTAAGAAACGTTGTTATTTCCAGAATTCTGAACCGGCTCAGAAATCTGTTTTTTAATTGGTTTTTTGGACTTTTTTGGCATAGAACGAAATTAAAATACCCGCTTCGGGTATTTCAATTATAGCAAGAATTTATTTAAAAAACAAGAGAAATCCTCGCATATTATTTGATGGGATTAAATCTCTGTGATATACTTTCAAAACATGCGGCGTTCCGATCAACAACTTGTGGCTGATTATCTTTCGGGCGATGAACAATCGCTTAAATTTTTGGTTGAACGGTATCTTAGGCCTATTTATGGCTTTACATATAGATTTGTAAACGGCGCCCAAGATGCCGAAGATGTCACGCAAGATATTTTTGTTAAAGTATGGCGACATATTAAACAGTTTGACCAGGAAAAGAGTTTCAAAACTTGGATTTTCAGTATCGCCAAAAACGCCGCAATAGATTTTCTCAAAAAGAAGAAAACCATTCCATTCTCCGAGTTTGAAAACGAAGATGGAGAAAACACCATTATGGAAAATCTTGTTGATTCTTCGCCTCTCCCAAGTGAACTTCTGGAGCGCAGCGATTTAAAAGAGATGCTTGCCAAAGCCATGGAAAAACTTTCGCCTAAATATCGCATGGTGCTTTTTCTCCGCTACAACGACCACTTTACTTTTCGTGAAATTGCCGAATCGCTCGGCGAACCGCTTCATACGGTAAAAAGCCGTCACCGCCGGGCGCTTATTATGCTTAAAAAATTCCTTACTGAATTTTGATGCACCAATTCATTGTACTCTTTCGTATTATTATTTAGGGATCCTTTATCCCTCACCATATTTGGGATGTCGGGTCCGAATTTCCCTCGACCTTTTTTTCAGACCCGAACGAATAAAGGGTGCACCCCACACCAAACGAGTTTTGGTCCGACTGGTCGGACTTTTCTTAATTAAACTCGTTATGGTGTGGGGGGGCACCAAATCGCATCCCTTTTTCGTATTAGTAGATAGGACTTGTGGTGAGTTTATCGAACCATGCATAAAGACTGGGAAAAATTATTCAACTATCTCAAAACACCGGAACCAGCGGAGGGTCTTTTTGAGAAAATAACGCAGCGCATCCGCAAGGAACAGCGCCTTTTGATTATTAAGCGACGGCTCGCGCTCTTCTCCATAGGAGTGGTAGGTTCTGCCGCGGCTTTTATTCCGGTTTTCCGAATGGTGCAATCGGGATTTACCGAATCCGGGTTTACGGAATTTTTCTCATTAATTTTCTCTGATTTGGGACCGGTAACGGCTCACTGGCAGAATTTTGTTCTCGCCCTTCTGGAATCGCTACCGGTAATGAGTATTGCCGCATTTCTTGGTATAATTTTCATTTTCATTGAATCGCTTAAATTCTTGACGCGAGACATAAAGGTCGTTTTTAAACCTCTAAATAGCCAATAATTTTATGGACTTCAATAAATTTTTTCAATCAAAAATATTCAAAATCATTGTTTTCGGAATCGCCGGACTGATTGCTGTTCTGCTTGTTTTTCAGGCAGGCATGATGGTCGGTTTCAAAAAAGCAAATTTTTCTTATCGATGGGGAGAAAATTATCATCGAAATTTCGCTGGTCCGAGAAACGGATTTTTTGAAGATTTTATAGGCAAGGATTTCATTGATGCTCACGGCGTTTTCGGTTCAATTATTAAAATTGACCCCTCGACACTGATTATTAAAGGAATGAATGACTTAGAAAAAATAATTTTATTGAAAGATGATTCGGTAATTAAACGCTTTCAAGACACGGTTAGGCCCGATGATTTGAAAGTTGGCGAGTATATTGTCGTTATCGGCTCGCCTAATGACGCTGGTCAAATAGAAGCGAAGTTAATCAGGATTCTACCGCCTCCGCCGACAAAAACCTCGCCCTCATCGCAACCTCTTCCCCTGCCAGCGCGTTAACACCAAAAAATATGTTTCAAAAATTTTTCCAAACCGCATTACAGCATAAAATTGCCGCGGCCATAATTATTCTCTTGGCGGCAGTCGGCGGTTATTACGGCTATAAAGCGCTCAGCGGCAACTCAGCACAAATAAAATACGTGACAGCCGCCGTTGAAAAAGGCACACTCGTTGTATCCGTATCAGGAAGCGGCCAAGTTTCCGTTTCTAATCAAATAGACGTTACAGCTAAGATTTCTGGCGATGTCATTTATGTAGGCGTCAAGAATGGCCAGGAAGTGAAATCTGGAACGCTTTTAGTTCAACTTGATATGCGCGATGCCCAAAAAACGGTGCGCGACGCGGAAGTAAATCTTGAAACTGCAAAGCTCTCATTAGAAAAATTAGAAAATTCAACTCAATCCGAAGACGACCAGTTGAAAAAGGCCTACGACGACGGTTTGAATGAATCAGCCAAAACATACACTGATATTTCACCTGTTTTGGAATCGCTAAATGGAATATTGTTCGATACTTCAATAACTGATAATTTGAGAGCGGCCAATAAGGAAAACAACATTGAATATTATGTAGACGTAGTTGACAGCTATGACCCAACCCTTAGCGCGGTGCCAAGTCACATTAAATATTCTTACAACGACGCCAAAACATTTTATAATCAATCTTTTGCCGAATATAAAACAGTCAATCGAAATTCTGCCAGCAGTTCCATAGAAAACGTAATTAAGGATACTTATACTCTTACAAAAAAGGTGGCTGATATCATTAAAACCGCAACCGACGTGATTCAATTTTTTAAAGATAAATCAATCCAAGAAAATTGGAGTTTCGGTCAAATGGCAACAGTTGACGAGCACTTAAGCAACCTTAGTCAATATGCCACCACCGTGAACAGTCACCTTTCTAATCTGTTCAACGCAGTTCAAACGATTACCAACAATCAAATTGATTTAAGGTCGCAGAAACTTACGGTGGAGCAGAAAGAAAATGCGCTCCTGGACGCACAAGAAAAACTCGCTGATTATTCTATGCGTGCTCCATTTAATGGTGTCGTTGCGAAGATTAATGTCGAAAATGGGGATTCTGTCTCGGCGGGAACAGCCGTTGCCACTCTTATTACCAAGCAACGTATCGCAGAAATTTCTTTAAACGAAGTTGATGTGGCAAAAATTAGAATTGGTCAAAAAGCAACTCTTACCTTCGATGCTGTGCCCGATTTAAGTATTACCGGCGAAGTAACGGAGATTGATATTATAGGCACGGTTACGCAAGGCGTAGTCAGTTATAATGTAAAAATCGGTTTTGACACACAGGATGAACGGGTAAAACCCGGGATGAGCGTAAGTGCCGCCATTATCACTGATATGAAACAAGACGTGCTGCTTGTGCCAAATTCCGCAATAAAATCAAACGGCAATGGGCAATATGTTGAAGTGTTAACAAATAACATGCCTCAATCTCAATCTGTTGAAACAGGACTCTCCAATGACACGATAACGGAAATCATAAGTGGTCTTCAAGAAGGTGAACAGGTGGTAACTCAAACCATTACTGCCAATACTACTACGCAAACTCAATCGCAAAGTACAGGATTCCGAATTCCGGGTCTCGGCGGCGGCCGCTAACTATACTTGTGGTGAGCTTGTCGAACCATGATTGAATGTCGAAACATTTCCAAAATTTACAAAACCGGAAACGTGGAAACCGTTGCCTTAAAAAATGTTTCTCTGAAAATTTCCCAAGGTGAATTTATAGCGATTATTGGACCCTCCGGTTCCGGAAAATCAACTTTAATGCACATTTTAGGATGTTTAGATACTCCCACTAACGGCGAATATTTTTTTGATAGTCAAGATGTTTCCAAGCTTTCCGACGATGAATTAGCGGAAATTAGAAGGAAGAAAATTGGATTTGTTTTTCAAATGTTTAATCTCTTGCCCAGAGCCACGGTTTTAAGAAATGTAATGCTTCCTTTAATTTATGCTGGTGTACCTAAACAAGAAAGAGAAGAAAGGGCGATAAAGGCCTTGGAAGATTCGGCTTTTTCTGAAGGATTTTGGAATCATTTATCAAATCAACTTTCGGGTGGGATGATGCAAAGAGTAGCACTTGCCAGAGCTTTAGTTAATGACCCCAAAGTGATTTTTGCCGATGAACCTACCGGAAATTTAGATTCCAAATCCGGTGAAGTTGTTCTTGAAACCTTTGAGAAACTTCACCAAGAGCAAGGGAGAACAATTATTTTAGTCACCCATGAAAAATACATTGCGGAAAGAGCAAAAAGAATAATTTCTGTTAAAGATGGAGAAATTATTGAAGACCTAACAAACCACCGCTCTAAAATGGTTCAAGAAATTAGAGAATAAAATTATGCTTGTCACTGATTTATTTCAAGAAACATATACTGCTCTTTTTGCTAATAAAGCCAGGTCTGGTCTGACTATTCTCGGTATCGTCATTGGTATCGGCTCGGTCATCGCTATGATTTCCGTGGGCCAAGGCGCGTCTGGTTCCATACAATCAAGTATTCAATCCATTGGTTCAAATTTGGTTATGATAATGCCCAGTTTCCAACGCGGTGTTGGAACGCAGGTAAGCAGTGGTCGGGGTTCGGCTCAGACCCTTACCCAGGCAGATGCCGATGCCGTTCAGAAGGAAATTTCTTTTGTCAAAGCCGTGGCTCCCGAGCTTTCCGGCCGCTACCAAATTACGGCAAAAGGCAAAAATACCAACACTTCAGTTCTTGGGACAACTGCCGCTTATCCGGAAGTACGAAACGTTCAAATTGATACCGGCTCTTTTATTTCCGACCAAAACGTAAGGAGTATGTCTAAAGTTGCTGTGATTGGCCCAACGGCCCGAGACGATCTTTTTGGCGAAAACGCAAATCCGATCGGTCAAACGATCCGCATTAAAAAAATTGATTTTAAAGTTATCGGCCTTACAAAGGCGAAAGGGGGGAGCGGTTTCAGTAATCAGGACGATATGATTTTTATTCCGCTTTCCACTGCCCAGCGTTTTTTGGCTGGTAGCGATTATATATCTACTATCAGCGTGCAGGCGATTGACCAAGATTCAATGACTGCCTTACAAGAACAAATAACTTCACTCTTATTGAGCCGCCACAACATTTCAAATCCCCAGCTTGCCGATTTTAGTATTATGAACCAAGCTGATATTGTGGCTAGCGCTTCTTCAATAACCGACACCCTTACCATACTTCTTGCCGCAATCGCCGGCATATCGCTTTTAGTCGGCGGCATCGGCATTATGAATATGATGTTGACGACAGTCACTGAAAGAACGCGGGAAATAGGCTTAAGAAAGGCCATCGGCGCCGAAAAGAAAGATATCGTTCTTCAATTTTTAACCGAATCGGTGATGCTTACTTTTATCGGCGGAATAGTAGGAATAATTTTAGGATGGCTTCTGGCGTGGGGCGTAACGCAATTCGGCGGCATCACGACCAAAATCTCGTTAATGTCGATTTTGCTGGCCGTCGGCGTCTCAGCTGCCATCGGAATAATTTTCGGCTACTATCCGGCCAGACGAGCAGCCGGACTTAATCCGATTGAAGCGTTAAGATATGAATGATACAAATAAAATGATTCAAGTTAAGAATCTTATAAAAAAATTTGATGATTTTACCGCCGTTGATAATATCTCTTTTTCCGTTGCTCAAGGGGAAATTTTTGCTTTTCTGGGACCCAACGGCGCCGGAAAGACAACCACAATTAAGATGCTGACCACGCTTTTACATCCAACATCCGGCGAGATGAACTTAAACGGTTATAATCCGGTCGTTGATAAAAACGAAGTTCGGCATTCATTCGGGATTGTTTTTCAGGACCCGAGTCTAGATGACGAGCTTACCGCTTATGAGAATATGGAATTTCACGGTGTACTTTATAAAGTGCCAAAAGACGTCCGTAAAAATCGCGTGGAGCAGCTGCTTAAATTTGTTGAACTTTGGGACCGCAGAAATGATTTAGTCAAACATTTCTCAGGCGGGATGAAACGCCGGCTTGAAATTGCCAGAGGCTTGATTCATCATCCCAAAATTCTTTTTCTTGACGAACCGACTTTGGGTCTCGACCCTCAAACCAGAAACCACATCTGGAACTACATCAAAGATTTGAATAAAGAAGAAAAAATGACGGTCTTTTTCACCACACACTATATGGAAGAGGCTGACCGCGTGGCCAGTCGGATTGCCATTATTGATAACGGCAAAATTATTAGCCAGGGTTCGCCGCAGGAATTAAAGAACCAAACGCAAACTTCTTCGCTTGAAGACGCTTTTTTAGCGCTTACCGGCCGCGCTATTCGCGAGGAAGAAGCTGGACCAATTGACCATCTGCGTATGCGCCGCCGGATGTGGAGAAGATAAAAAAATATATGAGCACAATCTACATTCTTTGGTTAAGACAATTAAAAAGGTATTTTCGTTCCAAATCGCGAATAATTGGTTCACTTGCTCAACCACTACTTTTTCTTTTGGCTCTAGGTTTTGGTTTCGGCCCAATTTATCAGCGAGCCGGCGGAGGAAATTACATTGAATTTTTGGCGCCCGGCATCATTGCCATGAGCATTATTTTTACGGCAATTTTTTCCGGCATTGAAATAATTTGGGACAGGCAATTTGGATTTTTGAAAGAAACTTTGGTTGCGCCGGTCTCGCGGCTAAATATTATGGTCGGCAGAACACTTGGTGGCGCCACGGTTGCTTCTCTACAAGGAATTATTGTTTTTCTCATTTCGTTTATTGCCGGATTTAGACCGCTAAACGTCATACTTTTGCCTTTGGCTTTGGTTTTTATTGCTTTGACCGCCTTACTTTTTACTGCCCTAGGAACTGCCATTGCCTCTCTCCTTGAAGACATGCAAGGGTTTCAGCTGATTATAAATTTTCTTGTAATGCCGCTTTTTTTTCTGTCCGGTGCTCTTTTCCCCTTAGAAGGTTTGCCTAAGACGTTAGTTACTGTGGCACGGCTCGACCCTCTTTCTTACGGTGTGGACGGTTTACGCGGCACCTTGGTCAATGCCGCTCATTTTGGATTAATGACTGATTTTCTGGTGCTCGGCGCCAGCGTGGTTATTCTTATGGTTATTGGCAGTTATTTATTTTCAAAAATCCAAATATAAAAGAATCGTTTAGTCGGACGATTTAGTTTAAGAGATTTAAAAATATCGTATGAAAAAAAACTTGTTGTTAGTCATAATCGCCTTAGTTGTGGTCGGAGTCGGAGCATTTTATGGTGGAATGAAATACGACCAAAGTAAAGCGGCGGCTAATCTCTCCGCGAATTTTCAGAACCGACAGATGGCTGGTTCAAGCACGGGGTCGCGCAACGGAACGTTTGGTAATCGCAGCGGTGGCGGCTTTGTCACCGGAGAAATTGTTTCTAAAGATGACAAAAGCATTACTGTAAAACTGCAAGATGCCCGCCTGCCGGACGGGCAGGGCGGCTCAAAAATTATCTTCTATTCGGACAGCACCGAGGTTGATAAATTCGCAAGTGGAACCCCGAATGATCTGGAAATCAGCAAGACAGTCATTGTAAACGGCAAAGTAAATTCAGACGGCAGCATTACTGCCCAATCGATTCAATTGCGACCAGTCAAATAGATTTACTTAAAAAAACAAGCAAAGTTCTATTTTCCCCTACTTCCCATGGCACTTTTTAAACTTTTTTCCCGAGCCGCACCAGCAGGGATCATTTCTCCCAATCTTTTTTAAAACTTCCGGTGGTGGCTGCGGTTTCGAAGTTCCTGTATTATTTTGCGTCTCAACTATATTTTTTTGTGCTTCTATAATTTTTTCCTTGTTTTCTTCCAGCCACTTATCAAAGCCCTCCATCATTTCTTTAAACAAGATATGACTTTCTCTCCTATACTCTACCAAAGGGTCGTGCTGCCCGTAAGCCCTCATCCCCACCGATTCTCTTAGCGCTTCCATATTTTCCAAGTGATTCATCCATAAAATATCTAGCATCCCTAAAATCTGGGGTAACGACTTTTTTTCCAAAAGCTCTTGTCTTTTTCTGTAAATAGAGGTTCGCTGTTTATTCAAGATATCGTCGTATTCCAATAAGTGTTTTCTGGCATCAAAATTGAATCCCTCAACTTTTTTCTGGGCTTCATTGACTGCTCGAGAGACTAATTTGGATTCAATCGGCTGGTCTTCCGGAAGATTAAAAGTTTCCATCAATGATTTAATTTTTTCCCCGCCGAAAATCCGCAATAGGTCGTCCTCTAAAGAAAGAAAAAACCGTGAAGTTCCCAGGTCACCCTGCCGGCCGCTTCTGCCGCGAAGCTGATTGTCAATTCTTCTGGCTTCGTGGCGTTCGGTGCCAATCACGTAAAGTCCGCCCAATCCTTTGATTTTTTCCGCTTCCGCAGGCGCAGGCGGATTGCCGCCTAAAATAATGTCAACGCCGCGACCAGCCATATTGGTGGCCACGGTCACGGCTCCCAATTTTCCGGCCTGGCTAATAATCAAGCCTTCGCGTTCGTGATTCTTGGCGTTCAAAACTTCGTGAGGAATGCCGGTGCGTTTCAATAAATCTGATACAATTTCGTTGTTGGTTATTGAGGTGGTGCCGAGTAAAATCGGCTGTCCTTCCAGATGCCGTTCTTTTACTTCTTTAATCACCGCCTTATATTTTTCTTCCAAAGTTTTATAAATCAAGTCGGAATTATCTTTTCTAATCATGGGTTTATTCGGCGGAACGCTGACCACTTCCAAATTGTAAACCTTGTGAAATTCCTCAGCCGAAGTTTGAGCCGTGCCGGTCATTCCCGCAATTTTTTGATACAAACGAAAATAATTTTGAATGGTAATCTGGGCGAAAGTCCGCGATTCCTGCTGAACCTGAACGTTTTCTTTGGCTTCAATTGCCTGATGCAATCCGCCTGAATATCTGCGGCCGTACATTTTTCGACCAGTAAACTCATCTATAATAATGATCTCTCCGTTTTCAACTATATAATGTTTATCCTTATGGAAAAAAGCTTTTGCTTTCAACGACTCATCCAAATAATGGACAAGGCGAAGATTTTCCGGACCGTAAAGGTCTTTCAGTTTCAACATTTTTTCCACCTTATCGATGCCCTCGTCGGTAATACTGACCATTTTCATTTTTTCGTCCACTAAATAATCCCCATTTTCAGAAAGCCGGTCAACGACTCCGGCAAAAACCCGATAGTAATCGCTGGATTCGGTGTCCGGAGCGGCAATAATCAAAGGCGTCCGGGCTTCATCTATTAAAATGCTGTCAACCTCATCAATAATGGCGTAATAATGCGCTCTTTGAACCTGCTGGGTTAAATCATAAGATAAATTATCGCGAAGATAATCAAAGCCAAATTCATTGTTGGTGCCGTAAGTGATGTCGGCCAAATAAGCCTCTTTTCTGGAAACCGGCCGAAGAAATTCCTGAAATACCTTAAAAGCCCCTAAAACATCTCTTTCTTTATCTTTATCGTCAACGCTTTGCGCTTTGCGATCTGCAATTTGCTGTGTTGTAAATTCCGGGTCATACAAATAAGCCGACTCATGCGTTAGACAA
>Ga0315279_10006650_pt1 | contig 14537 bp, 8 predicted proteins | sample YL17G06_20_MG_FD_203694 | JGI IMG/M metagenome (GOLD analysis project Ga0315279, IMG submission 203694) | Sediment microbial communities from Yellowstone Lake, YNP, Wyoming, USA - YL17G06_20 | ecosystem: Environmental > Aquatic > Freshwater > Lake > Sediment | place: USA: Wyoming | collected... | reverse complement strand
GGCTCGTTCCGAGAAGGATCCGCACACCCAGGGCGTTGCCCTGGGCTACCATATCACAGCCCTTCAGGCTGAAAAGCCCGAGCCAACGGCCTTATCTTCGGGCCATTCGTGACAGCGGCCTCCTTCTCAGCCCCGTTCACGGGGCTTTGCCCCCGCGATAGCGGGGGTTTAGACCAGGCCTTTCAGGCCTGGGTCGCCTGCTGCTCTTCTTCATGCCAGCACGCTTCAGCGCGCTTCAAGGGGGCTTTAGCCTAAAGGCTTCCACCTACGGGTAAGCGCGCTGAAGCGTGCTAAACAAGAACAACAGGAGAATACCGATTTGCCCCAGGCCTCAAAGGCCTGGTCTATACCCGCCTTCGGCGGTCAAAGCCCCGTGAACGGGGCTGAATAAAGGCCGATCGCGCGAACTTCTTTCTGGATACGTATAACACTTTGCTCCTGCCGGCAGGCAGGCTTTGTTCTCTTGCACTTTGCCCTTCCTGCCCCGAGCGAGCCAAGCGAGTCGAAGGGCGGCCTGCCAAGGGGCGGCTTGTCCGGCATACTGAGAAGTTTCCGCGCCTGGCCTTGCCATAACGGCACGTTAACGGCACGTTAACGGCACATTAACGGCATGGGTTTTGAGCCAGCCCCCGTCTTCCTTCGTGGATTTTGTGCTTGTCGGGCCGGCTGAAGTCTGGTAAAAGGTTGACGTTATGAAGATGCGATGGATAGCAATATTGGCCGTTGCGGCCGCGGCGCTCGGCGGATGCGTCGAGCGGGAGATGAAGATCACCACCGAGCCGGCCGGGGCATTGGTGTACGTCTCCGACCGCGAGGTCGGCCGGACGCCGCTGGCACTGCCGTTCACGTGGTACGGCGACTACGACGTGGTGATCCGCATGGACGGCTACAAGACACTGCGAGCCAACGCCGATATTACCCCGCCCTGGTACGAGGTCCCGCCGCTGGATCTGCTGAGCCACATGGCCCCGTGGACCTACCGCGACCAGCGATACCTCCATTACAAGCTCGAAAAGCAGGAACAACTGACCGACGAGCAGTGGATCAAGCAGGCCGAGGAAATGAAGCTTCGCACGGGCGAGTAGGCGGTAGCGGGGAGAAGAAAACGGCGGAACCGGGAACCAGGAACCCGTGAAAAGGAAGAGCGGAACCCGGAAGTATTCGTGTGCCGCAGTTTTTCTTCGCTTCTTCTTTTGCCCTCTGTGCCTCTGCGTCTCTGCGGTGATCTGCTTCTTTTTCTTCACCGGCTGCCAACTACCGAGGCTGTCGATAATTCAGCATGACTCAGACCAACAGGTCTTGCAGGCCCGAAGTCGCCAGGAGCCAGGCATCGGCGGTTGTGGGGGATGATTCGGGACTGATTCCGGCGGCGTCGAATGGGGGCTGTGTCGCCTGGCCAATCTGAAAACAAAAGCACGAAACCTGCCGGGCGGCGGATTTCGTGCTTTCGGGTTAACGACCTGATGATGATTCCCGATCTGTTCGGCGCGGAACTCTAGTTTTTTGCGTTCTCCTGGTGATGGGGAGGCTTGACCAGGAACGTAGTAAGGGCGGCAAGCACCAGCAGCGCCGCCGCCACGTAGTAGGAATACGTGAACGCGCCGGTCTGGTCCTTGATGTACCCCGCGACCAGCGCCAGGACGAACCCGCCGACGCCCCAGGCGGTGAAGACAAGCCCGTAATTGACGCCGAAGTTCTTCAGTCCGTAGAAGTCCTTCGTCACCGACGGGAACAGCGATAGGTTCGCGCCGTAGTTGGCGCCGATCATGGCCGAGATGACCGCCAGGATGACCTTGTTGGCGAAGAAGCTGTTCGGCAGGGCCATGCTCAGCAGGATCATCAGGACGGCCTGGAGGCAGAAGCAGATGAACATCGTCGCCTTTCGCCCGATCTTGTCCGACAAGATGCCGGCGACAATTCTTCCGGCGCCGTTACCGACCGCCAGCACCGCGACCAGCACGAAGCCCAGCGGTATGCCCGCCTGCTTGTCGACGATGGTGGCGAGCTTGCTGATGATCATCAGCCCGGCGCCCGAACCGCAGAAATACATGAACCACAGCACGTGGAACTGCCAGGTCTTGAGCATTTCGCCCGGGTTGAAGTCTTCCTTCTTTACGGCCTCACCGGGCACGGCGGCGGGCTTGGCGACAGTCCCGGGCGGGATGTAACCCGCTGGCGGCGAGCGAAGAAGCTGCGCCAGGCCGACGACCACTATAAGGAAACCGATGCCCATTGCCATGATGCCGTAGTGCATTCCCATGACATTCGGGTCGAGTATCCACTTGGCCAGCGGCGAGATGTACACGCTGGCCAGGCCGAACCCGCTGACGACGAGGCCCGCGATCAGGCCCGTCTTGGCCTTTGGGAACCACTTGACCGCCGGCGGCGTCGCGGAGGCATAGCCGAAGCCGATCCCGGCCCCGGCCAGGATGCCGAAGCCGACGATGAAGCCCATCAGTGACGTGGTGTAGCTGGCCAGAATCATCCCGATGCCGACCAGAACCCCGCCGATCATCGCCACCACGCGAGGGCCTATCCGGTCCTGCATCCGCCCGGCGGGAACCATCACCATGCTGAAGATCAGACACGCGATAGAATAAGGCCAGGACTTGTCGGCCTCGGACCACTTCCATGCCTCCGGGATTCCCTTGCCTATCACACTCCATGTATACAGCACGCCGAGAGCCAGGTTGATGCCCATGCCGGCGAAGGTCACTGTCCAGCCGAGGTTCTTCACGCCTGGGTTGTTTAGAGTCGGGACTGATTCGGCCATTTTCGCTCCGCGTAAGGCGTAAGAGGAATGAAAGCCGCCTGTTCCCGCGCCGGCGGCGCCGGTGGAGGCGGACTCGTCATCGCGGCCGGCCGGAGCCGGGTTGGCCCCGGCCGGCAGCGCGGGCGATTGTTACAGGCCGACTATTGCCGGCCTTCGATCAGCGCGTCAACGACGTGCGGATCGGCAAGCGTCGTCACGTCGCCGAGGGTGCTTCTGTCGGTCACGCCTTCGGCGATCTTGCGAAGTATGCGCCGCATGATCTTGCCGGACCGCGTCTTGGGCAGCGCCGGCGAGAACTGGATCTTGTCCGGCGCGGCGATCGCGCCGATTTCCTTGCGGACGTGGTTGATCAGCTCCTTCTTGAGCTCGTCGCTCGGCAAGACGCCGTCGACCAGCGTCACGTAGGCGTAGAGCCCCTGTCCCTTGATCTCGTGGGGCATGGGCGCCACGGCCGCCTCGGCGACCTTCGGGTGGCTGACCAGCGCGCTCTCGACCTCGGCCGTGCCGATGCGGTGCCCGGAAACGTTCACCACGTCGTCGATGCGCCCCATGAGCCAGTAGTCGCCGTCGGGGTCTATGCGGCAGCCGTCGCCGGTGAAGTACACGTCCGGGTACATCGTGAAGTAGGTGTCGACGAAGCGGTCGTGGTCGCCCCACATGGTGCGCATCATCCCCGGCCAGGGCTTCTTGATGCAGAGCTTGCCGCCCTCGTTGACGTCGCAGACGCTCCCGTCCTCGCGGAGGATGATCGGCTCGACGCCGAAGAAGGGCCTGCTGGCGGAGCCCGGCTTGGTGACGTGTGCCGCCGGCAGGGGGGTGATGAGGAATCCGCCGGTCTCGGTCTGCCACCAGGTGTCCATGATCGGGCAGCGGTTGCGGCCCACCTTCTCGTAGTACCACATCCACGCCTCTGGGTTGATCGGCTCGCCGACCGAGCCGAGGATTCGCAGGCTCTTGAGGCTGTACTTGGCGGGCCAGTCGTCGCCCTGGCGAATCAGCGCGCGGATGGCGGTGGGGGCGGTGTAGAACTGCGTGACCTTGAACTTGTCGATCACCTGCCAGTATCGCCCGGCGTCGGGGTACAGCGGGGTGGACTCGAACATCAGGCTGGTCGTGCCGATTGTCAGCGGGGCGTAGACGATGTAGCTGTGCCCGGTCACCCAGCCGATGTCGGCGGCGCAGAAGAAGATGTCGCCTTCCTGGATGTCAAAGACGTACTTGTGGGTCGAGGCGATGTGGACGAGGTAGCCGCCGGTGATGTGAACCACTCCCTTTGGCTTGCCGGTCGAGCCGGAGGTGTAGAGTATGAACAGCGGGTCCTCGGAGTTCATGTGCTCCGGCGGGCAGTCGGGCGACGCCTTGGCCATGACGGCCTTGTAGTCCAGGTCGCGCCCGGCGACCATGTCCACCTTGAAGTCGTTGCGTGGCACGACGATGACCTTCTCGATCGACGGGCATTCTTTGAGGGCCTCGTCGCTGATGGCCTTGAGCATGACGTTCTTGCCCGCCCGCCTCGACACGTTGGCGGTGATGAGGACCTTGCAGGCCGAGTCGTTGATGCGGTCGCGAAGGGCGTCGGCGCTGAAGCCGCCGAAGACGATCGAGTGGATCGCGCCGATCCGCGTGCAGGCCAGCATGACGATCGGCAGCTCGAGCACCATGCCCATGTAGATGCACACGCGGTCCCCGCGCTTCACGCCGAGGCCCTTGAGCACGTTGGCGAACTTGCAGACCTCGCGATGCAGGTCCTTGTAGGTGATCGAGGCGTCCTCGTCGACCTCGTCGCCCTGCCAGATCAGGGCGGTCTTGTTCGCGGTCGGCGTGCCCAGATGACGGTCCAGGCAGTTGTAGCTGATGTTGAGTTGACCGTCGGCGAACCACGTGTTCTCGATCTTGCGGCTGGCGGTGTCCCAGACATAGGTGCGGGCCTGGGTGGGCTTCTTGAACCACGTCACCAACTGCTCGGCCTGCTCCAGCCAGAAACCCTCGGGGTCTTCCACGGAGCGCTTGTACATCGCGTCGTACTGCTGCTGGGACTTGATGTGCGCCTTGGCCTTGAAACTGGCCGGCGGGGGGAACGTTCGGTTCTCGGTCATCAGGGAATTCATCTTGTTGCTTGGCTCGGACATAATCTGAGGCGCTCCTTTCACGCGGTATACGGCTCCTACAAACCGTGACGCTGCCGGCAGGCGGGAGCCAGCCCCGCCTGCTCGGACAAGTTATTATACGGCAAACACTTACAGCGGCCGGGGCCCGTGACCCCGGCCGCGTCCATACGCATGAACAACACCCGAAGCAATCGTCCGTTCCGCACTGTGCCCGAGAACTCCTGTCGGACACGCGGAATCGACAAACGCCGAATCGGAGATTCTGCGGATAACGACCGTCCAAGTCAATGGAAAAGGCGCAAAACTTGTAATGCCTCAGTTACGGGGGGTTCGTAGCGTCGCCGTAAGGCGATTCTTCAAAAAGCCCCACGCGAGGCCGCTACAAACGCGCCTATTCAGTATTCACGGCTCTTTCTCCCCCCCGTAACTGAGGCATTACTAAAACTTGCGCCTTTTGCCCGCGACCCAATGTGGATGGCGATTGCGGGGATTGCGGATCAAGGAGCAATATGCCATAATGCCGACATAACCCCGGCCCCGCCCATTGGGGTGGCGCCTGTGGTTACCTTGCGGCCGGCAGCGCCCGGGCCGTCGCGCCAACAATGGAGAACCGCACATGATCAGGCACTGCCTCGGTCCGATCTGCCTTGCAATTGTCCTGCTGGCCGGCTGCGGCGACAGCAACGATACTGTCTCGCGGCAGCGGAAGAACCTGAAGTCCGATTCGCCCGTCGTGCGAGCCGTGGCGGCCGAGGAACTTGCCAAGGCCGCACCTGCCGACATTGCTTCGGCTGCCGACGACCTGATCGTCGCGATGAAGGACGAGAAGCCGGAGGTCCGCCGGTTCGCCGCCCAGGCCCTCGGCCAGGTCCCGCCCAAGGAGCAACCGCGGGTGGTTCCGGTGCTGACGGCCTCGCTGGCCGACGCCAACCCTGGCGTCCGCCGCAAGGCCGCCCTTGCCCTGAGCAAGATCGGCCCCGCCGCCGCCCCGGCCGCCGCACAGTTGGCACAAATGATCCGCCAGGGCGACGCACAGGACGCATGGTGGGCCGCCGAGGCCCTCGGCAGGCTTGGCCCCCAGGCCGCGGTGGCAATCGGTGAACTGACGGGCCAGTTGAATGCCTCGCAAGCCAGAAACCGCAGCGAGGCCGCCTGGGCGCTGGGCAACATAGGCCCCGCCGCCGCGTCGGCCGTGGGGCAACTGGCGGTGCTGACGAGCGACCGCGACGCCCCCGTGCGCCTCTCCGCCGTGACGTCCCTGGGCCAGATCGGCCCGGCCGCCTCAGCCGCACGCGGCGCCGTCGCCAACTGCCTGTCGGATTCCATCCCCGCCATCCGCATCAGCGCCGCCCGGGCGATCAAGCAGATCGACGGCATAAGGCCCGGCCCGGAGGACTGACACCGGAGGATTGACAGACGATTATCCGCACAACCGCGGAGAAACTGAAGAACCAGAAGAAGAAACATCAGTGGGGGATTATTGGATTAGAGGATTACATGGATAGAAGCATTTATGCGTCTCTTGAATTCTTAATCCATGTAATCCTCCAATCCAGTAATCCCCCTCTAAAGCTTCTTCTGTTTCTTTTTTTTTTCTTCTTCTCTCCGGTTCTCTGTGCCTCTGCGGTAATCCGCTTTTTCTTTCCTATCGGAATCGCATCGGCAGCAGGCCGGTGCGATCGGCCTTGCTCGCCGCGGCCTGGAGGCGATGGCGGAGCGTGGTTATCCGGCGGCGGGTGCTGGCGCGTTTGACGGCCATGGCGACGGCTTTTTCCGTGCCGACTAGAACCACCAGTTTTCGGCTGCGGGTTATGGCGGTGTAGAGCAGGTTCCGCTGGAGCATCACGTAGTGTTGCGTGTGGATCGGCACGATGACCACGGGGTACTCGCTGCCCTGGCTCTTGTGGACGGTGATGGCGTAGGAGAGGCTCAGTTCGTCGAGTTCGCGGGGGTCGTACTTTACGGTGCGGCCCTCGAACCGCACCTGCAGTTGGCCGTTCTCGACATCCACGCCGGCGATCCGGCCTATGTCGCCGTTGTAGACGTCCTTGTCGTAGTTGTTGACCGTCTGCATCACCTTGTCGCCGACGCGATAGGTCTGGCCGAAACGCTCGACGGCCGGGCCTTCGGGGTTCAACCGGCTCTGGAGAACGTCGTTGAGGTTGTTCGCGCCGAGCGCGCCGCGGCGCATGGGCGTTATCACCTGGATGTCCTCCAGCGGGTCGTGCCCGAACCGTTCCGGGATGCGTTTTCGGACCATTTCGACGATCAGTTCGACGCCGCGCTCGGGCTCGTCGGCGTGGACGAAGTAAAAGTCCGTCGCCGGCTTGCCGGACGGGCCGGCCTGGGCGGACAGGTCGGGCATCCGCCCCTCGTTGATGCGGTGCGCGTTGGTGATGATGGCGCTGGCGGCCGCCTGGCGGAAGACCTCCGTGAGCCTGCAGACGGGCACGGCGCCGGAGTCGATCACGTCTCGCAGGACGCAGCCCGGGCCGACGGACGGGAGCTGGTCCACGTCGCCGACCAGCAGAAGCGAGGCGTGCCTGGGGATCGCCCGGATGACCTGGTGGGCAAGGGGAAGGTCGACCATGCTGGCCTCGTCGATGACGAACACGTCGCCGGCCAGCGGGTTGGACTCGTGGTGCTTGAACTTTCCTGAACTCGGGTCCCAGGCCAGCAGGCGGTGGATGGTCTTGGCGGCGATGCCGGTGGTCTCGCTGAGCCTTTTTGCGGCCCGGCCGGTGGGGGCGCAGAGCACCACCGCCAGGTGCTTTGCGGCGAGGATTTTCAGGATGGCGTTTACCAGCGTGGTCTTGCCGACTCCCGGCCCGCCGGTGATGACCATCGCCTTGGCTTGTGTGGCCATGCGGATGGCCTGGCGCTGCTGGGCGGCCAGGGACAGGCCGACCTTCCGCTCGGCCCAGGCGACGGCCTTTTCGACGTCGATGGGCGGGCACGGGTGGAGTCCGCCGGCCAGGCCGACGATGTCGTCGGCAAGCGCCACCTCGGCCTTGTGAAGTGTGGCGAGGTAGATCAACTCCTGAGCATCCTCGCCGGCGTCCTTTACCAGCCTGCCGTCGGCCAGGGCCTGTTCGACGGCTTCCTCGATCCTCTCCTGGGGGATGTCCAGGAGTTCCGCGCACTGCTCGGCCAGGTCCTCGCGCGGGTACGCGCAGTGGCCCTCGTTGGTCAACTGCTGGAGGACGTACTCGACGCCCGCCTTGGCCCGCAGGATCGAATCGCGCGCGATGCCAAGCCGCTCGGCGATCTGGTCGGCCGACTTGAAGCCGATGCCCCATATGTCGCGGGACAGCCGGTAAGGGTCGGACGTGACCAGCTCGATGGCGTTCTCGCCGTACATTTTGTATATGCGAAACGCCCGCGACGTGCTCACGCCGTGGCTGTGAAGGAACAGCATGATGTCTCGCACGGTCCGCTGCTCGGCCCAGGCCTCGCGGATTCTCTTGAGGCGCTCGGCGCCGATGCCGTCGACCTTGAGCAGCTTCCTGGGCGCCGAGTCGATGATCTCCAGGACCTGCTCGCCGTAGCGGGCGACCAGCCTGGACGCCAGCGTCGGGCCGATGCCCTTGATCAGCCCGGAGGCCAGGTAACGCTCGATTCCCTCCCTGGTGTTGGGCGTGGCGGTCCGCAGGGTCTGCGCCTTGAACTGCCGGCCATGGACCTTATCCATCGCCCAGACGCCCTCGGCGTCGAGCCATTCGCCCGCCCGCGGCTCCGGCAGCGAGCCGACAACGGTGACAAGCTCGTGGAACCCGCGCACGTTGACCTTCAGCACGCAGAAGCCCGTCTGCTCGCTGTGAAACGTCACCCGCTCGACCGAGCCGGTGATCTGCTCGATGTTCCCAGGCGGCCGCCGGTCCATGACACGCGGCATTCTAACCCGGCGGCGCGGCTGGGAAGAAAAAGAAACGGCGGTTGCGCGCAGAGGCCGCTGAGAACGCGGAGGAAGAAATAGGTCCTATAGGTCACATAGGTCTTATAGGACCTATTAGACCCATGGGACAAATGAGACTCTTGATTGTGTCCATCATCTTCTTCTTTCTTCCTCTGCGTTCTCCGCGTGCTCTGCGTTGAGATAGCCGTTTCTTTTTTTGCGGCGGGGCCACGGCGGTGGTAGGCTATCGCCACATGCCGCGGCGGAATATCGACAACGTGTTTGGGCCTTGCGACATCCCGGCCGGGACGCGGGAGGGCTGCACATTTTGCTCGGTCGAGGCCAGGCGCGGGGCGACCGCTCGCCTGGGGTCGGTCTTCGCCGTGCCGGACGCCAAGCCGGTCAGCGATGCTCACGTGCTGGTCGTCCCGCTGCGGCACGTGCAGGACTACTTCGACCTGACCGCCCGCGAGCTTCGCGACGCGAACGAGTTGCTGGCCCTGCTTCGCCGGCGGATCCTCGACGCGGATCCGTCGGTGACGGGCTTCAACGTGGGCGTCAACTGCGGCGTCTCGGCCGGGCAGCGCATCATGCACGTGCACATCCACCTCATCCCGCGCCGCGGGGACGAGCCGGTAAAGGGCGTCATCCGCAACAAGCTGGCGTATTGAACAGCGTGCCGGGCCGCGAATTTCTCGCATTGAAAAGGGCAGAAATACTGGCAATCCGGGCGTTAAACCTATTGCGTTAATGGGGGCATGCACGTATAATGGTTATAGAAAGGTGTGGAACTCCTTCACGCCTTTCGACGGCCGGAAAAGCGGATGCTGTTCCGGCCGCCATCGGGCCCTCGGAGGCGTCCGAGGGAAAGGTAGCCCGGCGGGCCCCAAGGGGCGACGGTTGGGCATGGCCCTGTTCCGAAGGAGGTGATCTATGGCAGAATATCGTATAGGTGGCCTGCACTAGGCAGGTAACGCGCCTGCGTAGCGCAGGACATCCGACAATTGGACGAGCCCGGAAGGCATGTGCCCTCCGGGCTCGCGTTTTTTTTGGTGGCCGGTAGCCAGTAGCCGGTAGCCGATGTGGCTCTGCCTGTTCTTCCCGGCTACGATCATTTGAAAATTGTGGTTTCTCCGACGACATCGGCGGGCAAGTTTGTTAAACACTTCGGTTCAACAACGTATGGTCCGCGTTCAAAGGTAAAGACACAGGGAGCATTCCATGACCAGACCAGCAACGATGAGTCGCCGCGGGTTCCTGCGGCGGACGGCGCTGACGGCCGGGGCGGCCGCGGCGTTGCCGACGATCATTACCTCCAACGCCTTGGGCGCGGCGGGGCGTCCCGCGGCCAGCGACAGGCTGATCGGAGGGGCCATCGGCACGGGCTCGATGGGCAGCGGCGACCTTCGCAACCTGCTGGGCTTCAAGGAAGTCCAGATGGTCGGCGTCTGCGACGTCGACGCCGCCCACCGCGACTCGGCCAAGAAGGCGGTCGACGGGCGATACGGCAACAGTGACTGCAAGGCTTACAACGACTTCCGCGAGCTCATTGCCCGCGGCGACCTGGACATCTGCATGCTGGCCGTGCCGGACCACTGGCACGCGGTGCCGGTCATCGCGCTGGCCAAGGCCGGCGTGGACATGCACGGGCAGAAACCGCTGGCCCGCAGCATTCGCGAAGGCCGGGCCATGGCCGACGCGGTCCACCGCTACGGGCGGGTCTGGCAGACGGGCAGTTGGCAACGCTCGACGGGAAACTTCCACCAGGCGTGCGAGGTGGTCCGCAACGGGCGGATCGGCAAGATCGTCCGCGTGGAAGTCGGCCTGCCTTCGGGCCGGCCAACCGGGCTGCAAAAGCCGTGCGCGCCGCCGGAAGGCCTGGACTACAACTTCTGGCTTGGCCCGGCGCCGTGGCGCGAGCACGTCAACCTCGGCCGCAAGAGCGTCCACTATGACTGGCGATGGGTGATGGATTACTCCGGCGGCCAGCTTACCGACTGGGCCGGGCATCACATCGACATCGCCCACTGGGGCCTCGGCTACGACAACACCGGCCCGGTGTCAATCGAGGGCAAGGGCGAGTACCCGACCGACGGGCTTTACGACACCCCGTTCAAGTACCAGTTCACCTGCGTTTACGAGACCGGCGTGGAGATGTCCGTCGGCAGCGGCCACTATCACACCATGGGGACCAAGTGGATCGGCCAGGACGGGCGTTGGGTGCACGTCACCCGCGGCGGGCTCTCGGCCAGCGACCCGAAAATCCTCCAGGAGAAGACCGGGCCGGACGAGATCCACCTCTACAAGTCCACCAATCACATGGGCAACTTCCTGGATTGCGTCCGCAGCCGGGCGCTGACCATCACGCCCATTGAGACGGCCCTTCGCTCGATCAGCATCGGCCTGCTCGGCGAGATCGCGATGCTGACCGGGCGAAAGATAAAGTGGGACCCCAAGACCGAAGAGATCATCGGCGACGGCGGCGCGGCGGCCCTGCTCGGGCGGAGCTACCGCGAACCGTGGACGCTGGAAGGATAAGAAGAAAACCAGAAGAAGCTTACCGCAGAGGCGCAGTCCCGAAGGGATGCCTTCGGCAAGGCACTGAGGTGAACGGCAAAAGCAACAAAAGGACTTAACCGCAGAGGCGCAGAGCCGCTGAGATGAACGGCAAAAGCCAAAGGAACAACAAAGCTTTTCTCTGACCCTCTGAGCCTCTGAGCCTCTGCGGTAATCCGTTTTTTCTACGACCGAAAGGAAAACGATATGCGACTTACGAGACTGATTCGATGGGCGGCTTGCGTTCTGATGGGCGTTGCACTGCTGTGCGGGCCCGCGTCGGCGGCGGCGTTGAAGGCGTTGATCGTGGACGGGCAGAACAACCACAAGGACTGGAAGAAGACCACCCCGGCGATCAAGGAGATACTTGAAGGCACGGGGCTCTTTGAAGTTGAGGTGGCGACCACGCCGGAAAAGGGGCCGATGGACGGCTTCGCCCCCAAGTGGTCGAAGTACAACGTGATCGTCTCGAACTACAACGGCGCCGACTGGCCCGAGGCGACTCGCAAGGCGTTTGTCGAGTACATGTCCGGCGGCGGCGGGCTGGTGGTGGTTCACGCGGCCGACAACGCATTCAGCAAGTGGGACGAGTACAACGAGATGATCGGCATGGGCGGCTGGGGCGGGCGCAACGAGAAGTCCGGGCCGTACGTGTACATGAAGGACGGCAAGTGGATCCGCGACGAGTCCAAGGGCTCCGGCGGGGCTCACGGCAGGCAGACGCCGTATGTGGTGACCACGCGCGAGAGCGAGCACCCGATCATGAAGGGCCTGCCCGCGGCCTGGATGCACTGCTCGGACGAACTGTACTGCAAGCTTCGCGGCCCGGCGAAGAACATGACTATTCTTGCCTCGGCGATATCCGACGCCAAGACCGGCGGCACCGGGCGCGAAGAGGCCATCCTCATGGCCCTGACCTACGGCAAAGGCCGGATCTTCCACGACGTTATGGGCCACAGCGAGGCCCAGCACAAGTGCGTGGGCTTCATTGTCACGCTTCAGCGCGGCACGGAGTGGGCGGCGACGGGCAACGTCACCCAGACGGCCGTGCCGGCCGACTTCCCGACGGCCGACAAGCCCAGCCTGCGCGATAAGGACCTCGGCAAGGCGCCCGACGCCGGCGCCAAGGCAGAAGCGGGTGCAACCGGCGCGACCGCCGCGCCGATCGACTACGCGGCAATGGCGTCCTACACTGCCGGCGAGACCCGCGCCGCCTTTACCAACTGCGAAGAGCAGATGCGAGGCGCCTCGGCCGAGAAGCTATTGGAAATCGAGGCCGGGCTGCTGAAGGTCCTCCAGGACCCCAAGGCGACGTTCGATGCCAGGCAGTACGTCTGCCACCTGCTGCGGCGGTGCGGCTCCGACGCATGCGTGCCCGCCCTGACCAAGCTGCTGGCCGATGAGAAGCTCGCCCACATGGCCCGCTTCGCCCTTACGTACATGGCTGGCGAGAAGGCCGGCGAGGCGCTGAGGGAGAACCTCTCAACCGCCCCGGCGAACCTGCTGGCAAGCGCGATCGACTCGGTCGCCCGTCGCGGCGACCGCAAGGCCGTCGCGGCGATCGCCAAGATCGCCGCCGGCGGCGACGAGGCCCTGGCAAGTGCCGCCCTGGCCGCACTGGGGCGAATCGGCGGGCCCGAGGCCGCAAAGGCCCTGGCCGGCCTGAAGCCCGCAAAGGCCAACACCCGCGTCTGGGCCGATGCGTACCTCAAGTCGGCCGACTCCCTCGCCGCCGATGGCCTGACTGCCGACGCCGAGGCCATCTACCGCAAGATGTACGCCTCCGGCCCCGAGACCATGAGCCGCGTGGCCGCACTCGGCGGCCTGGCCCGCACGGGCGGCCAGAAGGCCGTGCCAATCCTGCTGGCGGCCCTGAAGGACCAGAACCTCGACATCCAGGCCGCGGCCGGGAAGTTCATCACGACCGTGTCCGGCCAGGGCGCAAGCAAGGCGCTTGCCGACTCGCTGGGTTCCCTGGCGCCGCGCGCGCAGATGCTCGTCATCAGCACCCTTGCCGGCATCGGGGACAAGTCCGTCGCCGGGCAGATCGTCAAATACGTTTCGGCCGGCGACGAGCCGGTCCGCCTGGCGGCCATCCGCGCACTGGGCGTGCTGGGCGACGCCGGATGCGTGGAAGTCATTGCCAGGCAACTGCCCGCCGGCGGCGAGACGGCCATCGCGGCCCGCGCCAGCCTGGCCTCCATGACCGCGCAGGGCGCCGCCCAGGCAATGGTCAAGCTGCTGTCGGCCAACCTGCCCTCGGCAAGCAAGGCCGAGGTTATCGAGGTGCTCATCAGCCGGCGCGAGGCCGGGGCGATGGATGTCTTCATGTCCGCCGCCGCCGGCAGCGACGCCGACATAGCACGCGCCGCCGCCAAGGCCCTCGGCGTGCTCGGCGGCACGGTCGAGATGCCAAAACTCATCGCCATGTTCCTGGCTCAAAAGGACGACGCCAGGAGAGACCAGCTTGCCCAGGCCATCGGCTCTATCGCCGCACACAGCCAAAACGCCGATGCCCCGGCCGGGATGATAATCGACGCGATCGCCAAGGCAGACCCGGCGTCCAGGCCGCAACTCGTGGCCCTGCTGGCCCGCGTGGCGGGCCCCAAGGCCCTGGCCGAGGCACGCCGGCAACTCAAGAGCCCCGACGCCGAAACCCGCAAGGCAGCTATCAATGCACTGTCGGCCTGGCCCAACATCGAGCCCGCCGACGACCTGCTCGCCATCGCCAAGGCTGATAGCGGCGCCGAGGCCATCCTTGCCATTCGAGGCTGCGCCAGCCTCCTCGGAAAGCCCGGCAACGCGAAGCCCGACGCCGCCGTTGCCAAGCTCGCCGAGGCAATGGGCCTGGCCAAGCGAATCGAGGAAAAGCGAGCCATCCTGGCCGTGCTGCCCAACGTGGCCTGCGACGAGGCCGTCAAACTGGCCGAAAGCCTCGCCGGCGACCAGAGCGTGGCCCGCGAGGCCAAACTCGCCGTCGATAAGACCAAGGCCGCCATGGCCAAGCCTGCCAAAGGCAAGGGCAGAGGCAAGAAGGCAAAGTAGGGCGGCCAGACGCCCAAGCCAACATCAACAACAGGCGCCCGGTTCGTTTTGTAGACGGACCGGGCGTCTTATACGCATTTCAATAGATTCTCGTGCGGACATGAAGCTCTGTCCGGCGAGGGGCGGGGGGAGGGGACTGGCTCCGTAGTCCCGATCCCGA
>Ga0315279_10006649_pt1 | contig 14538 bp, 14 predicted proteins | sample YL17G06_20_MG_FD_203694 | JGI IMG/M metagenome (GOLD analysis project Ga0315279, IMG submission 203694) | Sediment microbial communities from Yellowstone Lake, YNP, Wyoming, USA - YL17G06_20 | ecosystem: Environmental > Aquatic > Freshwater > Lake > Sediment | place: USA: Wyoming | collected... | reverse complement strand
CATTACGGAGATTTCTGGCGATCTTACGAGAGTCAACGTTGTCGTTTCGATTGCGTCTCTCTTTATCTTTCGTTGGAATGTCAGCAGGATGAACCACTTTGTTCTTCCGTTACCCGGCGGAACGAGAAATGCAACCAACTCCGAACTAGAGCATCATAAATCCAGAAACCAAAGAACCCAGCTTCATAAGCACACAAGTAATTGGCATCTGGAAAGTTTTTGTGAAAGTTTTAACTGACCAACACTTCAGGAAGTGGAGGCTGGTAAAGGTTTTGTGTTCAAAGTGTTCTGTTAATATAGTGACAGTCCATGACTTTTTCCCGGTGTCCAGACCGACATAGATGTCTTGACCTTCAAAGCTAAGTTTGGTATTCTATTGTTTCATGGTGAGTTCTTTCATTTGAATGTTGTTTTACTAAACTTTATATGTTTAGTAATCGTTAAAAAATGCCATTTTGGCACAATGGTAGGATGGGTAAAGGGTTTTGAGCCGTTATTTGAAACTTACTATTTATCAGTCATTGCTTATGGTAGAAGCCAAATCAATATAAGCTAAAACCCTTTACCCATCCTACAAAAAAACCATTTTTTAACGATTACGTTTATTACATTTAGTATACAACATACCGAATAGGAACTCACCTACATATTAAGCATAAAGCCTACAAATGCTTAAACAGCGCCAACGACTTCAACTTTGCCTGTCACCATAGAGCGATTTGCGGAAACTGTCACAGCAAGCGTTTTTGCCGCATCTGCGTAACTTGATAGTATTGAACTCTGATCACAGGCTTTTACTGCCTGTATGAATTTTTCAACCTGCCTGTAATAACCAGATTCTTCTCCAGTGTAATCAACTCTCTGTCCTGCAACTGCGCCAAATAATCTTGTATCAAGCGCGAATTTGAGATAAAGGTCATCACCAACTAATTCAGCGGCAAAGCCTTCAGGTGCATTGGCAACGCATGTGCTTGTTATGTTTCCTACTGCGCCACTGGCAAAGTAGAGATTGCACACGGTACATTCTTCAAAATCTGCTATCCCGGATGCAGATACACCCTTTATACCAAATGCCTGAACTTTTTCAACGTCACCCATGAAGTATCTAAGCAGGTCAAAGACGTGTGTGCTTTGCTCAAGCATCTGTCCACCACTGATGTTAAACTTTCCCCACCATGGATGGCTTGCGCCCATTCTGCACATAAATCGTCCAAATCCCATCGCTAGTTTGCGCCCGCTCAATAATTCCTTAGCCTTTGCGGTAATGTCGCTGTGACGAGCCATGTAGCCTACCTGATTGATAACTCTTGCTTTTTCGACAGCTTCTTTTGTGCGAATTGCTGTCTCCATATCAATCGCTATGGGTTTTGCTACGAACAATGCGGCGCCTGTTTGAGCAGAATCTGCAACTTGAGTTGTATGCGCTCCTGGTGGGATACATACAAACACTACGTCAGGTTTTTCTTTTGCCAGCATGTCCCTGTGATCAGTGTAAGCGTTAGCATTTTCTTCTTTTGCCACTGCTTCCGCACGCTCTTTGTTGATGTCACATATTGCGAATATTGGCTGATTCAATTTTTTCAAGCTATCTCGATAACTACCAGCGATTCCACCAGCACCTATAAATGCGATTTTCATTGTTATTCTCCTTGTGTAGTATGACCTAGATAAAGTGTGTTTCCTACTCTCAGTCCTAGCTTCACTCGCTTCTAAACTCGATTTTGGCTGATTCTATCACCCTTACAAGCATCAACTGATTTCTATAAAGGTATTGTGGAGACGACACAATCCCGAGTTCAGAATATACTATCAAAAGAAGTATATAAAGTAAAGAAGAATCAGCACAAGAGAACATTAGCATTGATCTGTGAGCTTTTTGATGTCATATAGTAATATCGTTCATAAAGCACCTCCTGTGATTTTACAGTTTTGAATTACTATATTTTATCATGGGAGTTTCTTTTTATGATCCTTTGAATCGTAAAACCAACGAGCTTTAGTCGTTGGATATAAGATTTCTCAGCTTCGCCAAGACTGAGGAAATCGCATATATTCTTCATTGACAACTTACAATTTTATGATATAATTGTAAGTATGAAAATAAACAAAGCTTTCAAATTCAGAATCTATCCCGATAACCAACAAAAACAATTTCTAGCTCAGTCTTTTGGATGTGCCAGAGTTGTGTATAACCGCTTTCTACGTCAACGCATTGACTACTATGCTGAAACAGGCAAGGGATTGACATATCACAATAACGCACTTGCTTTAACACAACTTAAAAAACAACCTGAATTTGAATGGCTTAACGATATAAACTCTCAATCCTTACAACAGACACTTCGTAACCTCGATGTAGCGTATAACAATTTCTTTAACAAGCGTGCCAAGTTCCCTAAGTTCAAAAAGAAATCTAATAAGCAATCCTTTAATGTGCCTCAAAATTTCTCTATCCATGATAACATGCTTGATATTCCCAAATGCAAAGGTATCAAAATCAAGTTACACCGTTCACGTTCCGCCGTGCAACGGAAGAACAGAGATATTGAAGGCACTATGAAATCAATAACCATTTCAAAAACACCATCTGGTAAATACTTTGCCTCTGTCCTATGCGAATTAGAGATACCAGAACCAATTTACTCCGGTGGTGAAATCGGCATTGACTATGGAGTTAAAGCCTTCATAACAACATCAGATGGTGAAATCATTGAATCACTAAAGTTTCTTAGAAAGTCTGAAAAGAGACTACAAAAACTTAGCAACTCATTCTCTAAGAAACAACCCAACGCTAAGAACCGATACAAAGCACAGAAGCTACTTGCAAGACAACATGAGAAGGTATCGAACCAACGTCAAGACTTTCTTCATAAGCTGAGTAAACAACTCACATGCGATAACCAAGCAATCTACATTGAAAGTCTTGCCATCAGGAACATGATAAAACTTCACACTCTAGCAAAGTCTATATCCGATAGCGGATGGAATACATTCGTCAATATGCTCAAGTATAAAGGGCAATGGTACGGTTGCCGAATTATTGAGATTGACAGATGGTTTCCATCTAGTAAACGTTGCCATGTCTGCGGATATATAAACGATAACCTCACGTTGTCTGATAGGTCTTGGTTGTGTCCTGAATGTAACACTAACCATGACAGAGACGTAAACGCCTCAATAAATATTCTAACATTCGGTAGGGCTGGTATAGCCCAAACCTAACGCTTGTGGAGAAGGGAGTTCAACTTGATGTCGTCAAGTTTAGCCCTTCATTGAAGCAAGAAGCCCACGATCTTTAGTCGTGGGTAATTCACAAACGAAAGCATTGTATTATTTGTGAAAAGATCAGAAACATTATTTAGAAATTCTTTTTCGTTATAAATTAACGAAGGAGTTGAGTATTGAAAACGATAAATGAGATTTTAGCCGAAGTTGATAGATTAGAAAATGAGATTGTTGAATTGTTACAGGAGTTAGTCAGAATACCAACTATAAATACTGGAACAATGCCAACAGGTAACGAGATTGAGCTATGTAAGTTTTTGAAGAAAAAGTTTGATGCTGAGGGCATAACGTCAGAAGTTGTTGAAAGTGAACCGACAAGAGGTAATTTCATTGCCAGATTAAATGGTCAGGATGATGGAAAAGCAAAGCTGATGTTTATGTCTCACACAGACGTAGTTCCAATCGGGGATGAAAGTAAGTGGATACATCCACCATTCAGTGGAACCCTTGACGATGGTAGAGTCTACGGCAGGGGTGCTGATGATTGTAAAAGTATGGTCGCCTGCGAAGCAATGGCAATGATTTTGCTAAAACGGATGGGTATCCCTTTGAAAAGAAGCCTTATCTTTGCCGCAGGATGTGATGAAGAAACCGGTAGCAAATTTGGTTTTCATTGGCTTGTAAAGAACAATAAGCAACTTATAGAATCCGAGTTTGCTATAAATGAGGCTGGTGGAGAGCCACTTTGCACTCCAAAAGGTTTATGCTTCACTGTCGCACTCGGTGAAAAGGGCAGGCTAGATGCCAAAATTAACTTCAAAGGAAAAAGCTGTCATGCCTCTATACCATGGGAAGGCGAGAATGCTTTAATAAAAATGGCTGATGCTATTCAAAAGATCAATGATTATCAGGCGAAAAGAGATACTTCCGCAGTTATATTTCGTGAAATTCCCCGACTTTTCGACTTAGATGAAAGTGAGATAACGCCTAATAACGTAGATGAAGTGATCAGTAAGATATACGAAAAGGATAAGTCCGTTGGCTCAATGTTACGGGGATTATCGAGGATGACGATAACACCGACAATGGCTTCAGGCGGGGTCAAGTCCAACGTAATCCCGGACCTTTTCACGCTGACCTGTGACGTTCGTGTCCTGCCGGGTCAGAGCATTGATTACGTCAAAGGTGAGCTTAATAATATACTGAATGACATTGAGGGCTACGATATTTCAGCTAGTGGCACTATTCCAATAGATTCGCCATCAAATGATGAGTTCTTGCAGGCAATAAAAACGTCTTTAATTACTACTATGGGAGAAAGCATTGAAATAATGCCGACTCTGACGATCGGGCTAACTGATTCCTGTGCTGTTCGTCCTCTGGGAACCATAGTCTACAATTTTGCCCCGACTCATCCCGATTCTGATCCGGGCAATAGTAACGTTCATGGCGATAACGAGTCAATCAGTGTCGAGGACCTTGTTTTTCGCACAAAGGTTCTCGTTGCGTTAGCATGTAATTTATTAACGTAAACTTAATTTGATGGACAGCACCTATCCTACTTTAGACTGAATAGGCAGAAAAAACTGTCAAGTTTTTTACTGTTTCAGTGAATGGTGATGAAATCTAATTGGTGTAATAATTCTTGTGCATTATAGCACCTATCACGAGAAGAAAAGGAGAATACTAATGGCAAATCTGGCTATGTTATTCAAACAAGCAGTGAAGCAGTTACCCTACACAGGTCTTAGTCAAAGCAATACTCAAGAGATTTTGGAATTGCAAGATACACAAGGTCACCGTATACAAGGTATTGCATGGAGACCTCTTATAAATCAGCAAGTCTTACAATTTTATCCCCCAACACCGAAACGGCAAGTCTTTCGAGATGGGTCTTTCTTAGTCATTAAAGGTTCTAAATCCGAGTGTAGATATAATGATCCTGACTGTCAACTCAATCCTGCTCAGTGGTCTTACGTTGGTTGTACCAAATGCTCAAATTTGTCCGACGAGGTAGTGTTGGGTTGGATTTCGCAAGCGTATGAATATTTGAAAAGAGACAAGGGAATAAATCGCACAAGTTAGAATCTTGTTACACGCTCCTAACTATGTGTTTCTAATTGATATTGCAAATCACATAAGGAGGCAATTGACTATGTATCTAGCAAATTTACTAATATACTCATGCCTTATTGCCAGTCAAATATCTGGTGAAAAGACGATTATTGATCTTAACCGTGACTTTGGAATTGGTACTGTAGGATAAGCGATGCTAAAGTCGCATTGGTGAATTACCTACGACTAAAGTCATAGGCTTCTTGCTTCAATGAAGGGCTAAACTTGACGAAATCAAGCTGAACTCCCTTCTCCACAAGCGTCAATTTGGGCTATCCCAGCCCTACTACGCAACGTTTTAGTTTCTTTAGGTCAGCGTCGAAACGTTAGCCAAATACACTGACTATTTTTGGAACTGGTTTTACTCAGCGACCATTGACTTCGCTGAAACCTTATACCAATTGTCAAAGAGCAAATGTAAACTTGGTTATCGTTTACAGCAAATATTGTATCACAAAGATAGTTTATAGTCAATAGGAAATATATGCGACAGAGTAAACTCGTTGGTTTTACGATTCGAGGATCATAATCAAGAAGATCGTGCAAGAGCATACAAAAACTACGTGACAGGCGCATTGAAGAATCCACAGATCGTTGGTACGCATTGGTTCCAATACAGCGATCAGGCAACAACCGGTCGTGGCGATGGTGAAAACTATCAGATCGGTTTCCTTGATGTTGTAGATACACCTTACACCGAAACGATCCAAGCCTGTCGTGAAGTTGGATACAGCATGTATGAGTTGAGGGTGAAGTGATATGACCCGTGACGAAATAGTGACTGTTTTTGACAGTATAGCAGATATAATGCAGATAAAAGGCGAGATTTCGGAAAAAGTGAAGACTTACCGTAATCTTGCTATAACTCTGTCTTATGCCCTTCCCGATGAGATCAGACCGCCTTTTGAGCAAAATAATCTGCCAAAGATTCATGGTGTTGGAACTTCTACGATAGAAAAAATAGCAGAACTTGTGGATACGGGCAAGTGTCAGTATTACGAGGACTTGAAGGCTTCTATACCTTACGGTGTTCTTGATATGCTGTCCATCTCAGGTGTAGGACCTTCAACTGCTGCAAAATTTTATCAATTGGGCATAGACAGTCCTGAAGCACTCCAACAAGCCATAGAAACAGAAAAACTTCGTGGCGTCAAAGGTATGGGTAAAAAGACTGAGGAAAAACTAAAACATGGACTCGAAGCCCTGTTTCGCCACAGACAGATCCGGCTGATGGGTTACGTATTGCCAACGGTTGAATCTATTGTTGATATACTCCGTACTTCTATACCACGTATCTCTATTGTTGGTGATCTAAGGAGGAAAACTGATACGGTAAGAAATGCCGAAATAATAGTGGAATGCCCGGATGTTACAAAACTTCGTGAATTGCTGGTAAATATAGATTTAGTTGAAGAATTAAATGACGATTGGACTGATTCGGGAGGAAGTTGTAAACTTGCAGGCAACGTTGAAATGAAGATCAGGCTTGTTGAAAAAGAGGATTTTGGATCGTCACTTATCCGTTTTACTGGTTCTGAGAGTCATATCGCTGGGTTGAATCGCAGAGCTAATGAGCTTGGATTAGAGCAACTTGAGCCGAAATCATACAAAGGCAAGTCTGAGCAAGATATTTATACCGATTTGAAACTGCCCTTCATCGTTCCAGAGCTTAGAGAGGACAGTGGAGAGATAGAGTCTGCCATATCGGGTCAATTGCCTGAACTTATAGAATTGAGTGATATAAAAGGTGATCTGCATATCCACAGTACATGGAGCGATGGTCATCAGTCAATAGAGCAAATGGCTGAATCAGCGAAAAATCTGGGTTACGAATACGTCGCCTTCGCTGACCACTCCATATCGTCAAAGATAGCTAATGGACTTGATATTGAGCGAATATTAAACAAGATGATTGAGGTTAGAGAGATTAACGAAAAGATGCAGGAAATTGAAATTCTCATGAGTGCAGAGGTTGATATACTCAAGGATGGCAGTCTCGATTACCCTGACAGCATCTTAGAAAAGCTGGATATTGTTATTGCAAGCGTTCACAGTGGCTTTAATATGGACGAATCAGCTATGACTAAGCGAATCTTATGTGCTATTGAAAACAGGTTCGTTCACGTCATCGGGCATCCTACTGGACGACTATTGGGAAGGAGAGACCCTTATGCTGTGAATATGGACGCTATCATTGACGCTTCAGCAGAGAATGGCAAGTCGCTTGAGATAAATGCCTATCCAGATCGACTTGATCTCAAGGATGTTCACGTTCATAAGGCAAGAAAGAAAGGTGTTATTATAACCATAGATACTGATGCTCACAGCATCTCTGATCTAAATTTTATGAAATATGGAATTTATACAGCTAGAAGGGGATGGCTTGAAAAGAAGGACGTTTTGAATACCTTGCCATTAGATAAGCTTATGAAATGGCTGCGCAGATATGCGAATTAATGAGATTATACTGTCATAATATATATCGAGCTATAGTGGGATAAACGTGAACATCATTTATATATCATATCCCATATTTCTCAATAAATTATAATAATCTTTACGGGAAAGCGAACATTTAATAGCGGCTTCTAGTTGTTGTGGGTTCAATTTTAATTGCTTTGATATTGCAGTCAAAAGGGGCTTGTTTATATCTTTCCCACCGGCGCCTTTTGATATTATGGTATGAATTATGGAGTTTCCGTTTTTATCCTGTAATTCGTATTTTTCGTGCTTTTTGGTTGATTTTGAGAATCCAAACTTATTTTCAAGCGTTGATCTTAATTGTTTTGTTTGAATCATTTCTTATATAATCCGATAGTTTTTCTCTAAGATAATCTAAATGCCCTTTTAGATGCCCATCAAGCTTAGATTCGTTTTCCTCTAAATCTTCAAAGTATGATAAGACTACGCTCTTGTAATCTTCCTCCGCTTCTGCAACAGTATCGCCTACGCCATACATATTGATTTCGTTATCACTGATTACAAAATAACCATCATATTCAATAGTGACAAGGATGTTGAATATGCTTAATGTTTTGGGAATATTTGAATATATCGGCTTTTTTATTTTGATTGACATTTGGTACCACTCCTTATCTATTCGTTAGCATCCATTTGGCTATGTTGTTGAGTGTTGTTATTGTCTTTAATTAATATACAGAAAGATTCATCATTTGTCAAGATAATTTAGAGAGAAAAGTTAATATGATACTTGAATTCATAAATCGAATGTGCTAATCTTTAAGTCGTTACTCGTAAACAATAGAAAAGTCAATCTTTGTCATCTCAAGGAGTTTTTATTATGTCTATTAAAGTTACCATCATAGGTGCCGGTAGCGTAGTGTTTTCTTTGGGTTTAGTTAAGGACCTGTGTCTGACTGAAGGGTTAAAAGGCAGTAAAGTCTGCTTTATGGACATCAACGAAGAAAGTCTGGATGTTGTATATAAATTGGGGGTTCGATATGCTGAAGACCTTGGTTCTGAGTTGAAATTTGAGTATACTCAGGATAGAAAGGAATCTCTTCAGGATGCAGATTTTGTTATAAATACTGCCACCATAACTCACAATGAATATTTTATGAAGCGCCGTCGTGAGCTTACAACCAAGCACGGTTATTTTTATGGTGGTACAGGTATGCCTGAATACCACAACTTGCAACTGATGCTTGATGTAGCTAAGGATATGGAGAAAATATGTCCTAACGCATGGATACTTCAAGCGGGGAACCCTGTCTTTGAAGGTACTACGTTGATGACACGGGAAACGAGCATTAAGGTTTGCGGGCTTTGTCATGGTCACTATGGCTATCGGGAGATTGCACATACCATCGGTCTTGATGCTGATAAGGTCGTATGGGAGGCGCCGGGTCTTAATCACAACATCTGGCTTACCGACTTTCGCTACGAAGGCAAAGATGCTTATCCAATACTTGACGAATGGATCAAAGACAAAAGCGAATCATACTGGGAAGAAAGACAGAAGAAGGGCGGATTTTCTGCTCAGATGTCACCTGCGGCGGTACATCAATACAAAATGTTTGGTCTTATGCCTGTCGGTGATACGCCTCGTTCCGGTGGATGGTGGTATCACACTGATCTTGAAACACGCATGAGATGGTACGGCGGTCCAATCGGCGGAGGTGATACTCCTGAAGGACGTGATCGTATTCTCAAGGACAAAGAGAAACATTATCAGCAAATGAAGGAAGTCGCTTATAATCCTGATATTCGACCTATTAAACTCTTTGGTGACAGAAAAACTTCTGAACAACATATTCCAATTATTGATGGTTTAGTCAATGATAACGAAGGCACATTTCAGGTCAACATTCCAAATAATGGCGCTCTAATCGGTATTCCAGATGACGTAGTAGTTGAGATTCCTGCAATTGTCAACAAGAACGGTATCCAGCCGATTCCTGTCCATCCCTTGCCTCGCAAGATTTTGTTAGAGTGTATCTATCCTGACTGGCTAGATATGGAGCGTACTTTAGAGGCACTTAAATTGGGTGATAAGTCAATGTTGTTATATAGCATATTGAATAGCCATCAGACGAAATCTTACGATCAGGCAATGGAAGTATTGAACGCATTGCTTAATATAGAGCCAAACGAACCGATGGCTTACATTGAGGGTATAAACGAACACTATAAGTTCCCAAAAAATTGGTAGTGGGCGGTTATAGTGGTTAAACAAATTGGCTGATGCGGAGACTGTCAGGTATGTCCTCAGTAATGAGTTGTATACCGGGCGTATGTATAATAGGTGATGAAGGGCGATCATATACCTATTATCAGCAAGCGGTTATATAACAGTGTACAGGTGTCAGGTTAATTACAGTTATCCTGACGATTATTGAAGAGGATTATACTTCAATTCAGTTCACTTCCGGCATGGTATATACTTTGAATCAGCTTGCCTTAAACATGACTTAAATTGTAACTCATGTATATTTGATAAGGATGTGTCTTTTTGTAACACTATATTCCAATCTGATGTATTCTTTACCTCAACTTCCAATATAGATATACGTCCAGTTGAATTCAAAAGCTTTGCATATTTCAATTTAGCTAACTTTCTAATCAACCGTAACTAATTGGATTTATATTATATATACTATGACAAAAAGAGTCAAGGAATTTCCCATTGACAAATGATTTTTTCATTCTTATAATACGTTGAAAAAGAAAAAACCTTAATTCAAGATAAGCAATTTTCATATAACTATTAAGGAGGAGAAAATGAGTTCTGACAGCAGTAACGTTGAAAATACTGGTTTATTCAAGAAGGTGTTGGGTTGTCTGGCAATTGGTGCAATCGGGGATAATTTAGGACGTCCCGTAGAAGGCTGGCACTATAAGAATATCATAGAGAAATACGGATGTCTTGATGATCCATGGGCTGGTTTAGGTGGTGGAGATACTGGTTTTGATGTTGGCACTGATGATACTGCTCTTGGGCAAATTCTCTGCCATTGCTATATTAACAAGGCACGACCGCTTCTTGTTGAGGATTATGCCGAATATTGGCTTAAAGAGATGAATCCGCTCAAGTTTTTCTTTTGTTTAAGGAACACTTATGAGCTATTAAAAATGGGGTATTCACCTCGTCTAAGCGGAGTGCTTAATATCGTTACAGGTTCCGGTCTAATGGCGATCAATCCTGTGGGAATATTCCATGCTGGAAACCCGGAACAGGCTTACGTTGAAGGTGTTAATCTCGCTTCAATCGTTCAACGAGACCTTGATATGTTCATACCCGGTGTTATCGCCGCTGCTATTGCAGAAGCCTTCCGTCCGGGAGCAACCTGCGACAGTGTTATTGAAGTAGCTATTCGAGTTGCCCCATCAAAACCTATTGTTACATTTGATGAGCGAAAACCAAATAATCTCAAAGATACCTTAATTCAGGCTGTAGAAGTTGCCAGCAAGTATGATGATGTATTCTCTGCTAGAGAAGGGCTTTATGAAAAATGCCTGCAATATGCCGCAATTGATCCTCAAGAGGTTTTTGCATTAACTTTTGGCATTTTCAAAGCCTCTCGTGGAGACACTCGTTTGGCTGTAGTCGGCGGGGCAAATACAGGACGTGATGCGGATACTCTGGGTAGTCTGAATGGTCAATTATGCGGCGCCTTAAATGGCATTGATTCTGCGCCTGTAGAATGGGTACAAGGTCTGAAACGGTCATCCGGTTGGGATAAGTTCTATAATACCGCCGTTGAAATGACAAAGCTGGTTATTAAAAAACATAAAAAGGATCAGCAACGAGTCAGCGGAATTGAACAACTTTTACAATAAAAACCGAAGGAGAGAAATTATGTCAGTTGAATTTTTAGTCAAAGCAGGTGAACACGACAGAGAGATGTGTCCTGTATCATTCACCGTTGACGCCGACAAATTAGGCAAAAAATGGGAATCTCAATCCTGCACAATAACATCGGGAGAATCTAAATCAAAATTTCCTGCTCAGTGTGAGTTAAGTGAGGATGGGAAATCTGCTACTATCTCTTGGATAATTGACAGTATGAAGGCAGGTTCGCAGAAGAAATATACCCTATCTCCAGAATCCAGTGATGCACCTGTTGTTAAGTTGAAACATACTGAGGGCAAGATCATTGACGTTTTTATACGTGATGAGCATTTTACGTCATATCATTACGATAAAAACTTGCTTAAACCTTTCCTCAGTCCTGTGATTGGTCCTTTTGGGCATACTGTAACAAGGGGAGATGAATCACCTGAAGGTCATAACCACGATCATTTACATCATCGTTCCCTCTGGGTGTCTTATGGTGAAGTAAATCACGCTGATTTTTGGAGTGAAGGCAACGAGGCAGGACGTCAGTTGCACAAGCAGTTTAACAAGATACTCGAAGGCACAGTCTTCAGCGAAATATTTGCTACAAACGAATGGATTACTCGTGACGGCAAGAAAAAGATGGTCGAAGAAAGCAGGGATATGAAGTTTTACAACTTATCCCGATCACAGCGTATCATTGACATGACAGTGACATTCTTTGCATCAGATGGTGACGTTTTCTTTGGTGATACAAAAGAAGCTGGACTCGTATCGGTTCGAGTATACCCAACTCTGACTGTAAGTCCTCCCGGTACGGGAAAAATAGAAAACGCAATCGGTGGGATAAACGAAAATGAGACATGGGGCAAGATGGCTCAATGGTGCGATTACTCCGGCTGGGTTGATGGTAACAAAGTCGGTATAGCTGTATTTGATTATCCAAAGAACTTCAGGTATCCGACATATTGGCACGTCAGGAACTATGGTCTTATGACAGCCAATATCTTCGGCAGGGGTACTTTTGAAGAAGATATGAGCAAAGACGGCAGTTGGACGCTCAAAGCGGGTGAAAAGCTAATACTTCGCTATCGTGTATATGTCCACGCTGGAGATGCGACTGACGGTCACGTCGGTGAAAAGTATCACGATTTCATAAATCCGCCTGTCGTAAGCCTTGTTTAACCATTAAAGAATTTTGGTTTACTTCGTATATATCAATTAAAGGATTTAAACCCAGAGGGTTGTCATATTTATAGAAAACAAGCAAACAAAATTTTTAGCTCCGTATGGAGCGATACATTAGATCCGATTAAAAGATTCAAAATTGAAGATTAGTAATGTTTTCAATCTTATAATCTTTAATCTTCTAATTGATTCTATATATGTCGCTCCGTTGGAGCTTTGGGATTTTTGGGATATTGTTTCTATAAATATTACACCCCTCTGGGGTTTAGGGAATGACATTTTACGTTGAAAGTATGGTTCTTTGGTAACAAATATGAAAAGTATTTAAACAAATCTAGTTTCAATAAGCATTTAGGTTTTTTGAGTTGTTGGTAAATTTATGAGACCTAAATGCTTATTTTGCCTAGATTTCTGGAATTTGTTACCAAAGAACCGAAAGTATCAAGGAGGTTGCTGTGATGAGAAATGTTGTTTTTATTCTTGTCTGTTTGCTGTCTCTTATTGGATTTGTGGGTATGGCACAATCTGCACAGATGAGCCTTGCCGGTGCGTGGGCTTTTGATGACAGCACTGGTAAGGTAGCCAAAGACTCAGTCGCTGGAAATAATGGTGAGCTAAAGGGTAGCGTAAAATGGTCTGCACAAGGTAAGTATGGCGGGGCAATAGAATTCCCCGGCAAAGGTGACAGCTATGTCAGTTTTCCTAACAAAAATTATTTTGATGCAGATCCATATACTATAACAGCGTGGGTGAAGTTAGAGTCTAAAAGCTATCAATATGTTTTTTGGAGAAATGGACTCGATTGGCCTGAAAAAGACCTGAAACGACACACAGATATGTGGATAATGGATGGATCAAATATTGCAGTTTTGATGTGGAATCATGATGGTGGAGATGATTTTGGTCGTATTGACGGAAAAACTGCGGTAGCTAACGGAGAATGGCATCATGTTGCCCAATGGCATGATGGAAAAATTATGAGGTTATATGTGGATGGGAAAGTAGATGGAGAAGGAACTGAAAGCAAATTGATCGTAAATGGTGAAGACCCTATGTGGATAGGCGCAAGACCCGGTGACGTATCCGCCACAGGTATTATTGACGAGGTTGGTTTCTTCACAAAAGCTTTATCCGAAGATGAGCTAAGGTCTGTTATGAAGCAAAGCCTTACCATACTAGCATCTGTTGATTCCGCCAACAAACTATCAACAACGTGGGGTGATTTGAAGACTAAAAGTTAAGAATCAAATCAGGAATTTCACCACAAATTACTATACTCCCGGCGGACTTAGTATCCATATCGCTTGAGTATTTGCCTTCAGCTTTCGTCACTCTAAGAAATAGTTGTGCGCCAATGTGGGATACTTCGATTGATACCTGTGTGACATGTTCGAGATTGGCTTTGAAGTTAAATGAATGCGCTCCGTTTTGCAATATCCAATACGCAACTGTGTTTAGATCATACAATCTGGGACAGGCATAAGTAAAAAATTTGTACGTCTTAACCTCGTCACCCCATAAATCCTGCATTCCTGTTATCTAACTCACCGAGAAGACTCCTTCCTAGCTTCCTGCTAGGTGGGAGATGAAATGTAAATGTGTTCTAACATCAGATATTAACTATTACCTATCTTTATGCTATAATTATTCATGTAACCATTTATGGATTACATTCGCTCTTTTGACAATTGATTGATGGTTTTGACAGGTCA
>Ga0315279_10006645_pt1 | contig 14549 bp, 15 predicted proteins | sample YL17G06_20_MG_FD_203694 | JGI IMG/M metagenome (GOLD analysis project Ga0315279, IMG submission 203694) | Sediment microbial communities from Yellowstone Lake, YNP, Wyoming, USA - YL17G06_20 | ecosystem: Environmental > Aquatic > Freshwater > Lake > Sediment | place: USA: Wyoming | collected... | reverse complement strand
GAAATAATTGTCCTCTTTATCATGGGTTCCGTCATTACAAAAGTACACCTGGAAATAATCGCCGGACTGATTTGCAGAAACTGATTCAGCATGTATTTTCTTCATATCATTATTTTATTGCTAACGACAGAAATAAGGCGCGGGGCACTCAGCCTCGCAAAAAGGCACCGGACTATCACCCGTCGCCTTGATTGACTTGTTAGACCGTACCCATTGAATTAGATAGCCATCTTTTCCCTTTATCAGTATCTATGAATTTAGCATATACTTGCTTTATTGGTATTGTTGTGATCACACCAACAGCAGATATGCCATCACAATCGCAAAAAAGGAGTAAGTGAGACCCACTTGGGTCAGCGTATTTTTGTAATTGATCAATTTTCCATTGTGAACGTTCGATGGGCAGATGTGTCACCTGCGCTATAATGGGCTTCCCATCCGATGATACGCCCATAAAATCAATATCTTTCATCGTTCGACCGATAGGTAGCGTGAGACTTTCAAGAACTGGCAAACTCATTGTGACTGCGACTGAAGTCCTCAAGAACTCGCAACACATGATTTCTTGTTGTGAAGGAAACAGGTTTTCAAATTCAACTGCACATGCCCGTTTCTCAACAATATTCTTTATTCTTTCTCCAACGCTGTGCCATCGCATTAAAGTGCCTTGCCTGGGGCGCCCAACGTTGATGTATGCGTATTCATACGGCTTAATATGACGAACATTTGACAACTTTAGAGTTTTTAGAACCGCCATCCGTCCTTCTAATTTGTTCGCATTGCCCCATTTCCCTTCAAGCAAGATAATACTTGAATGTTCTTTGACTCGACCGACTTTTATGTCATCAAAACCGTGATATTGTGCACAAACGTATCCCCCTTGGTCAGCCAACCTATTTAATGCATTGATCGCCTTGCGGCCCGAGAAGTCATAATCATTTGGGTCAAGGCTTCGGTTATCCGAACCCTGTAGCACTCCTTTTTGTTGCGGGAAATGGATGGCGATAAGATCATTTTCCCATAGAATATTTCGAGTATTTTGATCGATATCGAGTTCCGACGTGTGCCTTGCGAAATATGTGTCCATGGAATTTATCCCCTTGTCATCGGCCTAACACCTGGGTCACCGGGAGGCGGGCGCCCTTTCCCGCCGATCCGGTGAACCCGGTCGTTGAACCTGTCGAAAAAGTCCCCAAGTAGATTCTTGGGTAAGATGTAGAAAAAAATGACCTCACAGAATGCGCTACAATCAACGATCTCATAATTATGAGGGGTCATGAGACCCCCGAAAACCACCCATTAACTATACTGAAGCGGTTTTTCGACAGTCTCGTTAGGCGCTCCAATCTTAAGGATCACTTGTGGTGTCCTGTTGCGAGCACCAATTTCCAAAGAAAGCCGTTGGTTCCGATTACTAACTCACGGCATTTGTCATAGTCCTCCTTTCCAAGCTCATCGATGTGAGCAGCACGATTCCGAAAGTCTGTAGTGAGAAACGTGAGCGCCGCATGAAAATCCTTTGGGTCCAAGAGCCATTGCGACCCGGTCCATTCAGCGGCGAGTTTGACAAAACTACCCAAGAGCGAACTCGTCCCCCGCCTTTCTTGGCTGTGGATAAACGTCTGCAAAAAGTGCGCAAACGCTCCAAGCTCGGGCGGCTTCCTGGTTGGCTCGGCACAAAACGCTGCTACTCGTCCAAGATCCTTGTCGGCCTTATCGACGCTGAGGTTCTCATGCGACGCGCGGTTGGCCAACGGTCGAAGGATGCGGGCCACGACCTCCGCCTCAACCGCCTTGCAGAGACCGATGACGGCTGGCGACCACTCAAGTTGGGGTTCCTCTTGAAGCTGTGTAGCCACGTGTTCAGCCGTTGCAATGAATCTCACCGCCTCAGGGCAAAGCTGCTCAGCTCGCTTTTCTGACGCCTTGAGAAGCATCTCGGCCTGACGTTGGCTATCGACGGCGACCATTGAAAGGAGGGCAGCAGCCAATTCGTCGGCCCTTTGATCGTCTGAGGCTGTTCCCGCCTTAACGTCGAATAGCGATAGCAGTCGTCCGTAACATCCGTTGCACAGTCTCTTCGACCAGTCACCGTAGTATACGGTGATTAACTTTGACTTCTTGGTGTTGCCGCATCGGAAGCATGTGAACGCGGTGTTTTCCGCGAAGCGGAATTGCTGAAGTGGACCACGCCGGGGGTATGTCTTCGCTATGGTCGAGGGTACTGGTTCCATTTTCCGTCTTCCTTATCGCCTAACCATTGATTAACTTGCCATTTTGCCCTGATAATGCGATAATAGCTGGGTTTTCGAGCAGTTTTGCCCGATGCCCGTTATCAGCGATCTCGGGGTATCATTATGGGAGTTTTATATGCCTGACTCGACAAAAAGTCAACAGCCAAAACTCCTCGATCAAGTCCGGCAGGTACTCCGTCTGCACCACTACTCCATTCACACCGAGCGATCCTACGTGGACTGGATCGTGCGGTTTGTTCGTTTCCACAGCATGCGGTCCCGTGAGCACCTCTTCCCCGCCGGTTTGTGTGAAAATGGGGACGTTGATGAAATCTATGAATCTAATCTGCTGACTCCATTTTTTGAATTGCCTTAACGACAGCTGATCCACATCCCCCCACGTGTCTTGCTATTTCTGCCATCGGTATTTCCATTTCATGACTCAAAGATATAAAGTCACGATTTTCAGCAACGCCCCCTAGACCTCTTTGTAGAACCTACGTCCGCCTTATCCCCGGTACGAGCGGTATCAATAACTCAGGGCATACCTACTCATCAGAGCAAGAACGGCACAAACCTCTTAGTTTGCTTCATGTATGTCTCATATGCTGGGCCAAAGAAGCGAATACATTCGGCCTCGTCTGCCTTGGCTGTGGCAAATAGAAACAGAGTCGCAGCTAGCGCCAGCAGTGCACCTAACCAGGTCGGGACTTTGAAGAATATCCCCCAGGCCAAGAATAGCAAGGAACTGTAGAGAGGGTGGCGAATGTAATGATAGATACCTGTGTTAACCAAAGTGGTGGTCTTTTCGAAGGCCAACAGTTGCGGTTCAGCCTGTCGTTGTTTCACTGGTCTTCCTTGACTGACCAAAGAGCGAACCCCAAACACAAGCGGGATGATACAGGCGATGAGCAGGAACCATGAGGTCAATTGGTGCCAGGAAAACGGGCTCCTAAACCAAGCATCTACGTTAAGCAGGAACAGGATAACGATAAACTCCCACGCAAAGAAACGATAGAAGCCATGTGAGCGCGGTGCACGGAGTGAGCCCCAGGATATGCAGATGAGGCAGACTGATAGTACAGCGAAGACGATTAACTTGAACGTGTTACAACTCCGAATCGAAGATTCTACTCAGAGCCCGAGTAGGAAAAATGGAGACGTAAATGGAATCTATGAATCTAATCTGCTGACTCCATTTTTTGAATTGCCTTAACGACAGCTGATCCACATCCCCCCACGTGTCTTGCTATTTCTGCCATTGGTATTTCCATTTCATGACTCAAAGATATAAAGTCACGATTTTTAGCAACGTCCCCTAGGCTTTAACGGTAACATCCGCGAGTAATTCCCGTCTGGTTCATCCGTAGGTTATATGAGCGATTATGGTAAATATCAAAACCATTTATGTGACATGCCGTTTCTGCATCAGGCATCTCCAAGCCCTGGGTGGATTTGGACGATTAGATCCGAAATGGCTAGATGTAAGTGAAAGAACCTTAAAATAGGGCTCCACTGCCAAGACTATATCTCCTGCAGTCCGTTGAGGTGGACCAGGACCTTGGCGATGCTCATCAGCGTTGCCAACGATTGTTAGCCACAGGCCAGCTTCTTCCAAATGAGTAGCGACATTTTGGGCAAACCTTCTTCGATCATTTTCAGAACTGAATGAGTGAAAACAGCCTCTGTCAAATACAAAACCAAAAGGAGAACCTTCAATTTTGTTCTTAAGAAAATCAACAAGCATGAAATCGCATTCAACGTTGGCTTTAGAAGCTTTTTCTTTTGCCTTCTCTAGAGCAATCTCCGAAGTGTCAGTACCAATAACCTGGAAGCGGTTCTGGGCAAGCCATATGGAATTGTCTCCGCTTCCACAGCCAATATCTAAGACTTTGCAGCTCAGAATAGGTTTTTTGGTCACAATTTCGATAAGATTGAAATCTGGCTGGCCGACGTCCCAAGGAGTGTCCCCTGATTTGTATCTTTCTCTGTAACGCTCTTCGACTGTCATCTGATTACACCTTATAGAAATGTCATATAACAATTATTGAACTGCAAGTTATATTTTGATAGAACGCTACGCTCATAAATGTGTTTTGTCAATTAGAATTTAACTGATCCTCATAATTCTTAATTATTCACAAATTACATTTGTTAGTATTTTCTGTTACTTACGATCTCAATACCTGCGTAAACATCCGTTGGGGAGTGAAGAATCTATTGGAAAATTAATGTTATATTGCATATAATTAAAATCTTAAATCCATTACTAAGGAACGATGATGAACAGAGAAATGGCTGTGCTCAGGGATTTTGAGACGTTTCTTTCAAAATCGGGGACTATACCTGACAACCAAATCAAGTTCTACATTTTTGGCGAAAGATTCGAGGCCGACTCCCACGGATCAAAAGGCACCTCTTTCATGGGAGCAGACCCTTCAGGGGGCGAAGAATGCTATTCATCTGGATGGTTTGTGAAAATCAGACAGAAGATAGCCCGTATTGAATGGTTCGCCTATGAGCAAGGTCAGAGAGACGATTCCTCTGGGTTCGAAAGCAGGAAAATACTTTCTCGCTATTGCGAATAAGGAAGAAAAAATTTTAAATTATACCTAAACTGAGCGATTCTACGTTTGAAGCATTGAAAATTGTCATTCCCGCAGAAGCGGGAATCCAGACTCTGTCCCTGCGAAAGCAGGGAACCATACAATAAAATGAAAATGGATTCCTGTTTGCACAGGAAACTCTGGATTCCTGTTTTCACAGGAATGACATGGTTCTATCTCACTCATTGGATGGATACCTGATGTGATTTGAAAGGGTTTTTGGCTCAATGTTTTTCTTCATTTTGGTCGAAAGAATCGCTCAAATTAGGTTATATTTATTTTGAAGTGAGGGGTCCAAAGGCAAATCGGAACATATTGGTTTAAAAAGAGAAAGGAACTTTTATCCATTGATTAATATCTATATTGCAAGGCATGGAGAGACGACCTGGAATGTGGAAGGCAAGATACAGGGTCGGAGCGATCCCGGGCTGAGCCCGAAGGGTTATACTCAGAGCCTGGCCTTGCTCGAACAACTTAAAGAACGGCCCATCTCCGCCATCTACACCAGTACATTGAGGAGATCGGTTTTTACCGCTCAGCCGGTCGCAAACCACTTAGATCTTCCCATTCAAAGACAGCCGGAGTTAGATGAGATCGCCTTTGGGATATTCGAGGGGAGACTTCTTTCCAGATTTGATGAGGAGTTGAAGAGCGAATGGGAACAGTTCAAGGATCACCGGTTTACGTATCGTATTCCGGGCGCTGAAAATTATACGGATGTCGCGAACCGGATTAAACCCTTCATGGAAAGGGTCCTTCGAAATCATGAAGGACAAGAGGTTCTGGTTGTCGGTCATCGGGTTGTCAACCGATTACTGATCGGGATGCTTTTGGAGTCTCCATCGGAGAAAATCCTGGAGATCGAGCAGACCAATGATTGCCTTTATTTGATCCAGAAAAATGGTGAGACCAAGGTCTTCCACTACATTGACGGGGAGATTAAGGAGGGGCTTATCCTTGTTGGCCAGGGAATCATCCTTTAGTAGAACGATTCCAAAATACAATTACAAACCATAAACGGTAGCCGCAGGCTTTAGCCTGCGAGAATGGCGCAACCTAAAGGTTGCGGCTACAAAGTTTGTTGATACGTTAATTTGGAATCGATCTATTAGTTACCTGTATTGAGGAATCAGAAGCGTATGAAGATTCAGCCCGGGAAATGGAAGGTTCACTGTGTCATCTACGACTGTGATGGCGTCCTCTTCGATTCCCTCGAAGCCAACACAAAATTGTATAACGATCTCTGTGCCATGGTGGGGAGATATCCTTTGAGGGAAGATGAGATGCGATATGTTCACACCCACACGGTCTATGAAGCCCTCCATTTTATTTTTGGGAAAGAAAACGATTTGGAAAAGAAGGCGTTAGAAATTTTGAAACAGAAACAAGTCGATTTGAAAAATTACGTTGGCTACTTAAAGATGGAGCCCCATCTGTTTCAAACGTTGGAGAGGCTGAAAGAGAAAGGAATACTTCGGGTCATTAACACCAACCGGACGACCTCGATGAAATATATCATGGAGAGGTACAATCTCTGGCCTTTTTTTGATATGGTGGTGACGGCCCTCGATGTCAAAAACCCAAAACCTCACCCTGAATCCATCGAGAAGATTGTCCAAGCATTCAACTTGAACAAAGAACAGACCGTTTTTGTGGGAGACTCCGAGGTAGACCAACAAACCGCCAGGTCATCGGGCGTCAGATTTATTGCTTATAAGAATAAAGAGATCGCAAATGACGCCTATATCGATGATCATCTTGCCTTGTTAAATATTATTTCGAACGAGAAAAACCTCCGTGAAGAGCACGATCGTGGAAAATGAAGACCTTTCAAAGCTGAAGATTGATAAATCGGTCAGAACCTTTCGGCCGGTCAGGCGTAAGAAATATGTTTATTTTGTTTTGTTTGTCCTACTCATCGCCGTTGCAGGTTTCCTCTACTTGAATGGGTTCATTTCGCCAGCCGTTCTTGTCGAAGTCGCAAGCGTCTCCCAGGTCTATCCCTCCCAGACAGTTTCCCAGCTGAATGCGAGTGGCTATGTGGTGGCCCAGCGAAAAGCTGCCGTGGCCTCAAAGATCACGAGCCAACTTGTTTCACTCATGGTGGAAGAAGGAAGCCGCGTCAAGGAAGGGCAGGTGATGGCCCTTCTGGAGAACAAGGACGCCATGGCAGCCCGCGATCAAGCAGAGGCCAACCTGAGGGTGGTCCGTGCCAATCTGGAAGGGGCTAAGGCAGAGTTGGAGGATGCCACCCTTGCTTTCAATCGATATAAAGAGTTGTTGACAAGAGGGATCATTGCAAAGGCGACCTATGATGTCTCGGAAGCCCGTTTTCTCAGGGCACAGGCGGCGGTGGCTGCAGCGGAGGCAGCCATAAAGGCCGGCTCTGCGGCCCTTCAGGGGGCCAATGTTGCCCTGGAGTATTCCCAAATCAGGGCACCTTTCGATGGGGTGGTCTTGACAAAGAACGCTGACATCGGCGACATCATAACGCCTCTGGGTGCCGCTGCCAATGCCAAAGCGGCTGTGGTCACCATTGCCGATATGAGTTCTCTCGAGGTGGAGGCCGATGTTTCCGAATCGAATCTGAGCAAGATCAGGGTTGGCCAGCCATGCGAGATTCAGCTGGATGCTTTACCGGAACTGCGTTTCCGTGGTGAGATTCATATTATTGCGCCGACTGCCGACCGGAGCAAGGCAACGGTCATGGTTAAGGTCCGCTTCATCGATAAAGACAGCCGCATATTGCCAGAGATGAGCGCGAAGGTCGCTTTTCTCTCCCGTCCGGTAACAAGAGAGGAGAAGAGACCACGAACGGCTCTCAATCAGGTGGCCTTGGTTAACCGAGGAGGCAGGAAGGCAGTCTTTCTCGTCAAAGGGAACAGGGTATTCGAAACCCCTGTAAGCCTCGGGGACCCCGTGGGTGACATGGTAGAAGTCCTTGAAGGCGTGAAGGCGGGAGACCAGGTCGTGCTGAACCCTTCAGATCGATTGAAAAATGGGTCGAAAATAAAGGTCGAAGAAAAGTAGATGGAGAGCAAAACACCGATTGTCGAGATAGAGCACGTGAACAAATCCTACCGCAGGGGTACCCACATTATCCCTGTACTGCTGGATATCACGCTGGATATTGTGGAAGGGGAATTCCTGGCGTTGATGGGACCCTCGGGTTCAGGAAAGAGCACCCTTCTCAACCTCGTCGCTGCTCTTGACAAGGTTGATAACGGCAGGATCAGGGTGGGTGGCATCGATATCACAGGACTCACTGAGAGCGAATTGGCTGCGTGGCGATCGGTCAATGTCGGTTTCATCTTTCAGTTCTATAATCTCATCCCGGTTCTGACGGCCCTCGAAAACGTCGAGCTTCCCCTATTGCTCACCGATCTATCTCGCAGAAAACGACGCGAGCACGTGGAACTGGCGCTCCAAGTTGTGAACCTTGAGAGTCGAATGGATCATTATCCTGGCCAGCTCTCTGGAGGAGAGCAGCAGCGGGTTGCCATCGCCCGCGCCATTGTCACCGACCCGACGATACTGGTGGCAGATGAGCCGACCGGAGACCTCGACCGGGTTTCGGCTGAGGAGATCCTCGATCTGATGGATCGGCTCAATCGTGAATCGCATAAGACCATTATTATGGTGACCCACGACCCTCGGGCAGCAAAAAAGGCGCATACCATCCGGTATCTCGATAAAGGTATCTTGAACAATGTACATCCTCAAGCTGCTCCTTAGAAATTCCTTTCGCCACAAGCTCCGCACCGCTCTGACCATTCTAAGCATCACCATCGCCATTCTTGCCTTCGGATTGCTCAGGACCTTCATCGGCGCCTGGTATGCGGGGGTCAAGGCCTCCTCGGCAAACCGCCTCATCACCCGAAACGCCATCTCCCTCATCTTTCCACTTCCCCTTTCCTATAAAGATAAGATTCGTCAGATCGATGGGGTGAAGCAGATCGCTTACGGGAACTGGTTTGCAGGTATCTATAAAGACGAAAAGAATTTTTTTGCCAATTACGCCATCGAAGCAAAAAACTACATGGAATTATACCCGGAATTCGTTGTTCCTCCTGATCAAAAAGAGGCTTTTCTTCGCGATCGAAAAGGATGTGTCGCAGGACGGAAGCTTGTGGAGCAATACCATTGGAGGATCGGAGACATTGTACCATTGAAAAGTATCGTCTTTCCGGGCAACTGGGAGTTTGTACTCCGAGGCATCTACCACGGAAGAGACGAAAGCACGGACGAAAGGGTCTTCTTTTTCCACTGGGACTACATGAATGAGGCGCTGAAAAAGATGCTCCCTCGCCGTGCCGATCAGGTAGGTTGGTACGTCGTCGAGGTGAAAGATCCGAATCGTGCGGCTGAAGTGGCTCAGGCCATAGATATGACCTTTAAGAATTCACTGGCTGAGACCCTCACCGAAACCGAGAGGGCCTTCTTTCTCTCCTTTATCTCCATGGCAGATGCCATCATTATAGCCATCCAACTGGTCTCCTTCGTAGTGATCATCATCATTATCGCAGTGGCTGCCAACACCATGGCGATGACGGCTCGGGAACGGATTGGAGAATATGCCATCTTCAAAACTCTGGGTTTCAGAGGGTGGCGTATTGCCGGCATGATTGTCGGAGAATCTCTGCTCATTACCATGATCGGTTGCCTCGTCGGCATCGTCCTCACCCCTCCTGCCGCAAAGGTTTTCAGCAAGTATGTGGGCACTTATTTTCCTGCATTCAGGGTGGAGATCGATACGATTTACATGGACATTGGAGCCTCCATACTGGTTGGTCTTCTTGCGGCCATCATTCCGACATGGCGTGCTGTAAAAATCCGCATCGCCGATGGGCTGAGGAGGATAGGGTAAGTGGGAGTTCCCTTCTCATATAGCTTCCGGAACCTCTGGACGCGCCGATTAACCACCGTGCTCACTGCATCGGGCATGGCCCTTGTCGTGTTCGTCTTTGCTGCCATTCTCATGCTGGCCGAGGGGCTTCGGAAGACACTTGTTGAGACCGGTTCGTATGACAACGTCGTGGTGGTCCGAAAAGGTTCTACCTCCGAAATGATGAGCTGGGTTACTCGACTACAGGCTTCCATTGTGGAAACTCAGCCTGAAGCGGCCATCGGAGCAGATGGCCAACCGCTCCTTGCGAAAGAAATGGTCGTCCTCATCGCTCTTCCCAAACGGGGGACGAACGCACTATCCAATGTGGTGATCAGAGGAATGGGTGCAAGCTCACTCGCATTGCGACCACAGGTGAGATTGGTAGAGGGGCGCGCGCCCAAATCCGGATTATCGGAGATCATCGCCGGCCGAAGTATTGCAGAGCGATTCAAAGGAGGGGGCATTGGTGAAACCCTCCGCTTCGGGATGCGGGACTGGAGGATTGTGGGGATCTTCGACGCGGGCAACACGGGGTTCAGTTCAGAAATCTGGGGGGATGCGGATCAACTCATGCAGGCCTTTCGCAGGATGGTCTACTCATCCGTCATCTTCAAACTGCGTGATCCTTCCGAATTTGAAAGAGTGAAGAAATGGATTGAAAGTGATCCACGCCTGACGTTGGAAGCAAAGCGTGAGAATCGTTACTACGCGGAACAGTCGGAAAGAATGGCTCAATTCCTTCGCATTCTTGGGACGGCGTTAACCATCATCTTCTCTCTCGGCGCCATTATCGGTGCCATGATTACCATGTACTCGGCAGTGGCCACCCGAACAAGCGAAATTGGAACGATGCGCGCCCTGGGCTTCAAGGGGATCAGCATCCTGGGAGCTTTCATTCTCGAAGCCCTGCTCCTGGGGCTGATCGGTGGGTGCCTGGGTCTCTTCTTGGCCTCTTTTTTACAACTTCTCACGATCTCCACGATGAATTTTCAGACCTTTTCCGAACTCGCCTTTAACTTCACCCTCACCTTTGGCATTGTTTGGAAGGGGCTCGGTTTTTCCTTGGTCATGGGCTTCGTCGGAGGTGTGCTGCCAGCGTTCAGAGCATCGCGAATGAATATTGTGGACGCCTTGCGAGCGAGTTGATGTACGAAGATCATGGATAGAATGGATTGAGTGTCCGCATCGAGGATGGGTGTGTTCATCGATTCCTTTTTCGATGGTGACTGGTTTTTTAGGTGCCGTGGCGCATCCAATCAAGACGAAAAGGGACAACACCATCAAAATCCCAATCCTCATCTTCAATCTTAAAATCTCCTTGAGGCCTCTGAAGAAGATTCTGCTAACAAATTTATAAATCATTTTTCGCGGATTATACAATGATTACTCAGAGCACATAATTGTTTCCACCCCCTCTTTAGAAAAGGGGGGTAGGGGGGATTTGAAACTTGGGAAAATCCCCCTAAATCCCCCTTTGAAAAAGGGGGATTCTTAAACCAGTCAAAAAAAATCGCCGTCGAGGAAAAACCGCCCAAAAATACAAACTATTTAATGCTCCTGGTAAAAACTCTTATCTGAGAGGAGATGAGGAGAAAAATGAGGCTTGGATTAAGCTGGAGTGAGGAAAATTTTTAAGGAACGAAGGAGATTCGGCCTTTCAGGCCGGGAGAGAATTTGATTTTTCCCTCTTTGTCTACGATGAGGCATTCCACTCCTTCAAGCCTTTGACATAGAGCGTATCCTTTTTCAGGACCCAGGACGAAAACGGCTGTAGCCAGCGCATCTGCCGTTATTCCATCTTTGCAGACAACCGTAACGCTCTGGCATCCCTCTGTAGGGAAACCGTCTTTCGGGTTGAAGATATGGTGGTAACGTTTGTCCTGATGTATAAAGAATTTTTCGTAATCTCCCGAGGTCGCGACGGCGGTATCCGATACAAGAACCTTAGCCATGATTTTCTGGGAAACCCTTGGATCTTGGATTCCGATCGACCAGGGCTGATTATTCTTTGTTCCTCCCACTCTTAAATCCCCGCCTGCATTGACAATCAAATTTTTATATCCGAGGGATCTCAGAAGTTCGAATGTTCTGTCAACTGCGTATCCTTTGGCGATTCCTCCTAAATCAACCGCCATTCCCTTCTTTTTCAGAAAGACTTTTCCTTCACGATCGATCGATACATCCCTGAAATTCACCAGATCCAATTTTTCTTTCACATCCTTGGTTGAAGGAGGAATTCCCTTTTCCCTCGCAATTCTCCAGAGTTGAGTGAGGGGACCGACGGTAATATCAAAACTACCTTCTGAGAGTTCGGATATCTCTTGTGCCTTTTTGATTACCTCCAGGGTTTCTGAAGAGACCTTTGCCCATCCTTCTCCTGCCGATCGGTTGATTCGAATAACATCACTCGAATCAAGCCATGGACTCATTAACGTTTCGATTCTTTTAATCTCCTGAAAGGCTTGAAGTACGGCTTTATTGGCAGCTCCCTCATCATCGCCAATGAGGGTGATTTCAATGACTGTCCCCATGGCGACTTGACGGTACTTAAAGAGATCGGACGAATTGGTAGAAAACGGGTGAGCTATGAGGAGGATAAAAAAAACGAGAGGGAAATAGATCACTCCCCTCTTTTTGAGGTCAATCAAGATACCCTTCCTTCTTCAATTTATCGTAAATTTCTTTGGCTTTATCCAGACTATCGAAGACGAGGACGGCTGTGATGGTCGCCCCGGAAACAGAATCGACACCGGGATCAAAGATGAATGGGCTGAGGATGGATCTTCCTATGGTTCTGGTTTTTAATTTTTTTATGTCTCCCTCGGTCCAGCTGAGGTTTCCAATTTTTGTAAGCTGGATGGGGACAATATCGGTCACCTTTCCTTCACGGTCAAAGGTATATATAAAAAAAGTATCATGGCAGATGTCACAGATGGCTCGCCGGCTTGCCAGTTTCGAAAAAAGATTCTTCTGGTATGCCCCGAAATTAACCTTTCCAAAATAAATCCAATCTCCATCCTTCAAGGTTATCTTTTGGATTTGGAGGATTTTTCCTCCTCCGGATTCCATCCCTTCTTTTGCCTTCGCCATCAGTTCTTCTTCTGTGAGAGGAGGCTTCAGGGCATCGCCTTCATAAACAGCACCTTTCTTAGGTATTAAGAGGGCCAGGTCATATTGGAGAACAGCCCTGGTCTCATCCAGCGCATTCTCGACCGAATCGATCAGGCCAAGATGGGTGCTCACTACCATGCCCTTTTCCTTGGCATCTTTTCTCACCCAAATCATGAAGGGGGTTCGAGGACTTCCAATGGCTGTATGGGCATCGAATTTGGAATCCGGAATGATAGGGTAGGGGACATGATATGTTTTTTTAAAAATATTCACCTCCGTGAGGTTGTTCCCGGCAGCGATCGCAATGATCTTAACCTTTCCCTTCAATTTTGGATTCTTTTCGATTGATGAATATAACTCGTTGAAGATGGGGGCTTGTCTCTGACAACTCGCACAATAGGTGCTAATGAATTCGATTAAGATTAGGGAACCACGGATCTCTTTAAAGGAGAATGTCGTCTTTTTCGGTATCCCCAGGTAGGTCTGTTCTTCTTTGGAAGGAAGCTGTTTAAAGGTTAGGTCTGGAAAAGGGATGGCAAAAGCCACTGGTTTTGTTTCTCCCCGAACGAGTCCATAGAAAAAAAGTGTGGATAAGGAAACAAGCCAGACGGCATAAATGGTTTTTTTCTTAATCATAGATTCGGTTCTTGAAGTCTAAATAAAAAGGTTGTGAAGTAAGGATACAGCAAAATGCTCATTTATATTGCATTACTCCCAGCCTTCGGCTGCCAGGGCTTCATGGAGTTCGTCGGGATGATGGCGACAGCGATACTCGAGCCGGCTGGATTCGGCGTGGGCCTTGTTGTAGGACCAACCACCGGCCATTCGATTGCGTTCGTGCAGTTCATGCAACAGCACATAGGCGCGCTCTTTTTCCTCGATGGCATCATCAATCCAGACTTCGTTTTCAGGTACGAATTCATAAACATAATCGTGACCGCCTTCTGTGAAGTCGATATCAAACACACTTCGAACGAGGCGGCCGTTGACGATCCAGACGCTGACACCCTTTTCGAGTTTTTTCCACAGCCGCTGGTGAACCTCTCGGCCGTCCGGGAGTTCCTTGCCATGATGGGTTAATCGGCTCACATCTCCAGCGCGGCGGCGTTCCCTCCGTTCCACCCGATCAGCCTCCTCCAAGGCCTTATCATAGGGCACGCCCTTAGACATCAGTCGATGTTCTACCAGAAGATGATCGATGAAAAACCGCTGCTCGTCGTCTTTGGTTTCCTTTTCAATCCAGAGTTCGTTTTTGGGGATGTAGGGGAAACTATAATGTTGGCCGAAATTGGTAAATTCTTCGTCGATATGGCTCCGGATGTAACTGCCGTCAACGATCCACACCTGCAGATTTCCCCGTTCATCAATCTTTTTGAGATAAGGCAATTTGAGTTTTGCTGCCGTAACCCTACCCCATCCTGCTTTCTTAATCTCTTTATAAAAATACCTGTTGAATACCGCCCAGCTTTGCTGGGCGGATGAAAACAGGTTCGCTGAAAGCGAAATGTTTTAGAGTTTTAAATTGATAATTCCATGTAGCTTGCTATAAGTTTACCTCATCTGTCATTCCCACGAAAGTGGGGATCCAGACTTGTCCCTGTGAAAACAGGGAACCAATATAAACTGGATTCCTGCTTTCGCAGGAATGACAACATGGAAATAGGTTTTGAATTTTAATGCCCCGCAGCTCTGCTGCGGGGTAGTTTACTC
>Ga0315279_10006643_pt1 | contig 14555 bp, 13 predicted proteins | sample YL17G06_20_MG_FD_203694 | JGI IMG/M metagenome (GOLD analysis project Ga0315279, IMG submission 203694) | Sediment microbial communities from Yellowstone Lake, YNP, Wyoming, USA - YL17G06_20 | ecosystem: Environmental > Aquatic > Freshwater > Lake > Sediment | place: USA: Wyoming | collected... | reverse complement strand
TCATAGAATCCTTGCGCCTTTTTAAAATCAAGCTCCTGGTAATCTCTATACCGTGCAGTAAAAGAGGCGTCATACAGGCGCTTAAAGCGGGCAAGAATTTCAGGATCGAGATGGGCTTGCGCAATATCTAATCTGAATTCATGTTTAGAGGGCATTTGCGTGTCATAATTTCTTTGGTAATTGTAATACGATTCAAGGCAAGAAAAGGTGATTTTTTGCCTTCCATCTATGGTCAATGGAAAAACTTTAGAATCAACATAGTGAATGGCGGCATAAAACGCTGTTGTTATTATCCAATCAGGAAAATCCGTGACTTTTGCCAAATGCTCGCATGCAGATTTATTGTGGTCACCCCACTTTTGCATTTTATTTGCCGACATATCTGAACATATACCCATCTGAGTAGAGTATTTCAAAATTTGGCTGCGATGCTCCTGTTATTGACATATAAGATGCACGCCATTGGATGTTTTTGTTTTCGCCGCAAAACTTCTTAACAATTAAATCCGTTTCCTTATACACCAATAGCATGGCATCCGAAGTAAAAAAGCTTGTTTCTATCCCCAATAATGACCGAAAAGAATTAATGCTAAAAGCCTTTACTAGCATGTGCGAAACAGGATGCTTATTGATTTGCAAATTATTAAACAGCTTTTCAGATATGCCAAGCACACTATGTAAATTTTTTTTAAACGCTTCTTGTATGGCCTGTTCATGCGATTTTACCGCGCATTCCATGCCCTCAACAAATATTTTAATGGCGTCTTCCGGCGAAATGTGTTCGGGGGGTTTAAAATCCCAGCCGAACTTAGCTGTTTCGGACAGGTAATTGGCGTGGCTTTGATGGATGGTCTCTGGCATAAGGCTATTCAATTATATGTTCTGGTCAACCGTGTTTTCAAGATATATTCAAAATTTTACTTATGAAGATCTTGCTTAATAGATTAAAACAAGGGCGGAATTCTGCTAAGATCACAATAAATTCACTTCAAATCTGATATGCGGCTTTTTTTGATCCGGCGTAATATTCCAGCAGCTTTAATGAATCAACCTTTGAGCTTAGCTTGATTTTCGTATCCCTGTTTTTCCTTGTTTTAAAATCCAGAAAGTCCATGCCCCTGCCGATATCAAAGCAGAATTGTTCTGTAATTATAAATCGTTCATGCGGCAACGAAACGGATTTATTATCAGAGTCATAAAATTGCACCTTGACCGGCATACCCGGCGAACCAGAATCGCGGGCTTTTTTTAATTCATCAAGGAAGAAAGCGGCTGTACACTCTCTATCCGAAGTACCAGGAAGACCGCAATGGATAATCATGTTTACAGAACGCGGGTCTTTCATTTCTTGGCCCAACCATCGATAAAATTCCGCTATTGAAAACTTATAATTATCTCCGAACTGCTTGCCAAACAAACGGTCACATACTTCAATTTTCGATGAATAGCGGAATGCAGCATGGAAGCATCTGCTGAAAAAATCGCCGGGAGAGCGTTCCTCTTGCGGCAAAACCGTTTCCCCTTCGCTTGCAGCTTTTGATTGGCAACCTTTAAAATCCGTTGAGCTATAATCTGATAGTGTTGTACATGCAAAATGAGCATCTGCTTTTTTTTGGGTGAGAAGAGCGATGTCCAAAGGAATAGTAGCGCATTGCTCAAGAAGCATTTCGAATTCGCTTTTTTCCCCGCTATAATCATACTTCAAGCAACCAACAAACCGGTTTTTGGTTTTTAAAGACATTAACAGCTTTTTTATGCACGTACGATCGAATGTTTCAGACATTGCTTTTACTTTTTCACCAATTGCTTCGCATAAAAAGGAATAGTCTATGAAATCACAAACCAGGCAGTTTTGAAGAAAATCATGAATAACGCTAATAAGCGCCTTCCTTGCATAATCGCCATTTTCATCAGCCTGTGCAAAAACTTCAGGTTCAAAAAATACTAGGAAAACCATAATCAAAACATCTCCTCAAAATCTTCTTCAAAGAAACCACCGGGACACGGGTCAATCAGGTTGCCATTTTCATCCAATCTAAGCCTGACAAGCTCCGAACCGGCAACATCCGGCCGCATGTAAAGAAGACAGACGTCTTCAGCGCGCAAAGGCGGCAAAGAACCGTTCTTTTTCGCCGTGGTTTCGCGAATGCGCCGCATCAGGCGAAGAATCAGATGCTCGCTGTGCGTTTCAAGGATAAAGCTGTTTTTGTTCAGCATCGCCGACTCGATAAAAACATCCCCCAATTCCGCCTGCAAAGCCGGATGCAAATGCAGTTCCGGTTGCTCCATGGCAAGGATTTCGCCTCTGGCAGCATAAGCGGAAACGAGGACCGGCAGGACCTGACTCACGCCTATGCCGACATCACGGTGGGAAACGATGGTTTTTCGATTAACATCAAGCAAAACAAGATCTTTAATCGATTCAATATTTGCCTTTTGCAGATTATCATTAAACCGTTTTACTTCCCGCTCAATATCGCTTATTGATGCACTGGATTCTGAGGAAGAGGATTCTGAAGAAGATTCACTTTCATCTTCTATCTCAAAATCCTGGCCATCTTTCTGGATCTGTTCAAGGGTAGTCCATAAAGGATCTTCTAAATCCGAACTGCTGTAAAGGTCGCGGACAATGAGCTGGTAAGGTGTTTTCATTCTTTCCGCTGATCCGAGCCATGCATTTACCTTCTCTCGAACCGATGGATCCTGCCGCACTTTATCCCACGCCCACCCGCCGCCCGCAAACCAGTTGGTATCGTATTCCTGCGAAAATGCCAGATGGCGGGAAGGATACGAACGCAGCGGGCCTAAATAACGGAGTTTCTTTATCGCAAAGCTGATGTGCTGATTCACTCCGGCAACGATCGTATTAAGAAGGCGTTGCACAAAAAGACCGGCAATTTGGCCAAGTTCCTCGCGACGGTTTTCTTTGCTGAGAGTATAAAATGAGGAACGAAGATCCGGCTGTTCGGAAGCACCTGCTTTTACAACACCCGTCGGTAAAAAATTCCCGCTTTGCAATTCGAGAAGCGGCACAAGCTCGTCGATGGCGGCATTTACCGACTCAAAATCAGACTCATCCAGCTTATCCGTTGTCGTATTGGCATACACAAGCGCGCGTACCGTTTCCATAATTACCGGATTTTCGGTTTCAAGCTCATCAAGTGCAAGGCGCCATCCTTCCGATCGTCTTTTAAGGCTTGCTCGCAGAAGCTTTGCATCACGTGTGCGGATTTCATAGCTTTGCACGGCAACACTTTCCATTTGTTCTATTTTGGTAATGCCGACATGAACCAGCACCGTCACTTCTCCCGCGGGTTTTAATATCTCGGCTACCTTACCGGAAAGTCTTTCCACATCAATGGTAACCCCCCACTCAACACGGCTTTCGGCGTCTCGCCGGTGGACGAATTGCCTGAAACCGCCTAAATCAACCGCATCGCCGCCAATGCGAGGACGCGTCACATCAAGATTACCGGGACTATCGCCAGTGATCGCTTCATGGGCAAAAAGAAGACCATGAATAAGGCTGCTCTTGCCGGAGCTGTTCGGCCCGAAAACAATGGTCAAAGGCCGAAGGGGGACTATCTGCGTCGTGGAAAAGGCCTTGAAATTACCAAGGCGGATGGTTTTGAGCACGGGGGGATCGTCCTTTCTTTGCCGTTGGGCTTGCATTCAGCAAAATTCTTTCGCGACCCGGTCTATTAATTGCCTGATCCGGTCTATAAGGGCGGTACGATCGAGCGGTTCATCATCCAGATCAAGCTCTTCGTACCTGAATTGGACACTAAAACCCGCAAGCTCTAACAAGGTCATCCATTCGTCAATTGCAATGCCGTTTGTTTTCAATATGCCAAGTAGTTGACTGATGTCATGATTAAACGGATATTCCTTTCCCATTGCCGCGATCCAGGCTTTGAGCGCTTTTTCAACAGCTTGCTGGGCGTGAAATCCAAAAACTTCATCAGCGAAGTGCTCCCGGTCGGCAACCATGCCTTCAAGGGCGCGCAAGTCCTTTTTCGCCATAGCAAGAATGGCGCTGCCATTATTGTCCTTTTTCATAAAGCACCTTCCCATATTTATATGCCTGCCCGACAACATGCGCGGGTTCATTGCGGTACCGTTCCGCGTCTTCTTTGCCATAAACGAGAATATCTTTTGCCATTTCAAAGGGCATCAGCGCCCGCAAAATGTTGGCAATCTCTTTGCGCCGGCTTCGGTCTTTGCCAAACCGCCCCTCTTCGATAACGAGGATATCAACATCAGACCCGGCGCGCGCCGTTCCCATGGCCCGCGATCCGAAAAGAATCACCCGGACGGGCTTGACGGTATTTACGATTTTTCCGACCATTTGCCGAACCGTTTCATCAAAAGTCGGGGCAACCATGGATTATTCCTTTCTTGAAGATGCCTTCGTCGCAACACGCGATTATCAATCGAACGATTTCCGGTTCGTACTGAGCGACAATATTCAAACCCATCTCCGCGTTCGTTCTTGTAGATTCATCAGGATATCCGTCTTTCATTTCCTCGCAATTGACTTTGGCTTCAAAATCCTGTTTATCTCATCTATATCAAAACGCTCGGGATCGTACGGCTCTCCCAACCAGTCAATAAATTCCTTCGCCTCTTTGCTCTTTGGGTTCTTCATGGCCGAAACAATATCCTCATATCCTCCGAATGAGCCGCAATCCTCCGGCGGGCAATTTCTCGCTCCTTCCAAACATATCGGGACTTTGATTCCGTCGGTCGCCTTAAAAACCTTCTCAACCATTACTATATGCTCCCAACTGTCCCCCATATCATAAAGATATTCCAGTTTGTCTTTGGGCTCAATGCCGATGTTGCTCAATTTTGTTTTCGTGGAGTCCTCAGAATCGCCCCCAAAATCATCCATGTCATCATCGAGAGGCGGGCTATATTCAACTCCTCGGAAAGTGAACGTATACAAATGAGCATGTTCCCAACCCATTACGTCCTGAATCGTGTCGTGCAATGTATCAAGAGTTATCGAGAAGTCGACCAGGAACCTTCTCCAAATTTTCGGTTTGATGCACATCAATTCTACTTTCAATTGGGCGATTTGCGCACTCATTGGTGATTCCTTTCTCCATGGATTTATAAGGTTACGTTGGCTTTCCAATACCGCGGGGCCGGCGTCCGGTTGCCGCGGAAAATGAAATTCGTATTGTTTATTTTAAGATCAGCGGTTCTCCGCGAATCTCCGCGGTCTGGTTTCGGTCATTTTCCTGAAATCAATCGAAGACCTCCTTCCAGCTTGCTGGAAAAGTTTAGGATTAAGTAGTATCTGTTCAGAATTGGCTGGAACCACATTCAACCGCTCATGGTGAGCTTGTCGAACCATAGCGGCTTCCCTATGGCCGCTCATCCTTCGACGGGTTCAGAACGAGCGGTTCTTCGGGATGTCAATGAATTCTGAACAGATACTAAGTAGTCCCATTTTCCAATCTATCAGCTTTTTCTCTATAGTAATTTATGCCCTCACTATCAAATCCCGGATGGTTTAGCATAAAATCTGCCGTTTTGCGATAATACTCGACGGCTTTCATAACATCGCCTTCGGCTTCATAAATGGAAGCTAATCTTTCGTATCCATCCACCTGATCGGGATACTCCTGCATCAATTTTTTGCAAACATCTTTGGCTTTTTGATAATCTTTGGATTTAACCAGATCGACGATGCTGTTCGATAAAGCATCAAGATCGCTATAGAAGACCGAAGAATTATGGCCCGATATGCTTTGCCTGGTTTCCTTAATCGAGTTGTTTGTTCTGTCAAGGCCTTGATTTTCTTTGTTCAGACAGCACTTCTTGTATTTCTTCCCGCTGCCGCATGGGCAGGGATCGTTTCGATTGAAACTCATACGGACCTCCGTGATATTTGCTTGCCGGATGGTCCGGCGCCTTTCTTCTCGTCTGGAGCACTCCTGCTTTCATATTCCTTCATAATCTCTTCAATAGTTTCATCTCCAGGCCACTTTCCCCAAATATCTTTCAGCCAATCTCGCTTTCTCTGGTTTTTGAGGAGGATGGAGAAATCCTTGGGATTCATTTATTAGGCCTTTCCTGCGGATACCTTTGCTTTGCCGCGCGCAAGCTTGCTTTCGTCAATTGCATTTGCAGTTTCAATTGCCTTGAGCTGCGCGGAAAGCTCGGTTTCGAGTTTGGCGCAGTTCTTTTCCCGCCAGCCGGCGGTAAGGGAGCCGGCGAAGGCGCGGTGGAGAAGGGTGGAGAAAGTAGAATTGCACAGTAAAATTGCTTTTTCGGCTTTTTTCATAATCGTTTCAAGATGTTCGCTGCATTTTGCAAATTCAATCTGAAGATTAATTGGAGGCACAAGGATTTCTGCAGGATATATCCTGCTACCTGAAATAAGTGGCTGACCAGCACGACCAGCCAGCCGGTTTAAATCGACTATTTGTAATGCTTTTACTAGATATAAATCGTTAAGCGCCTCGTTTTGCTCGTTGATAAATAAAGCATTATCTGTAATCCAACAATTATCTTTTGCATAGTTAATAGATCCACAATAAGCTCCAACCCTGCCAATAATTATTTTGGGCGTATCAAACATGCATTTTGAATGGAATCCGTTTATCCCATTGCCACCAAATACTGGATATTTCCCTTTAGAATCCATTTCCTTTGCAGGAAGAAAGTCTCCGCTTTTCACTTTTATTAAATCGCCCAATGGCGTCTTCTTCCAGCCCTTTTTATTCGTTACTGGATCCCCGAACATATCATAAAACAGCGCCGTCAGAATCCTGCTTGCCTTCTCGTCCGCTTCTTTGCCTTTGCGGCGGAGAGCATCTGCCTCGTCGAGGATTTCGACGATCTTGCGCTGCTCCGAGAGGGGTGGCAGGGGGATATTGCACTCATATACATTCCTATCTGTGACCGCAGGATAATTTGCTCCGCGCATTTGGGCCAATAACGACTCAATAAAAGATTGCGTTTGAGTGAGATAAAAAAGAAATTTTGGTAGAATTGCTTTTAAATTAGCCCGAAGAACGCAGAAGCCTGTAGATGCTATTTCACCATCCAATTCAGGCGGGACCATTGCTACAGCATTCAAGTTAGGCCTAACGGTAGAAACCAGAATATCATTTGATACTATTTCTTGTCTCGCTCTACCTGGTGCATCAGAGCCAATATATGCTGTTGCTGTTGAAATAGTCTTTGATTCCCGATCAATTCCCGATATGTCAACATATTTGAAGAAAGCATCCGGAGTTCGGCGTGGATCTCTTGTACCAATTGCGTTGCGAACCTTTGAAATTTTAACTACCGGCCACTTCATCCCACCGCCTCCACATCCTTCAACAGTCTTTCTAAATCTTTCCCCATTTCCTTAAACATCCCCATCACTTCCCTTATCAATTCCGCCGGGTCCTCATCCGGCGCTTTTTCCGCTACTTGGGGCTTGTATCTTCCCGCGGCAAGGTTGTATTCATTCTCCTGTATGCTTTTCACCATCGCCCACCAGCATTTCGGGGATTCGGTGCCGGCCTTGAGCATGGCGCCCGCTTCTTTTCCGGGCGGTTCTTTAAATCCGGAGTCTTTGTATTTCTTCCATTGTTCCAGCAGCTCCGGAATATCATTCTTTTCCGGGGTTTCCGGTCTTCCGCCCTGCACGATCCTGTCCGGATCAAAACCGTCATTATTGATTTCGAAGAACCATACCTTTCCGCTTTTTTCTTTTGCCTTTTGTTCGAACGGTTTACGGAACACAAGGATTCCGGTCTTGACTCCCGCATACGGCCTAAAGACTCCCGCGGGCAGACTGATCACCGCAAGGAGCTCAAAATCCTCAACTAGCTTCTGCCGAAGACCGATATGCGCGGATGTGGAGCCGAAGAGCAATCCTTCGGGAACGACCACGGCGCAGCGCCCGCCGGGAGCGAGGGCTTCCATCATGACGCCAAGGAAGAGAAGTTCGGATTTTTTGGAATCGGTGGGAAGGTCTTTGCGGATGGAATCGCGCGGCAGCGTGCCCGCGAACGGCGGATTGGAGAGAATCACTTTGTATTTGCGCGTCAGATCGTCTTCGCTCAGGCCGCCGACTTCGGATAAGGTGTTGGCCCGCTTGACAGGCGCGTTTTCGATGCCGTGAAGCACCAGGTTCATCATGGCGATGCGCATGAGCTGCCGAGACACGTCGATGCCGTGGATGCAGCGCTCGAGGGTTTCCCAATCGGGCAATTTTTCGCCCGGGCCTTTGCGGTAGGTCTGGAGTTTCGGGACCTGCTTTTTCGCCTGGGCGATTGACTGCCCGCGTTTATCAAGCCATTCTTCTCCGTAAATCGGAATTTCCTGGGGTTCCGATGAATATTTCGCGAGGACATATTCGACCGCGTCGATAAGAAAACCGCCCGTGCCGCAGGCGGGATCATAAATGGTGTCTTTGAATTCCGGGTCCACGAGCCGCACCATCATGGTGCGGATCTGTCGCGGCGTCCGGAATTGGCCATTGAGCGCCGATTGACCAAGGTGCGTTAGAAGGTATTCAAAGATGTCGCCCTTTATATCTGTTCCCAATTTGGAGAACGCAATGGAGTCGATCTCATCGATTACCTGCTTGAGGACCGCCGGATCGGTAATTTCGAGCACAGCGTCGCGGAAATAGTCCGCTACGCGCGGGGCCTGCTTGACGAGATTGCCCATATAGGGAAAGACCTCGTCGCGGATGAAATCGCGCAGGGCGTCCCCTGATTTGAAGCGGAATTCAGACCAGCGGAAGCGCTGGGCCTGTTTGGGGAACAGTGATTTGACGTCTCCGCCGGTCAGCCGGCTCTGTAATTCTCCTGAGCTCTCTTTTTCATCAAGCAACTTGAGATAGATCAGATACGATATCTGCTCTATATAGGTCACGGGATTGGAGACGCCGCCGGCCCAGAGGATATTAGTAATTCTGTCAAGTTTCTTGCGTATTTCCTGGTTCATGCATTCTCCTATGCGATTTTCCGCCGGTTGGGCGCGAAAACGGATTCATCCATGTCTTCTATGATTGATTGCAGGCCTTTTTCTCCGAAAAGCTCCACGCCTACCTGTCCTGCATTAAGGATCGAAAGCGGCGGGCTGAATACGTCCCTGATTGAGATAGTGCCGCGCGCTATGCCGCGGTTTTTAAGCATTGAGAGATATTGCGACTGTTCCGGACCAAGCCCCTTGGACACCAGCCATGCCTGGAAATTTTCGTTGAGTGTTTCTTCGCGACTTTTGACCTTGATAAGCCCTAACGCGGCTTTAATGAAATCGATGATATTGCCGGTTGGATTGCGGTAGGCCTGACGCAAATTGTCTTCATTGAAAAAATATTCCGGCTGATTGAGCCGTTGCGCAAGCGATTGCTCTTCATCGTCGGTCAAAGGCTTATTGTCACGAATCTTAGTGACTATTGGATCATTGTCCTGGGACTTTATGGTATGTTCCCAATTACTGACGTAATCTTTTTTATCGATTCGCTCTCCCTCGGGCCCTACCTCAACGTAATGCACCGATTCAAGCCATTGGTCATCAAGACCGAGTTCAATAAGCTCGTGAACGCCTTGAAGTGGAGGTTTAGGCCCGGTTTGTCTCCCTCCCTTTCCCTTGCCGCTGCCCGTGAAAACATCCGTATCGCTGTCGTTGAAATATTTGTGATTGCCGAAGAAATCATAAATGATGAACTTCTTTTTCTGGATTTTAGGCGCCGTTCGCGTTCCGCGGCCGCGTATCTGCTGGTAAAGTATCGGGCTCCGTATGCGACGCGCAAGAACGATATGAAGCACCTCCGGACAGTCAAAGCCGGTATCCAGCATTCCAACACTCACGGCAACCTGCGGGAGAACATCGTATTTGAATTTTCGTATCAGCTCATCCGCATCGTCGACATCGGATGTAATCAACTCGGCATAGCGTCCTTTCTGCTCGAGATGCAGATTGTTAAGGTACTCGGTTAACCGGGAAGCGTGATGTTTTGTGATGGCGAATACGATGGTTTTGCCGGGAGCGTTTTTCTGTTTTGGCGCGAGATCGAGATAGTTCTGGTTGGCAAGGCGGTCGAATTCTTCCATCATAAGCCGGTTGGTTTTTGCATTTGTCCATTTTCGTTCGAATTCGATCGGGTCGTAATGTTCATCGTCCAGATCGGCGCCTTCCGCGAGGACCTCGGTGATGCCGGTTGCGAACGTATATGGCGAAAGAAAACCGGCCCTGAACGCCTCTTTGATGGAATAGCTGAAATCCGGCTTTCCGTTTTTGCATTGATAAAATTTAAAGGTGTTGCGGTCAATATATTCGGCCGGCGTAGCGGTAAGACCGATTTGCACGGCGTCAAAATGCGTCAGCGCGGTCTGCCATGAACCATAAATCGATCGGTGGCATTCATCCGCGATGACGACGTCAAAGTAGCCGCTGGTAAATTCCTGGTACCTGCCTATCATTGTTTGCAGAAGACAAACGGTGATCTGCTTCTCCTGCTTTACCTGACCAGGCTTGAGCCAGTAGCTGGGGTGTGCATTCAGCAGGTCCTGCAATGCTCCGATCGCCTGTTTGGCGAGTTGCTCCCGGTCTACAAGGAACAGGACCTTCTCAGCGCGCCCGGATTTGATGAGGCGCTTCAGATAAAGACATACGATATCGGTTTTACCGGTGCCGGTCGGCAGTTCTATAAGGAAACGGCGTTTGCCAAGTTCCAGCGCATGATCGAGCGCTCGCATTGCTTCCTGCTGATAGGGCCGTACATCACGCGCCTCGCCGTTGCGGAAATAATTCTCGGGAATCGGTATTGTGGCAAGCGGAGCGATTGTTTTCCGCATCTGCACAAGGCGCTCAAGATCGCGGCGGGAATAGAATGAGTTTATAATGCGCGCATCGTCATTCGTGTAGTCCCAGAAGTAAATCAGCTCGCCATTGGTGAGAAAGATGAATGGGGCCTTGATGCTGCGCGCATACGGGAGGGCCTGCTGCTTTGCGGCGTACGGCTGGATGGCGTTTCGTTTCGCTTCAATGACGGCAAGGGGCCGGCCGCGCTGGTCAAGAAGCAGGTAATCGGCTTTACCCGTGGGTATCTCATCCTCGTCGGGGGTCATCAGTGCCGTAGCATCGCCATACTGCTTCCTCGGTTCACGGAGCATATGCGGGGCATTGCGTATTTGCACTTCGGTAAGCACCTGCGATTTGTCGGCAGGGTCCCATCCTGCCTGGCGAAGCAGGTCATCGATAATTATGCGCGCATCCGCTTCGGTTGTGTGGCCCAAGCAAAAGCTCCTTTATTATGTGGCGTATTCTGGAAAATACTTTGCCAGATAGACATCATTCAGAAATACATCACATACAAGTCTTCCACGATCGATACGATGCGCCTTCCTTAATTCCACGCTCTTGCTATAAAGAAGGCTTGTAAGCCTGTCTCGCGCCTGCTCGAATCCGCGTTGATGCTGCTCAGGCGTATCATAGCCTGTCGGCCGGATTCTGTTCCCCGTGCTGCCTTGCCACTGCCAACCAGGGCTGACATCAAACGTATCTCCATCGACAATCGCTGTTACCTTGAAGCTTTCCATAGGCGCCTCCAATTGTTAAGGTGAAATTGGCTTTGCACCTAATCAAAGCAACGGCTATGCCAACTAGGAGATTTGCAATTTTTTCATCCGAGCATCGAGTGTCTGATAGTTTTCAATACCAAGAAGCCGGGCGGCTTTCGCCTTAACCCCATGCGCTTCTTCGAGTGCACGCTTGATATAGTGCTTCTGCAATTCATCAACCGCCGCATCGAGGGAAAAGCCGTCACCTAGTGCTGAATACATTGGATCCATACCAGCACGCGGCCTCCGCGCGCCTCCAATGCATTGTTCCAGGTCTTCGCCGGCCATGCCCTCTGGATGCGTCATTACCGCCGCTTGAATAAGCACGTTATAAAGCTCACGCACATTGCCGGGCCAGTCATATGTTTTCACAAATTTTTTTGCGCTACCACAAAGATATTTGTTGTTATATCCCGGTTCGTTTTTAGCGAAATCTTCGTTTATTTGCGCAAGCAGCTTCTGCGCGATCATCTCAATGTCAGATTTCTTTTCGCGAAGGGCCGGGAGGTTAATGGTAATAACCGCCATGCGGTAATACAGGTCGGACCGGAAGGCCCCTTTTTCTACAAGCCCGAACAGATCTCTATTGGTAGCGGAGATAATCCGCACATCAACAGCGACCGCCTTCCTCGAACCGATAGGCTGTATTTCCCTGATGCTGGTGTGCTGGCCCTGGAGGGGCTGTATTGCCCTGAGCAGCTTTGCTTGTATTTCCGGCGAACACTCACCAATTTCATCGAGGAAAAGCACGCCGCCATCGGCACGCACGAAAGCGCCTTCATGGTCGCTTATTGCGCCGGTGAATGAGCCTTTTACATGGCCGAACAATTCTGATTCAAGAAGGTCGCGCGGCAGGGCCGCGCAATTAACGGTGATAAACGGCTTTTCTTTCCGCCTGCTTGCGGCATGGATGGCGCGCGCGAAAAGTTCTTTCCCCGTTCCACTCTCTCCCGTCAATAATACCGTGACGTCCCTGAGAGCTGCGCGTTGGGCCCTGCCCACGGCCAATCGTATGCTTTTGCTTTCGCCGATAATGCTTTCAAAGCCAGGTATGTCGCGGGGACTAAGCCGGGACAATTGATCAAGGCTTGAATCCGCGGAATGGAGAAGTTCGGGAATTACATCAACCGTGATATCAAACGGTATATCCGCGTCAAACACTTTGTCTTTATAGGACTGCAAAAAATGCGCAGGATATTTGGTTTTGCCCAGCAGTACGAATACGGCCGCCATCGCCGGCGTGCCCGGGCTGAGCAGTATGAAAAGGTTGGTGTTTTCATTTCGGCTTGTTACCAACTTGAGGGCCGCTTCTGTGACCTTGTAGACAGCCTTATAATCCGTTGGATTATCAAGCTCGGTAGGCAGGACTTCAGTATTCGCATTAATCCATTTGCTGAATCTGCGGCCTATCTGTTCCGGGTAGTTGCTAAGCAGATATACTTTGTCAAAGCTCCGGTTTATTAATGTTGCCTTTATTGGGCCTGGACCATCAGGCCTACTCCCTGGGCCGCAAATCTTGCTGATCGCATTCTGTAATTCCGGCGATGATACTTCGGCCATCGCCCGAAGATCAGTATGGCCGATCCAGCTTATAAGGACACTATGCTTCATCGAAACAAAATAATTTATGGCGGAACAAATATATTTGTAGAATCCGCCTGCTTCATGCTCTTTTCGCCGACTTCCGACCTCCGACTTCCGATTTCTGCCGCTCCGCCCTCTGCTCGAACGCTTCGGTTTCCGCCTTCACTTGCTTTACAAATGAATTCCCCTCCGCATCGCCCACCACGGCCTTCTGTTCCGCTTCGTTGCGATACGTCGCCTTGCGGAACGGATTGTCGTAGTCTTTCTTGCGGCTCCGATATACCTGCTCGCGGATGAAACGCTGGATGTCAACGGCCCTGTCGAGCGCCGCATTCCAATCCGCCGGCGTCAGCTTTGATATCCCCAGCAATTCGCACAGCACGGCATAGGCGTGCTTCTGCCGCGCCAGAGGATATTCGTTCCAGAGCCGCTGATAGCGTTCATGCACCGCTTGCCAATCCTTGAGCGCACCGGATTTAATGTCCGCGATCAACTGCACAACATCCGGCTTAGGGACCAACTGGCCGCCCAGGTTCACCCATTGGTCCTGGCGCGGGCCGGAAAGCGCGCGGTTCATGGCTTCCAGATCCGCCCCGGATTCCCGGTATGCCAGCAGGTTCTTGACGGCATAATAATGGAGCATATCGCCGTACGCCGCGTATCCCTCCCGGACATGGAGCACCCGCACCGGCCGCCTGGAGCACTCGACGTTCTGCGCGCGCACCGTGAGCGCGTCGATGCGTATCGCATTCTTCCGCAAAAGCGCGCGGCCGGCCTTTGCCAACGCCTCCGGCGTTGCCCTGCCGCCGCGCTTGCGCGCTGCTGCGCCGGTCCAGATTTCCAGGAGCCCTCGCGCGCGCAGGATTTCCTCCACCGTATCCGGCGCTAAAAAATCGAATTCGATGTTCTGAAGCTTGTTTTTCCGTTTGTCGCGATTCAGGAATTTCCACGTGTTGCGCGCCAGGGCGTACATGTTATGCCGCCACCAGAAGGCCGGCATGAGGAGCAGCCGGTCGCAGGTGGGACTGTTGGCGACAAGCGAGAACGGCAGGGGAATGTCAAGTTCCGCGGGATAATCGCCCTTGGCGATAAGCGTGAATGACGCGAACCGGCTTGAATGCTTGATGGTGGTGCACAATCCGGGCCAGAAGCCGCGGCCCGCGCGCACTTCGCCGTCGTTGGCGCGGCTGTTGTGGTTGGAGCCCACGGTCACGCCGGCGGCCATGTTGCTCTGCCCCATCACCAGCGAGGCGATAAGAAACGAATTATTGTGGTGCTGCTCGTGGGCCGGAAAAATCAGGTTGTTCAGGACTTCACAACAGGAGATTGTCGAATTATCGCCTAAAAACGAATGAATAAGCCGGGCGCCGTACTTAAGGTTTGAGTTGC
>Ga0315279_10006641_pt1 | contig 14556 bp, 26 predicted proteins | sample YL17G06_20_MG_FD_203694 | JGI IMG/M metagenome (GOLD analysis project Ga0315279, IMG submission 203694) | Sediment microbial communities from Yellowstone Lake, YNP, Wyoming, USA - YL17G06_20 | ecosystem: Environmental > Aquatic > Freshwater > Lake > Sediment | place: USA: Wyoming | collected... | reverse complement strand
CGATGTAGAGTGTACTGAGAAGATACCGATGGAAGGGATGGAGGGGAAGTAGATGGCCAAGGTCTCTGTCCGCAAGAAGGTGGCGGTCTCCTTCGCCTACGCCGTGATGACGCCCATCGGCTTCCTGTCCGGCTACTTCTTCGCCGCTGGCCAGATTCCCCTGAGCGTTCTCCTGGTCGGGATGAATACTGTCCTGGAGTGCGTGGCGGTCTTCTGGTTCATAGAAGCGGTCGGAGGCGAGTAGATGCTTACCCCGAAGAAGGCCCCTTACGCCGACACCGAGGTCGGCATCGAGCAGAGCATGATGGAGATAAACAAGCTGCTCAAGGCATACGGCATCAACAACTACGTGTGGACGACCCTCTGGGGGGAGAACATCGTCAGCCTCAAGTTCGCGCTGGAGGTCAAGCCGGGCAAGTACGTCCCCATCAGGATGACGCCGCCGATGTTCCTGGCCAAGCGCAAGAACTGGAACGCCAAGCATAACAAATACGACATCGTGGACCTGCCGAATTGGGCGCAATCCTTGAGGCTGCTCTTCTGGCTGCTCAAGACCAAGCTGGAGGCCATCGCCTACGGCTTCCGGGAGGTCCAGGAAGAGTTCATGGGCGACATCCTGGTCCGGCTGCCGGACGGCAGGGAGGGGACCATGAGCGAGGCCATGAAGCAGCAGCTCCCGTACTCCAAGGGTACCGAGCCGCTGGAGCTGGGGCAGGGAGGGGTGAGATGAGGAACCCATTAGCAATAATACCGATAATGTGGACCGAGGACGACCCGCCTGTCCCACACTGGATGGATGTGGCATTTTTCATTGCGCTGGGGGGTCTCATCGTGTTAGGCGTCGGGGCTCTGATTATGGTTATCTGCGGGGTGATCCGGTGAGACTTTACGTCCCCAAGGACCTGAGCATGCCCCTGCATGCCAAGGAGGACGAGCACGTCATGTCCCTGGACGACGCGCTGCTATTGAAGGAAGTCATGGAGTGCTTCGAGTCCTTCGAGGAGCTGAAGCGCCTGGTGGCGAAGAACTACAAGAAGGAGAAGGTCAACATCCGGGACCCCGGCCTCAGGCACATCTGGAAGGAGTCGAAGCTGCCGCAGGGCAGCCTCCGGGAGGTCTTCAACGCCGTGGTGAACGTCTTCAGCAGGGAAGCGGTGGACAGCGGCGGTATGATTAAGGACAAGCTGCCCAGCAATTTCCTGATCGCCCGCGTGGGCGACGAGTTCGGCATCGAATACAAGACGGCGAGGCAGAAGATTATGGCCCTGAGGCGCGGGGGCTACCTGAAGGAGGATTACGGGCAGATAATCTTCCCGGTCGAACTCATAGAGAGGAGATAGGGGTGCTCGTCTGATGCTGCTTTATCTTCTCGCCATGCTCACCTTGGCCATCTATGTCCAGATGTGGCGGAGCGCTATCAAGCATTGGCATCGCCGCTTCAAGGAGAAGGGCTGGAAGTGATCGCCTGGTCCAGCTTTTCGACGGGGACGGCTGGCTGAAGGAACTTGTTATAGGTCTTGACGAGTTCATTTAGCCAGGTACCCGGCCTAACGTGTGTCATGCCCTAAGCTGGCAAAAGAGAAAACGTAAAAGGGTTTATGCTAAGACCAGCCTCGCCTCCCGAAGCCCTTCCTGGTGGATGCCCCGGTCCCTCTCGACTATAGCCGAGATGTATTTGTAAGCTGTCGCTTTTCCGATGCCCATCGAGGTCTGGAGGAAGGCCACCGCATCCTGCTTCAGGACCGTGCCCTGGTGTTGCATCAGGGTCGTCAGTTGCCCGTGCGCCTTCTCCAATGGCGTCAGGCACACGTCCTGCCGCCTCTTCGACACCAGCAAGGTCTCGCGGGACTTGACCGTGTTATCCAGCACATAGATGGCCTGGTCCCGGTCCACCTCTGACGCCATGACGACGCCCTCGGTAATCTTCCGCTGCCTGTGGTGCAGAATCGCGGAGGCGTTGAAGATGCGGAGCGCCGACATGAAGTCCCGGACGGAGAGCAGGGGCACGTCGTCCACGTCCTTCTGCAACTTGCAGAACCTCTCGTGGATCTCGATGAGGAGCTGCTCCTCGGAGTGAACCTCCCGGACCTTGTGCTCGTTGAGGGAGGATTGCAGGGCATAGTACATCCTGAGCACGTCCTTCGTCCTCATCATGCCCTCGCTGGATTCGGCCCGGAACGCTGTCCTGGCGATGAACCCGGCGATGGAGTTGATCTTCTCCTTGGAGTAGGCCATGGGTCTGATGTAGTCGAACCGCGAGAGCAGCCCGACCTTGAACGGCACCTGCGAGGCCAGGCTCTCGTCGGAGTAGAACACGTCCCGCTTCGGGTTGGCCAGCGCCAGCACCGAGGGGTGCGTCTCGTACTCCAAAGTGCCATACGCCAGCCTCCGGTTGAAGTATTGGTCCTCCAGTATGGCCCTGAGTATGCCGTCCAGGTTCCTCGACCGCTTCAGCAGCTTGTCGAACTCATCCAGCACCAGGATGGAGCGGTCCGCCTCCTGGGCCAAGCCCACGATGACCTTGCCATCCTTCCTTATGCTGCCCATCAGTCCGGGGCCAGTGGTGTCGCTGCATCTGACCACCTTGGGGAACATCTTCGCCATGTAGCCCACCAGGCCGGACTTGCTGGTGCTATACTCGCCAGCGATGAGCATGTGAATCTGGGACCGGTGCGCCTTCTCCCCCTGCACTATGGGCGGGGCCAGGCACGACGCCTGGGCAAGGAATGCCACCCTCCAGACATCCTCAAAGTCCTTGATGAGGGTCGAGCCGAACCTCACCAGGTCGTCGAGCATGCTCTCGGACTCCAGGAACTGAATCTGGGTCTTGTCCCAGGTAATCAGTGAATCCGGGTTTATCTCCAAGGGCTGCGGGATTCCGTAGTATTCCTCGGCCATCATCTGATAGCGTTGGATTATGTCGTCCTGCTCCCTCTCCACCCACTTCTGAGGCACTATCCTCCGGGCCAGGGTAGGCTCGCCTCGGACCTTCTCGAACAGACGGTTCAAGGTGAGCAGGAAATCCTTCCGCTGCTCCTCCTTCTTCTGTTCGGGAGTGCCCTTTATCTCTTTGAGCAGCCGCACCCTTTCCGCAAGGTCGAGCTGCTCGGCGATCACGTTCACCGACTTGGCGAAGGACGCCCTGGACTTCATGTCCACGTTGTCCATCACTTCATCGGCGAACTCGAACCTCTCCGGGTCGGAGATGGCCTTCAGCATGTTCTCATAGAGAGAATCCATAGTTGCCATACTCCTAGATGGCATATCCGAAAAAGCAGCGAGAATAGTGGATTAAGAGACTAACCTTGATGGGGATGAAATCCCCTGTGGGTGAAAAGTGAAAAAAAGGTTTAATTGGTCGGCTCCTCGTCGGTCTCCTTGACCTCGACCTCGAAAACCAGGTCATTGGGGCCGTTGTCCGCCACCTGCTGAGCCAGCAGCGCTTGTGCCTTTTCGATGGCCTCCTTTTCGTCCTTGGCCTTGACCACGTACCATTGAGTGAAGGTAACCTCGAAGTTCGGCGGGTTCTCCCCCAGGATTTCCTGGTATGCCTCGACTTTGCCTTCAAACCTCTTAATCCCTTCAGCCGTGGAGCGGAATAAAATGCCTCTCTGGCCGCCCTTCAGCTCCTTGATCATGGCCTCTGCTTCATCCCTTAGCGTTTCTATATCGCGCCTTTGCATTGTCGCCATAGGCTTACCTGGACAGGGATTGAGAAAAAGAAAAAGGGGTTTAGGCGAGAACCACCGGGAGTACCCGCACATGGGCTATGGTCGCGGTCTCTGCGCCGGTGTCCTTGAGTTGGATCTCGAACCTGACCGTGGCCTTCTTGCATCGCTGGCAGGTCTTCTCGGCCTCCAAGGTCTCCTCGTCATAGACTGGCATCATGGTCTTGAACTCGCTGGATACCACGTCTATGCAGCCCCCGCATACGGGGCACTCGGTCTGAATGTCTAGCATGGTTCACCGTGTCCAGGCAGGGTGAATGGTGGGGAAGTTGGAGAAGGTCTATACGAAAACCCTCGACTTCATACCCTGCTATCTGGCGGCTCCCTTGGGCCTGTAAGGGATAGGCTGGGACGCGCGGTAGCTCTCCTGCCGATTCGTATGTGCCCCCCTCACATTAGGCCGGGAAGTGAGTGCGTCCCCCCAAAGTATTGAGGCATACCTAGCGAGGACGCACCCATCCATAGATGGCAAAAGAGAAATAAAAGGGTATCGGAGTGGGCCGGACGGAGATAAAGAGTAAGGGGTGTTTATAACTCGCCCTCACGAGTGCCAGTTGTGCTATGCCCGGCCCTGCACAACCTATCCATAGATGGGAAAAGAGAAAAAAGGAGAGTGAGGCTTGATCTCACTCGAACTTGCTCTCATCCAGCAGGCCCAGATGGTAGTCGATTTCCTCGTAGTTCTCTGCCGCGAACTCCCTGGCCTCGTCAAGCGTTATCTCTTGGATGTAGGTGTTCTCGCCCTGCCAGCACGAGTAGTGAGCCAGGTAGAATACATAATCCTCCGGCCTCGGGTTGTCCTTCGCCTGGACCTGTGCGCAAGTGCCACATTGCATATCCTCGCCGTATGGCTTCAGGTTGTCCTCGCCGCACTTGCAGCACCTGGCGTTGAGTTTTCCCGCGCTCTTCAGGCGGTGGGCATGGAAATCTATCCAGCGGCTCTGCCTCGGGCCGGTATTCAAATGGCCCGCATACAGGCGTTCATCGTTCTCCGTGTTCAGTCGCACGCTCTTGCCGTCTCTATGCACGATTTTCTGCATTTTCTTGCCTTCTGCGGCGATTTCTCTCGCCGCTACCCATAGATAGCAAAAGAGAAAAAAAAGGATTTAGTATTCCGAGGGCAGGAAGAGGACGTTGTCCTGATAGTATAATTTCCACTCGCCTTCCGGAAAGTCCGTATGGGCATAGTGGTGGCTGAACAGACGCTTACCCGGTATGTCGTCCCAGGCTTCCAGTACGGCCTTGCCATCCTTGACCTTCAGTACCCAGAAGACGATTGGATACGTCTTCAGCACCGGGTCGAGCATATACGCGCCGATGTCCGTTACCAGCCAGTAGGCCCCGGCCTGGTCAGCTACCGCTTTCATGCCATCGGTGATCTGGCAGGTCGGCGTTCGGTAGTAGTTCTCTGTACCGCTGAACTGCTGCATTATGGCTCGCAGCTCTTCGGACTTGATTTGCTCCATGCCCCTAGATTGCAAAAGAGAAAAAGTAAAAGGGTTTAAAGAGGATGGTCAAGGATGCTGGAGTGAAGTATGCGGTCGCTCAGGAATTTAATATCCTGGTGCCCCAGATTGTTCAAGTCCCTGGCCTCCTTCATCAACGAGTCGGCGAACTTCACGGCCAACCCATCGTCGAAAGCTTCGAAGACCAGCATGAAACGATACTGTCCCATGCCCTTAGATGGCAAAAGAGAAAAAAGCGTTTAGCGGATTATGAATACCCAGGCCAGCCCGAACATAACGACAATCCAGGCAAGGATGAACAGGCCGACCATATAGACCGGATGGATCTTCATGGATGCACCTGCCCTAAGATTGAGAAAGAGAAAAAAGGGTTTCAATCGACGCCATACGCGCTGACCGATCTGGTTTCGACCAGCTCAACGTCGTACAATATCTCTCCTATCCCAGCGCCTTCGAGGTCGGTAACAAGGGCAGCGACCAATTCCTTAGGAAGCTTATCGTCCTCGCTTACGAACCGGGCGGTTATCAGGTATTGAGGCATTTTGCACCTACCCTTAGATGACAAAAACGAAAAAGGGTTTAGCCTGGGAGACCCAGTGCCTTGAGCTTGGCCAAGGCCGACTCCTGGATTCTCAGGATGGCCTCCTCGGCCTTCAGGCTATCGTCGCCGTTAAGTCTGGCGTCGCTCACGGTGCAACCTTGGGCCTCGGTCCTGGACTCCAGGGCATCGAACACCTGGTACATTTCGCTGGGATCCAGCAAGACCACGTCCCCATTCGGTGCCTTGATGATGAAGTTCCTGTCCATACCCTTAGATGGCAGAACCGAAAATCCCCTGGTGGGCAAAAAGTGAGAAAATGGGAAAAGGTTTAGTTAAGGGGCTTTATGCTGACCTCGAATTTATTGGCGGTGCCAGCATCCTTGATGTAGATGGTCCCTTGGATGTCGCCCTCGACCTTGAAGCGGTTTGTCCTCATTGTCGCGCCCTTCTTGTTCTTCTCGCCTATGGCTAGCTCCAGCGTGGCCGTTGCCTTTGGTGCGGACATTTGTAACACCTAACCCTAGATGGGAAAAGAGAAAAAGGAAAAGGTTTAGGCAGGGATTGGCTGGGTGTTCCTGAGCGATTCCAGCAGCTTGTCGAACATTTCCATGGTCCAGCCCCCGGCCTTCTCGTCGCTGATGGATTCCATCTCAACCAGGCTTATCACCAGGTCCAGCTCCTTGCCGCTGAGGATGGGCGCATAGGCCGTGTTCTCCCGGAGCCTCATGGACTTGAGCGCCATTATGCAAGCGGTCTTCTTGTCAACACCCAGCTTCTCGTTCATCTCGTTGGCCCATTGGACCGCCAGCTCGTAGGTCTCCACTGTCAGATAGTCGGTGGCGTAGTAGCCCAGCTCCCCCCTCTTCACGGCTCCAAGGGTGAAGCCATCCATCTTCATCACCGCTGTATAGCACATTTCGGGTTCGATTGCCATAGGTAGCCCTCACCAATGGATCGGAAAAGAGAAAAGGAAAGGGTTTAGACTTCGAGCTGGTACTTGCCAAGCGCCTCGGACAGCTTCTTTAGGAAGGCATCCCCGGATAGGCGGCTCTCCTTGTCGCCGCCATCAATCCAGTTAAGGTGCTTGCCGGTTGTGCCTTTCCAGTCATTATCGCGCACTACCCGCCCGGTCTCTGGCGTACTGAAGGCCACGACTGTACGATACGAGAACCAAAGGGTAATATTGCCCAGTTCGACCTGCATCGCATTGGCCCGGCCTTCGCCAGAGTACATTCCGTATGGTCTTATGCTCACGCGAACCATATGCTCACCTGCCCATAGAGAACAGAACCGAAAAGGAAAAGAAGGATAGCCAGCAACCCTAAACGCCCGGTTTAAACCGGGGGTCTAGGTTCGCCTGGCTAGGCAAAGGGTTTATATGCCGCCTACGCGGAGAAAGGGGGCGGTATTCGGCCTAGGCCGGGGCTTAGACGCGCTCCTAGCCCCGTTTGCCGCGCTTTGCGGGGCTTTTCCCATCTGGCCATAGTCGTTGCACCGGGTCTTATCGCTGCTGGATGCATAGCAGCTTAGACGGCTGGCGCAGGTGGAGCACAGGCCACCCTGCACCTGCTGGCCGTGGCGGTTGGCGAAGGCTGGGGCAAGCTCCTTGGCCTGGACCTTCTGCTGGGCCTCAAGCGCCCGGTAGTGCCTCAGCGCCGCATCAATCCCGCATCCAGCCTTGCCCTTGCGCCCCTTCCAGGCTTCTGTGTAACGCACGACCAGGCGATTAGCCTCGGCCTGGTCCAGCTTGCGGTAGCGGTCCAGGGCTGACCTGGACAGGTGCTTCTCTGCTAGCCTGCCGCTTTCCTCTGTCCAGATCTGGCCAAGCTCATGCTGGATAGTCTCCTCGTTCCAGCGAAAATCAGATTCCTGCGCCACCTGGATAGAGGGGTACGGAACGTCCGGGAGTTGCGATTCTATGTACTGGATATGATAGAGCAGCTCCTCAAGGGGCACCTGCGCCTCATGGTCGAAATGCTGGCGGATAAGGCGCTTAATCCTGGTCCGGTAGTAGTCGCTAACTCCGTTCATGCCAGCACCGCTTTCTGTTCCCAATATGGCACCTTGGCCACGGAGAATGCCTTGACGAATCCAGACGCCTTGAGCGCCTGGTGGATATACTGCCTGGACGTATCCTGCTCATAGATGGCCAGGAGCGCGTTCACCACATGGTAGTTAATCGGCTGGCCGTGCCTGTCCAATACCCTAACGGCCTTGAGCACGGCCTTCTGGATGTTCCCCGGCCTGCGCCCGTTCCTGAAGTCGGCCACAACCTGAGCGGGAATCAGGATTACTACCTGATGGACTACCTGGTTAGTCCTGGTCTTCGTGTCCAGCACGTTGCGGAATGAGCCGGGGCGTAGCTGGTGCCAGTGGCACCGGTACAGCCTGGCTATCTCTCCGTCCATCTGGCAGGGCGTTATGGTACCCAGCCGCTCCGTATAGCTGGACGTGCAGAGGGTCTTCTTTACCTGTCGTTCGCCCTTCCAGGCAAAGCGCACCACTATCGCATCGGTCGCCTTGCCAGTCTCCTTTTTTTTGCCCAATTTTCTCACCTGGACTTTATAATCCACAAAGTCCACAAAGTGCTAGGGAGTCTTGGGTTATAAATCTGTCGCCGGTAATTAACCAATTACCGGTGGCATATCTAAACCCCTCATAATACTAGTATTATCAAGCCCTATGCCACGAGCAATGAAATAACGACAAAAAACTACTGGTTATTGTATTTGGAATAATCTAAAAACCTTAATGGATGCTAGAATAAAACCCAGAATCAGATTATCTGGATAGGTGGACTTACAAGCCCAAGCTCATGGGAAATATTGGAGCAGGTAGCATAACCAATAGTTAGCCCACAGAGCAAGCCGGGAATGCCTGTAGATCCTCATCTTTCAGGCCTTCTTCCGCAGCAAGAGGTAAGCGCCCACTCCTCCCATGGCTAGAGCGCCTCCTATGAGTCCAAGGGTCAATAGGTCGATTCCTCCACCAACGCACTTTTCATCAGTGGCGACCCACTCCTCACCGACGCAATCGTAGTAGATGCCGCCGATGCAGACTTTGACCGGGTGCTGCTGCCTGCAAGTCTGACCGACGCACTCGTTCCCGCTCGGCCCCCATTCCCCGCCGACGCAGCTCTCCAATTGGATCACTGTACCGTCAGGACAGGTGTACGGGTTCCTGGTCTCGCCGTCCCAACAATCCATGCCCTGGAACTCGACCTCGCACTCTGAGGGGGCGTACTCTATCCCGCTCCTCACGCCTCCGGCGTAGGAGAAGCGGAGGCTCCAGATACCGGCCTCGGTCACTGTCAGATAATAAGCCTGCGTCCCGGAGATGACATCCGTGAGGTGCACGTAGTCCGCAGCTCCCGGACGCTTGACGTACACGCCCACATGGACCGGCAGGACAGCTCCACGGTAGTTCACGGAGCCGTCGTCTATGACCTGCACCTGGTAGATCAGGCGGTCCCCGACCCTGACTTGTCCTCCCGTGCCTAGCTCGGCCACGGCGGAGCATTGCATGGTCGTGGGGATGGTTGGGCAGACGTTCCCGGTCGGCACCTTGGTCCCGTTGACGCAAGTGAAAGTGAGGACCTGAGTGCCGTCCGAGCATTGCTCGTAGACATCGGTCGCGCACTCCCCGACGCTCCAGGTCAAGGTCAGCGAGTGAGCGTTATAGAGGGCGTTGCCTCCGAACTCGTACCTCACGGTCCAGATTCCCCTCAAGGGGCAAGAGTAGAGACCGAACCAGGGCATCTGCCCGGAAGTGAGATGCAAGGTGCGGAAGAGCGAAGGCGAGCTGGTACCTGGTGCCTGCACATAGACATCGACGTCCACCGTCCCTGATACGGGTTGCAGGACAGAGGGCGGGGGGCAGGTGGGCGGACAGTCCGGGGCATCCCCGACGTAAATACCGACGCCGAGCTGCACGTTTCCGCCGATGGCCACCAGGGTCGAAGGCGGGGGATAGGCGATCATGAAGACCGGCTGCATGACCGTGCCCTCGACGGCCAGATAGCTGAGCGACCGGTCGCTCGGGGGATGGAGGTAGTCGCCGGAGTAGTGCAGCCTGACGGTGTAGGTGCCGAGGACGTCGGCAGGGGGCAAGGTCGCCTGGTAGTAGCCGTTAGCGTCAGGCCCTGCGGACGGGACCTGCTGCTCGACGCCTCCGGGGGGCGTGAGGAAGACGGTGACAGCGCCAGCGTATCCATCGGCTATCAGGGCCTTCATCAGGTTGCTGGAATCGTTCAGCGTCCCCGACACGGAATTGCTCATATTCTGATATACCGAGATCTTTGCCAGGCTCTCATTCCAGATCAACTGCAACGCGGAACGGACGCGCAGCTCGGCGTCGCATTGGGAAGGCCCGTAGGAGACCAATGCGCCGCTAATGCCGGAGAAGAGATACCTGAAGGTGTAGTTCCCCGCTCCCAGCAGTTGATACGGCACGGACCATCCAGGAGGTCCGATGGAGGCGGTCGTGTATTTCACGAATGAGGAGCTGCCCGGTGCCTTGACATAGACATCGACCGGGAGGGGGGCGTCGATGGGTGTCGTCTCGCAGTTCGCACCGCTGCAATACTGCGCGTCGATGCGGCACCCGATGGTCGTCTGGCTGTTCGGAGGGACGACGTCCCTCTGGATAGCGGGGAAGCCAGTCCACACGGGCAGACAGGCGGATATTACCGTTGGTATAACCAATGGTTGCGCCACCGCGTAAATCAGGACGGGCGAGTAGCCGGGAACGTGCGTGGCATCCCCACCGTAGTAAAGCTCCACGGATGAAGAACCCGGTACCGTGCCCACCGTGAAGCCGACGCTGAAATTCCCGGAGGCATCGGTGTACCGGTCGCCGATATACATGAAATCGGGATCGACGGGGGTCTTGACATAGAGGTCGATGCGCGTGTTCGCCAGGACCGTGCCTTCCGAGTCCTTGAGCTGGCCGCTTATGGTGTTAGACCCGCCTGATTCCACATTTAGCTTGGCCAGGACGACGCCTGACCATACGGGCTGATAGCCAACTGTGCTCTGGATGATCGTGTGCTGGACCGTGACCCACTCACTCGGCAGGTAGTTGTCGTTATAGACGCGCATCCATGGCGCATCATACTGTCCCTCGAACCTGATCTGCCACTGATAGATGCCTGCCGGGGAGTTGCCTACCCCCAGGAAATAGCCGAGGCCAGGCGAGTCGTTGAGGATGCTGAAGGTCTGCGGAGGATTGGTCGCTATCACGGAGAACACCGCATCCTCGATGTACGTCCTGGTACCGGTCACGGGGTCGATGGTATAGAACTCCACGATGCAATGCGGCGCGTTGGTGTAGGACGTGGATGGGGTAGCGGTAGCGATGATCTTGGTCGGTAGCGCCACAGGTATGCCTCATGCAAAAATATGCCTATGCAATATAAGAACCTATTGAGGGTAGAGAGCTGCCTGCGGATTATTCCAAGCCTCATCGCCTGACATGCCCTTGACGATGCGGTAGAAGACCTGCTCCTTCCATATGGGGGAGGATTGCACCGTCCCTCCGAACCCAGGATGCCCCGGAGAGTCGTGCCCCTTGAAGTGTTCTATGGGCTCCCGGTGATCCTCCTCCACCAGGCCGAGCTTCTTGAGCTTCCAGAAATACTTGATGAAGTGCGAATAGGCCGGATAGTGCCAGCCGTGCTCGGAGCAGATCTTCCTGACCTCGGACCAGCATTGATATTTCGAGGCGGTACTCATCTTGAGAAGGTAGTCCCGCACCAGGATGCCCGTGCCTATGGTCCCTTTTCCCTTGGGCGTTGAAATTCCTCGTGAACGGATTCGTCTATGGGTTTATAATCCCTCTCCCATCCCCTCTGCTGCTGACCGATTGGCTTTCTCCCTCGCTTCCGCCTCATGCTTGGAGCAATAAGCATAGGTCTCCCGGCGCGGATTGCGGTTCTTGCAGTACACGGAGAACAGCCCCGACCCGCTGCCCACGGCCTTTTCCCCGCATATGCAGCAGACCGCTATCCCTACGCCTGCCAAACGGGCCTCGTTCATTGTAGGCTCCCTTCCCGACTCTTTAGTTATAAATTGCTCACTTGAGGCGCAGGATTATGACCTCGAAGTCATCGTTCTGCGCTTTCGCAAAGCCCACGGTCGGGTTGGCAAACAATGCGTCGATCATTCCCTTGCAGTTATTCATCAATGCTGTCTTGATGTCCTCGTTGGTCACCGGTTCGTAGTTCATGTTTTATCTCCCAATGTTCCGGGGGGCATGGGCACCAAGGTGGTCCATAGTTCACCCAAGCCCCTTGCCGGACCGAGCAAGGGGGGGTGTTCCTGGTAGGCTTCAACTAAAAGGAGGTTCCCCTTGCCTGTTTGCGGGGGAAGGACGACTGTGTTGGGGCACGATGCTCTCATAAGCATAAACGACCTTCCCTTTCCGCCATTCCACAATTCATCGGCCATATAATGGCCATACCAGCTTTCCTGAGCGCGACATATCTCTCCAGCAGCTCACGCTCTGCCTTCGTGAAGGTCTCAGGCGAGAACTCGTACGCCCTCCCCGCATTGACCTCCTCGATGGCGAAGTCCAGCATCGCCCTACTCACGCTCGTCCCTCCTCATGTAGAGAAGCGCCATGAATGCAGCCGCGCCCAGGTAGACGAACCCGAACAGGCAGGCCAATGACAGGGCGTCCATGCCCTTCTTGTCCAGTGTCATCATCACGATGAAGACGGCCACCACCAGCAGCCCCAGGAATATGCCGGTCGCCTCGATCCGATCGTGCTTTTGCCATACCCTGCCTATCCTCCCCATCACAGCACATCCTTCCCGTCCAGCTTATTCCTAAGCATCTCCGGGTCAGTCCTTGCGTACCTCAGCGTGGTCTCGACGGTATCCCTGAGCAGCGCGGCAATCTCCACAATCGGCACTCCCTTGTCCCTTAGATGCGTGGCCCTGGAGTGCCTCAACCGGTGCCAGCCGAACCGCTTCATGCCAGCCTTGTCCTGGATGGCGTACAGGCGGTCGCTGGCCGACCGCACCGGTATCGGCACCCTGGGGTCGCCTTGGAAGAATATATAATCGGTTGGCTTTAATTCTCTGCCTAGCGATTGCAGGTATGCTCTGAGGTCCCGGACAGCGGACTTCGACAGGGGCAACCAGGAGTCGGATTCGGGGTCGGTCTTCCCGTGAACGAAGAGCTTCGCCTTCCTGAAGTCCTCGATGTCGAGGTCCTCCATCTTCCGCGTGGTCAGCTCAGTTATCCGCATGGCGGTCGAGTAACACACTGAGATCATGGCCTTGTCCAGCAGGGAATCGGCGACTTCGTACAGTCGTTTGAGCTGCTCGACCTGTATGAACTTGGGCGCGGGGAACTTGACGGTCGGGGTCTTGAACTTCGGGTATTCCATGTGCAGGAAGTCGAACCACACCTTCAGCGCCCATTTGTAGGTCTGGATGGTGGACGGCTTCTTGGAGACCATGAGATGGTTGAAGAACAGCACTAGGTTCTGCGGGGTCGGTGCCCTGCCCCTCAGCCAGGCGTCGTAGGCCCGGATGCACTTGGTATAGGTCCTGATCGTCTCCGGCCTCAGGCGCTCAAGCTGCTTCTGCCTCTCGAACTTTTCCAGGTTAATCAGCGTACATCCACCTTCCCACCCTTCATCAATGCGAGGGATACGGTAAGCTCCACAATGCCCACGGCTGCGAGCAGGAACCAATTCAAATCTTTCGTGAATATGGCTCCGTACAAGCCCACACCGGGCGCAATAATGCCGAAAGCATTCATAGCCCACCAGGTTCTTTCTTTCAAGGCTGCTCAACCTCTTCAGCGTACATCCATGACAGGAACTTGTCAATGAATCTCTGCTCTTCCGGCGTGAACATCCCCAGGAGCTTCTCCACGTCCTCTTCTGAGAACGTGATGTTTGATACGTAGCTGTCCTCAATCGAGCCTGTGGCCCATCTCTTCTGATCTTCCTTCTTAATCTCCCGAGCGACACAGGAGATGAGGACCCCGCCCACCCGGTCAGCGATGATCGTGACATGGAGGCAAAGCCGCCACAGCTTCCAGGCGACCCGGACCTTTAGGGGCAGAGGGGGAAGGTCGGTCATCTCAGGCACGCTCCCGATCGCTCATGCATCTCGGGCAGAGGGTCAGGCATCCAGCGTGGCTCTGACCGCACTTCTCGCAAGTACAATGAGCATCTGCCAACTCCGCTTCCAGCTCCTTGATGCGGGCTTCGAGAATGACAATCTTATCATCCTTCTCCATCACTAGTTCGTTCAAAGCCTTCGCAATTTCCTTTTCCTTAAGATATTCCTCATCGCTGTGCGAAGCACCACAGTGAGGGCATGCAAGAGGGTTCTTTGTGTCAACTTTCATCTATTGCCTCCTCAAAAGTCTCTAACGCAACGTGGCTAGTCTCGCATCTCTCTCGGATCAGTTTGACGTATTCAGGGTTCAGTTCGATGAGGATGCTTGAGCGCCCCATGCTTCGAGCTACCGCGCCGGTCGTGCCACTTCCAGCGAATGGATCTAAAACGACACATGGCACGGTTTCAGTTAGTCCGCATGAACAGGTGGGTTGCCAGCCGAGCGTTTTGGAATGGACAACTGGCCCCATCCTAATGTCCATCGTTTCGCCACCACCTTGATAACCTTCGGGCCTCTTACCCATCGGTATAGATCCTGCCTTGGCTGATCCTGATTCAAAAGTCCGACTAATATCAACAATCCGTTCCCAATGACTGCCGCACTTAGGGCAACATCCCTTTTCGCTAGTGCCAGCCTTGATGCAACGCCTTGGCAGTTCTTCGGGGAAGGTGGCGAAATGCGC
>Ga0315279_10006639_pt1 | contig 14560 bp, 9 predicted proteins | sample YL17G06_20_MG_FD_203694 | JGI IMG/M metagenome (GOLD analysis project Ga0315279, IMG submission 203694) | Sediment microbial communities from Yellowstone Lake, YNP, Wyoming, USA - YL17G06_20 | ecosystem: Environmental > Aquatic > Freshwater > Lake > Sediment | place: USA: Wyoming | collected... | reverse complement strand
TGTCCAGGGAATCCATTAACAACGTCCTCGCGAGGCACGGCTTGAACGGGTACCCGCGCGAATACAAACGCTGGAGATTCTTCAGGGCGAAGGAGCCCGATGAGCTGTGGCAGATTGACTTCAAGGGCCCGTTCACGGGGCAGGGCAGGAGGTACTGGTTCCTCGTGTGCATCGACGACTACAGCCGGTTCCTGGTGCTGGCTAAGCAGTTCGACCACGAGCCGACGACGGGGGAGGTGACGGCTCTGCTGGGGAGGCAGAGGAGGCATCCGAAGGCGATCCTGTCCGATCACGGCTCACAGTTTAGAGAGACGTGGAAGAGGTGGTGCCGGGAAAATGGGGTTGAGGCGCATTACGCTCACCCGTCTTATCCTCAGGATAAGGGTAAGGTGGAGCGGTGCATTCAGAACCTGAACCGGGAGTTCGTTAACCATCTCAGGGAGTTCCCTGGATGGCTGAAGGGGAAACTGCGGGAATACAGGGAGTGGTTCAACCACTCACGCTTCCACAGAGGCATAAAGGCGCTACCTGCGGACTTGTATGAGTGTAACGTTAGAAACTTGACATGACAGGTTTTCAACGATAAAGTCTCAGTTTGAGCACTTTCCTGAATATGAAGTTCAGGTTAACTATGGCTCCAATGGGACATTTTACTGTTAATCGCGCGCGCGAAGAAAAACAAAAAGCAGTATCGAGCGCAACATTAATTAGCCATTCTGGTGAGTTAAGTGTATATTATTTTCTATTTTTGATTTAAGTCTCAATTTTGTTGGGAATAAATGTATGTATAATTAAACCCTATATACTATGTGGGTATATGCTGCATAACCTTCCATGGAAAATAGTAGGTTCTGCAGAGCTATACACTGCAAAATCTTATATATTATTCAGTAACAGAAAGAGTGAGGGAAAAAAGAATGGATTACTATACGCCTTTTTCTTCTGCAGGCTGGCATCAGTGGGCCACGGAGAAACAATACCCGGACTACAAGTTTATGGAGTTGGCTCGGGCCGCAGATTTTCTCTGCAAAAATGTCTTAGAGATCAAGCCAGGAGAAAACGTCGTCTTGTACTGCGACAGTGGCAGCGACATGAGAGTTGTGAATGCAACTGCAGCGGCAGTCCACACCGTTGGAGCGATTCCTGTAATCGTAAGATGGAATACACAGAAAGACATAGACCTTCCAATGCCCAAGGCCGTTAGGGGCGCAATCATGAACTCGGATGTCTGTATCGAATTATCTGCTTGTGGTTACGTCCACTCACCACAATGGTATGAAGCGAGGGAGAAAGGTATCGCAATGGTTTGCTATGTCGGGATGAACGCCGACATGATGGTTAGGACTTTAGACCCTGAACTCTACTACAAGATTGTGGAGTTCGGTGAGGCCTACAGGAATGTACTAAATAAGGCGAAATCATCATACAGAATAACAAGCCCCGCCGGCACCGACCTAACCATGAAGGCCATGACCCCAGAACAGCGGGCAGAACGCGATCGAGCGCGCGGTATAGTGCCTGGCAAGAAACCGAGAGGCGGGATGCTGGTTGGACAAGGAAGTATTCCGTCTGTCAACGGCACCGAGAACGGCACTATTGCCTTAGAAGGAGCCATTTGGCCTCCTGCGGAGATTCAAAAAATAAAAGAGCCTATAACGATGAAGGTAAAGAACGGACGAATCTCGGATATTACCGGAGGATTCGAGGCGAATATTCTGAAGAACTGGTTCGCTCACTTCAACGACCTCGACGTTTACAAAATACTGCACATCTCGACGGGCTTCAACCCAGGCGTGAAGCGAGCAACCGGTGACATAGTCGAGGATGAGAGGGTCTTCGGCTGCGTTGAGATCGGCCTCGGTAACAGCCCTAAGCCCTGTCACACCGACGGTATAATACTTACCCCTTCCATCTGGGTCGACGACACGCTCATCGAAAAAGAAGGAATCTACGTAGAGCCTACGCTGAAGAAACTCGCCAAGGAAATGGGTATGCAGCTCTGGGTCGATTAGACCCATCCAATTTTTTAAAAAGTGTATTCTTGTAACGGATCGATGTAGATACGATCCATCAAGATGACATTCTAACGGGCCACGCGCACGAAGATCTAATGGTTAATCTAAAAAGACCGAATAACGCCTCAATCTTCAACCTATCGCCACGCTATACTCTCTGTTCTCAACTAAATATATTTAGAGGATTTTGAATAACCCCCAGATTAGGGTCATTGACTAATAACAGTTTATAAGTAAATTAAGAGAAACATCGTCATTTTGGAGGTTAATTAAAAACCTCTTCATTCTATCTCACTTGTTGTCTCATCAAGTTTTACCGCAGAACTGAGATTTATCCCGCACCTTAATAGAGATCATTTAAAGCCCTTCTCACAGTTGATAAAATGCTCAATTTGCCATCGTCAAGCCACACTCCAAAATTTTGTAACCCAATAGTTAAAAATGATATTGGGGTATAATTAACGATCAAAATGGTACAAATATCTAAAGATCAAGAAGAACACGCGCTTGCGTTGCACAAGAAAGCTCTTGTTGTTGATTTCCACAATGATGCAATTGGTGCCACTCTACCTGATTCGGCTTACCATGCTTCGTCGAGTGACGTGCGTACTCTTTCAGAAAGGTCGACCAAAGGCCATGTCGATATTCCAAGGCTCCTAGAGGGAGGCGTCGATTGTCAGGTCTTCTCCCACTGGGTGGAGCCTCCTTACCTTCGAATCGCACCCGAGAGAATGCTTCAAATCTTGTCATACTCGTTCTCTGAAATCGAGAAACCAGGCAAATTAAGTTTAGTGACGAAATATGATGAAATAATAAAAAATAACGGGAAAACGATCTCCTTCATAATCGGGTTTGAGGGTGGAGAAGCCATCGAGCAAGACCTGCGACACCTGAGAATATTTCATAGATTGGGGTTAAGAAGACTCACACTATGCTGGAGCAACAGAAACGCAATAGCTGATGGAGTTCGCTGGCAGAAATCTAGGGGCGGGTTGACCGAGTTTGGCGTATCGGTAGTCGAGGAATGCAACAAACTAGGTATCCTTGTCGACGTTTCCCATATCACAGACGCAGGTTTCTGGGATACAATCGGAGTTAGCAAGGATCCCGTAATAGCCTCTCACTCAAACTGCCGTGCACTTTGTTCAAGTATGAGGAATCTAACCGACGAAATGATAAAGGCTCTGGCGGAGAAAGGTGGGGTTCAGGGGGTAAACTATGTTCCTGGTTTCCTCATAAACTTGGATATGCAAAAAATAAGTGCAAAAAATAAAGAAGAATTAGAGAAGGCTGAAAAAGCCACCGTTGAAACAGTCGTCGATCATATTGATCATATAGTAGAGGTTACAGGAAGCACAGATAGTATTGGACTTGGATCAGACTTCGATGGAGTCTCGATGGTAGCCAAAGGATTGGAAGATGTGAGTAAACTGCCTAATCTAACGAAGTCATTGATGGCCAGGGGCTACTCGGATCAAGAGATCGAGAAGATCCTGGGCGGTAACTTCCTGCGCGTCATAAAAGGGGTCTGGAAGTAGATTATTTCGAAAAAAAAAACTCATCTATTTTTTTTAAACAAATACATCCACAATGAATTTAATCCATATATTATAATTCCATCATATACTTCTCAAACAATCATATCCCTAAGACCAGTATATATTTCGTTGGCAAGTATAAGATTCATGAAATATCCTAAACAAGGGTATTAGTTTATTTTCTTCAATATATTCCATAGAAAGAAAAAGGGAATTACTGCTTTCCGAGCGCCCGCGCAATTTCAGCTAGTTCTGGGTCGATACTTTTTCCTTTATCCAAGACTTGCTTGCCATCGAGCCAAACTGAAGTGTTCAAGCAGATGCCATCCGTGTGTGAGGCGGCGGGTCTCCATGCTTGGTGCCCAATGCCCCACTCGGTGCCTCCCCATATGCGTTCATCTTCAACGACATCCCCAGTAAGCTTGGCTCCTGGGTTGAAACCGTAGCATACGTGTGCCATTTTGAGCATATTTGGATCTTTGAAGCTCCTTAGCCAGGTTTCAAATTGTACGGCTTCAGACCCACCTTCTATCTTTACTATGTCCCCCTTCTCTATGGTCATTTCTATTGGTTCCTTTAGGAGCCCTAGGGGAGGGTTGACTGAGCCGTCGTAGACAATCTTGCCGTTGAGAGTCTCATTTTTGATCCGCCAGTAAATTTGCCCTCCAAGCATATGAACACCTGGCTTATCGGCATAGCCCAAGGCATAACGAGCCTCCTGATCTGGTGTGTTCTCGAATGTAATGTCGCTACCTGCGGGGGTTGTCATGCGAACTATTTTCGCCGCTACCGTTAAACTTGAGATCCTGGCGAGGAACTTTTCCAGCAGTTTGATGTCGACTCTCCCTATGCATCTAACCATCATACTCGGATTCATTCCAACTAGGTTCAAGTATCTTAACTTCTTATTTTTCGCCATTATCGTTTCATAGGCGGTCGAATAGAAGATCCACTCATTATTGAACTCGACCCAAGCATCAGCTGCAGTAAGGGCGCCTATGAGAGCTTCATTAGGCAACATAGGATCGGCGGCTTTGCCTACACCCAGTGGAGACGCATTCCAGATGACCATGGGTTTTGCCCCAGCAGAGAAGGCGGCACCAGCAGTAGCTTCTACAACCCTCTCATTAGATTCAGTGTCGGCAGTAATGACAAAGATTTCATCTTTTTTCAGTTTGAATAGCTCCCGCACTAAGACATCAGCTGCTTTAATTAACTCATACTCATATAACTTTGGCATTTTAATGATCGTTCCTAATATGCTATTTAATACTTATAACCCTTTTTTTTAAATACCTTAAACTCTTGATTCTAGCAGTCTTTGACTCTAAATCTTAAATTATATTTGAAAATTAATGTTCTACATTTCATTATTTCTCTTCTTAAAAAAAACGCGCGCGATCGTTGCCAGTTTAACGAAGAAACCAGCCGAGGAACCATTTTAACATCATCTTAATCTTTTTACACCTCCCAGAAAGCCTTGTAACCCTGACAAGAAATTGGGACGACGCGTCGTCCCAAAGGTGGACACCAGGAATTGAATAGAAGAAACGAACAGATCAGTTCTACGTGGTTTACCCTAGCCCAGACACTGAGAACGCGCACGTGATTCTAGATAGATCCTTCACTTTCTCGGCCTCCTACCGTTTATCCTGAGCTGATACCATTCGCGCGCGCCGAGGGAGACGTAGAAAACCGAGAATGGTAATAGATAATTAGTCGTGTCTTAAAGTTACGTAATATTTATTATATCAACTCTCATGCCATAATAATAAAAAGGAGACATTATTTTTTTGAATAGAGTTAGTTGATCTCACTCTGGATATGCACTACCGTAAGCCTTTTCATAGAATGGACGTAACTCTTCCCGCGGAGGGGCTTCATAACCACCAACTTTGCTCTGAGAGATCTTAAATTTCTTCCAGAGATTTGCTCGTAGCTCTGCTACTTTTAAACCCATCAGAACTGGATCTAGCACTGGCACGCCCAACTGTGATTGGACATATGCTGCCTGTCCAGCCATTCCAGTACAGCCAAGCACTACACACTCGGCTAAATCATCCTCTATCGCTCTTTTTGTCTCACGCAGAATTGCTTCTTGAGTTTTTTTCTTGTCTACCATTTCTGGGACGGTAAGATTTAGCACCCGCCAAGAAGCAATTCTAGATTCAAATCCATAGTTTCTAGCATTATCAGACATCTTTGGAATCCATTTCCTTCTTCCTACTAATATTGAAAACTTCGCTGCTGTGATCATCGATGCTACATGAAGACTTGCCTCGCAGACACCAACAATAGGTATATCTACGAGTTCCCGTGTTTCCCTTAGGCCAGGATCGTAGAAGCACGGGATGACCACCGCATCGTAACCTTCCTTTTCTGCTTCTACGACTCTTTGGATGATCTTGTGAATGAACAAATGTTCATAGAACTCATATTCAAGATGGGGGGTATCAAACGCTCGTTCAATTACATCCACTTTCGTGGATGGCTCTGCATTTTCTTGTAGCCATTCTTTTCGTCCACCTAAAAATAGGATACGAGTCTCCATAGTGATTCTCTTCTGTTAACGAATAAGTTAATCTTAAAATTTTTGGCTTGAAATACTGGAAAAAAATAATTAAGAGCACTTCGTTGCATTAATTCAGGAGTTAAGTAATCCCTTTGTAAAAGATAAAGAAGGATGATTGTCAGTCGACCCAGAGCTGCATGCCGAACTCCTTCGCCAACTTCTTCAGCTTCGGCTCCACGAAGATGCCGTCTTTCTCTACGAGTTTGCCGCGATCCAGATAGAGGGGTTCACCAGGATGCAGTCAGTGTGGCACGGCAGCGTTGGGGTCGCCCTCCCGACGCCGAATTCAACACAGCCGAAGAGCCCCTCGTCCTCAACTATGTCTCCTGTCAGCCTCTTCACGCCCGGGCTGAAGCCAGTCGAGACATGGAGGACTCCATAGACCCTGTCGTCGTTGAAGTGGGCGAACCAGTTCTTCGCTATCCTCGCCTCCGGGTGGTCTGAGACGATCTCGATCATACCGTCCTTGCAGTTCATCTCTATCGGCCTCTTCAGGAGGCCGAGCTCCGAGGGCGGCCAGAAGGCGCCGTCGACCACGATCTTGCCGTTTATAGTCGCCGGGTTGGCGTTGAGGTTCCCCTGCCCGCCGAGCATCCCGCCCCTCTTCATCGGCGTCCTCGCCTTCGCCAGCTCCTCGAGCTCCTCGGCCGTGTAGAACCTGAATGTGAAGTCGGTGCCGGTGGCGTTCGCCACTCTTCCCTCCTTCTTTCCAGCCATGACGATGTCCCTGTAGACAGCTCCGAACTCGTTCATCTTCTCGTCGAGCTCCGGGTTTATCGTTCTCACCATCATGTCGGCGTTCATCCCGGTTAGGCACTTGAGGTCGATCCCCTTCTTTCTCGCCTTCGCCCACATCGCCGAGTGGACGAGGTAAGCGACGGCGAACTCTATCACCATGTCGGCGGCCATGACGGCTGCTTCAACGGGCTCGGGGGGCGGAAGGTCGATGTCGCCCTTCGTCTCGTACCAGAGCACCGTGACCTTCGCGCCTATGTTATGCGCCGCGGCCGAGGTTGCCTGGACGACCCTTGGGTCAGTCGCCGTGTCGGCGTAAATCACTACATTTTCACCAGGCACGATCCCCAGTACTTTCCTGCACAGGTAGTCGGCGGAGCGGGCAAGCTACACCCATTTATACGTCGGGTACTGTCTCTCAGTACCGAACTCGAACCATCCCTTCGAAGAAAAAGACATACTTCTATCTCCTCACTTTAAATTAATTTTTATCTTTATAAAACCTACAATCAGGAATCTAAACACTTATCGACATCATTTGCGCGCGCACATACTTCCGGATATAAGAGCCGTTGAGGGACGCCGAATATTGGAGGCGGCGGGTGGGCTACGAGTTCAGGTAGATGGCCGAGACGGTATTCTCCGTCTTCAAACGGCTCTTCGGAGAGTCCGTCATGGTTAAGAAGTTCTCCAACATGGCCCGGAGGATGTTGCTGAAGTTATCCCTCTAAAACCTCTTCCTCAGCCTGAACCCTGCCTACTAGACGACTGGGCTGAATCAGATCTTTGGTCAAGGCGAGACGCGCGCGCGATGACAAAAGACTTATAATCTTATTTATAAATATCTTTCAAGAAGCAATTTAGAAATATCGTATGTTCGAGAGGCTGCTGATATGTCAGAAGTTTATTGCGAAGAAACGAATAAAAGAATAAAAGAAGAGTTAAAAAAGAGAAGAAGTGCTATTAGACCTATAAATAGGAGAATTGCAAATCTTAGGGAGGAAAGCATTCGTACCGAAGTGAAGGTTTCTGTTGAGAGAGCGAAGCTAATAACTGATTTTTACAAAAGTGAAGAGGCTAAAGGAAAATCTACGCCTGTGCAACGTTCACTGGCATTTAAATATTTGTTAGAACACATTAACCTCCCCGTCGAAACTGGGCAGCTTATAATGGGTATAAGGGGTAAAGGGCCGAAAGAAGTTCCTACTTATCCGGAGATATGTACTCATACCCAAGAAGATTTAGAAACCTTAAATTCAAGGGAGAATATGCCTTATAAAGTAGACGAAAAAGTCATAGAGATATATAAGAATGAGATCATTCCCTTCTGGAAAGGCAGATCTATAAGAGACTTGATATTTAATTATTTATCTCAAGAATGGAAAGAAGCATACAAAGCCGGCATTTTCACGGAATTCATGGAACAAAGAGCTCCCGGGCATACTGCTGGAGGTAAGAGAATTTTCAAGATGGGCCTTCTAGATATAAAAGATGAAATTGAAAGAAAAATAAAGGAGCTAAAACCAGGTGATCAAGAACATTGCGACAAAATAGAAGAGCTAAAAGCGATGAGTATAGCAGTAGATGCAATGATGTTATATGCAAATCGTTACGCTGAAAAATTAAAGAAACTGGCAGAAGAAGAAAAGAATCCACGTAGAAAGGAAGAGCTAAAACAAATAGCAGAAATTTGCTGTTGGGTTCCTGCTCATACACCAAGAACATTTTGGGAGGCCCTTCAGCATTATTGGTTTGTTCATGTTGGTGTAACCTATGAAATGAATCCATGGGATTCATTTACTCCCGGACGTTTAGATCAGCACCTCTACCCATTCTATAAATGTGACTTGGAAGAAGGAAGATTAACTAGGGAAAAAGCTAAAGAACTTCTAGAGGCATTCTGGATTAAATTCAACAACCAGCCCGCAGTTCCCAAAGTTGGTGTAACTTTAGAAGAGAGTTTCACATATAACGACTTCTCAAAAATTAACCTTGGAGGACTGAAGGAAGATGGTTCTAATGCGGTTAATGACCTTTCCTACCTAATTTTAGAGGTATTGAATGCGATGAGAACAATGCAGCCTAACACAGCTGTTCTTATAAGCAGTAAGCATCCTGATCGCTTTCTAATAGAGGCTCTAAAAGTTGTGGCTTCAGGGTTTGGAGAACCACCTTTTTTCAATTTTGATGGAGCCTTAATCAAAATGCTAGGAAAGAAAAAATCTTTACAAGATGCTCGTGAATGTGGGGTTAGTGGATGTGTAGAAACAGGGGCATTTGGGAAAGAAGCATACATACTGACTGGATACTTGAATTTGCCAAAGATTTTAGAGATCACCCTAAATAATGGTATCGATCAAAGAACGGGAAAAAAGATAGGTATAGAAACTGGAGATCCAAGAAACTTTACTACCTTCGAGGGATTATTCGATGCGTTTGTAAAGCAGTTAAGGTTTTTCATCGAGATAAAAACTAAAGGAAACGACATTATAGAAGTAAAATATGCAAAACATTTACCAGTACCGTTCTTATCCCTCTGGATTGAGGATTGCGTAGAAAATGCCAAAGATTACAATACAGGCGGAGCCAGATATAACACCAGCTATATCCAAGTCGTTGGATTAGGGACTCTTGTGGATTCTCTTGCGTCCTTAAAATACAATATATACGAAAAAAAAGTCTTCAGAATGGAGGGAGTTCTCAACGCCTTAGGGAAGGATTACGAAGGATACGAAACAATGAGACAAAAGTTCCTAAATAAGACACCAAAATTCGGAAATGATGAAGATTACGTTGACGAAATTGCAAAGAAAATAGTAGGTGTTACGGTTGAGATAATAGAGAGCTATCCTCCCACTCCTGTGAGAAGAGCTTCACGTCAGGCTTACTTCCTTCCGACTACCGCCCATGTGTACTTCGGAAAGGTTACTGGGGCAACTGCTGATGGAAGAAAGGCAGATAAGCCTTTGTCTGAGGGGATATCACCTGTACAAGGAATGGATAGAAGAGGCATAGTCTCAGTTTTCAAATCGGTTGTTAAAATTGATTGGGACAAAACGGGCGGTGCACTGCTTAATCAAAAACTCACTCCTGACCTATTAACTAGCGAAGAAAATATCAGGAAAATGGCTCAGCTGATAAGGGCGTTTTTCACGTTAGGAGGTCATCATGTTCAATTCAACGTTGTAAGTGCTGAATTGCTTCATGAAGCTCAGAAGCGCCCCCAAGACTTCCAAGACTTGATGATTAGAGTTGCCGGATACAGCGACTATTTCGTTAATTTACCCAAAGGACTCCAAGAAGAGATCATTGAAAGAACTGAGCACAAAGATCTGTAGCATCGAACGGAATTTACTGGAAAGCGAGGCTAATAGTGGCATTAGCCCCCTATTTTGACGTACAGTCCAATTCCCTCAAGCTTTTCTTTAATATATCTCAGTTTTTCCTCGGATGGGGCTATATGAACTTTCATATTGTATTCCATTCCAAGTCTATCGTATTTTTCACTTATATCATGATAGGGTAGTATATCGATTTCTTTTACTCCTTTCAAGCGAGAAACAAAGATCAAAAGCTCATTGATATTCCTTTCTGTGTCAGTTATTCCAGGAATGACTGGAAAGCGGAGGATCACGTCTTTACCTCTACCCTTCTCTAAAAGAGTTATCAGGTTTTTCTTAATCATTTTGTTTGAGACTCCTATATACTTCTGATGCTCTTCATCATCTAGGAGCTTTAAATCATAGAGAAACAAATCAACATGCCCGATAATTGATTCCCATACTTTTGGATAGGTATATCCAGAAGTGTCTAAAGCTGTGTGTATATACCTCTTTTTACATTGTTTCAGAGATTCTTTTAGAAAAAGTGGCTGACACAGTGGTTCTCCTCCCGAAAAAGTAACTCCCCCTCCCGATAAATCGTAAAACAAAATGTCCTTCTCAATTTCCTCCATTAACTCCTCCACGCCAATTTCGCGTCCAACGAGATTCAAGGCTCCTGTAGGACAGTTCTCAGCACATTTTCCACACTCCACACAAGCTTCTCGATTAATGTTGATTCTTTCTTCCCCGAAAATAATAGCGTTAATGGGACAGGCACGAACGCAAGTCTTGCAGCGAATGCATTTGTACTCAAAATACATCAGATTCTTTGAACTCGTTATCCCTTCCGGGTTATGACACCACCAACATGAAAGAGGACATCCCTTGAGAAATACTGTAGTGCGTATGCCTGGGCCATCGTGTATAGCAAATCTTTGTATGTCAAAGATCAAGCCGATTATCCTTTTTGATAAATTTGTCAACTTAGCCTCACAAACACTTACCCTTTTGGTGCTTAAAGCAGTTATAATCATCTGCGCGCACTGCGACAAGGAGGTCCCGACCTTCAGGCACCAGGGGAAGGATCATGAGGTCGCATGCTTCCTCTTCGAGGATGTGAAATGACATGGCTGAAGAGATACTGGTCGTAAAGAGCCTGAAGAAGCACTTCAAGACCTCCATGGGAACGGTCAAGGCCGTCGACGATGTCAGCTTCTCCATCAACGCCGGGGAGACGTTCGGCCTCGTTGGCGAGTCAGGCTCGGGGAAGAGCACGACAGCCTTCACCATCATGGGGATCTACCCGCCGACTGGCGGCGACATCACGTTCCAGGGGAAGCCACTGATCGGAGGGATGAAGAGCAGGCCGAGGTCGCTGAAGAAGGACATGCAGATGGTCTTCCAGGACCCAGGCTCAAGCCTCAACCCGAGGAGGAGCATCGGCGATATACTTGAGCTCCCCCTCTCGGTCCACCAGCTCTTCGAAGGGAAGCGGAAGGAGAGGATCGACGATATACTCAACATGGTCGGCCTCCCAACCGACTTCGTCGACAGGTTCCCGAGGCAGCTGGGAGGCGGCGAGAAGCAGCTCGTCGCCATATCGAGGGCTATCGCTACAGAGCCCGCCTTCATAGCCCTCGACGAGCCTTCCTCGGCTCTCGACGTCTCGATGCAGGCGAAGATCATCAACACGCTTCTGAACATCCAGAAGGAGTACCACATCAGCTACCTCTTCATCACCCACAACCTGAGCCTGATGAGGAACGTCGCCCAGAACGTGGGCATCATGTACCTCGGCAAGCTCCTCGAGGTGGCGCCATCGTCTGAGTTCTTCACCAATCCGCTACACCCGTACACCAAGATGCTGATATCCTCGATACCCGTCATCACGTCGGAGGAGGAGGCGCTCAAGCCGAAGAAGATCGTCTCCACGGGCGAGATCCCAAGCCCGGTCAACGTCCCGAAGGGCTGCGCCTTCAACACGAGATGTAACGAATGCATGGAAAACTGCAAGTCGATGGAGCCCCAGATGACAGAGGTGGAGGAGGGGCACTGGGTCAAGTGCCACCCCTTCACACCGAAGGCGTAAGCACAGTAACCTCTAACTATTTTTCTTTTAAAAACCCTAACTCCTCAATTTTTAGGTAATATGTTTGGTAAAGTGGTTTTCTTCTTGGTCCACAACCGAAAAGAGTCCCAAATCAGCCGCTAATCTATTTTAAGACATATTACCTAATAAGTAATAGATCACGTTTTACAAACATCGTTTATTTTTGCCGTTTTTTCCAAATAGGTTGATAAATGGGCTTTTTTTCTTTGATATCACCTAATAATTGAGGAGTTAGGGTTAAAAATCAATATTATTTAAAAAAAAGGGGATGAGTCGTCAGTCAACCCATAGCTGCATGCCTAGTTCCTTCGCGAGCTTCTTCAGTTTTGGCTCTACGAAGATTCCGTCCTTCTCGATGAGTTTGCCGTCGATCCAGATGGAGGGGTTCACGAGTATGCAGTCCGTGTGGCATGGTAGCGTGGGGGTAGCCCTCCCGACGCCGAACTCGACGCAGCCAAACAGCCTCTCGTCCTCGACTATGTCCCCCGTCAGCCTCTTGACGCCTGGGTTGAACCCCGTAGAGACGTGGAGGACGCTGTAGACCCTGTCGTCCCTGAAGTGGGCGAACCAGTTCTTCGCCACCCTCGCCTCGTGGTGGTCAGAGACGACCTCTATCCTGCCGTCCTTGCAGGTCATCTCGATGGGCTTCCTCAGCAGGCCGAGCTCCGAGGGTGGCCAGAAGGCTCCGTCGACCACTATCTTGCCGTTAATGGTCGTAGGGTTCGCGTTCAGGCCGCCCTGGCCTCCGAGCATCCCGCCCCTCTTCTGCGGAGGCCTTGTCTTCACCATCTCCTCGAGTTCCTCGGGGGTGAAGAACTTGTATGTGAAATCCGTCCCCGCGGCGTTTGCGACCCTGCCTGTTTTTTTGCCGGCCATGACGATATCCCTGTAGGCTGCCCCGAACTCAGCCATCTTTCCCTCCAGATCGGGGTCTATGGTCCTTATCATCATGTCCGCGTTCATTCCCGTCAGGCACTTCAGGTCTATCCCCTTCTCCCTGGCCTTGGCCCACATCGCGGAGTGGACTAGGTACGCGACGGCAAACTCTATCACCATGTCGGCGGCCATGACGGCTGCTTCAACGGGCTCGGGTGGCGGTAGGTCAATATCCCCCCTCGTCTCGTACCAGAGCACCGTGACCTTAGCCCCTATATTGTGAGCCGCGGCAGAGGTGGCCTGGACGACCCTTGGGTCAGTCGCCGTGTCGGCGTAGATCACTACATTTTCACCAGGCACGATCCCCAGTATCTTCCTGCACAAGTAGTCGGCGGAGCGGGCTAGCTCCATCCATTTGTATGTTGGGTATTGTCTCTCAGTACTGAACTCGAACCATCCTTTCGAAGAAAAAGACATACTTCTATCTCCTCACTTTAAATTAATTTTGTCTATATAAAACTTGCAATCAGGATTTATAATCACTTATTGACATCAATTTTTGAAACTTATTTATTGTGTTATTGAATAATAAAGAAAAAAATAGAGTGTTTACTGCTTACCGAGCTTATTGGCGAGCTTCGCGAGCTCCTTGTCTACGCTCTTCCCCTCATCGAGAACCTGCTTTCCGTCAAGCCATACGGAGACGTTGAGGCAGATGCCGTCGCTGTGCGATGCAGCGGGCCTCCAGGCCATGTTGCCTATGCCCCACTCTATGGCGCCCCATACGCGCTCGTCCTCGACGACGTCGCCTGTCAGCTTCGCTCCCGGGTTGAAGCCGTAGCAGATGTGGGCGATCTTCAGCATGTTCGGGTCGTTGAAGCCACGGAGCCAGGCCTCGTATTCTACAGCGTCCTTGCCTCCCTCGAATTTCACGATGTCGCCCTTCTTTATGTGGAGGACGACGGGCTCTTTGACGAGCCTCAGGGGCGGGTTGATGGATCCGTCGAAGACGATCTTCCCGTTAAGGGTGTTCAGGTCGATAGCCCAGTAGATCTGGCCAGCCATCATGTGTGCCCCAGGGGTGTCGCAGTAGCCGAGGGAGTAGGCGCCCCTGTGCTCAGGGGTGTTCTTGAACGTGACGTCCATGCCAGCAGGGTTGGTTATCCTGACCTCGTTCGCGTTCTTCGTCAGGTCGGTGATCCTCGCCATGAACTTCTCGAGGGCGGGGTAGTCGATCCTGCCTATGGTGCGGACCATCATGTCAACGTTCATGCCGACGAGGCATGAGTACCTGAGCTTCTTGTTGTCCTTCATCACCCTATCGTAGACGTTGGAGTAGAAGATCCACTGGTTGTTGTACTCGACCCATGCGTCGGCGCCCATCAGAGCCC
>Ga0315279_10006638_pt1 | contig 14561 bp, 11 predicted proteins | sample YL17G06_20_MG_FD_203694 | JGI IMG/M metagenome (GOLD analysis project Ga0315279, IMG submission 203694) | Sediment microbial communities from Yellowstone Lake, YNP, Wyoming, USA - YL17G06_20 | ecosystem: Environmental > Aquatic > Freshwater > Lake > Sediment | place: USA: Wyoming | collected... | reverse complement strand
TCAAGCCAACGTCTGTTCGCGGTAATGTTCAAACACGGCTGAAGTTGCTGGATACAGGCAAAGTTGATGGGGTTATTTTGGCACGTGCCGGGATAGAACGGCTGGGTTTGGGACGGAAAATCTGTTTTTGCTTTGACCCCGCGCAGTTTATTCCGGCTCCGGCGCAGGGTGCATTAGCCGTTCAGACAAGAAGCGATGATGTTATCACAAATCGGCTTGTTGCTGCGATAAATGACAACAACGCCAGGACGACAACTTTCGCAGAAAGACAGGTGCTGGTAACAATGCAGTGCGGATGTCACGCTCCTGTGGGTGCCTTCGCCAAAATTATGGGCAGCGATATAGAAATCTACGCATTTATATCGGATGTGGAAGGCAGGAATTTTATCAAGCGGCAGATAGTCGGCCCCGCAAAGGAATCCGACAAACTGGCAGAGCAAATTGCCAACGACCTTCTCTCCTCCGGCGGAAAAGAAATCCTGCAATCTCAAAATACTTAGCCCACAGAATGTAATGGCTAAATACAAAGATTATTGTAATTCGAGAAATATTTTGATATTATTATGGAATCGAAAGGCTTGGTTGCGTAGCCAAGCGTTTAATAGGGGAAATGTCGGATTATGCGGGATTGATTGGAAACGCTGATTATATAAAAGTATTTATATGCGAAAAAGAAAAGGGAAACTACAAATGAACGAAATCGAATTAATAACCAATGAAATGGCAACGGTTAAGAAAATCTTTCTCGCAGTTCTGGATATAATCCCTTCGTTTGATATTACTGACCCAAAGGTTCTTCCTTATGGCTTAAAAGCCCATACTCGTTCCATAAGCTGGATTGTTGAACAGGTTATCACACAGCAGGCCAAGTACCACGCCCATCACCTCGGAATAGATAATGTTGATATCGATATGCCTGATACCTGCTTACACGATTGTGTTATTCATAAGGATGGATACCGGTATTTTGTAAATGTAAAGATTCATAATGCAGACGGCCGTGATAACAAGAATGATATATCAGCGGTGGAAAAACTGTATATGCAGTATAACGAAAACAAGGACTATCGTCTGATTTATGCTTGTTTCGGTATTAGATTCAGGAATCTTACAATCGGCTTTGTGAAGGAAAATGTTCACGTTTTTTCACCGCAGTTCCTACCGATATATGTTAACCCCAGAAACGACAAGATTCAGGCGTTTTACAATCACGAGCCTGAGCAAAGGTCGAGAGCGGAATTCCTTCGGCTCCTTCGTGAGAACTCTCGAAGCATTGTTTTGAGGTAAGAGATGATTGATTCTGTTCTTAACATGGATGCGCTTCAGGGTATCAAACAAATTGAGGATGACCGCCTCGATCTCATTATTGCGGATCCTCCATATGGTCTTGGGAAGGACTACGGAAATGATTCAGACAAACGACCAAAGCACCAGTTCCTGAAATGGACAGAAGAATGGCTTGAGTTGATCATTCCGAAGATAAGAAGCACGGGGAGCCTCTACTTTTTTGCTACATGGAGATATAGCCCGGAGATATTTGTTTTTTTGAAAAAACGATTGATTATGCTTAATGAGATTATTTGGGATCGTAAAGTGCCAAGCATGGGGGGCAGTACACGACGTTATTCTTCAGTGCATGATACTATCGGGTTCTTTGCAAAAACCGAAAATTACTTTTTTGATCTTGATGCAGTCAGAATTCCTTATGACGAAGAAACAAAAAAAGCAAGGACACGGTCTATTTTTGTTGGAAAGAAGTGGTTAGAGGTTGGATACAACCCTAAGGATGTATGGTCTGTCTCTCGTCTTCACCGCATTCATTCCGAACGAGAAGACCATCCTACCCAAAAACCGCTGGAGATTATCGAACGAATGGTAAGGGCAAGTTGTCCTATCGGCGGTCTGGTTTGTGATCCTTTTGCCGGTTCAGGTACTACCATTGAAGCGTGCATACGAAACCAGCGACACTATATTGCATTCGAGATAAATCCTGAATATCATCGAATTATCGAAGAGAGAATAAAAAAGGTTCGCTTGGAAATCGATAATCATTTGCCTTTGTATTTGGGAAACAATAACCAAAACAGAACCTCAACACCACACCTTGCACAGTCAACATTATTTGAAAAACATCCGATAAACAAATGAACCTTACGCTTGGTGGGCAATCTAGTGACACCATACCTATTTTATTTGCGTCCGCTTATCTTTTGTTGAGATTTGTTGCTGTGAGAATCTGTGAAAATCTGTGAAATCTGTGGTTAAAAAAGGTTTTGTATATCTGGTCGGGGCAGGGCCGGGCAGAGCGGACTTGATTACCGTCCGCGGGGCAGAGGTCCTGCGGACTGCTGATTGTGTAATTTGCGACAAGCTGACCAATCCGGCTTTACTTAACCTGGCCCCGAAAAATGTTGAGATTATCTTCGTTCCAAAGCGCACGCCTGCCGGCGGGTTTAGCCAGGAAGAAATCAACAGGTTATTAGTCGAAAAGGCATCCGGCGGGAAAACGGTCGTGCGGCTAAAAGGCGGCGACCCCTGTATATTCGGCAGATGTGCTGAGGAACTCGCAGTTCTCATCGAAGCCGGAATCAATTTTGAGCTAGTTCCGGGCGTGACGGCCGGCATCGCCGCCGCTGACTATACCGGCATCCTCCTGACTGATAGACAATACAGTTCGCAGGTGGTTTTTGTTACCGGCCAGGAAGCGGAAGGAAAGCAGCAAAGCAATATTGACTGGAAGTGGCTGGCTAAATTCCAGGGAACCATAGTTTTCTATATGGGGGTGGGCAATCTGAATTTTATTACCCAGCAACTAATAGAAAATGGTATGGCGGCGGATACGCCGGCAGCGGTAATCGCTGATGCTACCCTGCCTGGCCAGAGTGTTGTAAAAGCCACGCTTGGCCGGGTAAGCGAAAAGTGTAAGCAGGATAAAATCGAACCTCCGGCGATTGTAATTATCGGTGCTGCGGCAGACAGCGACGTCAGAATGGACTGGTTCACCAAAAAGCCGTTGTTTGGTAAAAATATCGTTGTAACACGGGACGTCTTCGGCAATGCCGACTTTGCGGCCAGGATTATTTGCAGGGGTGGTAATCCGATAGAATTTACCACGATGAAAATAAAACCGCTGACAGAATCAAATGAGTTCCTGCGGGCGGTAGCCCGCCTCGGACGAGCCGAATTTGATTGGGTAATCTTCACCAGCGCCAATGGCGTAAGTATATTCTTTGATGCCTTGCAGGGCTTGGGTAAAGACGCCAGGGTTTTTGGCCCTGCCAGGGTTGCTGCGATAGGCAGTGAAACCGCTGTTAAGTTGAGCGAATTCGGAATAAAGGCGGATTTTGTGCCGACTGTTTACACGGGTGAGCAGCTTGGCAAACAACTGATGTGCTTTACGAATTTGCAGGATAAAAAGATTCTGCTCTTGCGCTCACAGCTTGCTTCCAATGAACTTGTCGAGATTTTGGAACAAGCGGGAGCCGATGTTCTCGATGCAGCCATTTATACTGCCATAGAACAAAAAAGCGAAAGCAACTGGCTGATTGAAAAAATCGGCAGAGGCGAGATAGATTGGCTGACGTTCGCAAGTCCCTCTTCGGCTCGGATGTTTTTTGAGCAGGTTCCCATCGGAGTAGTAAATCCAGGAAATGTGAAGGTTGCGTCGATTGGGCCGACAACTTCCGAGCAATTAAAAAATCTTGGTGTCAGGATTGATGTGACAGCCGAAGAGCATACCATTGACGGCTTGCTTGATGCAATAGAGAAAACGCACTTATGATAAACATCTCGAAACTATATTGTGGGCTGGCCGGCGAATCAGACGATTTGCGGTATGGGCGGGAAAATTCGTTCGGCCCGGTTATTGCTTATAACTGCACAAAAAGGTGCAACTTGCGGTGTTTGCATTGTTATAGTTCTTCCGGGGCTAATCTGTCTTTGACAGATGAGCTGACTACGCTCGAAGCAAAGCAATTGCTTTCGCAGCTTGCGGAAGCTAATTGTCCGGTGGTGTTATTTAGCGGCGGCGAGCCGTTATTGCGGAACGATTTATTCGAATTGCTGGCGAAGGCAAAGCGATTAAAATTGCGAACCGTTATTTCCAGTAATGGAACGTTGATTGATTCGAAAACCGCCGATAAACTGTCTGATGCCGGCGTAAGTTATGTAGGTATCTCCATCGATGGCGCAGAAGAATTCCACGATACCTTCAGGCAGGCAAGGGGCTGCTTCAGGGCGGCTCTGTCGGGGATTGAAAACTGCAAAAAGGCAGGTTTGAAAACGGGCTTGCGTTTTACTATAATAAAACAAAATGCAGACCAAATTACTGTTGTTTTCGACATCGCCGCTGAAAATGGCGTAAGGAGAATCTGCTTTTATCATTTGCTCCGAACAGGCAGAGCAAAAGGGCTTGGCAAGCAGGTCTTGAATAAGCAGCAAACACGCACAGTCCTTGATGTGATTATAGAAAAGACCGATGACTTTGTAGGAAAGGGTTTGATAGATGAAGTCCTCACCGTTGGCAATCACGCTGATGGGCCTTATCTGCTTGTAAAAATGCAAAAAGGGAAAAACAGAAATTTCCGCAGAGCCAAGAAGCTTCTGCTTGCAAATGGTGGGAACCGCATCGGCGAAAAAATCGGCTGCGTCGGCTGGGATGGCAGCGTGTATCCAGACCAATTCTGGCGTAATTACGCACTCGGCAATATCAAAGATAAAACCTTCAGGCAAATTTGGGAAAATGGTTCGCAGCCGGTGCTGAATAAGCTGCGAAATAAATCTCAGTTTGCTGATGCGAGGTGCCTTCGGTGCAAATGGTTTGATTTATGCAAGGGCAACTTTAGATTCTTAGGCGCTGAAGCGGATGATAAATATTGGTTTAATGAGCCGGCCTGTTATCTAACGGATGAAGAAATAACTGGTGGCAGAGAGCAATTTTTGCCACTAAGGCACCAAGTCACAAAGGAAGTGTAGATAAAATTTGAAAGAGAATTTTGTTGTGTAATCTTAGTGTCTTTGTGCCTTGGTGGCAGGAAGGAGTTTTTGATGGTTTTTCCAAAAATCAGGATGCGACGGCTGCGATGCAGCGAATCTATGCGCAGATTGGTGCGTGAAACTGCTTTAAGCGTGGATAATCTGGTTTATCCATTGTTTGTCCGCGAAGGCAAAAAGCTAAAGGAGCCGATTAAGTCGATGACGGATTGTTTCCATTTCTCGCCGGATACGGTTGCCGATGAAGCCGCCGAGGTTGCTTCGCTGGGGATACCTGCGGTGCTTCTTTTTGGCCTGCCAAAAAACAAGGACGAAATGGGTTCGCAGGCGTGGGCGGAAAACGGCGTTGTCCAGCGCTCTGTAAAGGAAATCAAAAAGCGCGTGCCGGACCTTTTGGTTATTACCGATATTTGCCTTTGCGAATATACCTCGCACGGCCATTGCGGCGTAATCAAAGATGGCAAAATCGATAATGACTCGACCTGCGAATTATTGGCCAAAGTTGCTTTGTCGCACGCCCAGGCCGGCGCGGATATTGTCGCTCCTTCGGATATGATGGATGGCCGGGTGCGGTATATCCGTGAGGCCCTCGAAGAAAATGGATTCCACGATGTCGCCATTATGTCTTACTCAGCTAAATACGCTTCTGCCTTCTATGGGCCGTTCAGAGATGCCGCCGAGTCAGCCCCGGCTTTTGGCGACCGAAAGGGCTATCAGATGGATGTGGCAAATGCCCGCCAGGCAATGGCCGAAATTGCACTTGATATTGAGGAAGGTGCCGATATTGTAATGGTCAAGCCAGCCCTTTGTTTCCTTGATGTTATCTATCGTGCAAAGCAGCGTTTTGATTGTCCCATCGCGGCGTATAATGTAAGCGGCGAATATATGATGTTAAACACCGCCGCCCAGGCCGGCCTATTGGACAAAGAAGCCGCAATGCTTGAAATGCTCACCTCCATCAAACGCGCCGGCGCAGATATTATTATCACCTACTTTGCCAAAGAAACGGCAAAAAAACTAAAAGTCCACACTCAATAGTAAATAATCAATAATCAATAATCGATAATCAATGGAGAAACCTCATCTTATTGCCTTTGAACTTACCCGCCGATGCAGGTTTGACTGCAAACACTGCCGGGCGAATGCCCAGAAGCAAAGTGCTGCTGATGAACTGACTACTGAGCAGTGTGAAAGAATCCTTGCATCCATAGCGAAGTTCAATGAGAGTATGATAATCCTTACCGGCGGCGAGCCAATGGAACGAAGCGACATCTATGAACTTATTCAATATGGCCGGGATTTGGGACTGCGAATGGTAATGGCTACGTGCGGATATGCTATTAACGATGAATCCATCGCAAAACTAAAAGAGGCCGGCATTTTGGCACTATCTATCTCTCTCGATGGCTCCTCTGCGCAAACCCACGATAAGTTCAGGCAGACCGAAGGTGCTTTTGACTCGGCTATAAAAGCAGCGAAGTCAGCTCGCTGGGCCGGTATCCGTTTCCAGGTCAATACTACAATCACAAAAAGTAACCTGCGTGAGGTTTCTGCGATAGCAAAGTTAGCCGAGGAGCTTGGGGCTTATTGTTTTAATCCATTTATACTTGTGCCGACCGGCCGGGGCGAAAAAATTGCCTCGGAGGTGCTTGAGCCGGCAGAATACGAAAAGCTTCTACGCGATTTGCTCCGGTTAAAGGAAAAATCGCCAATCGAAGTGCGTGTTACCTGTGGCCCTCAATTCGCCCGTGTATGTCACCAGGCCGAACTGGCTTCAGCGAAGAGTTCGCAGACAATCGTCCATCGTCCATCGTCCATCGTCAATTCCGTTAGTGGCTGTATGGGCGGCAGAGGTTTTGGTTTTATAAGTTATAGAGGCGATGTGCAGACCTGCGGGTTTCTTGACATATCGGCGGGCAATCTTGTTGAAAACAGTTTCGACTTCGGAAAGATTTGGGTCGAGTCGCAATTGTTAAAAGAAATCCGCAATCTGTCAGCTTACAAAGGCAATTGCGGAATCTGCGAATATGTCGGCGTCTGCGGCGGATGCAGGGCAAGAGCTTATGCGATGACCGGTGACTATCTGGATACAGACCCAGTTTGTAATTATCAGCCACGAATTTTCACTAATTCTCTCTAAAATATCTTTTTTTAGATGGGATTAACAAGGTAATCCTGTTATCCTGTCTATTTTAACCGAGGAGATAAAAGTTGACTTTGCGTCTGACAAAACTGCAAAAACAATTATGCAACGCCCTTCAGAATGGCCTGCCTATTTGTTCAAGGCCGTTTGCCGAGATTGCAAAAGATTTAAATACCAGCGAGGAAGAAGTCTTGCAGCAGACGCGCAAGTTAAAAAGTGCTGGGGTTATCCGGCGAATCAGCGCACTATTAAATTATCGCTCTCTCGGTATGATAAGCACCCTCGTTGCCGCGAATGTTCCGCAGAAGAAACTAAAAAGTGTTGCTGAGGCGGTTAGTTCTCTGGAGAATGTTTCTCACAATTATCTAAGGACTCATTACTATAATTTATGGTTCACCCTCCAGGCACAATCGGCTGGACAAATCGACTCTATACTCGCGGATTTATCTGGCCGTTTCGGTATTGACTTTCACAATCTGCCCACCAAACGCGTTTTTAAGCTCGATGTCCGTTTTGACGCGGAAAGCGATGGCGAAGCATTGCTGCAAAATGTTGAAGAGGTCCCGAAAGGCGAAGTGGTGGAGCTGGACGAGAATCAAAAACTGGTACTCTCGAAATTGCAAAGCGACCTGGACATAACCGAAGAAGTTTTTGCCTTTCTGTGCAGCGAGGGTCTGGAGATTCCAGATGTTGTAAAAGTTATAACTGAACTAACCAATAAAGGTATCATCCGTCGTATAGCGGCTGTTGTTGACCATCGTAAGCTTGGGTTTGTCGCCAATGTTTTATTCGCCGCCGAAGTTTCACAGAGTCAAGTCATCAAGGTGGGCAAACGACTGGCTCGTCTTGCGATAGTTAGCCATTGTTACGAAAGGAAGACCTTTGAGGGTTGGCCGTATAATCTATTTGCGATGATGCACGGCAAAAATATGAGCCGGATTCAGCGCGTGATAAATCAGTTTACTGAGGATGAGGGGATAGAGTCATTTCAACTTTTGCCGACCGCAGCCGAGCTCAAAAAACAACCCATCAAGCATAAATTTTTTTAGTATCATTGAACATTTCCCTGTGGATAAAAAAGGGAAGCATCAACTTTTGGTAAGGAAAATTAAGCAGATTTCCTACTGCGGCGAGGGTATTTCCCTTTTTTGTAGACTTTTTCCGGGTTATAGGCCTTTTTTGCGATAAATTTCAGCTTTTTGGCGTAAGCCATCTTGACGATGCTGCTGCCCTTTTTCAAAGCACGGTAGAAACAGGACTGGTAACCTGCATGGCATTGGCCGCCCTTGACCGTTACTTTGAGGACCAGACAGTCCTGGTCGCAGTCGATAAGTATTTGCTCGACTTTTTGGATATGGCCGCTTTCTTCGCCCTTTTTCCACAGTTTCCGCCGCGTTCTGCTGAAATATACTGCACAGCCGGTCTGAATTGTCAAATCGAGCGCCTCGCGGTTCATATAAGCTGCCATTAAGACCTGTCCGGTCCGGGCATCCTGGGCTATGGCTGGTATCAGACCATTCTCATCGAATTTCGGAGTAAATCGCAGACTTTTTTCAATAATTTGCGTGGTGCCCATTTGTCGGGTCTCCTAAATTTAGAGCTTATAACAAAACCTGATTCGTCACCCTGTTCAAAAATGCTTGTCCGCATTTCGTCTGGCGGATTTAGCCCCGAAGCCCGCCCTTGAATGTTTGCCCGCCATCTGTGTGGCGGGTCCGTGTGGCGGGTCGTAGTCGGGGGGGCCCGCTTCGGGGTCCCATCCTGCCTCCCGCAGCAACCTGTCTGTCACAATTCTTGAATCCGCCTCTGTTGTCATACTTGCTTCCCCAAAGCGATCTTTAGCTTGCCTACTCTTGCATCAATAATATCACCGTCCCTACCTCAAAACAAGAGGGTCACAAAATAAAAAAGCCATCGTTTCAGCCAGCTTGCGCATAAGGACAACACAGTTGGCCTTGTGGACGAAGGCGAAGATTTGTGACAAAGCTCGCTTTGAAAGCAGAATTCGCCAAGAACACCAAGCTGGCCCAAACCCCTTTGTGCCTTTTGTGGCCAAAACCCCTTCGTGTCAATTTGTGTAATTCGTGGTTCCCTTTGTGTTTTTTGTGCCCCTTCGGCTTCGCTCACTTCGACATGCTCAGTGCAAGCAGGGCAGGCTTTTCGTGGCTATTTTCTTTTATTAGACGGGATTAACAAGATAATCCGCCGTAAGGCGTCCTGCGGACTGTTATCCTGTCCTAACATTTGTGTTAATCCGCGTCTGAGTGCAAACCACAACGGCGTGTCCGGCAGGATTGTATCGCTCCGGCAGATAAGATGCGGTAAAATGCGCATTTGATTGAAAATGCTTGTTTTTCGGGCAAAGATAGGCATAATGCTAAATTAAGGAATTGTTTGTGGTTCGTTGTTCGTAGTTCGTTGTCGATGAACTATGAACTAATAACAATGAACTAAAGTTAAGGGGAAGACACATAGCCGTTTTAAATGAAACTACTTTAGTGCTGATTAGATTCGCCGTGTGGGGCAATATGAGGTTTCTGTCGCACGCTGAGACGCTCAGGGTTTTTCAGCGGGCCTGTGTTCGGGCGGGTATAAAAATCCAGTATAGTCAGGGTTTCAATCCTCATCCGAAATTGTCCCTGCCCTTGCCGAGAAGCGTCGGCGTCGAGTCAGATGATGAGTTGCTGTGTCTTCGAATAGACGAGAGCATAAGAGCACAAGAACACAAGTGCACAAGTACACAAGAGCATAAGAGCACAAGCGAGCTTTGTGATTCGATTAAAGCCGGGCTTTCCGAGCATTTGCCTGAGGGGTTACAGTTGCTTTCGGTAACTATCGCTGAGGGTAAAACATCATTTCAGCCCTGTTCGGCTACATACGTATTGAAAGTCAAACCGGAATATCTCGATGATGAATTAAAGACCAGGATTGGACGTTTGTTGGCGAGTGAGACTATTAGTGTTCAGCGGCCGATGTACGCGGGAAAATCGACAATCGACGATCGAAATTTGAAAATTAAAGATGTGGATGTCAGAGATTTTTTGGAGTCGATTGTATTGAAGAATGAGTGTATAGTTATTGAGTGCAAAATAAGTTCAGCCGGCTCGATACGGGTGGAGGAAATTTTGAATCTGCTGGAGCTGGATGTAGAGAAGCTGGCGGCGCCAATTCGGCGAACCAGTGTCCAATGGCAAGAGACAGATGACGGAAGGCAGATGACGGACGAGGGACGAACGACAAACGACGAATAAGGGGATAGAACAATGGCAAGAGAGATGCTTATAAATGTGGCCGAGGGTGAGGAGTGTAGGGTAGCGGTGGTTGATAACAGTTCGCTTGAAGAGCTGTATATGGAAAGGGTCAGTATCGGCAGCCATGTGGGCAATATCTATAAAGGAAGGGTGGTAAATGTGGAATCCGGCATACAGGCGGCATTTATAGAGATAGGTGTGGGTAAAAATGGATTTCTGCATATCAGTGACGTGCATCCTCGTTATTTTGCCGGCGTCGACCATACGGAAAGCATAGGCAGGCGCAAGTCGCTGAACGAGCGTCCGCCTATCCAGAGCTGCCTTCACAAGGGACAGGAAATCGTTGTTCAGGTAACAAAGGAAGGCGTAAAGACTAAAGGGCCGACCCTCAGTGCCTACCTTGCACTGCCGGGCAAGTATCTGGTTATGATGCCGTGGATGCGAAAGCAGGGCGTCTCGCATAAGATTGAGGATGAGGACGAACGCAAGCGGCTGCGGCAAATCCTTGAGGAAAGCTCTCCGCCGAAGGGGCAGGGTTTTATTATCCGAACGGCAGGACAGGGCTGCTCAAAAAGGGACATACAAAACGATTTAAGGTATCTGATGCGACTGTGGCGGGCTATTGAAAAACGGATAGACAGCGAAAAAACGCCCGGCGAACTTTATCAGGAATCCGACCTGGTTATCAGAGCGATGCGGGATATTTTTAATAGCAGCATAAGCAGGATAGTGTGCGATTCGGAAAATATGGTTCGTAAAATCAGGGATTTTCTTTCCATAGTTACGCCGCGGCTGACGAGAAGGGCGACGTATTACGATGGCAAGGTGCCGCTGTTTCACAAATATCGAATCGAGGAGGAAATTGCCAAAATCCAATCTCGCAGGGTTGAGCTTAAAGGCGGCGGTTCAATTGTGATTGAGCAGACGGAGGCATTGGTGTCAATAGATGTCAATAGCGGCCGGTCCGGCAAGCAGAAAGACGCCGAAGAGACTGCTTACGAGAGTAATATGGAAGCTGTGCCTGAAATTGCCCGCCAGCTTAGATTGCGAGACTTAGGGGGACTAATAATTTGCGATTATATCGATATGCGCAGCGCGAAGCACCGCAGGGAAGTGGAGAGGGCTTTTCGCTCTGCTGTCAGGACCGACCGCGCTCGCACCAGAATACTGCCGATGAGCAGGTTCGGCGTGATAGAAATGACACGCCAGAGAATGCGTCCTTCGCTGCAGTCGAGCACCCATTTATCGTGTCCTAATTGCGGCGGTTCAGGTTTTATTAAGAGCCACGAGTCGATGGCTATCGAGATTATTCGTCTGTTAAATCTGTCCGCGTCAAGAGAACAGATAAAACGCATCGAGCTGTTTGTCTCGCCGGAAGTTGCCGACTATCTGCATAATGAGAAAAGGGCGGCGATTGCGCAGATAGAGCAGGAGAGTTCCAGGCGTGTGCTCGTCCATTCCACGCCACAATACAGCGGTGAAAAACACGATTTGGTCTGTTATAATGAGCGGGGCAGCGTAGTAAAGCTATAAAAACTCAAAACTGTGGAAAAATTCTGGAGGCAATAAGTGGAATTTGACCTCAACTACGCACGAAGTGTAATCGAAGCGGAGGCAGAGGCGATAGCCGCTATTACGCCAATTGTTGATGCGTCTTTTGCCAAGGCCGCTGATATGATTTATAACTGCACCGGCTCCTGTATAGTCAGCGGCATCGGCAAAGCAGGCATAATCGGGCAAAAGTTCAGCGCCACTCTTGCCTCGACCGGCACACCCAGTCATTTCCTTCATCCCGCTGAGGCTGTTCACGGCGACCTGGGCCGATTACGCAAAGACGACATAGTGATTGTTCTAAGCTATGGCGGCGAGACAGATGAAGTGATTCGGCTGATAAACCTTGTCAAGCAGATAGGTATTAAACTGATAGCAATAACCGGCGACAGCGATTCAACTCTAAGCTCGCATAGTGACGTAGTGCTTTGTATGGGCAGAATGTCCGAGGCCTGTCCTCTTGGTGTTGCTCCGAGCGTTTCGACTGCGTGTATGCTGGCAGTCGGTGACGCCCTTGCATTTACCGTTATGAAGGCACGTAATTTCAGCGTGGAGGATTATGTCAGATTCCATCCCGGCGGTTTGCTTGGAGCAAAGCTGATGACGGTTGAGCAGTCAATGATGTTCAGGCCGGGCGAAAAATTACCTATAGCCGACGCCGCCGACACAATAAAGTGGCTGCTGGAAAAAACCGGAGATGTAAAACGTCACGGGGCCGTGATGGTCGTTGACAAAAATGGTAGATTGGTGGGTATAATCACTGATGGCGACCTTCGGCGTCTGATGACAAAGCATGGGCATCGGGCATTTGAGTTCAAAGCCGGTGATGTTATGACGGCTGATTGCAAGAAAATAAGAGCCGATGCCCTTGCTGCGGAGGCGAGTGCCATTTTCCATAAATACAGAATTGATGAGCTGCCTGTGGTTGATGCGGAAAACAAGCCCGTTGGCTTAATCGATGTGCAGGACATCGTAACATTAAAAGTTGTCGGATAAGTAAAATTGTAAAAATCAAAGATTAAAAATCAAAATAGAGGAATATAAGTTCCGCATTTTTACGTTTTGAATTTTACATTTTACCATGAGGTTGTTGTGGCGGTTGGACTACGAAAATTACTTATAGCGGCACTTTCGCTCGCGGGCGTGCTCATAATATACCTGCTGTACGGCTACATAAGCAAGACGCCTCCGATTAGTGTTGATGCCGGAAGTGAATTTGTCGGCAGCGATGCCGACAGTAAGACAAATGAATTTGACGGCAAAACTGGTAAGATTGGCAACGTTGGAGTTGATACCCTTAAGAAACCCAGATTTCTGCACCGTAATTTGAATAAAGAGGTTGACAGGGAATTTGGCTTCGAGGCGCTTCTCCATGAGGAAAAGGACCAATGGGACATCGAAAAGCCATATCTAAATGTCTTTGCGTCCACTTTTACCTGTTACATCACGGCTGATAGAGGGAAGGTTGGTGTTGAGACCGCTGTCGGCAGACCTACCCCGAAGGATGCGACGTTTACCGGAAATGTAGTTTTTCATATTCTGCCCCAAGATTCAAACGCCGTCAAAGAAAGCTTTCTTTATCTTGACGATATTGAATTTTTAAGCGAAAAGACGCAATTTTCGAGCGCAGGCCCTATCAAATTTATTTCTGAGGATGCGCAAATGCTCGGCACAGGTATGGAGCTTATCTTTAATGACCAGTTGCAGCGGCTTGAGTTTCTTAGAATAATTGATTTGAAAAGTCTTCGTGTAAAGAGTTCGCAGACGGCCTTGCATCCGGGTGGGGGCGCGGAAGTCAATGAGCCGCCTGATGCCGGTAAGAAGACCGGACCTGACCAGCAGAGCCGCCCCGCTGATTCTCAAAAAACACAAGTCTTAGTCCAGCAAGGTAAAGGTGAATACTACAAATGTGTGTGCAGCAAAAATGTTATTATTGATACCCCTGAGCAATTAGTTTTCGCCGACAGGGAGGTTTCCATCAACAATATCTTCTGGTCAAAGCCCGATGAACGTCGAGGGACGACGGGTGAAGGACGACGGACGCAAGGCGCAAGCCGGTCCGCGAGTCACGAGCCACGAATCACGAACCACGAATCACCCAAGCAGGTTATTGATGTTGTTGTAACCTGCAGGGGCGGAGTTGTTGTTACGCCGATGGACTCTTCCCTCCATATTTTCGATTTGCCGAATGCCGATGCGCAAGACTCAAGACCCATGACGCAGGACGTCGAGCCGCTCAGTCGAACCGGGCGGACCACGTTTGTTGCCGATAGAATTGACTATGATTCGACTACCGGTGAAGCTGTTGCCAGCGGCCCGTCGGAGCTTACGTTTTATGCAACTAATGTAACAGGTACCGAAGCCAATGAGGCGGTTGTCCCGGTAAAGATAACTGCTCAGAAAGAAACTAAGTTTCTACCTGCGTCGAACCAGGCCATCTTTGATGGTAATTGCCTGTGTATAATGCCGCAGCCAAGTTCGACTGGCTGGCGAAATTACGCGCTTTCCGCGCCAACATTTACTGTGAATTTGCCCCAGGATAAATCTAAGAAGTCTTTGCCGGACGTTCTCGCGAGCGGGCCGGTAGAGCTTACATTTTATGTAGATGATTTTGGCGGCGCAGG
>Ga0315279_10006637_pt1 | contig 14561 bp, 13 predicted proteins | sample YL17G06_20_MG_FD_203694 | JGI IMG/M metagenome (GOLD analysis project Ga0315279, IMG submission 203694) | Sediment microbial communities from Yellowstone Lake, YNP, Wyoming, USA - YL17G06_20 | ecosystem: Environmental > Aquatic > Freshwater > Lake > Sediment | place: USA: Wyoming | collected... | reverse complement strand
GAACATTGTGGCAAAAGGTAAAGTAAAATGGTTCAATGAGAGGAAAGGGTACGGCTTTATCATTCCGGATGAAGGCGGTCCCGAGTTGTTTGTCCATCACTCTAACGTTTCAGCAAAGGGTGCGTCCTTACAGGACGGGCAGGCAGTGGAGTACGAGGTTGCAGAAGGCAAGAAAGGGCCTGAGGCAACCAATGTGCGTCCCGCCTGATGTGAATCCTTGCTTGGTTGGTTTGTGAGAAGGACAGGCCCCACTTTTCTGTGGGGCCTTTTTATTTGATAAAATTTCTGGTGGTAACTGAATAATACTGGCCCTATATCTGGGAAGGCACATCGTCCCATGGGATGGAATTGCTGACCGATAGATTCCCTACAGTTTATTAATAGTTTAGGTTGCTGGTATCAGCGTATATCCCGTCAGGCATGTTGCCACTGATGATACAATTAGCGATTGTTGGGCTGCTGCCGCTGCAACGGATTGCTTCGCCGCCTCTTTGAGAACAGCTACATCCAGAGCTTAATCAGCCACCCACTTTTCTAAGTCGGGCAATTTTCTTCTGCAAGGCCCAGACCTGTTTGGTCATGTCATGGCTCATTTTGCTACACTTTTGCCACCAGCGGTGACGGGTTTGCTCACTGACGTTGATATCGTTGCAGACCTCTGGAATTGTTTTTCCCTGGCCAATAAGGACATCTCCCTTAGTTTTGCCGCGATTTCTGGCACTGAATGCTTTTTCTTCAAATAATGAGAGGACTCCCTTCAAAAATATACCCCTATCGTCGTTTTTCCTTTTATGAAAGCTGGATTGATTTTTGGAAAACAGGCCGGCAGCAAGCAGCCAATCAATTGGCCTCTAACCACTTCTCGCAGAATTCCATTAGGTTGGCTAAATCAACCACGCCGCTTTGGCGGACGTCCGCTCCTTCGCACCAGCCATTATTGGGATCGCAGGGAATACCTGTCCAGTATTTGCCCAGAATTGCATAGTCAGAAAAGTTGACAAGCCCGTCGTCATTAAGGTCACAGTGGAGCTTCCGTGGGGTGATTTTGTAATAGGGCGATGGGGTGCTATCCACAAAGTGCAGCTCGCCAAATAGGGTGCCTTTGGTTGCAGATGCGTCGGACACAAACCATCCGACGTTCGGGTCAGAAGATTCCTCAATGTGCGCAAACTGACCAAACTCCTTAAGGCTGAAATCTACAGGTGTTCCTGTTCCCAGAATTCGTAACAAAACTGCTGTCGGACTGTAACTTATCAAACGGTATTTGTTTTGGGACAAAATCTTCATATTTCCATAAGGCTTAATTACAAAGTCACGGTACTGCCCGGGGTCTCCCGTCATACCCGCCTCGGCAGCTTTGACGATATTATACATCTCGCGGGCACTCACATAATGCAGTTTCCAGTTAATCCCATCATTGTATTTGGTCTCGATATCAGTGTAAAATTGGTCCATCGGTGGTCCAAAAAAAGCGTCCCACGCCGGCTGATAGGTCAGGTCTTCGAGGCAACCATGTGTATATACTTTAACGAATACCCAATTATTTTGCCCCACCACATGGACATTGTGCCCCACCCACTCATCCATCCGGGCGAGTGTAGCTGGTGCGTTGTAGTCGTTCCGATGCACGCCAACGTTGTTCGGGGCGTTAGAACTTTCGATAATCATCAAATCCCCTTGCATCGGCTGATTTACCTCTACCAAGAAAACATTGTTAAGGTTCTGATAAGAGGCCCAGAACTCATCGTCCCTGGCGTAAAAAATAGAGTCAACAGTCTTCTCTGGGGTCATTGGCATCGGAGACTTGAAAGTGAAATCCGCGTAACAATTCAGCTCTCTCAGTAAGCGCAGCTCCTGGTTCACGCCACAGTACTGCCGGGCGGAATTCGGATCATTCCATACGGCGGTTCGGCTGTTATCCAGTGCCCACATCCCATGGATAAAGCCAAAAGCAATTTGAGGCACGGGTTCGGCCGTAATCATTGCCCCGTGGCTGTTGAATACATTAATGGCTTTATTGGTCCAGGTAAGGAACTCGTTCGTGGCCGCGGCTTCGGAGCGGGTGCCTTCATCTCTTACACCATGATGCAGATGATATTCAACTTCCCCATAACCTTGATAAGTGGCCTCGTTGAGAGTCTTGAGGATGCTATGAATATTGAAACCATTTCCGCATCCGACTTCATATCCCGCCCAAAATGCAAAATAGCTATGTACGGGATGGCGCCCATCTGCATCGACATGCTGGCAAGCCATATCTATGTAATCATCCACCCAGATTCTGGTCTCTGGAATTGACGTGCTGAATGGTTCGAAGTGATCTACAAACGCAAACATAACATGTAGTGGCTCATTAGCACTAACAACGTTGGCGCATATCCCTATAAAGGCCGCGACCAAAAAAAGAGGCGTTATCTTTATGTGTTTCATCTCTTTTCTTTCGACATTTTTCAAACTCTTTTTTCCGCACCCTTGCCAAATAGAAACACAGACAGGACGTTTAACCGTGTGTGGCCTACTTTTCTTGGGTACTTGGCGTGTGGTTGAAAAATGCCTCAGCCAAAACGCACCCGAACATCAATAGGCTATAAAAACGCCTGTCATTTTCTTTGACAAAGCGTTCTTTGAGAGAGGCCAATAGCGCCGTTAGCAAAGAACGCCACTTCTGGCGGTCATTAGCGCACATCGGTACCACTACACTCTCTTGCGATGACTGTTCTCCCAGCGGATTACCACACGGCTGGGAAAGCACCACTCCTGCGCACAATAAAACCACCTATTATATTTTACTTTACTTCACTGAAAATGTCAAACAAAAAATCGCACGCGATTACCCGTTTTGAAATGCGGTAGCCAAATCGCAGTTTTTCGCTCAAAAAACGTCTTTTCAGAACAACTGACCGTAACACCGGAAGACGCTCGGAAAAAATTACAACCCCCCCAAAGACACATCCTGAATTGCAGGTACTGCAAAATAAACAGTTTACAGGTGGCTTTGCAGAATTTTCATGAAAATATCGCACTCTGGTTGCCCGAGAAAAGGGTAATCGCGTGAAAATCGCCGATTAGTGGGACGAGACGTCTCTTTGACGTGTTTGGTATTGACGAATTGTAAAAATTCGGATATTTTGCAACAGAGGATTTGAATGTTTTCTGTAGTTCTATTTGAAGGAGAAAAAGGTGCGAGGTATGAAGCTATTAATTTTAGGAATGGCGTTGGGGATAGTTATTTATGGATGCAAAAAAGAAAGGCCGGAGATAAAAGAGGTAGAAAAGCCAGAGGTAAAAGAAGCAAAGAAGATAGAGGCGAAGGAAGCAGTGAGGCCGGAGATAAAAAAAGAGGCAGCGAAGACAGAAGAAACTGTAACCGAGAAAAAAGAAGTGGCAGGAAAGGAGGCCGGTATGGGTATCAGTTTGCAGTGGCTGGGACACGCCAGTTTCAAAATTCGTTACGATAAAACCATCATATATATCGACCCGTGGAAATTAAAGGAGCCGGTCGATAAAGCGACGTTGGTGCTTGTATCACACAGTCATTACGACCACTACTCGGCGGCAGATATTGCGAAGGTCAGTGGGCCGCAGACAAAACTTATTGCATCGGCTGATGTGGTTGCAAAGGAAAGAGGCGGAGAAGCGATTACGCCCGGCGTGACAATTGAATCGGGCGGCGTTCGGATAACAGGTGTGCCGGCATACAATCCCAATAAGCAATTCCATCCAAAAGCGAATAACTGGGTAGGGTTCGTAATTGAGGTGGGCGGAAAGCGAATCTATTACGCCGGCGATACCGACCTTACGGATGAAATGAAAGCACTCAAAAATATCGACGTGGCACTGCTGCCTGCGGGCGGCAGGTTCACAATGAACGCAGAAGAAGCTGCTGAGGCGACCAAATACATAAAGCCCAAGCAGGCAATTCCATATCACTACGGTGACATCGTTGGCAGCCAGAGCGATGCCGACAGATTCGCCAAGATAGCCGGCTGCGAAGTGAAGGTCTTAAAACCCGGTGAGAGCATCAGCATTGAGTAGCGATTGGTATGCATAGCACACCCTACTTATCAGGTAAGTTGAGAATCCTGTGACAGCGGGGACATTCGACTGTTTGGCGTTTGTAATTGGGCGGGATTTTTAGTTTCAAGCCGCACAGGCAAGTTAAGAAAACAAACTGGTTGACCCTCCGCATAATGTCACCGACCTGGTGGATTTGGGTTTCAAATCGCTTCTGTGCCTCGGCTCTGGCTTCGGCCTGGCGTATCTCGATATCCTCTTTGGTTAAAGCGGCGGGGGGGACAACTGTTCTTGTATTTGTTACTTTGGTAAAAGCATCTGAGTAGTCTTTCAAAGATGCACCATAAGTCATACTGCGGAGGATTCTTATCCTTTCGGAGATGGGCGGATGTGTGCTGGTCAGGTCGGATAATTGCATCCCTCCGCTTTTTTTGAAAGGATTGACAATATACATTGGGGCGGTAACCTTGTTTGCAGTGGCTAATTGCGGCGAGGGGTCATTGGCAATTTTCTCAAGTGCGCTGGCGAGACCTTCAGGGTAGCGGGTCAACCTGGCGGCGCCGGCATCGGCGAGGTATTCGCGCCTTCTTGACAGTGCGAAGTACAATAGCTGCGCCATTATGGGTGCGAGGATTGCAGCGATAATCGCCACCAGGAAAATAATAAGCTGTGCCTGCCCGCCGCCTCTGCCGCCGGATGAATACCTTCGCCCGGAGCCGGCCCTTGAACCGTAGAACATACCTCGCAGAAAGACCTGCGAGAGCAGAACGATTGAGCCGAGCATTATGCCCGCGAGCGTTACGAAAAGGATGTCACGGTGAAGTATGTGGCTGGTTTCGTGGGCGACGACGCCCTGCAATTCGTCACGGTTGAGCCGGCCAAGAAGACCTGCGGTCACGGCGACCGAAGCAGATTGGGGGTTTCTGCCTGTCGCAAAGGCGTTTGGGGCGGGGTCATTGATAATGTAGATTTTGGGCATCGCCGGCAGGCCGGCGGCAATTTTCATTTCCTCGACGATATTGAATAGCTGCGGATGGACATCGTGGGTGATGGGGACGGCCCTGCTTGCAGCCAGAAGTATTTGGTCGCCGCTCGAAAAGCTAACCAGCGCAAGAATCAGATAAACTGCCGTTGCGATTATTACGCCAAACAGTCCGCCCTCCGGGCCGGCTGCGGCCAGGCCAATAATATAGCCCAGCAACACAAGGACCACCGCCATTGTTACCATCAGGACGATGGAGTTTCTCTTATTGGCTCGTATCAACTCCCACATTGAAGTAGTTTTTAGAGCTTATTTGTTAGCTGTAAGTTGCAGCATCTGGACCGTTGTTTAACTCACCTACGCCGCAGAGAAGCCGATTGCTTCCATATATCAAGTAAAGCTTACCTTTGGGACTTCGCGCTCGCCGGCACCTTCAAGCTGGAAGAAATCGCGTTTGGTGAAGGCGAACATACCAGCAATGATGTTCGAAGGGAACATCTGAGTCTTGTTGTTAAAGAACAAGACCTGGTCATTGTAGTTCTGCCTGGCGAAAGCGATTCTGTTCTCAGTGCTGGTAAGCTCTTCCTGAACCGCGAGAAAATTCTGGTTGGCTTTTAAGTCAGGATAGTTCTCAACGACGAGCATAAATTTGCTCAGGGCTTCGGTGAGGGCACCCTCGGCTTTTGCAGCTTCAGCGACAGTTTTGGCTCCCATTGCCTGACTTCTGGCCTTTGTTATGGCCTCAAAAGTCCCTCGCTCATGGGCCATATAACCTCTGGCGGTTTCGACGAGATTAGGAATCAAATCGTGCCGGCGCTTTAACTGCACATCAATCTGCGACCAGGCATTATCAACCTGATTGCGAAGCCCAACCAGTGAGTTATAGATGCCTATCACAAAAAGAATGAGCAAACCAAAGAGAATGAGCAGGACAACAACAATGCCCACAGCACCCAGTAGTATCGCAGTCATAGATTACCCTTTGTTAAGGATGTTTCGCATTTCTGGTGCTACGACGACCGCTTTTTAATAATCACCACCGCGATAATAGCAACGACGGCGATGATGATACACACTATACTTAGCGTACTCATAATTCTCTCCTTTCACTAAAACTGTTTTGTTGGTTTCTGGGGTATTATAACCTTTTTTTTGTACAAGTCACCAGTTTTTTTGGCTTATGCAGAGCCGAACATTTCGGCTAACAATTTCTGGATTTTATCGTTCTTATCCAACTTTGCTCTGCCAAAGATATTTTGCAGCTCATTTTTATCGAACCACAGGCCATCACCTTTGGGACACTTGTCAATAAGCAGGACAGGGGTGGATACGCCGACAATAATTTTACTCATTTTTTTATCGCATATAGGACATTTTCGCAGGTTTTCGGCGGGTTTGGGGTCAATTTTGAAGGAATTGAGCAGTTGCTTGGCCTTTGCGGGTTCACCAAAAAGCAGTTCAATCTCGCCTGCATCGAGCCAGATGCCGCCGCAATCAATGCAGTGGTCGATTTCGACATCCTCAAGCTCGAGGGTAATCATTGCGTTTTTGCAAACCGGACAATCCATAACAAGTCCTCAAAAGAGCTGCTGCAGAGAAGTTCAAATATCAAGACGTAAATGCCAATATTATAATGCAAAATTCTTTCGGTTTCTTTTTGAGTTTTGATTTTTCTCTCAACAGTCAGTGTTTAACCTGGATAACCGGTGGTTATATTACAGCAACCGGCTTAAAGGGTCAATAGTACTATATGCAAGATTTTTGTGATGGTATGCCGATATGAGAAGTGAGGGGGCGGAATTTATCCTTGACGGTGAAAATAGGTATGGCTATTATGAGACCGAATTCTGGAAGCTGCTATGAAAAACGGCTAAAAAATTTAAAGAGCCAAAGTATGATAGTTGACTGCCACACGCATATTAGTTTTGCAGCCGACGATGTGGAGACCTCCGAACATCTGGCGGCAGCAGAGATAGTGGATGCCTGCATAGTGCTGGCTGCCGCAGATGGGCCGAGCGAAGAAGCCAATAAACGGCTGTCCGACTATGTGAGCAGGCATAAGGAAAAGCTGGTTGGCTTTGCGGTTATAGAGCCGACAAAGGATAAAATCAGTGTTAATAATCTAAAATCCCTTACAGAGAAGATGGGATTTGATGGTGTGGTTCTGTATTGTTCGGCCTGTGGTTTTCATCCGGCGCACAGCAGGGCAATGCGGCTTTATGAGTCGGTACAGGAGCTTGGGCTGCCTGTTTTCTTCCATAATAGCGGGCATCTTGGGGCGAATGCGGTTCTGGATTATGCCCAGCCATATCTTTTAGATGAGGTTGCAAGGACGTTTCCCGGCCTGAAGATTGTGATTGGCGGTATGGGTGTGCCCTTTGTTGAGCAGACGCTGGAGATGGCAGCCAAGCACAAGAATGTGTATGCGGACCTTACGATACGGCCCAGCAATGTCTGGGGTGTTTATAATATTGTGGTGGCAGCTTATGAGCGAGGGGTGATGGATAAATTGTTGTTCGGCAGTGGTTTTCCATTCGGTCATACCCAGGAGTGTATGGAGACACTGCTTGGCTTTAATATGCTTCTATCTGATACGAATTTGCCGACAGTTCCCCGGGGCAATATTCGCGACATTATCGAACGCGATGCGCTGGGACTGCTTGGAATAAAAAAAGACTGGGCGGAAAAACTAAAGACGATTAACAACAGAGAATATGACGCGAGAAAGATGGGGAAGTAAGCTCGGCGTAATACTGGCTGTGGCCGGCAGCGCAGTGGGGCTTGGCAATTTCTTGAGATTCCCGGTTCAGGCAGCACGCAATGGGGACGGGTCAAAGAGTGGAATATCCTCATAATGACTGATACAGAAAATGGTGGCAGGTCAGCCTAAGAAATCTTCAAATCATTTGAATTAAGGCAGGTCCGTGGACGAGAACACGCTACCGAAGATGGAAACGCATCGAGCGCAGTGGAAGACACAATGGGGATTTCTCCTCGCTGCCATCGGCTCTGCTATCGGTTTGGGTTCTATCTGGCGATTTGCCTATGTCTGTTACGAAAATGGCGGCGGGGCTTATCTTATCCCGTATTTTGTTGCTCTGGTGACGGCTGGGATTCCCTTGATGATACTGGAATACGGTATTGGTCACCGCATGCGGGGGTCTGCACCGATGTCCTTTGCCAAGATTCGTCCGCACTGGGAGTGGCTTGGCTGGTGGATGGTCATCTTTGTTATGTTCGGGATTGTGATGTACTACGCCGTGGTTGTCGCCTGGTGCGTCTGTTACATCAGTTTCTCTTTTAACCTTGCATGGGGAGCCGACCCAAACCGTTTTTTCTTTCATCAGTTTTTAGGGGCCACAACCGGTCCGCTCGAGATGGGGGATGTGCGAAGTCCTATCCTGCTTGGCTTACTCATTGTGTGGATAGTCAATTGGGTAATCGTTTTTTTTGGTGTAGAAAAAGGGATTGAGAGAGCCAATAAGGTATTTATGCCGCTTCTTTTCGTGCTTATCCTTATCCTCGTAGGGTGGGTTTGGTTTCTACCCGGCGCAAAAGAAGGAATCAGCCGTTACCTGAAACCTGACTTCTCGCGGCTTGCCAACCCAAAGGTGTGGATTGATGCCTATTCGCAGATGTTCTTTACTTTAAGTCTCGGCTTTGGAATTATGGTAACATACGCCTCATACCTGCCTAAAAAGGCCGACATCAATTTTAATGCCTCTATGACGGTCCTGGTTGATACCATTGTTTCGGTCGTAGCTGGTCTGGCTGTCTTTGGAACATTAGGATATATGACTGCTCAGGTAAATAAACCCTTTGAGCAGGTTGTGCAACACGGAATCGGGCTTGCTTTTGTGGCCTATCCCCAGGCAATTGGTCTGCTGCCCAGTTTTCCCCGTCTGTTTGGAGTACTTTTCTTCCTGACCCTTACAGTAGCCGGCATTGCTTCTACCATCTCGATACTTGAGGCATTTTCTGCAGCAGTGATTGATAAGTTCCATTACTCGCGAAAGACTGTGGTGACGGTCCTGTCCGTAGTAGGTTTTCTTGGAGGGATTGTCTTTGCAACCGGGGGAGGGTTTGCATGGCTGGATATCGTGGACCACTTCTTAAACCATTATGGGCTATTTGCCGCCTGTACTCTCCAGTGCATCCTGGTCGGGTGGATATATGGGGCCAATCGTCTCCGGGAGCACGTGAATCCTATATCTGTCTTTCGCGTTGGCCGATTATTCGATTTTTCTATCCGCTATCTAATCCCCGGGGTCCTGTTTTTCCTCTTCGTCAACGACCTCATTCAGGACATTCGCCAGCCCTATGGGGGGTATTCCTGGATTGCGCTCATTTTAATCGGCCGGGATTGGCTCCTCATGACGTTGATTGCCGCCTTGCTGGTTGCTATGCGACCCTGGCGTAACCCTTCGAAACTGGATATATCACACCCCGTTTAAACTGCGATTCGCTCATTCGCACCTTGCGCTCCAAGGACAGCAACAAATCGAAACAATAAGCATACCTTTTGAATCCGCCGGAGGCGGATAAAATTGGGTTTGATTGGGTTTGTTTTGAATAGTTCGTAGTTCGTTGTTCATTGTTATTAGTCATTGTTATTACTAAGGTTACAACCATTTTCGGTTTTGAGAAATTGGCTTTGTTTTGCATAATTAGTCGTAATTGGTTACTGGAAATTCCCCTAAGGGGTTTCCGCTTCGCTCCAAGGTTAATTGGTCAAATGGCATTTCAGAGCCGACATTTAGTTTTTTGACGAGATTGAGCCGTTGAAGCTCGAGGAGCGTTTTGTAAAGACTATGCTCTATTCGGCGTTCATACATCAAGAGACGTTCGAGCACCCTTGCATTTGAGAAGTCCTTTATGGCCAAACGGCCGAGAGCGAGAGCGTTGGCCGATTATTCGATTTTTCTATCCGCTATCTAATCCCCGGGGTCCTGTTTTTCCTCTTCGTCAACGACCTCATTCAGGACATTCGCCAGCCCTATGGGGGGTATTCCTGGATTGCGCTCATTTTAATCGGCCGGGATTGGCTCCTCATGACGTTGATTGCCGCCTTGCTGGTTGCTATGCGACCCTGGCGTAACCCTTCGAAACTGGATATATCACACCCCGTTTAAACTGCGATTCGCTCATTCGCACCTTGCGCTCCAAGGACAGCAACAAATCGGAACAATAAGCATACCTTTTGAATCCGCCGGAGGCGGATAAACCCGCCAGACAGGATGGCGGGCAAGATTGGGTTTGATTGGGTTTGTTTTGAATAGTTCGTAGTTCGTTGTTCATTGTTATTAGTCATTGTTATTACTAAGGTTACAACCATTTTCGGTTTTGAGAAATTGGGTTTGTTTTGAATAATTTGGTTGTTCATAGTTCGTGGTTCATTGTTCATAGCTCTTAGTTTCGGGTAAAAGACCGTGCCACGCTGTGGCAAACAGATATGCAATCTGAACTCCGCCTATCGGGGCGGTTGAGCGTTTGCATACTTGCAAACGGAAAGGAATTATAACATATTTTCAAAGAAAAGTCAACAAAAAAAGTTGGCTGTTGCGGACTAAGGCAGCACTGTGCGGGTTCAAAACTAAAAAGCTTCTTCAAGAGTTTTTGCCTTGTTTAATTTCTCTATTGATGTATATCGTGAATTTTGCAATGCCTTAACAGTTCCCTTGGCAACAAGTTTAATTGGTTCGATCCTTTTTGCTGGTTCAATAAAACGTAAGATGTACTTATTAGAATCTTTCCATTGTTCAATTGATTTTACCTTAGCAATATGAGTAATTGCAGAAACAGGCGCAACCTGATATCCTGCGATATACTTAATCTTGGGAATCATACTTGGATGAATACGAATTGAATACCAACAATTTTCTCCAATAAAAACTTCCTTAAATCCATCTTCTCTGGCGGGTACAACAATTGTATCAATTTCAGACGGGTCAATGGTTTTTGTTCTGGTCGTAGTTCCTTTTTTATAGGAAACTACAGGCATAGAAACGTCAGCTAAAAATGGCTCAAATTGATATATTCGCTCCCCGTCAGAGTTAATATAGCGTTGAAATGTTATAATTTCTACTGGAAAATTTAATTGCCTTATCAAAACACTTTCAAGTTCATCCGATATTTCATCAATAATAACAAGGACATTAAATTTGTTGTCTCCATATATCATTTTTTCCAGCAGAAAATCTATATTTTCAAAATCGTTTTCGTTAGCATAATCTACACATTTTCCAAGTGCTTCTTTGTCTTTTATTAGGGCCTCTTTGGCAAGTGCTTTAATTTTTTGTGGCGATGTCTCGAATGATAGCGAAAACTCCAAAACCTGAACAGCAATATGTTTCAGAGATTCATGTTTTACTAATTCATTTTCTACAACATATAATTTTGGGTCCTTTTTGCTTGAAAGGTCTATTAAATATCCATCCGGTATATTCTTTGTTTTTCCTTTTGAACCTATTTTCTTTTTGATATCGAGATAAATTCTTTCATCACCAAATAAAGTCTCGCGCACTTCAAGTATCGCTGATTCAAGGTCATCTTCCACTTCGAAAGGTTCATTTTCATAAATCTTATTAGGCGTCCAGAGCATTATTCAATTCTCCTTTATCGTGCGCACTGGCTTGATAACATTGCTTGCAAAATTTTTTTCTGTGCAAAGAATGTAAAAATTTGTCCTTTATATTTTCCGCATAATAAATATCACCTGCCTTAATTAATTGATGGCAGTTTGTGCAATTATGTTCAGTTCGAGCCTTTGTCTGTTTATAATAAATTAGATTGTCGTATTTACCCATGATTTTTATTTTCGACACTGATTAACACTTGTTTTTCCTCTTTCCCGCCATTTATTTGCTCCCCTTATTCAAATCTAAAATTCTCTTAATTTCAAATTTCAATTTGAAATTAATAAAACTTTTGAAACTGCTGTGTAAGTTTTCTTTGCAAAGCTGAAAACCACTTCATCTGCGGAAGACACTTTTTCCTTATTGAAAAAATCATCTATTTTTGAAAAAACCAAATCAAAATTTCTTTTCAATTTCCAGCTTTCTTCCGGGTTCTTTATGTCTAACAAAACTGCAAATAGCCTGTTATCCGCCCCGAATCTCTGCTTGCCTTGGTTCTCATACATCCATATTGCTAAATCCTTGGGGTTTTTTACCACATCTTGTATATCATAATCGCGAGGAAGATAAGTAGTTTTTAAATCAAATGGTTGATCATTAAAGAAAATGTCAATTCCTTTTATATTCTTTAAGGTGGGAATTACTCCTGTATGTTGGCTTATATGTTCTTCGATTAAAACCGTTGTCCAGTGATTATACCAAGTGCATATTACATAAGAAGTAACATCATTATGAAGCTTAGATTTAACATTATTTATTAAATCATCATAACGAACTATTTTTCTGACATACTCGGTTTGTATTTTCTGGTCCAATTGCCCTTGAACCACACCCCAAGAAAAATCTTTTACCTTATGCAACTCTTTTACTAGGTCGTCATCACTTATTACCGCTTTTCTTTCTTTTATTCCAAGGGCATACTGCTGTCTAATAAACGCATCTATTTGAGAGTCTATATCTGAAATATCTATTAGTCTTTTAATTATATCTGTTGCGCTGCCTCTATTATCTTGTCCAAGAGTCTTGGCAAGATTTTTAAGCTCCTCTAATGGAATCGAACTCAATTTAAGATTTTTTACTTCTTTAGCGCTAAACAGAGGCATTTTTAACCTTTCCCTTTTTGAACAAAAGAATGTACTCGTGTTTAAAAATATAGAAACCACCTACCAATGCTCTATAACGCCACAATTCTTTTTGGTTTCGCTTGCCTCTTGTTTCTTCGAAATTTTTAACAATAATACTTTTGAGGGAAAAATCTCTCTTTAGGACTTCATTCATTATATAAAATCCAAGCGGGATCCAAGTACCTTTATAATATTTATCACCTATAACAATACCGAGATACCTACCTTTTTCTAAATATGGGGTTGTCTTATCTAAAACTTCGCCAAACATGTTTACAAAAGCTTCTGTAGTTTTAGCATTAGATAAATCTTCTTCATCTTTGCTAAATTTAATAATATCGTGGTAAGGCGGGTGCATAATAACAAGTTGAACCTGTTTTATTCCTAATTTATCTAATGTCTCCTCTAATTTTACTTTTCTACTGTCGCCCGTTATGACTTCGGTAATAATATTATTAGCATCGAATTCTTTACTAATCAACTCTTTTGCTTTTTTTGCAGTTTCAGGATTTAACTCGACACCAATTCCATTTCTCCCCATCCTTCGGCATTCAATTAAAGTCGTACCGCTTCCCAAAAATGGGTCGAGAACCCAATCGTCTTTTTTCGTATAACGCATCATTAATTGATGTGGTATTTGAGGGATAAAGTTACCCCAGTACCATCCGGCATGAACACCGGAGTCATCTCTTTTGTCTAAGATCCATAAGCTATCCGTCAAAATATCTTGATATTCTTTCCAACGGTTTAGATTTATGTCGTTGATTTTGCTTGTTTTTATTTCACTTATCCCCTTCTTTAACCTATCAAGATAATATTTTGCTCTCTCCATTGTCTGCGATTCTTCAATCTGGCTTAACTCTTCAAGAATAGGGCCTTTTTTTAGAACCATAGTATCGCCATTTTGGTCTATGTTCACCAAACCCTCTTTATCACTTTTGGGGAAATTGACTATTGATTTAATAAAAGCGACACTACGTTTTAATAAAATAAAGTTGTCTGTTTGGTTGACTTCCTCTATTTTCTCCAGTAACTTGGATTTATTGATGATAATATCTTTCCGCCAGTCGTAGGGTTCTTTTTCTAAATCAACAAACAGATCCAAGACTTGACCATTTACTTTCATAATTTAAAATCCATTTTTATCCGCCTCCGGCGGACGTGATTAATTTTCCCCCATTTTCCACCATTATCAGCTTTTTGTCAAAACCAACTTTGCCCATTTTTAACAAACCGCACCCCACACACTACCCAACCCCGCAATTCCAAAAAACCACCCCCCAAAATCGCAATCGCGCTCTGCGGATAAATCACACCTCCGGCGGATAAAGAGGGCTACTACTTCGGCTTGAAGCCCTTGACTCTACCGCCGGTGTATTTTTTGCAGGCCTTTTCCAAATCGACGTCACTTATATTTGCCAGAGTGCAAAGCCACGCAAAGACATCTGCAAATTCCTCGTGTTTATTTTGCTGATTGTTCGATGCCAATGCCGTAGCAAGCTCTCCAACCTCTTCAATGAACCACATAAACGTGGCGGGGACGCCTCTCTGAAGGTCACGCTTTTTGTATTTTTCACAGATTAATTGTTGAAATTCGCTAATATGCATTACACCAATCCCAAGAAAAATATATTCGCTGCGAAACAACCCAGTAATAACCCCCGCTTACAACTTTTTGGTTATCCGCAGGCGTGACAAAATCAATCGCGGGAGCGTCGTTGAGCCAGAGCGCAACATTGTAGGAGTTTTTGTGGACGTCGATACCAACATAAAGTTCATCGTCTTTCGTGAGACTAACCTGCTTGA
>Ga0315279_10006636_pt1 | contig 14563 bp, 16 predicted proteins | sample YL17G06_20_MG_FD_203694 | JGI IMG/M metagenome (GOLD analysis project Ga0315279, IMG submission 203694) | Sediment microbial communities from Yellowstone Lake, YNP, Wyoming, USA - YL17G06_20 | ecosystem: Environmental > Aquatic > Freshwater > Lake > Sediment | place: USA: Wyoming | collected... | reverse complement strand
TCAATACCGATGCCCATGAGGAAGTCAACACGATGACCTAGTTGCGTTTTTTCATAGGGACCAGAAAAACATGCGTAGGGCGCAAGGCTAAGTGGTGTTACGGAACACTGGAGAGAATGCTGACAAGTCAAACATGTTGGATTGTTAGTTTTGAATCGCAAGGTCTAAACGGTAGGCCTAGGATGAGAGACAAGGCAATTGCTGTAAAGCCGGAATAAGCTCCTTCTTCTCAAATAGGAGTTCGGTATCCTTCCAATGTGGGCTACCGGATTGGATTTGAACTTTTCATCGGATTGTTCAAAATACTTGTTATTGTGACTTTGTCAATACGCAAAACCCAGGAATGCCAGCGGCATGCAGTTAATGTTATTACGCTGAAAAAGAGCATGTGTTGGCGCGTGGTGTAACGCAAAAGCCAGATTGTTTGTTACATGTTCGGACGTGTGGAATGTAGTCACAACTTTTTGTAGAGGTGAAGTCCCTTTAGCCTTTGCCTAAGTCCGGACATTGAGGAAGCTCACGGTTCGCAAGAAATTCGAGCTTTATCTGTCTGCTGCTACAGTAATATGTCGTCTCTGAGTGGGAAGACTAGGCTATTTACGGGGTTTGTTTTGTGATAGAATCACGTTGATTTGCGAAATGTCAATAGTCATTGAGACTAGCACAGTACTAAACATAAAACCACAGGAGGGTGTTTAGATGGCAAAAGTCGAAACTGAACGCAAAGGCCGCTTACTTGTCGTTACCATCAATCGTCCAGAGGTTCATAACTGTGTGGACGGTGAAGTCGCGGGGCTGCTATTTGAGGCCGTCGAGTTATTTCGTAAAGATAGAAGTCTCAATGTCCTTATCCTCACCGGCGCGGGCGATCGTTCCTTCTGCTCGGGGGCCGACTTAAAGAATGCTGGAAGCCTCTTAGCGCGTCCCGGTGCTGAGGAGTCTGGCCCAACGGGCATCAGCCGCATTACTGACATAGCAAAGCCGACCATAGCTGCCATTAACGGATACTGCCTGGCCGGTGGTTTGGAGCTAGCCTGCTGGTGTGACTTCCGAATCGCCTCCCGTAACGCCAGCTTCGGCGACCCGGCCCGCCGTTGGGGTATCCCCCTTATAGATGGCGGAACACTGCGCCTGCCACAGATTGTCGGCCTGGGCAACGCGCTCTATCTGATAGAGACAGGAATTGTAATCGATGCTGACCAGGCATTCCGCATTGGGCTTGTACAAGAGGTTGTCCCCCAGGGGCAGGCGTTGCCGCGAGCCTTGGAGATGGCTGAAGTGATGTCTACCTATCCGCAGACCTGCCTATACAACGACCGTCGAAGTACGTACGAAGGCATTTCGCTGTCATTGCCCGACGGGCTGAGGTTGGAGGCGAAGATTCACCAGAGCAGTCTGGCTGACCCTGAGATGGTTGAAAAGCTTCGCCAGTACGCTGCTGGACAACGCCCACCATTCCCGCGTCCACCAACTTACTCCTGAATCCAAAAACGTTCTGCCAAAGCGCCTAGCATGTCCCGGCAAGGCCACCAGCAGGGGACACTATTGCTGAAAGGCGGAGCGTACTAGTCTCTTGATATGTCGCATACCTTGGGGGTGCTCAGTCTGACGGTGTCTTCTGTTCTCAATCTGACCAGTTTTGACCTGGCTCCACCGCCGCACCAAACGTAGTCATGACTTAATACTTCCTCATTGAGGAAGACGGGCGTCTTTCTCTTGTGTCCTACCGGGGGTATGCCACCAGTGCGATAACCTTATTTCTGACCAGAAATGATCTTAGGTTCATTTACCCTACAGCGTGAGGCGTGCCCATCGAATGATTTCATCCCGTTTCGTCTTTGGAGGAATTCTCTGAGTCAATCTCTAGGTGAAATCGATGAAAGAACCTATGTATGACCGGGGCAAAGATAACTGCTACGGCAATAAGAAAGACTATTCCAGAGAAGAGCGCATAAGCTGCTGCAAACAACTTACCGGCGTTACTATGCAGCTCATTGATAGGTCCCATGCCACCAAGAATCATAGCCGCATTAACGGTAGCATCGACCCAGGATAATCCCTCGAATTCATGGTAGCCAACTATGCCTATTGCCAGCGAAACAAAAACAATTCCCAATGCAAAGCAAATATGGAGAATAAGGCGAGCAAAAAATGCAGCTCTCGGTATTAACGGTTCCTTGTGGTGTTCAAACATCGGATTGTGAAACCTCCATATCTAACTGGAATGTTGCTAGATATGTAGCTTAGTATATCAATATACCTTATTACCCTGGGAGAAGCAAAAGTCGTCTTGCGCCGTAGTACAAAACAGATTTGTCACTCCTGGGCGACCACGAAGTTTCTTAGTGTACCTATGTTTTGGATTTTGACTTCGGCTACATCGCTCGGATTCATCGGACCGATGCCTGATGGGGTGCCTGTGGCGATGACATCACTCGGTAGCAGCGTCATTACACCAGAAATAAAGCTAATCAGTTTGGATATCCCAAAAATGAGGTCGCTAGTGGAAGCGGATTGTCGGAGTTCACCGTTGAGATAGGTTTCGAGTTTTAGGTTGTCTGGATTGGCTTCTGTTTCTATCCACGGGCCTATCGGTGCGAAGGTGTCGTAGCCTTTAGCTCTGGTCCACTGGCCATCCGCGGCTTGGGCATTACGGTCGGAGACATCGTTACAGCAAGTATAGCCGAGGACATAGTCTTTTGCCTCTTCTTCTGGAATATCCTTAGCTTTCTTACTGATGACCACGCCCAGCTCACCTTCATAGTCGATGCGTTTCCAGCCTCGAGGTAGGATGATTTTATCGTCAGGGCCAATGACGGCGGTGGATGGCTTGAGGAAGATGAGCGGCACGGAGGGCATAGGCAGTTTGGTCTCCTCAACATGGCTGTGGTAGTTAAGCCCCAGGCAAACTATTTTGGAGGGGAGACAAGGAGCAAGAAGCCTGATCTCCTCCAGTTTGTAAGTACTACCGTCCAGAGTAAGTGGGCTACCAAGGCGTTTAAGGTGGGCGAAAGGGCTGCCTCGGATTCCTCGTATGATGTTCTCGGCTAACAGGCCATATTTGACCTTACCTCGGGCGGAAAAACGAGCTATGCGCATTTTGCACCTCCTCCCTACACAACTTGAGTTCAACCTTCCGTAAGAGTAGGGGTCAGGTCAGGGAAAAGCTTATAGTCTGGCAGCATCGAGAATTGCTGGCACTTTGGATTCCAGGCCGATAGCCATGATGTGGGTGCCCTGGCACATATCTTTCATTTCATTGATGAGGCGAGCAGCTATCTCGATGCCCTTCTGTAATTTGTTCTCGGCTTGGTCCATCTCGGCAATAAGCTCATCTGGGACATGGATGCCAGCAACGTTCTTATTCATAAACCGTGCCATAGCTGCTGACCTGAGCACCACAATGCCTACTAAAATAGGAACGCCGAACTTCTTAGCTTCTTTCATAAAGGCTTCGAACGTCTTGGGCTCGTAGATGGCCTGTGTCTGGAAGAACTGGGCACCAGCCTTTATCTTTCTCTCCATTTTGATTAGCTGCGGCTCCACGGGATCAGCACCGGGAGTCACGCAGGCTCCGAGGAAGAACTTGGGAGTGCCCTTTAGCTCTTTGCCGGCTAAATCTTTGCCCTGCTCCAGTTGCCGAGCTGCATATAGCAGAGAGACGGAATCGAGGTCGAAGACAGGTTTAGCGTCCGGATGGTCTCCCAAGGTGACATAATCTCCAGTGAGACACAGAACATTCTCCACACCCATAACATAGGCGCTTAGCAAGTCGGACTGTAAAGCGATGCGGTTGCGGTCGCGGCAGGTCATCTGGAATACTGGCTCAACGCCTTTTTGCTTGAGCAAATAGCAGGCAGCCAGCGAGCCCAGCCTCATAACGGCGCTTTGCTGGTCGGTGCAATTAACCGCAGCTACTCTGCCTTTAAGTAATTCGGCGTTCTCCATAAACTCATTAATATCCACACCTTTAGCTGGGCCGATTTCAGCGGTGACTGCAAACTTGCCGTTCTTAAGTTTTTCGCTCAGACTCATAGTATAGTTACCTCCTTCACGGATAGCTAGACCTTCGTTTCCTGTTGCTCCAGCGCCCACATTATTGTGGACCTCAAGTGCTTTGGCGGCTGCATTTTGCCGTAGTTCTTGACTAATGGCATGGTTTGCATTTTGTCCAGCCGGCCCAATTTCTTCAATCGTTCGTAGATTAAGTGCCAGCCGCAGTCCCGCACATCTGGTTCAACCTCGCACTTGCCGTTTTTAGCGCCGCCGCAGGGTCCGTTGATCAGCCATTTGGTGCAGGCGGTCAGAGGGCAGATGCCGCCGGTTAAATCGAGGACGCAGTCGCCACATTCACGGCAACGCTCGCTGCCCCGCCATTCCCCACGGGCACCGCCAACATTGAGAGTGTTAGCTGCCGGGTGGACCAGTTTGTTCACCACCGCCGCGGTGGCCTGGACTCCGATGCCGCAGGTCATCACCAGCAGTGAATCGGCAGCATCTATTTCAGGTTCATGGGGAAACAGTCTGGTCTTGACCAAAGCTTTGTCACAGAGGAAATCAACGACACAGTAACCGGTGATAGTCTTGCCTTCCTGCTCCAGTTTCTGCTTCATGTCCAGAACTTGAAGCTCATCACCGGTGTGGCAAACCTCGGCACAACCTTTACAGCCGACCAAAAAGACCTTCTTTTCCCCGTCTAAATAACCTAGGATTTCTGGAAGCGGCTTTAACTCAGAGATTATCATTTGTTTACCTCCATAGCTCTATTAGTTTCCTCTATTTCCTGGAGAACTAATTTGACGATTTCGGATAATTTACCTTCTACTTCTGGGGAAAGCTCAAGTCCGAAGTCTATGGTCTTGGGTTCGATGCCAATAACGACCGTAGATTTTAGCTGCCTGTTAAGCAAAGCCATCATTTTTAAGCTATGCGATACTCCTATATCGTGCAAGGAAATAGGCGGCGCTGAATCCAAGTCTACGTCATCGAAGCTGAATCGATATATAGTCCCCGGCTTATCACCGGTTTTGACAGCATCAATGATGATTAATTTATCTGTACTGTCATCTACCAGAGACAGGAAGTCGGGGTAGGTGCCAGCGTCAATTATGTTGACATTGGCATCGCTTACAATGCTGGCTAGTTTCTGAACCAGATGGACTCCTACGCCTTCGTCTTTAAGCAATAGGTTACCTATACCCAGAACGGTGATTCTAGGACTGCCTTCACTTGTCACCCTGAGCAATAGCGAAGGGTCTCTAGTTCCTCCACTTCGTTCAGGACGAGTCTTCGGTCGCTTCGCTCCCTCAGAATGACAGACGGTCTTAGCCGACTTTGTATATTCCAAGAGTTCTCCCCTTAGGTGTAATCACATGGATGGCGCATGCCAGACACGGGTCGAAGGAGCGGACGATACGCCCGAGCTCAAAGGGATTGTTTTCGTCCTTTATCTTGGTTCCAATCAAGGCTTGTTCTACAGGACCTGGCTGTCCTTTGTCATCTCTCGGGCACAGGTTCCAGGTGCTTGGCACCACACACTGATAGTTAGCGATTTTCTTATCTTTTATCTCAATCCAGTGTCCTAAGGCACCTCTGGCACCATCAACCAACCCCATTCCCATGGCTTCATTGGGGATCTCATAGTCTATGTATGCGGGTTCACTGGGCTTAAGTTGTAGCAGCCAGCCGGGCATGGAATCAGCCACATATTTCGTTATGAGAGCGCGAGCAGCATGGCGACCGAGGACAGAGAATAAAGCCTTTGGGCTGGCCTTGAACCTGGATAGGACTGAATCAATCAAGTTCTTCACCGTCGGCTCGCCGCTGGCATAGGTAACTGCCATGCCAGCTAAAGGCCCGACCTCGTAGACCTTGCCATCGTAGCGAGGCGCTTTCGACCAGGAGTAAGCTCCCTTCTTGCCATACTGAGGCTCTGTTATCCCATGGGAAGGATGCTTGCCGGTGCTTGAGTCGGCATACCAGGAGTGCTTCACATATTCCATAATCTTATTGGGGTCCAAAGCCCCGAGCTTGAGGTCAGTTGATATCGTCCCCTGCTTCACAAGCCTTTTCCTATTGGTGTAGTCCGGATTGCCGCCTTCTAGGTCCCAGAGGCCGTAGGAAAGCAGGTTGCCGCAGCCAACGCCGATTTCAAAATAGTCGGAATAGACTTCAGCTACCGCCAGGACATCGGGAATATAGACACTGTCGATAAAGTCCCTTAGTTCATTGAGCCTCCACAGGAAGGAAGCTATTTTATCCACGGTAACCGTCGAGGTGACGCCGCCGGGGACAACGGCCATGTTATGGGGCATCTTGCCACCGAAGATAGTCAGCATCTCCTGCCCCTTGCGTCTCATTTCCAGGGCTTTAACGTAGTGGGCTGTGGCCTCTATATTAATCTGGTCGCTAAGGCGGTAATCTCCTTCATAGCGGGGCACGAAGGGGGCTAGCTCTCCTCGCTTGATAAACTCCTTTACTGAGTTAAGAGCCGGGTCATTGCCGTTATAGCCGGCTACTTTGGTCACGTCCACATAATCCAGAGCTGCCAGATGGTAAAAATGGAGAATATGGTCGGCGATGTGAGCGGCTCCGAGGATGAGGTTACGGATAATTCGGCCGTTATCGGGTATTTTATCGGCGAGGCCGAAGGCGCTATCCAAATTAAGGGTAGCGGCTATAGAGTGGCTGGTAGGGCAGACACCGCAGATACGCTGGACATACCTCTGGGCATCACGGGGGTCTCTGCCTTTAAGGATTAGCTCGATGCCTCTGAACATCATGCCCGAACTGTGGGCGTCTTTTACCACACCATTCTCGGTGGTGACTTCAATCTTAAGATGCCCTTCAATACGAGTAATAGGGTCAACAATAATCTTGCTCAATTTCTATTTCTCCTTTCCCTGGAGTTTACCTATGGCAGGCAAGTTGGTGTCAGTAAGTTTCTGGTAGAAAGGCGCCATTAAATCAGGGAAGCCGGGCTCGCAGCAGCCGATGCAGGGCGAGCCGGCACCGATGCACCAGTTCGTTCCATGGTTCCATAATCTTATTGGGCAATCGGCATAGGTAACCGGCCCCTTACAACCCAGTTCGTTAAGACAGCCGGGTTCACCGAATTTCCTGGCAAATTTGCCCTCGTCGAAGTAGGCTCTGCGTGGGCAGTTTTCATGGATTAACTGACCGTAGAAAGCCTTGGGGCGTTTTAGCTCGTCCAATTCTTCCGGCTTGGGCAGGCCCAGAAGCAGCACCGAGGCAACGGTGCTTACGAACCAGTCGGGGTGGGGTGGGCAACCAGGGATGTTAATCAACGGCTTGTTGATGCCGCAGGATTTCAGAAATTTATCCGTACCGACGTAGCCACCGGGGTTAGGTTTGCCAGCGGCTATACCGCCGTAGGCAGCGCAGGTGCCTAGAGCCAGGATTGCCAGCGCATCTTTGGCCAGGGCTTCGACGCGTGATGTCATCGGCAGTGGTTTGCCGTTTTTCTCACCAAGCGTCCCGTAGATACCACCGTCTTTGGTCGGTATGGCACCTTCAACCACCAGGACATAGCCCCCTTTGTTTTCCTTTGGTACATTTTCGAGCACGTGGAGTATGGCCTCTCCCTCCCCGGCCATTACGGTCGCCTGGAATTTCAGGCTTATATGTTTGCCGGGGATAACTTCATCGATGAGGACGTTTTTGATGGTGGGGCTGACTGAATTGAGGACTGAGACTGAACATCCGGTGCAGGTACCTGTCTGTATCCAGACCACCGGCACCTCTTGAACCTGTGCTTTAGCCATAAGGCCTCCTTTCCTTGCCAATCGCAAATTCTACAGCTTTATGGCGATTAATGCAAATAGGCCGGGGGTTTTCGCCACCTTTTAACATTCTTCTTAACTCTAGATTCTCGAACATCATTTTCTTTTGCCAACGGTAGACAGGCGACTGCACTTTCTAGCGGTTTGTGCAATGTATCGGTTCACGTATGCTTGACAAAATCCAGACGAGAGAGTAGAGTGAAATAGAAGCATAAAGAATAAAACAACACTTGAAATAACGTTAGCTGGCGGAGGTAGTGCGAGGACGAAAAATAGGCACAGCAATCACTAGATAATGTAGTGATCGCTAGTGCCTTTTTAATTAAGAAAGGGGGTGAAGCGGACAGAAACTGACGTTGTGATATATGCTTTATCGGTCAATTATCGGGGTTGAGGAGGCGCTGCTGTGGGAGAAGCAGCGAAAAGCTATTATGAGAGCTTATACGAGGAAGCAAAAATAAAAAGGGAGGTGATTAATTCATGCGTAAAGCTTGGGGACTGGTCAGTTTCATATTGTTTTGCATAGGCCTGGTACTATCTGTTATTGGAGGTATAGCATTTCCCGCGAATCTCATCTTTTCAATGGTACTAGCAGTCTTGGGCCTTGTAATCGGGATTATCAGTGTTGTTTATGCCAAAGAAATTAGTACCTTGCATACCCTGCTTCTTGCTACTATAGCCTTGTTGGCAATGACAGCTGCCTTCACTCCCATTACGGTCCTGGGCGTAGGCAAATTCGCTACCAGTATGCTCGTGAACTTTGCTGCTCTGATGGCACCAGTAGCCATTATCGCTGCAATAAGTGCATTGCTAAGAATAGGTCTGGAGGAGCAGACCTTTAAAAAGTCTTAATTCAAATAAAGGCAAAATCCGGAACGGAGCGGGGGTAGTTTTTTGTTTGCTTAAGTATGAAATTCAAGACGGGGAAGTACCAGCGAAAGCCTATTAATTGCAACATTTGTCCAGATTGTGCAGCCGTTAATAAAAAGCCAGGTATCTGTACTCAGATACCTGGCTTTGAGTAATCCTTGATACTCGCAGCTTTAGCTCTTACCTATCCTGAACATCTTGGTTCCACATATGGGGCATACGCCCTGAGCCGCCGGTCTCTTGTTCTTGGAAGTCACACTCCGGGGGTTCTTCATTTCCCTCTTTTTGTGGCACTTCATACAATACGCTTGCATTTATTTACCTCCCCTTTTTGGTACTCACAATAAACCATATCCTCATGCAATGTCAATAGTACGACAGTGCCATACGACTAACAATCGGGGTGTCACCAGCGCGTGAACAACAATAGCCTGAAATGTGTGATCCCCGATGCTTGCCTGTAGTTACCAGGCTTATCTTCCCCACAGACTTTCATACCACTTGCGGTGCTCTTCACCAGCAACTTTGCGGTATTTAGCAGTCGTGTTGAAACTAACATGACCAAGGTGTTCCTGAAGTAATCGAATGCATCAAATACCGTGAACTGAAATTGATATGTGATTGATAAGAAGGTGACCTGAAATTGACTATGAGGTGATGTGAAGTTGTCTTCGGATCAGGCTATTGGATCTGAGGAAAGGTAGCCTTTTTGTGAAATCAGCTTCGAAGAAGTACCCCTGGGGCGATTCGAACGCCCGACACGCGGTTTAGGAAACCGCTGCTCTATCCATCTGAGCTACAGGGGCAGCAAGTTAGACTTAGAGCCGTGACTTCTTGATTAAGTGCCCCTCAGGGGCAAGAAGCTAGACTTAGCGCCGTGACTTCTTGATTAAGTATCCCTCTGGGGTAGTGTAGGTTTCCAGCCGCATTCCCGGTGCCGGCTCTATCTCTTCCTCTACTTCTTCTGCCTCTTTCTCTCCCCGTTCAGGCTTCTCTTCGACCGCAGGCCTTTTTAGAGCCGCAGCCCTAGTTTCTGGGCTGGTAGCTAGAGCCCTTTTCGATCTCTGCCTAAGCTCACCTAAAGCCGCATCTAAGTCCTTGAGAATCTCGGTAATCCGGCTCTCAACCAGAGCGCCGGATTCCTCTGTTGCCAGATTCTCAATCTGAGTAACATAGTCCTGGATTTCCCAGCTGTGTTCCTCCAACTGTTTAATCTGCTCAGCCAGGTTCTTAGCCATAGACTGTATCTCCGGGATCTCCGAGTCGAGGAGATTCTTGATAATATTCTGGACTACAGCTCTCCGAGGCTTTTTTGCCATCTTCGTAACCTTCCTCCATATTTTAGCGGAGCCGAGTTGACCTACAGCTACAGCTTCTCGTTAGTTTCTAGTGCCGTCTACTGCCCCGCCTGTCAACTAATTATAGCAACGGTGTATTGTCAATGCAACCATTCCATTTGTTTGAAGAGGCGGACAGACCTGGAGGTCTGTTTCTACTGATTAGGTTGAACTTGATGAAGATAAGGGCCAGATTCTTCGCTTCGAGATCCTTCGCTGCGCTCAGGATGACATAGAAGAGGGACTCAGGATGACATTTGGGCATTGGCTAAACACTCTCAGCTCGATTCCTTGACTTTTGCTCTTGCTTTTTTTATACTAATTGCTCGTGGTTTGTTTGGGTTGGGGTTGCCCGAAGGGTTTATTTAATTGCCCGAGTAGCGCAATGGTAGCGCAACCGACTTGTAATCGGTAGGTTAGTGGGTTCGACTCCCCTCTCGGGCTTTGACTTTAGGTCCGGGCTGGGAGGGGTGCCGGAGTGGACAATCGGAGCAGACTGTAAATCTGCCGCCTTTAGGCTACGTAGGTTCGAATCCTACCCCCTCCACCATCTCGGAAATTTTGCGACTTTAATAAAATAGTGTATAATTTAAGGCTATACTGTATAATATATGGAAATTTGCCCACATAGCTCAGCAGGTAGAGCACGTTCTTGGTAAGAACGGGGTCACCAGTTCGAATCTGGTTGTGGGCTGTGTAAAGAAGGAGGTTCTTTAAAATGGCAAAGAAGGTCTTTCAACGTACAAAGCCACACCTCAATGTGGGGACGATAGGTCACGTTGACCACGGTAAGACGACCTTGACTTCGGCAATTACTCTATGCCTGTCTAAGGCGGGGGATACTCAATTTCGGTCTTTCGATTCGATAGACAATGCCCCTGAAGAGAAGGCACGTGGCTTGACAATTGCCATCGCTCATATCGAGTATGAGACTGCAAAACGCCATTATGCTCACGTAGATTGTCCAGGACATGCCGACTATATCAAGAACATGATAACAGGTGCGGCCCAGATGGATGGTGCGGTACTGGTAGTCAGCGCTCCGGATGGCCCAATGCCTCAGACCAGGGAACACATCCTTCTGGCTCGCCAGGTGGAAGTACCCAGCATACTGGTGGCATTGAACAAGGTAGATATGATGGAAGATCCGGAACTGCTGGAGCTTGTCGAACTTGAAGTCAGAGATCTGCTGTCCAAATATAAGTTCCCAGGAGATAAGACTCCTGTTATTCGGGTAAGTGCCCTTAAGGCGCTGGAATGTGGCTGTGGTAAGCGAGACTGCGAGTGGTGTGGCAAAATCCTGCAGTTGACGGATGCTATAGATGAGTGGGTGCCACTTCCGGTCAGGGCCAAAGATAAGCCTTTCTTGATGCCGGTGGAGGACGTATTCGGCATTAAAGGGCGTGGCACTGTAGCCACCGGCAGGGTGGAGCGAGGTGTGGTTAAGACAGGTGATGAGATTGAAATTATAGGCATAAAAGAGACACGGAAGACTGTGGTGACCGGAGTGGAGATGTTCCACAAGACTCTGGAGGGAGGAGAACCTGGAGATGCTATTGGCTGCTTGCTCAGGGGCATAGAGCGTGAGGACATAGAAAGAGGGCAGGTTCTGGCAGCGCCGGGCTCGGTCACACCTCATACCCACTTCGAGGCTGAAGTCTACGTGCTAACCAAAGAAGAAGGCGGCAGGCATACTCCGTTCTTTAACGGCTATAAACCTCAGTTCTATATCAGGACGCTGGACATTACCGGAAGTGCAGAGTTGCCCAAAGGGGTGGAAATGGTCATGCCCGGCGACAACGTAAAGATGACAATAAAACTTATTTACCCCGTAGCCTTGGAAGTGGGGCTGCGTTTTGCTATCAGAGAGGGAGGTAAGACGGTCGGAGCTGGGGCTATTGGTAAAATCATCGAATAAACATGGCTAAGAAAGGTGAGTTGCGTGGTATCATTCATCTGGCGTGTACCCAGTGCCAGGAGCGAACATATACCACTGATAAGAATAAAACTAACGACTCTCAGCGATTGGAACTGAGGAAATATTGCCCTCGCTGCCGTACCCATACGCTCCATCGGGAGACTAAGTAATCTTTGACCAAGAAGAGTCAGCCTCAAATTATCGCCAAGAAAAGGTCTCGTTTTGCTTTCATTGGAGACATCGTAGGTGAGTTGAGGAAGGTAACCTGGCCGTCAAGGCGGGATACCGTGCGTCTGACAATCATGGTCATCATTGTATGTGTTGCGGTAGGGCTCTTTTTGGGGGCGCTTGATTATGGCTTTTCTGAATTGGTGGCTAAACTGCTTTTAGGTAGGGGTTAGACTTGTGAAGAACGGCGACAAGCAGTGGTATATTGTGCATACTTACTCCGGTTATGAAGACCGGGTGAGGAGAGCTCTGGAGCAGCGGATTAAGTTTATGGATGCTGAGGGTAAGATATTCCGAATAGTAATACCCACTGAAGAGGAAATTGAAATCAGGGGTGGACAGAGACGAACGGTGACCAAGAAGGTCTTTCCTGGGTATGTTTTGGTGCAGATGCAGATGGATGATGACAGTTGGAACGTGGTGCGCAATACACCTGGTATAACTGGCTTTGTCGGCAGCGGCAACAAACCGACAGCATTGGCTGAAGAGGAAGTGAGCGCTATTCTGAAGCAGATGACAGAGGGTGCACCTCAGGTTAAGGTTGGCTTTAGAAAAGGTGAAAGCGTTCGAGTGGTGGATGGTCCTTTTAACGACTTCGTTGGCGTGGTTGATGAAATAAACGTGGCAAAGGGGAAGGTGAAAGTGATGCTGACGCTTTTCGGACGAGAGACGTCTGTGGAACTTGACTTTTTGCAGGTACAGAGGTTGTAAATGGCGAAAAAGGTTAAAGCTATCATCAAACTGCAGATTGAAGCGGGTAAAGCTACTCCGGCTCCGCCGGTAGGGCCGGCTTTGGGACAGCATGGGGTCAATATTATGGCTTTCTGCAAGGACTATAACGAGCAGACTAGCTCACAGGCAGGTTCCATTGTCCCGGTGGAGATAACTGTGTATGAAGACAGGTCATTCATTTTTATCACTAAAACGCCGCCGGCGTCTGACCTGCTAAAACGAGCCTTGAGTATCGAGAAAGGTAGCGGTACTGCGGGCCAGCAAAAGGTGGGCACGTTGCCTCGCGAAAAGGTCTACGAGATTGCCCGAATTAAAATGAAGGACTTAAATGTGGTAGACCTTGAAGGAGCAGCCCGGATTATCGAAGGCACCGCTCGAAGTATGGGAATTGACGTGGAGTAAACTATGGCAATTCGAGGAAAAAAGTACAAAGAAGCAACCACGCTTGTTGACAGAGAGAGTGCTTATCAGCCTGGCGAGGCTGTCGCACTGGCTAAAAAAGCTGCCTTTGCCGGCTTTGATGAGACTGTCGAGATGCACTTGAGGATGGGTGTTGACCCTAGAAGTGCTGACCAGCAGGTGCGAGGTATAGCCCTTCTACCTAATGGCTTAGGTAAGAAGGTTCGGATTCTTGTCTTTGTTCAGGGTGAAGCAGCTAGAGCTGCTGAAGAGGCCGGGGCTGATTATGTTGGCAGTGATGACCTCGTCAAGAAGATTGAGGATGGCTGGCTTGACTTCGATGTGAGTATAGCTACTCCAGACATGATGGGGAAGGTGGGGAAGCTGGGTAAAATACTGGGGCGCAAGGGATTGATGCCCAACCCTAAGTCAGGCACAGTTGTATCGGCTGAAGATTTGGCTAGAGCTATCACCGAAGCTCGTAAAGGTAGGGTGGAATTCCGGCTGGATAGGACAGCGATTATTCACGTGCCTATCGGTAAGGCCAGCTTTGATGAGGCCAAGCTGTTAGAAAACCTAACGGCGCTGGTGGAAGCTGTAATGAAGGCTAAGCCCAGCGGTGCTAAAGGGCAATATATTAAGAGCGCTTTCCTGACAACTACTATGGGGCCTGGTATCAGGCTAGACCTGAGGCCTTTAATATCGTGACTTTACCCCTGAGTTCTTTATGAATTGAATATGGGTTTCTATGTGGTGCCCATGACAGCAGGTGCCTAGGGCTTAAAAAGTATGCCTGCAGAGGTGCGTTTTGATGAGTTTTTCGGAACTCGGTTTTAGGTCCTTGTGTCATGGCACAAGGGCTTTTTATTTTTTAGGAGTGTGAATATGTTAAAAGAGAAAAAGGAACAAATGATAGATGAGTTAGCTTCTAGCTTGTCTCGATGCACCATTGCCGTGGCTACGGATTATCGTGGGCTTACAGCTAAAGAGATGGTGCAATTGAGGCGACGTTTGACCCAGTTAGGCATAGAGTATCGAGTGATAAAAAACACACTCACCCGGTTTGCCGCTGAAAAAGCTGACAAAAAGCAGCTAGAAGCATTGCTGACGGGGCCTGTGGCTATAGCTTTTGGTTATGATGATGTGATTAAGCCAGCTCAGGTTTTGCGAGAGCATATTCGCTCTACAGGCTCGGTGTTGCAAATCAAAGGTGGCATTCTGGGTGACAGGTTGCTTACCGCCGAGGACATCGCTAATCTTGCTACCATGCCGCCAAG
>Ga0315279_10006633_pt1 | contig 14566 bp, 15 predicted proteins | sample YL17G06_20_MG_FD_203694 | JGI IMG/M metagenome (GOLD analysis project Ga0315279, IMG submission 203694) | Sediment microbial communities from Yellowstone Lake, YNP, Wyoming, USA - YL17G06_20 | ecosystem: Environmental > Aquatic > Freshwater > Lake > Sediment | place: USA: Wyoming | collected... | reverse complement strand
TTAGTCCTCCTTGCTCTTGAGGTTCTTAAGAAAATCCAGAATGAGTGTGAGCGAGAATACTGCGAACCCAAGCGAGACACTATATATAAAGGGGTGAAACATGATTTTTAAGGTTTCCGAGACTTCCCCTGATTTCGATATCTTCATCCCCCAAACGAATACTTGCCAGGAAACAATGGCAAAAAATATCGTTGTGATAAAATAATTAATCCCATCGAGAATCCTGTTAACCCGTTTTGGGAACTTTTCTGTCAAGATATCGACCACGATATGATCTTTTCTCTTCTGTGTGTAACCGAGTGCAAAAGCGATGACGATGGCTCCTAAAAACCCCACTGTTTCATAAGCCCCTCGCCAAGTTGCTTTAATAAAGGGGAGTCTCATAAACGCATTCACTGTTGCGATGGACATGAGGAGGAGTACGGCTACACTACCTACAATCATAAGAATCTTATTCAAAAATACATTTATTTTTTCAAGATAACTCATTATCTTCCCCCGTCCATTCCAATAAAATAAGGTGCCTGGGAAATACCCAGGCACCTTATGGCTCATTACTTATACTGCTTTTCGTACTTTTCCTTTAAAGAGTAAACATCCTTCATGATCTGGTTGCCAGGTAACCCCGCTTTAGTGGCTCTCTCGATATAGCCGTCGATGAGGGGTTTAATGAGTTTGGGTACCTCTGCTTTTTCACTCGCAGGAAGTTCAAAGATTTGAAGGTTATATTTTTCCTTTGACCACTTGAGCGATTCTAAGACATGATTATCAACATAGTTTCCTGTCCAGAGTGCCCATTCCTTTTTCATATCATCGATTACTTTCTTCACATCGGCAGGCAAAGAATTCCATTTATCTTTATTCATCACCACAGCAAAAGTAACAACCCATAAGTTCGCAATTGTTGCGTTAGCCGTGTATGCGGCATAGTTAAAGTCTTTGAGGACTTCCATTGAAGATACATGGCCTTTCACTGTACCCTTCTGGAGTGCCTCTGGTGTATCAGATTGCGGCATGGCGACTGGAATACCACCTAAATTCTGGATGATGTTTGCTTGGGTTCCACCTACCCTCAATTCTAAGCCCTTCAAATCTTTCAGAGATTTTACTGGTTTAATGGTCATGATATTTGCGGGTGGGCATGTGAACAAGGTAATTATCTTTACCTGTTCAAATTCTTTGGCTTTGTATTTTTCGATGAGATCATAAAGAGCAAGGCTTGCAGCTTTTGCACTCGAAAATCCCACAGGTTGATCAATCGCCTCTGAAACAGGAAAACGGCCTGGCTGGTAACTCATAGCTAAACAACCAATGTCAGCTGTTCCAGAGATTACCCCTTCGAACATATTTTTTGGATTGAGCAGTGTGCTACCCGGGAAGGTTTGTATGGCCACCTTTCCGCCAGTCCTTTTTTCCACCTCTTTTTTCCATTCTTCCATTTGAACGCAGGGGAAGGTGGGAGCGGGAGGAAAGTTTGCATAAGTGAGTTTGATTTGCGCATGTGCAGGGACAGATAATAAACTGATCCCCAATAGGAACGCTACCATTAACATGATGGCTAAACTCTTTTGTTTCATTTTTTCTTGACCTCCTTTTTAAGTTTAAAGAGATATTTACAGGATACTGTATACAATATTTTAGCCTCCTGTCAAGTTTTTTTAAATTCCATCACCTCCTTTTTCTTAATTAAAAAACATCAAAATTCTCCAATAGTTAAACCGGTTTCTTCATGCGGCAGTGGGATAATAAAAACCGGTTTTTTAGCTCGATCCAATACTGATCGGGCAACACTCCCAAGAAAGGTTTGTTTTAAGAATCCTTTTCCATGTGTTCCAAGGATGATCATACTGCACTGCTCTTCATCTGCTGCCTTTAAAATCTCTTCCACAGGATGGCCTGGACGAACAAGAATGGTTGAGACCAGTGCAAGACATTGAGGGGCATCTTGACTTTCCTTTTTACAAAACTCTTCTAAGCGTTTTTTGATCAGTTCTATTGCCAATTCCTGCTCGTATTTGATTTTTTCATCCCATTTAGCCTCGTCTACATAAATTTTCATATAGTGTTTTGCAGCAGGAGGAATAGGTTCGATGACGTGTAGGATGACAATCTCAGCATTATATTTTTCTGCCATATTCATGGCGTATTGGTATGCATAGGCAGAGTTTTTACTCAAGTCTGTGGCATAAAGGATTTTCTTTATTTGTGTGACCATCACTCGCCTCCTATTTCAAATTGCTAATTGTACCTGCCTGGCCCAGGCAGGGATTTAAATTTGAAATTTTTAGATTCCCCGATTGTCAAAGACCCTCTTGCTCTTTCGTTCTGATCTCGGAAGGGTCCCATAGTCAACAATCACTATCTTCCCGCTGACCAGAATCTGTTTTTTAATTTCTTCTTCAATCGTATTGCCTAAAGTTGGATCTTCTGCTGGATTACCGCCTTCCGTCCTTTCCACCTTAATCGTCATGTAATCTTTGCCATCCTCTTTTCGGTCAAGGTGAATCTGGTATTCACTGCCCACACCCTTTGTGTTGGAAAGGATATGATCGATCTGGCCAGGGTAGATGTTAACTGCTCTGATGATAAACATATCGTCCGAACGACCCAGTAATCGATCGTGCATTGGAAGAATGGAACCGCAAGAGCATCGTTTGGGAATGATTTTAGTAAGGTCTCTGGTACGGTAGCGGACAAGAGGTGCAGCTTCTTTTCGGAGGGTCGTGATCACCATCTCACCAATCTCTCCAGGTGGAACAGGTTGAAGTGTTTCAGGGTTTAGGATTTCGAGAATGTAGTAATCCGCCCAATAGTGAATGCCCAAATGATAAATACAGTCCAGTCCTGTTCCTGGGCCATAAAGTTCTGTCAGACCAGGGATATCAAAGACGTGCTCGACACCGAGGAGTTCCTTCATCTTCTTTCTCTGGGCATCGCTTGAACGTTCAGAGCCCATAATCAGTTTTTTAAGAGCAATTTTATCTCTCAGACCCCTCTTTTCGACTTCCTCTGCCATGAGGATGCCCATCGAGGCAGTGCTGCATAGGACGGTTGATTGAAAGTCTTCTAAGAACTGACATTGCATATCGATATTGCCTGGCCCGATAGGGATGGCCATGGCACCCAAACGTTCAACCCCTAACTGGAAACCAACCCCGGCTGTCCATACGCCATAACCCACTGCAATCTGGACCCGATCCTTTGTGGTCAATCCAGCCATCTCATAACAGCGGGCGAACATATTGGCCCAATCATTAATATCCTTCTGGGTATAGCAAAGGACTTTACGTTTTCCTGTTGTTCCAGAGGAGGCATGGATTCGAACAATCTTTTCAAACGGGGTCGATCTCAAAGGGAAAGGGTATCCTTCCTGAAGATCTTTAGAGGTAGTAAAAGGAAGTTTAGTAATATCTTTTAATGATTTGATATGTTTGGGTTTAACTTCAGCTTCATCGAATCGCTTTCGATAAAATTCGGAATTTTTATAAACATGGTTGACTGTCCATTGAAGTCCCTCCAATTGGGTTCGCTTCAATTCCCTCTCTGTTCTGATTTTCGGCATAAAAGTCTTTCCCATTTTCACCCTCCAATTTTTTCGACCCAATCGTATAAAAAAAAATGAATAGAGTCAAGTGAATCCTATCACATTATTTCAAACTGACAACATTTGTCGCCCTTGGAAAGATGGGCTGTTTTTTGCTATGATCTTTCGCCCAAATAGAAACTCAATTCTAGAGAGAGAAATTGACAAATATACCCCATTTTGCTAAAGATTATCCTGTAGTTACCTATCTCTTTCGCTTTGGAAAGGGGAGACGAGAATGAATTTGTCCACTGAACAGCTTTTAGAAATCGCACAATATTCTTTTGTCCGCATGGACGGTGCCTGGTTTTTGGCCTTAGCAGGGAAGCTTGGAAAAGAAACTGCATGGGAAATGGATGTTGAAGCGTGGAAACAATTCTCATATGTGTTCGGGAAAAAAATCAGAAAAGACATTATCCCTAACCCAGTATGGCCAGAAAGTTTTCTGGACGCCCTGGCGATTCTTAGTAAAATTATGAAAATCGAAGGTCGTAAAGTGTTTGTTGAATCGGATACCATAACTGTTCAGGTCACAGACTGTGAAAACCAAAAAGCCATTGCTAAGGCTGGCATAGCAGATTGTGGAATTGCGACGGTACACACCTACCAAGGACTGATGAGGGGTTTATTTGGAAAAGAGATGGATGTGTTAGTGCAGCATACAAAAAATCTGAATCAAGGTGATGATTGTTGTGAAGTGGTCATCTCCAAGCAAATTCATCAAACAACATAAAGATATCAGATCTAATACAAACGCAATAAATAAAGTGACATCACCCCCTCCCTAACCCTCCCCCCTTGAGGCCTCCGGCTCAGAAGAGCCTCTGGCTTGGAGAGGGGAGGGGAGGGTGGGGGGTAAAATAAATTAATACGTTTGTATTAATTATTGGAAAAAAGGGAAAGACATAGAACATAAAAGGGGAGAGGTGTGACATATGTCTCGGATAAATTTTACAGGCAGAGTAGCCATTGTAACCGGTGCTGGCGGAGGACTGGGTAGAAATCACGCTATTGAACTTGCGAAGCGTGGGGTTAAGGTAGTGGTCAATGATCTGGGTGGGTCGAGAGATGGAATGGGCTCGAGTCCATCTGCAGCGGATCATGTCGTAGAAGAGATAAAGACACTGGGTGGTGAGGCCGTCCCAAATTATGATAATGTCACAACTCCCGAGGGAGGGGAAAACATCGTCCAGACAGCCATAGACGCTTTTGGCAAAGTGGACATCCTTATCAATAATGCAGGGATACTTTTGGATAGTACTTTTGCGAAGATGGACGAGAAAAAGTGGGATGCTGTGGTTGCTGTTCATCTGAAGGGGACATTCTGCGTTACAAAACCTGCATTCATCCACATGATGCACCAGGGTTATGGAAGAATTGTAATGACCACCTCAGGGTCCGGCCTCTTCGGAAATTTCGGTCAGACCAATTATGCGAGTGCTAAGATGGGTGTTGTGGGTTTCGCCAACGTCCTTAAGCTGGAAGGGGCAAAGTATAATATCAAGACCAATGTCATTGCACCTATTGCAGGGACCAGACTCACCGAGGATGTTGTACCTCCTGAGATCTTTAAAAGAATGAGGGTTGATTTTGTTACCCCTGCGGTTCTTTACATGTGTTCCGAACAGTGCCAGGACTCCGGAGTTATTATTAATGCAGGGCTCGGCTACTTTAGCAGATCTGCAATCATGACAGGCGAAGGTGTCATTCTTTCAGATGGAAATAAAATACCAACCCCCGAGGAGGTAATGGAAAATTGGGGCAGGATTACAAGCCTGGAGAACCCCAGGTTCTTTAACCAGTTAATGGAAATGAGTAGCGTGTTAAAGAAATAACCCCTTATTGAATCTTCCTTCCTCCTACCATCAAGTCGAGATTCCATATCGGAATACCAGATTTCCAGTGATAATCATCAAAAAGATAATTTTCACAAGTCTATTTTGCAATTGACAAATTCAACATTTTTTGATACTTAATTAAATTAATTAAACTGGCTCACCCGATAAAGCTCAACCCTTCGTGAGAAGAGGGCGGAAAGCGGCGGGTCTTTCGATAAGATGGCCGAGCTACCGAAGGATGAACCTCCGGTAGCTTCGGCCTTTTTATTTTAAACGGAGGGACATTCCTTGTATGATTGCAATTATTATTAATTTCCGCCCACTTCTATATTCTTTTTGCTCCATCAATAATTCTGGAGATCAAGTTATTCCTTCTGAGCTTGGTTACATTCCTTCAGAGGAGATTGGGGGAAATCTATGATTAGGCAGATTTTTAATAGAAGGGAGGTTGTAATATGAAAACAAGAAAAGAATTTCTTGAAGCTGTGATGAAGATGGCCAACCTGAAAGATTTGGAACAAGCTGATGAGGCAGCCCGGGCAGTGATTTCGCTCACAAAGTTAATCATTGGGGACGAATTATCCCAAAAGATTGCAGAAATCTCACCGCCCGATCTTCGTGAAGGATGGGAATCCATAAGGGTTGCACAAATGGACGACTTTGAGCGCGATGAACTCTTAATGGAAACTGGGGAAGTTTCGGAAGAAAGGTTGTAACAGACACCATCAAAATTTATAAAATGTAACTGAACAGGTAGAATATGGTCCACTGACAACTATTTAGTCAAGTAGGTGGATATATGGGTTCGGGAAGAGCACAAGCCCCATTCTTATCAAAATGAATGAATGGGGCTTTTTATTTGTCCGATTAGGTGTGAAATTTCGGCCTATTTTAAGACGTAAAGAAGATGAGAAATCAATATACTAAAGCAAAAGATCACCTTATAAATGAGTGGGTGGAAATGCGCCAAAGAATTACTAAATTACAAACATCAGAAATTCAGGTCGAGCAGGTGGGAGGGGAAATCAAGAAACTGAACGGAAATATGGAACGCCTCATTAATCTTATTGGGCAATTCGAAGCCAGCGATAAAGAACTGGAAAACGGAACCACTAAGCATGCAAAGGAGGAAGAAGCACTGCGGAAGTCCTTGGCTGAATATGATGCTATTATCGAAGCATTCGATGGATTAATCTATATTTGTTCCAATGATTACAAAGTTGAGTTCATGAATGAGCGCTTCATCCAACGTACGGGTTACAATCCCATCGGTCAGGAGTGTTATAAGGCCCTCCATAACCTGGACTCGATCTGCCCTTGGTGCGTAAACAAAAAGGTATTTCAGGGCGAAACAGTTCGATGGGAAGTGCTCAGTCCCAAGGATAACCGTTGGTATTATATCGTCAACACACCCATTCGTCACCCAGACGGTCGCATATCTAAAATGGCAATGATCCAAGATATTACTGAGCGCAAAAAAATAGAGGAGGCGCTGCGAGAGAGTGAAAAGAGATACCGTACCATTTTCGAAGAGTCCAGAGACGCTATCTATATCACTACCCGAGAAGGCAGGTTTGTTGACATCAACCAATCTGGATTAAACCTCTTTGGTTTTACTAAACAAGAGATGATAGGAATGAATGTCCGAGAGATATATGTCCATGCCTTTGATCGGCAGAGGTTTCAGCAGGAGATAGAGCAAAAGGGTTCTGTTAGAGACTATGAGGTGAAGTTCCGTAAGAAGGATGGGACAGATATGGACTGTCTGCTCACTGCCACTGTGAAACGTGCTGATGATGGAAGCATTTTGGGATACCAGGGCATCATCCGTGACATTACGGAGCGCAAAAAGGCGGAAGAGGAGATCAAAAAACTGGATGAAGATTTGAAGCGCCGTGCCATCGAACTGGCAACGATTAACAAAGAGCTGGAAGCATTCAGTTACTCTGTCTCCCACGATCTCCGCACCCCACTCATTGCGATTGGCGGTTTCTCCCACTTACTGTTAGAGAAATACTCAACCCATCTCGATGAAAAGGGACAACAATTTCTGAATATTATACGGACAAAAGCACAGAATATGTCGCAACTTATTGACGACACTCTCGCCTTCTGTCATTTAAGCCGCCGAGAGATGAAGTCGTCGGATATTAACATGGGTGAACTGGCAAAAGCCATATTCGAGGAACTAAGACTCATTCATCCTGAGCGACATCTCCTATGGAACATTAAAACGCTTCCTTCGGCTCGTGGTGATCAGACAATGATTCGCCAGGTCTTTGTTAATCTTCTATCAAATGCCATCAAATTCACAAAGCCTAAAGAGACCGCAGTTATTGAAATTGGGGGCAGAGTCGAAGAAGGGAGAAACATCTATTATGTCAAAGACAATGGTGTGGGGTTTGATGTTCAGGAGGCAAAAAAATTATTTAATGCCTTTCAACGGTTGCATAGCACAGAAGAATTTGAAGGAACAGGCATTGGGCTTGCCATTGTCCATCGCATTATTCAGCGGCACGATGGACAAGTGTGGGCTGAAGGAAAAGTCAATGAAGGTGCAATATTTTTTTTCACACTTCCCCGATGAGAAAAATAAGATGGAGATTATTACGGTGGAAATCCTTGGGTCGAAAATAATACCGGGGGAGTGGAGGATCGTACTCTAACCCTTACGATGAAGGGATAATGCCTCTGATCAGCAGAATTTGTGTGCCTTGTCTTATAAGGATTTTGATTTGATGTCTTCATTGGGACTTCCACATTAACCGATTCAGATTTGGAAGGGGCAGGCTAAAACGAATAGGAGGTGGGTTATGGCGACAAAATCCAAGAAAAAACCCAAAGTAACTGAAAAGGTAAAGAGAACTGAGTTTAGCTTATCAGCACCTCAAGCACAAAGTGTGTTCCTATCCGGAGATTTTAAACAATGGGATCTCTCTTCACACCCCTTGAAGCGTGATAAGAATGGGATGTGGAAAATATCACTGAATCTCAATCCTGGGCGATATGAATACAGGTTCTTCGTGGATGGTGAATGGGAGACTGACCCCAGTTGCTCTGATTTTGTGGAGAATCCCTTTGGCACATCGAATTGCTTAAAGATAGTAGAATAAGGATCAGAGCATCTGCGGGAATTTTTAGTTGTAGAGGAGGAATCGCAAAAAAAAATTCAGTCAATACAACTGTTTATGCAGATATAAAAATATTATGCTAAATGGCAAAGGATTTCGTCAAGAAGAAAGGAGGTGTTCCATATGGACTTCAAAGCCAAGATCGAAGGATTTACAACACATCAGGCGATTTACCTCATCCTCGATTTGTTGAACAGGATTTCCGACGAAAATCTGATACGGCTGACCTATCTGGGAGAAAAGCTCACCTCAGATGAGGAGGTTCTTTCTGGTATTGCCGGAGTACGCCGTCTTCTTCAGGACCCCCGACATCCTGCCAAGCGTCTTTTCCAGCGGGTACTCAATTATCTACCTCCTCAAAACAGTCGTTCCCTCTTCGAAACCCTGTTTTATAGGGCATGGTTTCTGGGAGGGAAGAAACGTGAGCAATTCGAGTCTGAACATGGATTCTGGCCTCCTTTTGTCATGATCCTTTCACCGACGCTCCATTGCAACCTCCGATGCAAAGGATGCTACACCTTAGGATATGGGACCAAACCTGAGCTTCCCTATGAACTGGTCAAAAGGGTCCTATCGGAGTGCCAGGAGATGGGAATCCATTTTATCACAGTCCTGGGTGGAGAGCCCTTCGTTTATCCGGATCTCTTTCAAATGATAGAGGAGCATCACGAGATTTTCTTCCAGGTCTATACGAACGGGACCTTGATGACCCGTGAAAAGGCAAAAAGATTATCAGAATTAGGAAATGTCATGGTCGTGCTCAGCATCGAGGGCTATGAGGAAGAGACAGACCGGTGGCGAGGGAAAGGGGTCTACAAAAAGATCATGAACGCTTTCGACGATCTCAGAGAGGCCAGGGTTCTCATCGGAACATCGGCAACTGTCACCAAGGAAAATGTAGAAGTTGTGGCTTCAGAGCCCTTTGTGGATTTTATGCTTGAAAAGGGAACTTTCGCCCAAATGTACTTCCTGTATCTCCCTGTAAATGGTCAGGCCGATTTTTCGCTGATGGTTACCCCCGAGCAGCGCAATCATCTTCGGAAACAGGTCATGTATTTCAGGCAGACGAAGGAGATGTTCTTCCTGGACTTCTGGAATGATGGCCCCCATGTGAATGGCTGTATTGCTGGAGGACGCCGTTACTTCCACTTGAATGCCAAGGGAGATGTGGAGCCCTGCGTTTACACCCACATCGCAACGGACAATATTCGTGACACCACACTTGCCAAGGCCCTGGACAGTCCTCTTTTCAGATCCATTCGGGCAAGACAGCCTCATAATTCGAATCACCTCAGGCCCTGTATGATCATTGATAATCCCCATGTGATGAGGGAATTGATCGAAGAGACAAAGCCCTACTTCACCCACCCGGGTGCTGAGGAGATCTATACAACAAAGAGTCATGACATGGATGCCTACGCCGAACGTTTTGCGAAATTGGCTGATCAGGTTTGGCAGAATGAGTATACCAACGGTCAGGTGGAGCCGGAAATTCAAAAGACGGAAAGAAGTAGCTTTTCGCGGCCTTTAGATGGAGTCCAAAGGAATTCAAGAGGGGCAGCATAAGTATAGGTTAACAAACGGTGCGGGTGTATTCTCCCCGTCTTCTCGCTTATCCTCTGGCGAAGGGGACCTCTGATTCAGGCTTTTGCTAAGGGGATCAGAGGGAAGATCCGTGAGATACGGCACCAAGGAGGGAGGTATGCTAAAAGAAGTCTACGAATCTTATAACGAGTTGGATTCTCGACTAAGGGAAGCAGTGGTTTTAAAGAAAGCAGGTTTTTTTCTCACTGAGGATTTGCTCCTTATACCAGTTCCGAATTGGGAAGGGTGGGAACAAATTGGACCTCATATATGCGAGTCTATAAATCATTTTGCCCACTGGGAGTTCTTCTTCCATCCAAGGGATGCGAATTTCTGGATTTTTTTGCGAATCACCTGGCCATCGGTTACCCAAATTCTTCTAGGCTTCGTCTATCCTGACGACCGCAGACTGTTGGACGAAATCGCTCTCTACCATCGTCTCTCCTTAGTGGATCTCCCCCTTCTCGAAGGTAGACCCCATCCGTTATCGAAGGGCATTATGGTCAATAACATTCCCACAGACCTATTGGGGTTTTTTGGTATAGTTTCTTCTCATGGAAAGAAATCGATCCAGCAGACCAATGGGGTGAATCTTAAAAGTTAATAACCCTGATCAAGCTCTCCCCAAGACAAGGGAAACAGAGATGGAAGCTAAAAAACAAAAAATAAAAAAAGATGATTTGGCCAGGCGTTACCAGGACCTTCTGGAAATGGCCCGTTTGGTAAGCTGGTGTACGAACCCGGATTATCTCGTCAAAAACTGTCTTTTACACCTTAGCCAAAGATTGGGAAAGCGAGCACGATGCGTTCTCTTCGAAAGAGAGGAATTGAAGCTCAGCTGCTGGGTGGGTAGATACGAGTGCCCGATTGAACAAGTTCCAGTTTGCAAGGAGAGTATTGTCTGGAAGGTGGTTGAAAGTGGGTCACCTGTGAATCTGACGGATGCCAAAGAGACCGAAGGTTATCGGCATACTCTGTCAGAAGAGGTCAAGATTAAGTCCATCATTCCTCTCTGGTATGTGGATTCATTAACCCAAGAGGAAAAAAGAGTGGGGGCATTAATCGTTGATTCTGGCCAGGAGGGGGTTCCCATTTCAGCCGAAGATTTCGAGTATCTGAAAGTAGTGGGAGAATTGATTGGTGCTGCCGTCGGGAGAGCCGCTCTCTCAGAGCAATTGATGGATTCCTATCGAAGGAAAGAGGCTATGGTAAAGGAAACTGCTCATTCGTTTCGAAACCGGATCATTACCATTGGAACAGTCTCTCGACGTATAGCAAGATTGGCCAAGGACCCAGGTCTTTCACAGGAGGCAAGGATGCTTTACCAAGAAATACAATTGCTGGAGTCCCATTTGGGGCGATTCGAGAAATATATGGGTATTTGAGGTTTGGAAATAACAAAAAACTATGGGAGGTGATCGAAAATGTCAGTAAAGATCATCATCGACCGAGAGGTCAGAGATGGGAAAGAATCAGATTTTTCAAATTTACTGAAGGAATTGAGGAAGAAGGCCATTACTTCGAAGGGTTATATCTCAGGTGAAACACTTAGGTCCTCAAACGACCCTTATAACTATGTTGTAATCTCAACATGGCGAGGTGTCGATGACTGGAAAGATTGGGAAAAGAATCCAGAAAGGAAAGACATCCAAGCCAGAATTGAAAAATTGATGGCAAGGCCCACAAAGGTGAAGATATATTTGAATGCCTAAGTTATCCGGTTAGGAATTAAATTATTTAAAGTTTTGTAACTCAAATACCAAGATAAGGAGGGAGGTAGAAATGATATCAACTCAAATTCTAAAGAGTTTTAGTGTGTTTGGTGGATTGAGTGAGACAGAATTAACAAAAATAGCCAAACTTTGCCGCGAACGGACCTACGAGGATGGTTCGGTCATTTTCACCATCGGTGGTTCAGCCACAGATGTATACCTGTTAAAAACCGGGAAGGTGGACATCCAAATTGAGTTCAAGATTTATGAAAATGAAATAAGGGCCACGGTCTACACGGTGGGAAAAGGTGAGATTTTCGGCTGGTCAGCTCTGGTTCCACCCCACAGGTTAACTGCATCAGCCAGATGTCAAGGAAAATCAGATATCATCATGATAAACGGGAAAGAATTGATGGAATTCCTAGAGAAGGATAGACGTATTGGTTATGTGGTAATGAAAAACCTGAGTGCCCTTATAAGTTCAAGGCTTGCTTCTACCACCATTGCCTTACGCCACGAAATTCAAAAGCTGATAAAAAAATAAGGGAAAGGAGAGTTAAAGGGTGAAAGGAGGAGGTAAATGGTCCAGATTGAACTGACACCGATCGAGATTGATTTGCTGCGGGGGGTCCTACAAAGGTACCTCTCGGAAATCACTTTAGAAATGGGCTTCTCCCACTCCCATAGGAAAGATTTCCATGAATTCTTTGAAAGAAGAAGGGAATTTGCAGAGGGTTTCCTCCATCGCTTGGAGAGGGAACTGGCACTCATGAGAAGAGAGGTGGTGAGTATTGACTGGCTAAGGAAAGTGGATATTTTGCAAGGACTTTCAGAAGAGGAATTGCAGAGTGTTGCCCAGTTCTTCGAGGAAGAGACAGTAGCGGCGGATGTACCCCTATGCGAAGAGGGCGCAAGCGCCGAACGACTCTATGTTCTCGAACAAGGGAGAGTTTCCATTAGTTCCAAGAAGGGGGGCCAGTATGATATTGACACCCCCGGAAAGATTGTTGGGTGGTCTTTTTTGGTCCCCCCATTTCTTTATACAGCTTCGGCTGTAACCACTATTCCTTCCAAGGTTTTGGTGATCAAAAGCCCCGATTTTTATTACCTCATTCATAAGGAACCTAAGATGGGGATGAAGGTGATAAATAACCTGGCTCAGGTTATTGCCAGTCGTTTGAGGGGGCATGGGAATTCATTGTGAAAAATGCATTCGTTTGCATGAGTGGAGTTTCATCCAAGGCAGGGCCGAGACCGTCCTGCTTTTTTTTTCACACTTCAAACGATAATCTTCAATATCCAGTGCTAGCCGATATTGAAGGTAAGTAGGTGGAATTGACAACCGACGTGAGAGTTAGGAACTTTGGAAAGAAGAGCAAGGGTAGGGGAGCTGTGGAAGAAATAAAAACGCTAAGCGCATGGGGCATGGGGCATAGCGTTTCAAAAATATCTAATCGTTAACCTGGGCGTCAACCTTAACCTTTATCTATTGTCCTCGGAGTTTCTTTGTTTCCTCCACATCCACCTTCATGGTCTTTGGATCGATCACCACTCCATAATCTTTCTTTGCGGCCTCAATACTTACATATCCTTCAATCATGTCGCTCTCTACCATTTCAGGTTCACGCTCCAGTGGATTTCCGTTGCCTCCGCCACCGGCCGCATCGATCGTCACCGCATCGCCTGGTTTTAACTGTGTCAGCCCAAAAGGATTTCCATGTGCTCCATTCACCAGGAACTGGGCCTTGGCTCCGGGTTTGCCACCGAAGAGACCTTCCGGGGGATGGATATGTCTTCCCGCCTGTATTCCTAAATTAACAGGAGGAATAGGAGCATACTTATCATCAGGTATTCTAAAGACTTCCCTTTGCCCGAGGCCTCCCTTCATCCTTCCTGGCCCGCCTGAGTCCATGAGGAGCTCTCTTCTCTCGACAATGAGAGGGGTGTCACTTTCAAATATCTCAATAGGCGTGTTGGCACCGTTGGCAGGGAAAATATAGACATAATTCCCATCACTCATGGAGCTTGCTCCCATTCCACCACCCCTGATGATTACGGAGTGCCATGGCCTTGAGTCACTCTTTCTCCCGTAGAATACATTCATCTGTGCGGGCGTGCCCCCACTTGCTGCAATCACCTTATTGGGTGCGACTCCGGATAGGGCTCTGTAAATGATCTCTGTTATAAAATGCCCGATCACGAGCCGTGCCGCTACGGCTGCAGGGAATTTGCAGTGTACTACAGTCCCTTCGGGTGCTTTAAGCTTGACGGGTTTTGCGCATCCATCATTGTTAGGTATGTCCGGACCGAACATGCTCTTCATGGCCATAAATACGTAAGCATAAGTAAAGTTATAGACGACATTGCCACCCCAATTCACTTGAGGAGAGGATCCATTCAGATCCACAGTGATGTCGCTTCCTTTTACCTCGACTGACGCTTTAATCACCACATCCTGTTGCCCCCTCATCTGCTCTATAATGCCTTCAGCACGGTAAATGCCATCCGGGATCTTCTCAATCTCCTCCCTCATACTTTTCTCTGTGCGACTGATGATCTGATCTGCAAGGTCATCTAAATTCTTCAAATCACTTTCCCTGAGCATCTGGCATATCTTTTCCGAGCAGACATGATTCGCTGCAATCTGGGAACGAATATCTCCGATCACCTCATCGGGTGTCCGGACATTCCACCGAATCATATCCATCACAGATTGAT
>Ga0315279_10006632_pt1 | contig 14567 bp, 12 predicted proteins | sample YL17G06_20_MG_FD_203694 | JGI IMG/M metagenome (GOLD analysis project Ga0315279, IMG submission 203694) | Sediment microbial communities from Yellowstone Lake, YNP, Wyoming, USA - YL17G06_20 | ecosystem: Environmental > Aquatic > Freshwater > Lake > Sediment | place: USA: Wyoming | collected... | reverse complement strand
AGAACCCCCTTTTACATGGTGCTGGCATTAAGACAACTGCTAAGCTCGTGGGTGACGAATACGTCATTAACGGCAGCAAGATGTGGCCGACTCACGGCGGGATAGCGGAGAGCTATATTACTTTCTGCACCACTGACCCCGGCCTTGGCGATGACGGGATTGCGATGATTATGGTTCCCAGGGGCGCACCGGGACTCACCTTTGGCAAGCCGGAGAAGAAGATGCTGTTTAAAACGGTTATCAATAGTGCCGTCTATTATGATAACGTCCGGGTACCGAAGGAATACCGCATTGCCGGTCCCGGGATGGACGCCAATTTGTGTAACATGCTTACCGCGGTAGCGGGCTGGTCCGGGGGGCTGCAGGCCCTGGGTATTGCCGAGCGTGCGTTTGAAATAGTGCTGGATTATACGGGGACGCGTATGGGGGGATTTAAGCCGGTACGGCAGCACAGCATCGTGGCCGGAATAATTGCCGATATGGCTATCGGTATCGAGATGATGAGGGCAAGCCTTTATAATCTGGCTTTTATGTATGACCATTCAGATATATATGGTCCCATCTACGGTCCACCGTGGTCGCGGGAATTCATCGCCAAGGCAGCCGCTGCCAGGGTCTTTGCCGCTGATACCGCCGTCGCGATAATCAACAAGGGTGCGGAGTTGCTGGGTTCCATGGCTATTTCAGAGGATTTCCCCTATGAAAAGTGCCTGAGGGATGTTAAGATAACCCAGCTCTGGCTCGGGGGGCAGCAGATATGTCGCTATAAGGTTGCCCAGGGTTACTACGATTTAAAGAACTGGGCATAGTCGTTCCCTGGAACAAAGTAAAAAAGGAGGCAAAAAAATGGCAGAAAAAATGGAATGGATGGTAAGCGGAGACTGCACCGAGGCCTGCACCTCACCACCGGTATGCCCGTACTACTGGGGTTCGAGCACGCCCAAAGACCTCCACGATGGTAAAAACCAGTGCGAGGGGGCTTTCACTTTCCATATCAATGAGGGGCACTTCGCCAACATTGACCTGAGTGGTCTGAACATCGGCTTCGGTTTCAATTCGCCTGTCGGCGGGACGGCGGTACGCGACCCCTGGAAAACTATTTTATACATTGATTCCCGGGTGGATGCAAAACAGGCGGTGGCTTTAGAAAAGATATTTAGAACATGCTGGGCAACGATGGGAGAAGTGCTCAAGGTAAAAAGAGCTCCCATCTCGTTTACCAAGGAACCTGTCGGCGATGCTCCTGAACCGGGCTACAGGCACCGGGTTACCTGGGGGAATGTTTACAGCTTGAAAGCCGAGCCGCTTATGACTATGAACGGACTGCCCAGATTTATAGGCGGCATGATGAACGGTACTGTCTACGTGGGTAAGTCTACGGAAAACAAATTCAACGACCCCGAACTGCCGCGGGGAAAGTGGGACCGGCCCGATATGAGCAACACCTACTATGAGTTCTCGCTTAATCCAAGCAAGCTTCAGTGGATGCCGTAAAACTTAGCTATTTTCTAAGCAACCTACGGTTCTACCGGCGGGCGGCGATTAAAAAGGGGAGGAGGAATAACATGCCTAAAAAACAGATAGGACCTGAACTCAAAGCGTTGATTATTCACTGGTCGGCCACCGGAAATACGGAGAAAGTGGCGGTCACTATCCAGCAAGCTCTTGCCCGCGAGGGGATTAAGCCGGTTATCAAGAAAGTCGGTGAAGCGGCGGAAGAGGAACTATACAATTATGATCTGGTATTTCTTGGAGCGCCATCATATTCTTTTCAACCACCCGAGCCGGTGCTCAGATTCGTAAAAGATAAAATGAAATTACACTCGGAACGGGGCGATATAAAGCTTGGCGCTCCAAAGGTACCCGGAAAGAAGGCCGTAGTATTTGTTACATATTCCGGCCCGCATACAGGTACCGACGAAGCTATACCTGTTGGGAAATATCTCAATCAATTTTTTGAACACCTTGGGTTTGACCTGGTCGGAGAATGGTATGTTGTCGGCGAGTTCCACGGTTCTGAAGAAAATAGCACCAAAGGCAGACTGGGGGATATCAGGGGACGTCCCAACCGGCAGGATTTAGATGAAGTGGAGAATAACGTCTCAACATTGATTAAATCTATCCGATCTAAAAAATGACCGGTTGAGGAGGATTTATAAAATGGCAAAAACAAAATACGGTAAGTATATTGTCTACGATGCGAAACTACCCATACCTAAAGGCGCCCCACCTCCGCCCCCTCCCCCTTCCGGCGGTCGAAACGGGGCTATCGTACTTTACGTGGATGATACTATCATCAAGGGGGCTTTCTATTTGAACTGCGCCCTGATATGGAAAGCGTCAGACCGGGGCAGTCCCGGTATCGTTCATTCCCACGATGATTATGACGAATACGTCGGCTTTCTGGGAAGCAACCCGGAAGACCCTCACGATTTGTGCGGCGAGGTCGAGTTCTGGCTGGGCGATGAAAAACACATCCTTACCAAGAGTTGTGCCGTCTTTATCCCCAGGGGTCTCCTGCATTGTCCCATTTACTTCCGGAGAGTGGATAGGCCTATTTTCTACTTCAGCACGGCACCTTCGGTAACCTACGGAAAAGACCTGCCCAAGAAGTGACATCTCGCCGGGGAACGAGAGCCTGGTTCGGCTAAGAAAATAACTGGTAAAAATACAGGATTTTTTTGATTGGAGGGCATAAATGACAACGGTAAAAGACTTTAATCGTTACGGAGAAGAGCTAGAGAATCTACTGGGATTACATACATCTCCCATCGCCGTAAAAATGCTGGAGAAGGAAGAAGATATCCCGGAAGGAGCTATCCGGCCGAAAAAAGACCGCAGCTATCATCTTGCCCAGTGCCAGGCTTTTGCCATGTCAAGGCGAGAAAAAGCAACGGTAGCCATGTTGAAGGAAGACAACTGGTGCCCGGGCGCCGTGATATCCTATGGGCTAGTGCCTAGGCCAGATAGTCCGGAGGCCAGGGCCCAGAACACGGGCGATTGCTTTGAGTATGGCAAATACATCGGCATCCTTACCGCCACGCTGAAGAAGGCCGCTTTTGAACCGGAAGTCGTAATAATCTATTGCGATACCAACAAACTCCGAATTATGCTCCTTTCGCTGAAAATGGAAGACAGACTTCTGGTGAAATCGAATTTCTTCCCTTTCTCCTGCTCTAATTCCGTTGTGCCCGTAATGTTGAACGGCGAGTACTGGATAAACCTGCCCGACCCCGGCGAATACACGCGGGCGCTGACCATTGCGGGAGAGATGATGTTTTCTGTGCCCAGGGATAAACTGGCCGGACTGGTAGAAAACCTCGGGCAGTTTGATAGGAGCGAATCCGGATTTGCCCATGAACAAATGATGATGAGACCGGATTTCGCTCAGCCGGAACTTTACAAGAGGGTATTCGAAGCCTGGGGTATGGAGCACGGGTAACGCTTAAACGTAGATATAAAACGACGTGTTTTCGATAGAACAAACTAAAAAACTTGGAGCGTTGACTCATGATTGTTTTTGACATAAACCCGGTGGCTTTTTCCATCGGACCTGTATCTGTCCGCTGGTATGGCTTGATGTACGTAGTAGGTATTACCGTCGGTTTGCTGGTAGCCTGGCCTTATGCCAGGTCAAAAGGGATTACCCAGAGTCAGCTTGAAAAATTCATTATCTGGGCTATTCTTGCTGGTTTTATCGGCGCCAGACTATACTACGTCATTCAGCAGCCCCTGGAACCGTACCTTGCTGAGCCGTGGCGCGTCCTGGCGGTGTGGGAAGGTGGAATGGCTTTTTACGGAGCCATCTTCGCCGTAGTCATTGTATTGCTTATTGCAGGCTGGCGTCTAAAAATTTCCACCCTGAAACTTCTGGATATGGGGGCGCTCTTCGCTGTCGTGGGGCAGTTCTCCGGCCGCATAGGTAACTTGATTAACGGTGATGTTATTGGCTATCCTACCAATCTACCATGGGGAATTGTATATGCTCATCCCAACTCGTTCGCGCCTCGACATGATATCGCCTATCAGCCTGCGGCCGCATACGAGGCTTTAATAAATATACTGCTTTTTGGCCTTCTCTGGGGGCTAAGGAACAAATTGAAACCGGGCATATTGTTCTTCCTCTACATCCTTAGCTATTCTTTGAGCCAGATAATCGTTTTTGTATGGCGAGACAACGAGGTCGTATTATTCGGTCTGAAGCAGGCACAATTGACTGCCATAGGAGTCATCATCGTCGCTGTGGTGGTTTTCCTGGTGCTATATAGATATCAACGTAAACTGGCAGAACGGACATAAAACGATTAGACAGGTAGAAGCTATTTATTTTAGTTTATAGAAGTAACGGTTAAGTCAGATTATCAACTTGTTTTACTATTGTTATCGAAGGACTAACCCAAGCAGCTTGGCAGCGATACCGCCAATCAGGATAGCAACCGCCAGGTTTGCCCCGATAATTGCCCATGCCGCCTTCCAGCCGAATTCTCTGGTCAATGCGCCTACGGTTGCAAAACATGGATATAGCGTACCTACCAGAGCCAGCACGATGAGTTGAACAGGAGTGAAAAACATCGCCAGGTTCGTACCGAATAAAGCGACCGCCATCAGGAGAATTAGCTCCTTTCTAGCCGCACCGAATATCAGCAGTATTCCCCCTACCAACGGCAGACCCAGCCAGCCAACGGTAAGAAAAGATAAGACATTATTTACTGGTTGAAGAATACCAAGAGTGTATGCCCCCTGAACCAGTGCGGTACCCACCATATACATTGGGAAAACCATATATATTAATGACTTAGTTCGTGCCCATGTCTGTTTAACAACAACGGAGAAAGAAGGAGTCTTAAAAGAATGCATCTCCATGATAAGCCCCGTCAACTCACCGGGGATCGCTTTTACGGCAACTTTGACCACCACAAACATGATGAGCAGGTCAACTACATAGAGTGCCAGCGCCCACGGGATACCTATGAATGCAGCGACAAGGCCGAAGATGATGATGGTTCTAGCGGTGCATGGAGAAAAGGTAATGGCAAATGACGCCAATAACCGTTCTCGCCTGGTTCCCATGATTCTGGTGCTGTATATAGCAGGCACATTGCAGCCATAACCCAAAATTATCGGTATTATTGCTTTACCATGCAGGCCCATCTGGTGCATAGCGCTATCCAGCATGAAGGCAACTCGCGTCAGGATACCGGAGTCTTCCAGCACAGCTAAAAGAAAATAAAATGGAATAACATAGGGTATGACCAGGGTGACTCCAGCTACCAGCCCTCCGAATAGGCCGTTCCAGACAATACTCCAGATGGTTCCGCTTACCTGTGGGTCCACCGGCTGAAAGAAGCTGAACGCGCCGGACAGCAGACCGGAAAGAAGGTCTCCAACGGTGAATGTCCAGAGGAGTAACCCGGCTATTACCACAAACGAAATAACATACCCGAATACTTTGTGGGTGGCTAATCGGTCTAACCTGTCTGAAAATCTGGGTTTTACCGACTCCTGCTTCTGAACATCACGGGAAATCTGGTTGGCAAGTGTATATCTCTCTGAGGTAACTACGGTGAAGCCGGGCTGCTGGTACGCATTTTCTATCCGCCTTGCAAGAGCCTCGGACGCGCTAATTACTTTTTCCGACTTCACTCCTACCAGTTCCTTGATACTGTTATCACGTTCAAGCAGCTTGATAGCTATCCAGCGGGGAGAGTACTCCAAATTAACTTGTTCCGATTCGATTAATTCGGTTAACTCTTCTATATGGGCTTCTAGCCCATCCCCAAACCTGATTGTACTCTTCTTGGGTTCATTACACCTTTCGGCTACTTTGATGGCAGTTTCAATCAGCTCGCGGATTCCCTGCCCTTTGGCAGCTACTGTCGGAACTACGGGTACGCCTAATAGCGTTTCTAGCTTATGGGCATCAACCACTATTCCCTTGCTTTCAGCTATGTCAATCTGATTAAGGCAGACGACCATGGGTATACCCATTTCCATCAGTTGCAAAGTGAAAAAAAGATTGCGCTCCAGAACCGGGGCGCCAATAACATTGATAATTACATTCGGCTTATCATGAGCGATATACTCCCGGGAAACCAGTTCTTCCAGGGAGAAGGTGGACAAAGAGTAGATTCCGGGCAGGTCTACCACCGTTACCTCGTACCCATCGACGTACAACAGACCTGTGGCTCTTTCCACAGTTTTCCCGGGCCAGTTACCGATAGTCTGATGAGACCCGGTCAATTGATTAAAAATGACACTCTTACCCACGTTGGCGTTACCGGCAAGGGCGATAGTTAGCTGTCTGCCATGCCCATATCCGTGTCTGTACCTTTGTCTTTTCCCTCCTCTGGAAATATCCTGGTGACACGATGCGAAATTTACCAACTAACGACCTCTATGTTCTTCAGTAGTCTTCTTGACGAAGACGTTGCAGGCTATCTCATCACCTAAGGCGAGTTTTGAACCTCTGACGGCAATCTCCACCGGCCCCTTGAGTGGCGCAATTCTACTGACGCTTATTTTTGTTCCTGGTGTCAAACCCATGTCCAGTAATCTCCGAAGAACTTTACTATCTCCTCTTATGAAGGCAACTGTGCCTTCCTGTTTCTCCTTCAATGCACCAATTGATACTAAGTTCACCTTTCTTCTGCCAATTTCTTCAAGATTATTTGGACCCCATTTGCGGCACTCTTCACAGCTGGAAAAGCCGAGGTCGCATGGAGGAATAACCTTTTCATCATCAGGGCATTTATCTGGCGATTTCAAGGTCTGACAAAGAGCCCGTTCCGTCTCATCCGACAATGCGTGCTCCATTTCACAGGCTTCCTTGTGGACTTTATCATTTCCAATCCTCAACATGTCATGCAGAAACCTTTCCAGCAGCCTGTGTTTTCGAGTCATCTTCTCCGCAATCTCGAGACCCTTTGGCGTAAGAGTCACCCCTTGATAGGGTGAGTAGTTTACGTGGCCACTATCTGCCAGCTTCCTCAGCATTTCCGTGACGCTGGCTGGGGCGATTTTGAGACGTTTCGATATTTTCGTAGTGCTGGCTGCTTTGCCATCCTGAGTGAGAGTATACAAAGCCTCCAGATATTCTTCGGTGCTTGTGCTCATTTCAATACTCCATTATTTAGGCATGCCTAATATTTAGGCTCACCTAAATATTAGCAGGATTTTTACTGACTGTCAAGGGGCCGATTTAGCTGAAATTTCCGTCTCAACAAGGATATATTAGGGAACTGATTGATTAGAATGTTGTCTAGCAGGTAAGAAATATTTCACAATCTAGTATGTAGTGACGCTCCGGTGGTTAGGTCTTCAATTCCAAGTGATTCAGCCGCATTGCACGATTTAGCGTTGTTACATACTTATATGTCTGCCCGTAAGAGATCAACGAGTTTACTTCCCTAGCAGTGAATTCAGGCCCGCTATCAGACCGGATATGCTCGTAGAAACCATTATTCCCCTGCGTCATTATATAATCCCGGTCTCGGCGACTTTCAGATCAGGCGCTATTGACTTTTTCCCAGGTTACTGGTATATTGTGGTCTAATTGAATAGTGAATGGCTGGGTGCCTAAGGGCTCAAATGGAGAGCAAGCCGGTGTAATTCCGGCACAGTCCCGCTTGCTGTAATAGTCAGAACGCCGGCCCAGTTAAGTGTAGTCTGCCTCCGCGGAGTAGGGGGTGGGATTTATTAATTTATAGTAAATCCCTCTGTTCTGTCGGGCAGGGGGATTTTTATTTTGTCGAAGGAGGTTGAGATGAATAATAAGCGACCAGGAGTTATTGTTTGGTACTGCACAACCAGCTGCGACTACCAATGCCGACACTGCTGGAGATTTGATTCCCGCAACGCCAAGGAACTGGACACTAATAAAGCCAAGAGTTTAATCAAGCGCGTTGCGGAAATAAACCCGAGGCTCCTTGTCTTCTCCGGCGGTGAACCTTTACTTAGGAAGGATATCCTTGAGCTGTTCGAGTTCGCCAGAGAACAGGGACTCAATATAGCTACTGATATCAGAACGGCACCATGCGACAAGGAGTTAGCTCTGGCGCTGGCCAGAAATCAAGTCCATGCCTGCATCACCGTGGACGCAATGTCACCTGATATCACGGATACCATCTGCGGATTCAAGGGTGCCCATGAAAGACTGATGCAAACAATTAAACTCTACGAGCAGTATGGGGTTGAATTCGGTTTTAACACTGCGGTACAGCAGTTAAACGCTGATGAAGTTGCCGCGATTACCAGGTGGGCCAACGAGATAGGGGCGACCACACATCACATATCCATGCTTATTCCGCTGGGCAAAGCAGCACAATCCTATACCTCCATGTGTCTGGACTCTCCACGCTTCATCAAGTGCTTTCAAGAAATATACCAAGAAGAGCAAAAACAGAGGGCGTGTCATATCGTTGTTTACGAGCCTACCTACCTGCCCTTCGTAAAAGAGGCAGACGGTGTCCTTCCGAAGTGGGGAAGGGTATGTAAAATAGGTGAATACCTGCATATTGATGTTAATGGTCATGTACTTCCGTGCACCCGCGCGACTTCAACAATGGGTAGCGCACTCAAAAAGCCACTGCTGGAAATATATGAGGAGATGGTATCCTCACCGTTTTTCAGCGCCCTGAGAAACCATAAAAACCTCAAAGAACCCTGTGCATCCTGCAAATATGGCGAAATATGCGGCGGATGCAGAATTAGAGCTCACGCCTTGACCGGGGACTGGTTTGCCGCTGACCCTGTTTGCCCTTATAAAGAAAGGGAGAAAGTAATATCATGAGAAGGTTAATTATCACTTTAATAGCATTAGGCTTATTAGTGAGCGTATTTCCGGGCTGTGCCGCCGAAAAACAACCTCCGGCTTACCCCAGGATAATAGTGGATGACCTTGGGAGAAATGTCACCATCCCGGAAAAGCCCGCCCGGATAATTTCACTTTATCCCAGCTTTACAGAAACGCTGTTCGCTCTCGGGGCGGGAGAAAAAGTCGTGGGAGTCACAAAATACTGCGACTATCCGCCGGAGGCCTCGCAAAAGGAACAAGTTGGTGGCGTCACCACCGTTGACCTCGAAAAGGTTGTTACCTTAAATCCGGATTTAATCCTGGTTGACGCCAGACTGCAGAAAGAACTCGTTAATGGACTGGAAAACTTCGGTTTGACGGTAGTTGCCTTATACCCGAAAAACCTCGAGGAGATAATCGAGAACATAAGACTTATCGGGAAAGTCACCGGTTACGAGCAGGAAGCTCAAAAGCTTACCGCCGATATTGAAAAGAGAGTGAAATTCATAACGGATAGAACCAAGAGATTAGCGGATTCCGAAAGACCAAGGGTCTTTTACCTGGTCTGGTATGACCCCTTGAAGACCATGGGGCCGGGCAGTCTTGTCGACGAATTACTCCAGTTCGCCGGCGGGCAGAACATAGCCGCAGATGCCAAGGAAGAGGTGGCAGCTTATAGCTTTGAAATGGTGGTACATCGCAATCCGCAGGTAATCATCCTGGCCGGTGGGAGCATGATGTCCATCACGGTTGATGAATTAAAAGCCTTGGAACAGTGGCAGGTTATCGATGCAGTTAAGCAGGACAGAGTATATATGATTGATGCTGCGCTCATAGCCGGAGCCAGGCCCCGAATAGTAGATGGTCTGGAAATGATTACCAAATGTCTTCATCCCGAGTTATAGGGGGAGGTAATGAACATTAACCGGATTTATTTTATACCAACCTTTGCCGGCAAGAGGATAGTCGAGATATATTTTGAGGGGTGCAATTTCGAGTGTCTCGGTTGCGTCAGGAAACGGGCCAGGTACTTACCCCCTGACAAAGCGGAATACATTAGTTTTGATTCTGAAAGCATCCTTAAAAAGATACAGGCGCTGCAACCGCACTGGATAGTGCTCGGGGGGTATGAACCGACAATTGATCCGGAGCTAAGTAGCTTTATAGAGAAGCTTTCCAAACTTCAACTTAACAGCTGGATCCGTCTGGAAACTAACGGGAGCCAAATAGATATGAGGTACGCCAGGGAATTGAAGAAGGCAGGTCTGAACGAGGTCTACCTGAGCGCATATGCATTCGATGAGAAAAAACATTTATATTACACAAAAAGGACAAACGGAACAACCTTTAAGGCTATAGAGAGTATCAAAGAAATTGAGGATTATGGATTCAGATTAACTGTGTCCCCGTTATTAATTCCCGGGATAAACGACCCAGAGGATATAGAGAAGCTAGCCCAATATGTGTCTAAAATAGACCCAACCACTCCCTTTCACATAATGCCATGGATTCCATTACCAAGTGTCACTGAAATCAAAGAACCAAGTAAGGAAATGGCGATAGATGCATTTTCAAAGGCGAGGCAGTACCTGTATATAGTCTCGGAGCATCCTCTAGCTTCAGAGCTAGAACTCATAACAAAAAAGAAACCATGGAGAGGAAGGATAGATACCATTGAGTTCTTGCCAGAGTCTTCCATAAGTATTGTATCCTAATCGCAAGCAATGAAAGGGCGGTTTGTGTAATAACGGTGAAGCCCATATACGGGAATGCCGCATTTCGCTTTTTTGCCAAGATTCATGTTACACTACGGTATAGTCGTTGACTCACACCAGAGTAGTCCAAATCTATCCGCAAAACGGAGTGGGGTAAGTTGAGAGCACTATTGATTTATCCACAATATCCAGATACCTTCTGGAGTCTCAGGCATGCGCTAAGAGTGATCTGCAAAAAGGCGGCTTTTCCGCCTCTGGGCCTATTGACAGTCAGCTCGATGCTTCCCCAAGAGTGGGAGAAAAAGCTGATAGATATGAATGCAACCCCACTTACAGACAGAGACATCAGGTGGGCTGACTATGTGTTTGTCAGTGCTATGGTGGTGCAAAGGGAGTCGGCGATGGAACTTATCGGAAGATGCAAGAAACTCGGGGTTAGGATAGTGGCCGGCGGTCCCCTCTTTACCAGTGAATATGAAAAATTTGAGGAAGTAGACCATTTAGTACTTAATGAGGCTGAGACTATACTCCCGGCTTTTATAGAAGACCTGGGAAAGGGCCATCCTAAACATATCTATACATCTATAGAACGACCAGATATCAGGAAGACTCCGCTTCCAATGTGGCAACTCCTCGACGTTAGGAAATACAGCACGATGAGCCTCCAGTACTCCCGGGGATGTCCTTTCGATTGTGACTTTTGCGATATCGTTGTACTGAACGGTCGCGAAGTGCGGACCAAGAGTAGGGATCAATTCCTGGCGGAGCTCGATGCGTTATACAATCGAGGCTGGCGAGCTGGTGTGTTTATTGTCGATGACAACTTTGTCGCCAATAAGAGAAAACTAAGCGAAGAGATTCTGCCGGCGATAATTGACTGGCAGAAGGAACGAGACTACCCCTTTTCGCTATCCACGCAGGGTTCTATCAACCTTGCTGACGATGAAGAGTTGATGCGATTGATGGTCACGGCTGGCTTCGACAGCGTTTTTGTTGGCATTGAAACCCCAAATGAGGATAGTCTGGCCGAGTGTAATAAGCGTCAGAATATAAACCGTGATCTAGTTGCCTCAGTCAAGAAGATACAAAATCACGGCTTGCAGGTGCAGGGAGGATTTATCCTGGGGTTTGATAGTGATCCAGTCTCGATCTTCAAAAGCCAGATAAACTTGGTTCAAAAGAGCGGAATCGTTGTCGCAATGGTCGGTTTGCTGAACGCACCCCGTGGTACGAAGCTGTACCAGCGCCTGAAAAAAGAGGACCGCTTACTAGAGAACGTCTCTGGCGATAATACCGACTGCTCCATGAACTTCGTTCCCAAGATGGACCGCGAAACACTCATCAATGGTTATAGGCAGGTTCTGACTACAATCTATTCACCCAAGCAGTATTACCTGCGGGTCAAGACTTTCTTGAAGCAGTACAAGCCTCAGAAAAGAAGGGGAATATCCCACCTGCAGTTTTGGCACATCTGGGCGTTCATTAGGTCCGTGTGGTTCCTGGGTATTACGGACAGGGGGAGATGGCCTTATTGGAGATTCTTTGTTTCAACCCTGCTGAGAAGACCTCGCTCTTTCCCAATATCGATGACCTTCGCCATCCACGGATTCCATTTCCGGACGGTTGTTCGAAAGTATATTGGTGTACCAGTTAAGGATGCTTCAGCCTAAGAGGCAGCAACAAACCTGGTGTATGGATAGGATTAATCTCTAGCGATAGTCAAATATCTCCGCATACAACAATTCGCCAAGAAGTATGATGGGTAACAATAGTCCATAATGTGCAAGTAGAATAAGAATGCCGAGTATTATATATGTTACCCGGCATTCTATTCACCCCCGTTCGATGTTGATTGTACCTCACACCAAGCTAGCAGCCGCTTCAGCTTTTTGGAATTATGGGCAGCACCAAGCGCGACTTGTGTTCGCTATCGCGGTAAATTTTATGGACTGTTGGCTTGCTAATGGAGAGTACGTATGAGCCCGTGTGAGCATCGGGGTCTTTGCCGGAGTTCATACTGGAAATATCCAGCTTGATACGGTGCCCTGCTTTGAACACGTTTGACATCTCCGGCAGCGTAAAGACATATTCATATGTTTCTCCCGGAACTACGCGTTCCGGCTTGCCGCTAAGGACCGGGCGGTCAGGCTTGGACAGACTTTTGTCAAGACCCCTATAAGACGCTCTGAGCCAGGCTTCGGTAAGCGAGTGAGGGGACGTGGTTTCAGCGCCAGCCTCATTTACGTCGGTTATGCGCACTCTCCAGTTGGTATCTTCCTGGTCTATGGCAGCGTACAAATAGATGAGTACCGTGCCCGTTACTTCCAGGTCTTCAGGTAGAGGCCCTGATAAATACTTAAGTGTTCCCCTCCTTGGTGACACAAAGATGGGCTCCTGCAGATAGCAGTCCGGAAAGTCATTTTCCACTTCTGGTTCCAGTGATAGCCGTTCCCAGGTGCGAAGGTAGTATTCTGTCCGTTTAGTTCTCGAAAGCGGCCACTCATTTTCGTAACGCCACTGGTTCGCTCCCATGAGAAAGAGCCTAACGGGAGGCTCATCCATGATACCTGTGTCAATACCCTTCAACCAGTGGTCATACCACCTCAGGACGATATCTATACCAGTGCGCCATGGCCGCGGCTCATACTCCTGCGGCGACCACATAACGAGTTTCTTTGGTGTCTTGAGCGCCTGGTACAAGCCAAACCCCGCATGAGGCCCGAAGGCACCCAGCAGAATCGGAATTTTGATACGTTCGCCGTAGTTAGGTCTAACCCATTTGCCAAAATATTCCGGATTAAATTGTTCAACCAGATGGTCAAAACAAAGGGGATTTTTATTTGGATAAACAAGTAGCTTCCATAAGCGGGCGTCATAGAGTAGGTCCGGGTTCCTATCCAGTGTATTTTGCACCAGCTTTGCCAGGTCCGCCTTGGGCACGGTCTTCATCAGTCTTGAGACTACGTTTTTAGGTGCATAACCGCTGGTGCCATCACGGCCGTCATACAGCCAGAAATGGTTCGGATTGATGATGCCGTTCGAGCCAATCATTCTCTCATGCCAGAAAAACGGGGCGATGGCTTTCAGGTGTGGCGGTTGTTCCAGGGCCATGGCAACTTGCAGCATGGCATAGTATGACATGCCAATACCGCCGATGTTGCCATCACACCAAGGCTGTCTGGCCAGCCACTCTACGACGTCATGACCGTCCTCACCTTCCTGCTTTGAATCGCCAGTATCTTCTCCCTCCGAGTCGCCCGAGCCTCTCAAGTCGCCGATGACGTGGGCATAGCCTCGCGCTACAATTTCATTGGTGGGTCCTGCCTCGATGTTGCCATCCCACAGAGCCGTCTTAAACTCATTGGTGTAGTCCGGCGCCGGTTGTGGAAAAGGATAAGGCAACGTTTGTATTGCCTTGCCATAAGGACTCATACTAAGCAGAGCAGGGAACTTGCCTGGTGCATCTGGACGATAAACATCAACCGCTAAACGCACGCCGTCCCTCATCGGCATCATTACATTCTTTTCTACTTTCATCTTATAGTTAAGTACAGCTGGTTGGTTCTTAGACTTGGCCACAGTTTACCTCCTGCAATCTATATTTGAACTTGTTGTTTCAGGTGTTCTCCCTAATAATAACTCAGTGTTGCTGCAGCACCTCCTTTGTCCCGAACGCCACTGCCGGTACTGGTTGATGTGGAATCGTTCAGAATCTGCTACCTTTTTTGCTAACTTGTGGTTTTTCTTACAAAATGGTATTCTCCCCGGTCTAGCCTGTCAAGGGGGTGTTCAACTGAAACATTCGGTATGCTCGTAATGAAAATCTTGTACGAGTTCGAGACAATCCAGATACTTTATGCCCGCTGAGTACGTATTGAACTTGATAGCCAGAATCCAATATCTGGGTCCGTATTGAACTGTTGCTTGATTTGTGCAGCCCCATACACGAAAAAAGAGGGGCTCTTCCACTGAATACTTTGGAGAGCCCCTACCTTACAACGAGAGACGCTCTGTAGTCAAAATCTGGGCGTTTTTCCGTGTTGCCGATGGTTTCCTATTCC